>Ga0315296_10000056_pt1 | contig 114223 bp, 85 predicted proteins | sample YL17G14_18_MG_FD_203921 | JGI IMG/M metagenome (GOLD analysis project Ga0315296, IMG submission 203921) | Sediment microbial communities from Yellowstone Lake, YNP, Wyoming, USA - YL17G14_18 | ecosystem: Environmental > Aquatic > Freshwater > Lake > Sediment | place: USA: Wyoming | collected... | reverse complement strand
ACCCGCGCGCCCGACGCCGCGGCGGTCAGCGCCGCGCTTGACCCGGCCCCTCCCCCGCCGATGATGAGGACATCCGTCTCGTGATCGATCTTGCTCAGATCAATCTCGTCCGGATCGATCCGGCTTCGCGCCTCGAGGGTATCCACCACCTCGGGACTGATCGCGTATCCTTTCGACACGCCGACGCGAATCTCGCGCCGACTGTCCTTCTTGAAGTCGGGATGATATTTCTTCAGACGCGTGTCGCGCTCCTCGAGCGTGAGCGCCGGGAACTCCTGCCCTTTCCGTTTCCTGTCGAGACGCTCGGCGCGGGTTTTCTCGACGAGTCTGATAAGTTCCTTAAGCTCCGGCGGGTATGGCATCGCTTTTCCTCAGGATTTCCGGCTCATGCATTCACATATAGTGGCGCCTCCAAGCGCGTCCTCGCGCTTGGAGGTGTTTCGGCAGGATTTCCGGCTCATGCTCATATACAGGATTTCAAAGGTGGCGCCTCCAAGCGCGTCCTCGCGCTTGGAGGTGTTCAGGATTTCAAAGATGGCTGGGGTCCCTGGGCCTCCAGTCGGGATCGGGAAGGTCTGGCTCCTCTTCGCGAGCCTTGTAGAGCTTCTTCAGAGACTCCAGGTCGGCTTCCATAAGGCTCGCAAGATCATCATCGTATCGACCCTCGTCGACCTGGCGCACACGCTCCGCCAGATGCCCGGCGCGAGGCGCAATATGCCGCCCGTAGATGCGCCTGCACAGAATCGCAATAAGCGGCTGGGCCTCCTCGGCCGGACAGCGCGCGCAGCAGAGCCCGCACATCACGCAGTCGAACGACAATTCCGCGACCCGGGCGATGTCGCCGCGAATGGCCGCGGCCATGTAGTCCATGACCTCGATGTCCAGCGGACAGCTTCTCGTGCACGTCCCGCAGCCGATGCACTTGAACATCTCGGGGTAGAGGCTCGGCACAGTGCCCTGCTCGGGCTCCAGCTCCTCGAGATCGTATATGGCTTTGTTCTGCGGGAAGAAGGGAATCTGCGCCAGGAACATGTCGGGCTTGACTATGGTCTGGCAGGCGAGGCCCACCTCGACGCGATGGCTGTCCGGCAGCCTGTAAACCGTCCCGCACGCGCCGCAGACCCCGCCGCGGCATCCGCATCCGCGCACAATCTGGTAGCCGGCGTATTCCAGAGCCTTCATTATGGTCAGGTTCTCGGGCACAAGGTACCGCCGGCCCATGACGTGGATCGGAATCTTCTTCTCTTCGGCCATGTCGATCGAGTCCATGGCTTCTTCCACTTCATCGTCGGGAGGGACTTCGACCTCTACTGTCCTGGCCACTTTCGAGACTCCTTTGACTCGGATAGTAAATATATCAGCAAACGGCTCACACTTCGTGCGAAACACCTCCAAGCGCGAGGACGCGCTTGGAGGCGCCACCAGCCTCGAGAAGGGGCCTGGGATCGATCTTGTGCGATTCCAGGCCGAGCTGATCAACAGTCGAGCCGAGCGCCAGCGCGAGAAGCTGGGTGAAGTATACGATTGGAATCGTCCTGAAGTCAGGGAACTGCTCCTGCATTCTGCCCTGAAAGAAATCGAGATTGTAGAAGCAAAGCGGGCACGTGACGACGACCGCGTCCGCGCCGAGATGTCGGGCCGAGTCGAGGATGCGCCGGCTGACGCGCAGGGCGGTCTCGGGTCGCGCGATGGAGAGGTAACTCCCGCAGCAGTCAATCCTCGATGGGAAGTCAATCACCTCGACGCGCAGGACATCGAGGAAATCCTCGAGCAGACGCGGATTCTCCGGATCGCACAGCGCCAGCTCATCCGCCGGCCTCAGCAACTGGCAGCCGTAGAACGGGGCGAGGCTGAGCCCGTTCAGCGGGACTTTGAGGGCGCGCGCGATGGCGTCAAAGCCCACTGCATCTCTGAACCACTCAAGAAGATGATAAACAGGCGTGTCACCCTTGTATTCTACCCACGGCGGCGGAGGGTGCTCGTAGTCCCTCAGGCGACGATCCTCCGCAAGGTAGGTGTTGATGCGCCTTCGCTTGATCTTGTCGTCACGGATGATCAGGTTCGCTCGACGGAGGGTGGAGAAGCAGAACGGGCACGTGGTGACGAGCGCCTCGAAGCCGGAGTCACGGGTTTTCGCGAGGAGACGGACCTGGGCTATGAGATTGGCGATCTTCGTGTCGGTTAGCGGGGTGGTGGCGCCGCAGCAGGTCCAGTCGGGAATCTCGACAAGCTCGCCGCCGAGCAGGCCGACCGCATGCTGCGTTGTGTCATCGAGAGCTTTCGCCTTCCCCTTCAGAGTACAGCCTGGGTAGTATCCGACCTTCGTTTGCATGACTCGCGAACACGTCGCAATTACGATTCTCCGTAAGCGATTCGTATTCGTTTGGATTATGTCGAAACACCTCCAAGCGCGAGGACGCGCTTGGAGGCGCCACGCTAGTGTGCGAACTTCCTGAAAAGGCTGACCAGGGCCTGCTGTGGAGCTTCCCTCACCACATCTCTCGGCACCTGCTCAGGACCGAAGCCCTCGTCGCCGTCGAGGCATGCGAGCAGGCGTATCGCCTCCGCGAGCGCGGCGATGTCGATCTCGACCGGGCATCGACTCTCGCACGTGAAACACGTCGCGCAGAACCATATCGCCTCGCAACCCGTCAGCATGTCCGTCATGCCGAGCTGCGCGAGATGCACGATCTGGTGCGGCATGAGATCCATGTCGGAGGCGAATGTGCAGCCGGATGTGCACTTGCCGCACTGCAGGCAAAGCTCGATTTCCTGCCGGGAAAGCTCGATCAGGCGCTTCGTGGCCTGCTTGCGCAGTTCAGGACTCGCTATTCGTAACATTCCAATCAAACCAGACGGCGGATTGACTCGCGGATTTCCGCACGATCAATCCGCCTTGGGGCTGAGCAGACTCTCCCCCTTGACCTTCTCCACACCATGCTCGTAGCCGCGAGCAAACGCCCTGTTATTAAGGTCGACAAGATGGCTCGGAACGCTCGCCGCGATGGCTTTTTTCGCGGCCTCCGGCTTGATCAGCCCGCTGGCCCCCGAAAGGAAGCCGATCATTATCATATTCAGGACCATGGGATTCCCCAGCTCTTCAGCGAACCTTGCAGCCGGGATTCCGTACGCCCTGTAGTCATCCCTTTCGGTATGCGGATCGACCAGCTCTTCCTCGTAAAGCAGTATTCCGCCCGGCTCCAGGTTGGGCTCGTGTTTCTCAAATGCCTCCTGGCTCATCGCGATCAGGATATCGGGTTTCTGGACGTACGGGTATCGGATCGGGAGGTCATCCACCACCACCTGTGCGGTGCATGCTCCGCCGCGGGCCTCGGGACCGAAATTCTGGGTCATTGTGGCGAACCCGTCGGAGTATATGCTGACAGTCTTGCCGAGAACAAGCCCGGCCATGATAACGCCCTGACCGCCGAAACCGGAGATCACGACATCGGTGTGGCTCACATCACACCTCCGTTGATCGGGGGCACGAACTTACTGCCCAGAACCTTCTCATAGTGCGCCTTCATGCTCTGGCGAAATGTGGGGCGCGGCTGATCTATGAATTTCCCGACGATGATCTTTGACTGGAACCCTATGTCCAGCCCCTCCATCGGCGCGTCGTGCTCGATGACCGCGTTTTCATAGTAATACTTCATCAGATCGAGGCCGGTGCCCAGCTTGTTTCGTCTCGCATAGATGGTGGAGCAGGGCGCGATGATCTCGATGAAGCGGAAACCGAGCCTCTGGAGCGCTTCGGCCATGCTGTCGGTCATTCGGCGGATATGAAGGGCGGTCCAGCGGGCGACATACGTCGCGCCCGCGCTCGCCGCGAGGTAGGGGAGGCTGAACGGTCGCTCGAAGTTGCCGTAGGGAGAAGTCGTGGCCCTGGCTGAGATCGGGGTGGTCGGTGCAAGCTGCCCGCCGGTCATTGCGTAGGTGAAGTTGTTGACGCAGATGACCAGCATGTTCTGGTTTCGGCGGGCGGCATGAATGAAATGGTTCCCGCCGATGCTGACCAGGTCCCCGTCGCCGGAAAACACCACGTGTGTCATCTCCGGACGAGACAGCGTCAGCCCGACTGCAAACGGTATGGCCCGACCGTGCGTGGTGTGGAAACTATCCACCTTCACATAGCCCGCCACGCGACCGGCGCAGCCGATGCCGCTCGTGACCGTGATGTCGTCCGGCGTCAGACCTGCTTTCTCGAGTGCCGCCGCGAAGCATCCCACCGCTATGCCGATACCGCACCTCGAGCACCAGATATGAGGCATGCGGTCCATTCTCAGCAACAGGCTCTTGGGATGCTCGGGCTCCGCAGTGGACGGCTGTGTCGCCGCCTGGGGGGGCTTTCTTTCGGTGAGGGTCATCGCGCCACCTCGCGTATAGCCTGGAAAATCGTCTCCGGATCGTGCACCCACCCGCCACCGTGCGGCACAAGCCTGGTCTCGCACTTCCCCGCAGCGCAGCGCTCGACCTCGTACACGATCTGACCGTAGTTGATCTCGGGTACCACAAACGCCTTGATGTTCCCCGCAAGCTCCCGGATGACTTTCTCCGGGAAGGGCCATACTGTGACCAGCCTGAGCTCGCCCACCATGACGCCCTCATCCCGGGCTTTCTCAACCGCCGGTATCGCCACCCGGCTGGATATCCCATAGCTTACAACCACCACTTCGGCACCGTCGAGGTCGGTCTTCTCGACATGGATGATCCTGTCCGCGTTCCGCCTGATCTTCTCGATCAGCCGATGCACGCAGACCTCCTGGCACTCCGCCGTCATGACGGGATAGCCCCGCTCGTCGTGCGTCAGCCCGGTTGTGTGGAAATGGTATCCCCTGCCGATGGGGGCCATTTCCGGGACAAGGTCTTCGCCGGGTTTGTAGGGAAGGTAATCCGCCGGGACCAGTCCGGTGTAGCGGCGCTCCGTCAGCTCGATCTCGTCGGCCTGGGGAATCACAACCTTCTCGGTCATGTGCCCCACGCACTCATCCATCATCACCAGCACCGGCACGCGCCACTGCTCGCTGAGATTGAATGCCTCGATGGTCAGGTCGAAGCACTCCTGGGGGGAGTTGGGAGACAGCGCGATGATCTCGTAGTCGCCGTGCGACCCCCACCTGGCCTGCATCATGTCGGCCTGCCCCGGGAGAGTGGGGAGGCCGGTCGACGGGCCGCCGCGCTGGACGTCGATCACGACGCACGGGACCTCCATCATCACGCCCAGGCCGATGTTCTCCATCATCAGGCTGAAGCCCGGTCCGGAGGTAACGGTCATCGATCTGAGACCCCCCCAGCTCGCGCCCAGAACTGCCGCGATGCTTGCCAGCTCATCCTCCATCTGGATGAACTGCCCCCCGATCAGGGGGAATCTCAGCGCGACCCTTTCGGCGACCTCAGTGGAGGGGGTGATGGGGTATCCGGCGAAAAATCGGCATCCCGCCGCGCAGGCTCCCTCGGCGGCTGCATGGTCGCCGTCCAGGTAGTGAACTCCGGTCAAAACTCCCTTCGGATCAGCTTTCACCTTAAGGCCTCAACTGCGCCCCGACAGGTCATGGGGCGAGCTCGATAATCTCCTCTTGGTTGACACAGTAGATGGCAAACTCGGGGCAGATGCGCTCGCAGAGGTCGCAGTTCACGCAACGATCGGGCGCAACCACCTCGGGCGGATGGTAACCTTTCTTGTTAAACTCGCTGGACAGCGCGAGCACCTTCCGTGGACAGAACTCCACGCAGAAGCCGCAGCCCTTGCATCGGTCCTTGATCAGAAAGACGACGCCGTGCGGGCTCTTTATTTTATCGGCATCAAACGGTTTGCGCCAGTATGATGATTTCGGCACGCCAGCCTCCGACTGACATTCACCTCAAGCCGACTCTCCCGGCCGCCCGCTCCGCTCTCACGGTGCGCGCCTCACCGCGCTTGCTTCCGAAACCCGCCCCCGAAATAAAATAGGGCCGCGAGTCTCCTCGTCCAGCCCAACCTTGAGCGTTTGGATCATCCCATATCGCGTTGACAGCTTCTGACCGAGAAATCGGATTTCTCCAGTTACAGTGTAACCGATATTCGGGATATCGTCCAGCATGTGAAAAGAATCACTTGCACTCGCAACATATCACCGTCCGAGGCGCTTGTCAACAAACGCCCCGCCCGAAACCCGCAAGAACCGATTTTTTTAACCATGGTGAAGCAATTTTCCCCCAGGGAGAAGCACCCCTGATGCGAAACGCTATAATATGCATTAAATCGACAAGGCGGATCCGCCGTCCGCGTCTCCGAATCCGCACCAGTGACAGAATCATAAGGCCATAACTCGATGCGTCCTTCCTTCATATCGATCGATTTCATGCTACAATCGCACATTAAAGGAGGAAACCCATGTATCGCTCATATTTACTCGCCCTGAGCTCCGCCACCCTCATCCTCATGTTCGCCTCCCCGGCGCTTCCCCAATCCGGCAGCGGGCAGGCAGACGGGTTGCTTATCCTGAACGAGGTGAGCCCGTGGCCGTCGGACGGAGAAGTCTGGGTCGAGCTTCTCAATCCCACCGACGGCGAGATCGCTCTGGACGGCTGGACGATCGGGTTCCTGTCGGGATTCACCTACACCTTTCCGCCGGACTCCGGGTCAGTGGCTGCCGGGGGCGTACACGTGCTCAGAATCACCGGCGGCAATCCCCTGGACCCCGTCGGCGACGGCTGCATCCTGAGCGGACCGGAGGGACCGGTGGACGCGATCATGTGGGGCAGCCCGCCGATGGAGGCGGATGTTCCGCTTTCCGCAGGGGCTCCATTGATGCCGGTCCGTGGAATCATCAGAGAGGATGAGGAGCTCCATCAGCCGGACGATGTCTGCATGCGCCTGCCGGGCACGTGGCCGCCGGCTGTCGAGCAGTGGGTGGGATCGGACAACTGGGCGTACCGCGATGCCGGAGCCGCGAGCCCGGGCGAGCCGAATCCGCCCCCGCCCCCCACTCGTTTCTCGCCGGAGGACGGGGCTGATCTCGCCTCGGACTTCAGCCTATATGTCACCGGCTTCGAGTGGACGAGGCAGGTCACGTTCCAGATCGCCACCGACCCGGAATTCCAGGATATCGTCCTCGAGGAGACGGTCGAGGGCTACTCGTTGTTCCTTGAGGACTTCCCGCCCGGAACGTACTACTGGCGCGTCAGAGGCTATACGGATGAGCCCGGGCCGTGGAGCGAGTACAGAGAGTTCACGCGCGAGCCATTCGACATCGACGAGCTTATTGAGGAGTTCGAGGCCGAGCAGCAGACGGGCGACCTGACATCGCAGGGCGACAGGCTCCTCGCGGCGTGCAAGGGTGGCGGGGGCCAGAGGCCGAGAATAGTGATGCGCCATGAGATTCCCTGCCCTCACCTTCTGCAGACCAAGGACACGAGCATGCTATGTCTCGACGGCTGCCGGATGGACGGTCCCTGCCTGTGGTGCGGCGCACAGCCATATGCGCAGGACTGCAAGCATGGAGACGATTCCTGCGTGAGGGCCTGCATCGCCATGGCCGCCGCCGGTGCCGGATGCAGCCTGAGCCAGGACCGAATCACCTATTACCTCTTTGAGGAAGCCGGCGCGGCGTCACACTGCGCCACGAGTGTCGGACATATCGGCGACCCTTTCGGCGACATAGGCCACAACCAGCCGACGTATAACGCCGATATCACGCTCGTCTTCGCCTGGCTCTACAATCAGCCGAAAAGCGCCTCAAGGGATGTGGATTACCACGCGAACATCTTCGACGACAAGGACGCGTCCGATATGGACAGCATCCGCGAGTTCGTATCGGACAACCGCACTGTTATCCTCTGCAGCAACCAGCATGCCACTCTTATCACCGGATGCGCGGTCGCCCTCGACCCGGACGGAAACGAGATCTACGCCATAAAGGTGCACAATCCCGACAACACCAACGGCGTCAATTGGTTTCTCCTCAACAAACCTCCGACCGAATACAGGTACTTCACCTTCCCGCCCACCACCGGCGTCCCCCAGCGCAACGACGAGCTGGAGATGTACCTCGACGCCGACCATGACGGGTTGCTCGACTTCGATGAAGTCCGCAGATTCCATACCGATCCGAACAACCCTGACAGCGATCTCGACGGCGTTCGCGACATGCAGGACATTGTTGGCTATGTTTTCAAGCCGGACGGCAGCTACAGGCGCCTAAATCCCGACATCGACGGCGACGCCGCGTGGAAACACCTCGATCCGGACAACGACTGGGCCGACGATAACGGCATGCTGGACGGATGCGAGGACCCGAACTTCAACGGCTTCTACGATGAGGGCTGGGACGAGACAAACTGCTTCGCCGCGGGTGATGATTTCACGAAATTCCATCCCGAGTGCCAGCGCGGGTTTATCAAGAATGAATACATCTATGACATCACAGGTCTGGCCGGGCCGGAAACAACGGGCAGATTCAACTGGTGGGAGGTAATCTCGATCGAGGACGAGCCTTTCGACTCGGATGAGTACGTGCACAAGCACGTATGGCGATACGTACTTGGCGTTTACTCGGAGGGCGGCTATGTCGAATCGTCGGACGGAGGCACCGGCGTGGCGAAGGCCAGGCTGGAATGCGATCCGGCTACCGGCGAGTATTTGCTGCACACCGGCACGCGACCGTCCGAGACAAACCTGGAATACACACACGTATTCCCTCCCGCCGGATTGATTTATCAGTGGATGTTGCCGCAGTTCTTCTATTTCGCCGTCTCCACCCCGCATCCGCTTGGCACCCCGGAAAGAAATGAAGAAGGCGCCCTCGTTCTGAAGGGCCAATGGGAGCCGTTCCTGGAGACTCCCGAGACGGCCGTCGCTTATCCGTACTGCAAGCAGATCATTACCTGGGAGATATGGATCGAGCCGCCGTCGTGACACAGAAACCATGGAGTAACAGCCAGGCAAATCTGCCCAACACCGGAACACCAGTGTCGTGCATTGAAAATATAGGCCACATTCTGTAGGGGCGAGGCTTGCCTCGCCCCCAGGGCGACCCAAGGGTCGCCCCTACGAATGGACGGCGTTCCTGTGCACCTTATTTCCAATGCGCGGCATAAGCCAAGGGAGAAGCTGAATGTATCGCTGGCTCGCCTTTCTGACAATCGCACTCCTGACAAGTCTTTCTCTGCCGGGAACACCACAACTCCAAGAATCCTCGACCCATGCCCAGACGGAAGGCATCCTGATTCTGAATGAAATCAGCCCGTGGCCTTCCGACGGTGTCGTCTGGGTCGAGTTGCTCAACCCATCCGACCAGACCGTGCCCCTCGCCGACTGGTCGGTGCAGTTCCTCTCCGGATACTCATTTACCTTCCCGGAGGATTCCCCGGAGATAGTCCCCGGAGGGCTGCATCTTCTCAATATCAGTGGGGGCAATCCGCTGAATCCGAATGGGGACGGCTGCGTTCTGGTCGGTCCGGACGGCCCTGTCGACGCAGTTACGTGGGGAGACACCGAGATCGTCACCGGAATCGGCCTTCCGCACGGCCCTCCGCTGAAATCCGAGTATGAGGTCTTCAGCGAAGATCAGGGGCTGTACTTGCCGGACGATACCATCATCCGCATTCCGGGCTCTTGGCCTCCGAAGTGTGACACATGGATCGGATCGGAGCACTGGGTAATTCGCGCCGCCGACTCGGCAAGCCGGGGAGCACCGAACCCCTTTCCGAAGCCGTGGCTCATGATGCCGGATGATGGAGTCCGGACAGCTTCCGATTTCGCTTTGGGCGTGAGCGGCGCGGGATGGACGAGTGGGGTGACCTTCCAGGTCTCCACCGATGAGAATTTCGAGAATGTCATCATCGAAGAAACGGTCGATAATTGCTCCCTATGGATCGATTCAATCGAGCCCGGCACGTACTGGTGGCGAGTGAAGGCGAGCGATTCCGATGTCTGGTGCGGACATCAATCCTTCACGAGGCTGGATTTGGACCTGGACGAAATGGCCGCCGAAACAGGGAATCTCGAAGGCAAGCCGGACATCGGCTCAGGCAGGCTTGTCGCAAGGGCCAAGGGCGGTGGAGGAGGATTCCGTTTGACTGAAATCCTCTCTCTCGGCCTGCGGCATCAATCCCAGAGAAAAGACACCAGCATGGTGTGCATGGACGGTTGCATGATGACCGGTCAGTACGCCTGGGATGTCGCTCATCCTTCCGGAACGCACGGTGGGGAGCACAACCCGAAGTACTGCGTGAGGGCATGCCTCGCGATTGTCGCCGGTCAGTACGGAAATACCTTGAGCCAGGATCGGATCGGCTACTATCTCTTCGAAGAAGCAGGTTCAGCGTCGCACGTTGCCCAGGAGACCGGCCACATCGGCGATCCATATGGGGACCTTGGCCATGGTGTGGGAGTAAGCTACGCCGACATCCGACTGGCGCTCAACTGGATCTACAACCAGCCGTCCGGTTCCTCCAAGGCGTGGGTATGGTGGGCCAACGTGTTCAACGACCCATCGCCCGCGAAGGACAGCATGGTCGAATTCATAGACATAGACAGGCCCCTGATATGGGGCCACAGAGGTCACGCGAGGGTGATCGACGGATACGCGGTGATTCTTGAGAACGAGCTGATCGAGGTCAACTTCGTGCACGTTATCGATCCGTGGTTTACCGACACCCAGGCCGCGGCGTGGTTCGACTTCAATCCCGCCACAGATGATGTTTTCGTCTTCCCGCCGACCACGGGATTCCCTGATCGAAGCGATGACCCGGAGCTTGCCATGGATTCGGACGGCGACGGTTTGAACGACTTCGACGAAACCAGGCGACTCCTCACCGATCCGAATAATCCCGACAGCGATGTCGACGGCATTCATGATAAGGAGGATATGCTCGAGTACCTGTTCAATCCGGACGGCTGGTATATCCCTCTTCCGCGCGATTACGACAACGACGGCGCGGCCAAGGAGCTTGATCCGGACAACGACGATCCGCGGGACACAAGCTCGCGCGACGGGTGCGAGGACGCCAATTCGAACGGCTTCCTCGATGCAAACGGGCGCGAGACGTTCAATTTCGATCTCGCGGACGATTTCGACTACATTAACCCGGACTGCCTCCGAGGCTTCCTGCGATGGGAGGTAATCGCAACGAGACACGACGCGGAGGTCGACATGGACTACCACTATCTCGAGGAAGTCAGACTCGAGCCGGGGGATATATCCGGCGACGAGTATTTACATCCGCATCACTACGAGCACTCGATGGATTACGTCGACATCAATGGTTCCACGATGACGGGTTATGACAGTCAGGACGGCGAGGTCAGGGCCAAGCTGGAATTCGAGCCGGAAACCGGCGAATACTTCCTCACAATCGACTCGAACATGCCCGAAAGCGAGTATGCGGTGACAGTAGTGGCTTTCGGATTTACTCAGGTGATGAGGACACCGTTCCTGTACGAGTTCGATAACGACGGTCGCTGGAATCTCGGCGCGCCGAAAGAGGTCAACGGGGGCTTGCTCTGCGAGGGCGAGTGGGAGACAGTGTCCGGCCTCAACGTACAGGGACCGACCAAGCTCACCTGGATGGTTTGGATCACTCCGCCACAGTAGGCGCAGGCCCTCCTCGTCGGCCTGCTCTCCAGCGCTACGGGGATGTTCGCTAAGGCCGTTGGATCGGTGCGGATTTTTTGGTTTTTTGAAAAATGCCTTATGGCGGATACGGCGACGTGGTAGATTAAATTGGTACTTCCGTAGTGCCCGAAGGGGCCGCAGAATTCTGATGACAATCTGACTGAGGAGGCGGATATGAGACACCTGATTCTGGTCGTGATTCTAGCGGCGACGGTTGTCGGGTGCGCGCACTCGGGTCAGAATCCTTTGGTGCCGGTTGCTCCTGGAGGTGATCAAATCGAGCCGACCGACCTGACTGCGCTAGCCGTCGACCGCGACGGGCCTTATAGGCTGTGGTGGGAGGGATTTATCTATATAGATGCTGCGCATGAGCGGGTCGACGTCGTCCCGCGACGCGACATGCACTTTCACCTCAACGCGCTTAAGTTCCTCGAAGAGTACTGCAAGAACTGCCTGCAGATCACCGGGATCAAGAACAACGGTGACAGCACAATCGACCTGACGGTCAAGATCACCCACCCCTTCAAGGGCTTCCCTCAGTACACCGGCTTCGACGTGAAGGGGATCATCATGTTTGACGGATCGTGGGAGAACCCGGGAGACTACAAGTTCCTGCCATGGCCTGAGCCGTTCCGGGTGTCGTGGCGAGGCCTTGGCGACCCGCAAGTGCTGAACGCGGACGGCTACACGCTTCGCTGGAGTCCCTGGTACGACTCCGGGCTCCCTCAGCCGATTTTCAATTACTGGCGGGGCAGGCACGCGAGCGGCACCCCGACGGCGAACCTCAATGCCTACCTGGATTTCTACACTCACGAGGCCCGGCACATGTTCGCGGACTACGGCTCCGTCTCGCGAACCTATCATGTCTGGCTCCCGCCCGGACCGGTTGTCGCGGCGTATGCAGTCGAGGCCTGCTGGGAGCCGCCGACCAAAAAACCGGTGACCAACCCGATCGTCGATTTCCCTCTGTCCGCCAACCAGTCGGAGCCCTACAAGTTCTACTTCGACCTCAACAACGGCGAGCCGATCACCGAGCCCGGCTGCTGCGGGGATAAGTACGATCCGTCCCAAGCATACATGTACAGCAAGCAATGGGGCGGACACACGGCGAAGCATTTCGCCTCATTCAGCGACTACCACCATGGCTCAGGCGGATGGTGGCCTCCGTGCGGAGACGAGTGGCCCGACATGTACTGTGCCAGCCTGTTCAACGCCGACAACTTCCCTGACGGCGACTACATCGGCGTCGCTGTCAACTTCAGGGGAGTCTTCGACCCTGAGCCAAAGCAGATCGAAATCGCGTATACCGTCTTTGAGTTCACAATCGACCTTGAATGATGAATGGGAGGCTGGTGGCGCCTACAAGCGCGTCCTCGCGCTTGTAGGCGTCTCACATTATCGTCTGACTCCCTCTATCTTCGCGGGCTCGGCAATAGGAGAAGATCATAATATGAGACCGCCACAAGCTCCGCTTGTGACGGCCACCCTCTAATACTCCGACCTCGACCGGTGTCGCCTGCAAGTAGATAGCTCGCCCGGCTGGTGGCGCCTCCAAGCGCGTCCCCGCGCTTGGAGGTGTTTCGATATAATCCAAACGAATACGAATCGCATGCGGTTGACCCAAGATGGTCCGCGTACAAAATCCGGGGACGGATTTTGTTCGCGGCACCCGAGCGCCATCCGGGGGGTAGCGAGCGCTCCCGTCCGTGCCGGGCAACGCCGTCTCCCACAAAGCGAGGTTATAGTGTAGAATACCGCGTACTATCCGGCGAAGCATTCGCCCGCAGCTATGCCTCGAAAGCCACGGCCATCAAGGTTCCATCTTGGAGACATCGCCGAGCTTAAGTTGATCGGCCAGGAGCGCGAGGGCGCCGCCGAGATCGCGGACGTGCGCCGCTGGGTCAGGATCGCCAAGCAGACCAGGACGCTTCAGGCTCACACCGACCGATGGGACGCGGTCGAGGAGTATTTCGAGGAGCACGGTGTCGAGGACGACGACCTCCACCTGTGGCGAAGTTACCGAAGCCTCATCACCCAGCGAAAGATGGGGGTCTACAACGACCTTCTGACGCTCACCGATATCCTCGGCCAGGACTACTACCGCTCCTTCTTCGATTCCCCGCTGCTGGAAGGGACGCTCCGACGGTACGCGAGCGACGCGCTGCCACTGACTTTCCTCGGACATAGCGAGGACTATTACTACACCTACACGCACGCGCACGAGCACCCGATCGCCCTGATATCGATTCCCAGGAAGGGGACCACGTCCGTATGGAACTGGCTGGCGCTTCCGCACGAGATCGGGCACAACATTTTCGACAATGTGATCGGCTATGAGCGCGAGCTCGGGAGGAAAATCCGCGCGGAGTTGTCCAACGAGCGATTCAAGATCCCGGGCGGCCGCCTCCCGTACCACCTCCCCAAGACCGCCCTCATGGAGATCGTATGGACATTCTGGCTCGATGAGGCCATGGCGGACATCATCGGAACCCTGTTCGCCGGCCCGGCGTACGTGATGGCACGGCAGGAGGATTCATGCGACATAGCCGCCGACCTCGGCGGCGCGCATATCACGCTCTGGGACGTCAAGGGCATGGAGATGATGAAACACCCGGTGTGTCACTTCCGGGTGTGCATCTGCACGGAGGTGCTGCGAAGGATCGGCTTCGCCGGCGACGCCGCCGAGCTGGACCTGAGATGGAAGGAGATTCATCCCACAATAACGGAATATGTATGGTTCGACCCCGCGGCCGGCTATAGGGAGCTCTTCCGCATCTCCAGAAGCGAGCTCACCCGCGCGATGAACATCCTCCTCGATGTCGCCCTGAACCGAAAAGTCCGCGTGCTCAACAACCACTCTCTCCTGGAAGTGACTCATTACACACCGGAAGAACACGCGCTGGTGCTGCAGATAGAAGAGGAGCTCACCCGCAAGCGCCCGAGCTTCCCGAAGGAAGCCCGCCCCAGGATGGTTCTCGCGGCGAGCAGATTCGCGTTCGAGCGCGATCCCGAAAGCGCCGACCTGATCCACGAGAACGCTGTGAAGGGCATCAATAAGCTCGCTAAGAATATCAGGGCGAAGAAGAAGACCGCCAAAGTCCCTGCGGGGAGATCGACCCCGAAGAAGAAATAATTTCTCGGACGCGCGTCATCGCCCCAGCAAGTCCGAAATCAGCTCGCAGTAGGTCGCCACTCTCGCGTCCCATGTCTCATTCTCAACGCGACGGGAGCGGCTCAGGCGCTTCTCGGGAGAATCATCGGCCACCGCGCGACGGATCGCCTCGAGGTACTCGGCCGGCTTGTCGGTGAGCGCGCAAACGTCCCTGAACTGCTCGAGCTCCGGGAGCGGAGTCGCGACTACGGGAGCCCCGCCCGCGAGATACTCGTAGAGCTTCACCGGGTTGACGTGCACGGTCAGCGGAGTGCGATCGAAGGGAATGTGCGCGCACGCGAAATGCCTCAGATAATCGGGAAGCTCGCTATAGGGCTTCTTGCCGAGGGCATGGAAGTGGGGAAGCGCGCTCAGATCCGACAGGTTCCTGGTCGTGGGCCCTACGAACACCCAGTCGAACTCCGTCCCCTCGCGGACAACCGCCTCTATCAACGGCCAGTCGAGCCAGTCGGCGAGATAGCCATGGAAACCGACAATCGGTTTCTCCAATCCGGCGATGTCGGCGGGCTTCAGACCCGGATCCAGCGCCTTCCTGAAATGCTCGATCTCCGCGCCGTTCCTGATCAGCTCCGCCCTCCGGGCAAATGGAGATTTGGAGTCAAAGAGAGTCTGCGATGTGGTCACAACAGCGTCGACCCGCCCCATAAGCTCCCTCTCCTGAGCGATCACCGCTTCTCTTCTCAGCCTGGGCTGCCTGAACTCGCTGATCTCATCCATGCAGTCATAGATCGTGACATCCTCTCCGAGCCTGCCAAGCCAGCCGAGTCCCAGCACATTGCACGCAATCAGCACCACCGGCCCGCTCCCGCGCCTGTACCTGGTCCCCAGCGCGACCCGGTACCAGAAGTGATTCCATTGATTGACGGGGCGAAAGTGATAGCCGAATGGGAATCCTGCAGGGGGCACGAAATGGCGGATGCCGGTCGCCCTGTCGGGCACAGGCCCCGATATCCATTTCCACAGGTTGCTGAGAGGTTTCTCAGGAGAGATGAAGACGGCAACGATGTTGCCGGGCTCGTCGATGTACAGAAGGCGTCCGGTCGGCCCGACGGCTCGGGCCAGTCTCGGGGCAAGCTGCTGCACGCGCTGCCTGATCCCGTGAAACGGGGAGGCGTCCGCTATTATCAGGGTCAGGCCGTCCGGAAGTCTCGCGGTTTCCGCCATGACTTGTCAGCGCAACTGCATGAGGTATATTCGGAACGTCTCGGAGGCGAGGCGGTAGACAAGCCAGATGAAAAGCGACTGCAGCGCTATCACTCCCACAACGCCCCAGACCTCCCACTTGAGATGCATCGGCTATTTCTCGAAGAGCATGTCGGCGATTCGCCATGCCTCGCCGACCGCCTCAAGTCCTCCGGCGGTGTCGATCACGCCCGACTTGGTGAGCTGGGCGATATGCGCGGCGAAGCTCATCATCCCCTCAGATCCCCCGGCCTGGATCATGTTGGGAATCTGCTCCAGTTTGCCCTCGCGGATCAGATGCCTGACAGCGTCGTTCGGCACCAGTATCTCGCAGACCGGGACGCGCCGCCTGCCGTCCGTCGTCACGAGAAGAATCTGGCTCACGACACCCATGAGGACGAGGGAGAGCTGAGTTCGCACCGTGGGACGCGCGCTTGGCTCGAAAGCATCGATTATCCTCGCGATGCTGCCGGTCGCGCCGGATGTGTGCAGGGTGCTGAAGACCAGGTGCCCGGTCTCGGCGGCCTGCAGGGCCAGGGCGATAGTCTCGACGTCCCGCATCTCGCCCACCAGGAGGACATCCGGATCCTCCCGCAACCCCTCTCGCAGCGCGTGAGCGAAGGAAGTCGTATGGCGACCGACCTCGCGTTGAGCGACCAGGCTCGTCCTCGACTTGTGCCGGAACTCTATCGGGTCCTCGATTGTGACGATGTGAGAACGCCGGGAGGTGTTGATGATGTGTATCAGGGCGGCGGCTGTTGTCGACTTCCCGCATCCGGTCGGACCGCAGATTATCACCAGCCCCCTCGGCAGATTGGCGAACCTCCGAATCACCGGCGGCAGATTGAGGTCCTGGAACGCCGGCGGGTTCAAAGGAATCCTGCGCAAGCTGATCGCCAGCCCCCCCGCATGCCTGAAAGCGGCCAGCCTGAGCCGCATGGTGGGAAGCTGCACTCCGGAATCGACCGCCCCCGTGTTCTCCAGCCGCTCGAGCTCCTCCGGCTGCAGAAAACTCTCCAGAATGGTCTCAAGCATCTTCCTGTCCACCGGCTCGAGATCGTTCTGGGGAGCCAGACCGCCGACGATCCTGAGGCTCGGCGGCTCGCCTTCCTGGAGGTGCAGATCGCTGGCGTTCGACTCCTCCATCCGGGCGGCCAACTCCCTGATGGCCGGCAAGGCGGCCTGCTCATTTTCAGGTTCGGACGGCATTTCGCTGGTCAATAAAATCCCCCGGTTTTTCCTGTCCGGGGGATATATGATCCGATTATTGGTATCCGATCATTCGTCGGACGGGGCCTCATACTGGCGAAGGTGGTAGTAGGAGTCGGTGAGCTCCCTGTAGCGCGTGGGAAGAGGCTCCTCGACAGGCTCCATCTCGAACCGCCATCCGTGGCGACGATAGGCGCGATGCCATCCCTCCCTCATGGGATTGATCCAGTTGGGGAACCGGGACTCCCCCTCCCAGACCTCGTCGCCGAACTCGTACCACATCTCGAAGGGCACCCACTGGGGATGCGCCTGGATGAGATCCATCCAGTTGGGAAGGATGCGCTCGGCCGCGCCCCTGGCGGCCTGGTGCTCGACATCCCACATTAGCTCGCGCTCCGACTCGAAGAGCGGCCACGCAGCGTCATCGCGTACCTCGACCGCGCCGTTCCAGATGAGCTCGCCGGACGGGCCGTCGTAGAGGTAGTAGGCCACCTCCACAGTAGCGCGGCGATCGGGGTTGATGAGGCCCAGGAACGGCGGGACGAGCGTGCGCCAGTCGGCGTCCAGGTCTCGCGTGACGGCAAACTCGTAGACGAATCCGCGGATCACTGCATCGGCGCCCAGAGCCCCCGAAATCGCCTGGATGTCCTCGCGACTGAGATATCCCGAGCCGGTCGAAGTGTAGTCATCGTACTGCTCCTGAAGACCGGCCACCATCTCCAGGTGGAAATCCGTCGCCCGCTGAGGCATGTTCTGGAAGTAGAACCTGTTGTTGGCGATCTCCGGAGAGGCCGGTCCCATTCCGGATCGCAGATACGACGAGACCGCCGCCTCAGCATCGGAAGGCGGGACGACCAGATAGCCCCGGGCCATCAGAATCGCGGCGAGATTCTCCACGATGCGGCGGGGACCGCCGGACGCGCCCAGCCTCGAGTCACCCTCCATCGTGGGTGAGGTCAGATCCGTGAACGGCAGAATGGCGATCGTGCGGACATTCGCCATGTAATGGATCGCATCAAGATCGAGAATCCCCTCGTCGAGATGGCGCCAGAAGTTCCACGGCATCTCGTACCGGCACTGCTCCCATGGCTCACCGGGGCACATTTCCCGCATAGGCCCTTCGGCCATGGGGCGGGCCATGTCTCGATGAACTTCTTCCAGCATCATTGGCTGCTCATCCTCGCCGTCCTTCTCGCCCGCAATCGCGGGCGGAACCATTACCGCGGCCAGCAGAAGCATGAGAGCCAGGAGGTATGGAGTGTATCGCATCGCGAGTAATCTCCTCTGATAATTGATCTTCTATGGTTCCTGCAGACCGGAAGCCGGCGCGGGCCGGCGACCGGGAAGATGTCATGTCTTTGTCTTTACTTTGTCTTTATTACCAGTTCGCTGTAGATTTCGAAATGGAACGTGTCCGTGCGCCCATCCATATCCTCGACCACCGCCCTGAAGTAGTAGATATACCGATCGGTTATCCAGTAGATCTTGAATGCGCCGGTCACCGGATCGATCCCGTACTGGATCCAGTCTTCAAGACCCAGAGGGAACCAGTCGACACTGAAGTTGAGCCCCAGCTCGGTTGTACCCTGCGGCGGATGCCCCCCGGGCTGAGGGGTCCCCAGGACCGAATCGAACCTGTGGATCTCGGTGACGGGGAGAGCCACCTCGTACTGGGCCTGCGGCAGGCCAAACTCGTTGTACACGGTGAGGACCTGCTTCACTCTCTCGAGAACAAAGTCAACACGCCACGGCTGGTTCATGCGATACGTGCGGACTCCGATCGTTGTAGCCACTGCCGGACTGGGTATCGTGAGCCGCGGAATTCCATATGTCTTCTCGATCTCGAGCGTGACGGTGAAATCGGCGGCCACGTTGGTGTACGTAACAACAGGCCACTTGTCCTCGGGCGTGAACTGGCACCCCGCCATCACCGGGAGCATGATCACTAGAAGCACAAGGGCAACTCTGGCAATCGGATATCTCACTTTGACACCTCGGCACTTGGTACTGCTTCAATAACAATCCCCGCCCGGAATCCGCAAAGGCTATTGAGCCTGCTCGAGAACATACTCAGGCACCGCAAAGTCCGCATCCGTCCAAATCTCGGGCAGATGCCTTGTTGGCCTGATGATGTGGGGAGTAAACACGAATATCAGCTCGCTCCTGGTGTTCTTGACCTCCCGATTGCGGAACAGGTGGCCCAGCAGGGGAAGCTCGCTCAGGAACGGGAAGCGATCGTAGTTGACGCGCTGTTCATCGCGGATGAACCCGCCGATGATGAACGGCTCGTTGTCCGCGACCCTGACCGTGGTCGAGAACCTCTGGTCGACCGTGCGCGGCCCGACATCCGTCAACTCCAGCAGGTTAGTGTTGGACGGCGTCAGGTGCATGGTCACCGAGTTGTCAGGGTTGGCGTGAGGCCGGAAGTTCAGCATCAGTCCCACCGACTGGGTGGCCACACGCTGTGTCACCCGACCCAGCTCGCTGACCTGGAAGGTAGAGCGATACGGAATGCTCTCCCCGACGAACAACTGCCCGGCCTGATTGTTGGCGACGGTAAGCGAGGAGCGGTTCATGAGCTCCGCGTAGCCTTCCTCGACCAGGTAGTTGATCACGTAGTTGATGCTGTACACGTTGGTTGTACCCAGCCTCAGGCGATCGAAGCCCTGCGGGAACGGTCCCATGTCGGGCTCGGCGCTCACCTGCTCGTTGAAGAACAGGTTCGTTGTACCCGAGCCCGTCCCGAAGTTGAACTGGAACCCGAAGTTCTGGTTGTCGGTCAGTGAGGTGTTGAGAATCTGGAAATCGACCTGGATCATCAGCGGAGCCTGGTCGACTGCGCTGATTACCTGGTACGCGCGCTCCAGGTCCCTTCGCTCGCCGGTCAGAATCATCACCGGGCTCGCGATTGTCACTCCGGCGACTCCGCCGAGAGTTCCACGGTAGATCTGGATCTGGTTCGGTCCCAGAACCTGCAGGGCGACCAGAATACCCCTCAACTGGTCGGGATCCGCATAGCTGATCGAGAGATACCATCGTGGCCAGGCACCGAACTGCCGCTGGAGCTCTCCGGATTCGCCGAAGATGTAGACACCGTGCTGCACAATGTAGGTGAAGCCCATCTGCGCCCCGAGAAGATCGAGAAGATCAAACAGGGGGATCTCAGTCAGGCTGATAGTCACAGTGCCGCGCACGGACGGACCTATCGAGATGTTCAGACCGGCCTGCTCGGCAACGAGCTGCAGCACGTCCCGTATGTTCGCGTCCTCCAGCCTCATGCTCAGCGTCGGCTGGGCCTCGGTCTCGATCCCGACAACCTCCCCGCCGGCTTCCGGCACCTCTTCAGGAGCCCTGACAGCCCTCGGCTCGAGCGCGGTCACTTCCGGCCCGGCTTCCGCTTCCACAGCGCTGACCCGCTCTTCCCCTACTATACCCGGAGCGGGTCCGAGGGGACTGGAGGCGCCCTGACGGAAGACCGCGACATCCAGCCCGCCGTCGCGTTCCTTGATGTCGTAGTCGAGCATCTGGGTCGACTCAAGCGCATGGGCATAGACAGTCAGAATCGTGTACGAAACATCCATGCTGACCGTGGCATTGAGCGTGTACTGATCGACAACATCCCCCTCCACCCGCACATCGTAGCGCTGGAGATCGCCATTGGGCATCACCGGCCGCGAATTCGGCAGGCGCACCAGAAGCTTGGTCGGGAAGTTGATGGGAGTGACCTCCCAATTCTCGATTTCGCCGTCGACGGTAAGCCGCAGAATGTCCGCAGCCTCCATCTTCTCGAACGACACTCCGGTGATCAGGGCGCCATGGAACTCCGCGCCCGCCATGCCGCTCGGCTCAGTCACGACCACTGCCTCGACTGCTTCCTCCACCAGCTCAGGTTCAGCCTCGGCCTCGATCTCGACCGGTCCCGGAGCGGGTTCTTCCTCCTCGACTTCCTCCTCGGGAGCCATGGCGACCATCACCGGCTCCTCGGTCTCCTCGACCACCGGCTCGGCAACAGGGATCGCCTCGACCTCAACTTCCACAACAACGGGAGGCTGAGGCTCCACAGGAGCGGACGGCTGCTCAATCGCCGGCGCCTGGGGCACGGGCGGCGCAGCAGGCATGTACCGGAACGCGACATCCATCAGGTTGCCGTTCCAGTCCAGTTGGCCGTCGAAATCCTCGAGCGGCCCCGCGAGTGTGAAGGTCAGAGTCGTGTACTGCTCATCGGGGCGATCCTTCACGATGGTGCGGACGATGGGGACGAGATCGACACGCGTCTGGGCGATCACGGCGTTCTCGTCACCGAGCAAGACAACGTTTGAAAGCGGGAAACGCAGCCCCAGTCGGTCGGGGTACCTGTACTGCACCCATTCCGGCATCGGAAGCTGCTCGCTTGTTGCTATCCTGAATCTGACAGTGTTTCCGGAGACTTCCCCGAGCTCAAGACTGATGGTGGGCAGAGACGGGGGAGGTTCAAACGGAGGAGCCCCGGGCGCCGCCGGAGTGCCGGGCGCCTCGGCCTCTTCCACAGGCGCCGGAGCGACAGGCTCCGCCACCTCTTCAGCGGTGACCTCGACCTCAGCAGGCTCTTCGGGAGCCTCGACGACCGGCTCCGGCTCAACCGCGATCTGCGGTTCGGGAACCTCGACCGGCGGAGCGGTCATGGGCGGTGTCGGCGCGGGCTCCGGCGCGATCTCGGGCTCCATGGGAGCCGGCGTCTCAACCGCGGGCAGAGGAGAATACCGGAAGGCAACGCTTATCTCGTTACCCTCCCTCTCGAAACTGGCGGCGTATTCCTCGATCTTGCCGGCAAGAGTGAATGTCAGAGTCGTGTTCTGATCATCCGGGCGATCCTTGATGATAGCCCGAACGATCGGGACGAGCGCCGCGTGCGAGTACGCGGTATAGACGCCCGGATCGGCGTCAAGCACCATGGCATCACAAAGCGGGAACCGAAGGCCCAGGCGCTCCGGATAATGATATTCCACCCAGGCAGGGTCGGGCATGGGCTCGGACGTCGTGATGCGGAAAGTCACCCCATCCTCCGAGATCTGGTCCACCGTCACCGCAATCATGGGAAGCGTAGGCTCGACAGGAGCCGGCTCCGCAACGGTTTCCTCCGGCTGTTCGGCGACCTCGATCACCACCGGGCCCTCAATCGCAGGCTCCTCGGTGACCTCCACTATCACCGGCTCGACCGGCGCTTCAGGCACGGCCTCCTCGACTTCAGCCGGTGCCCCAGGCGCCCCGTCGATACTCAGGTTCACCTCGACCGGACTCTCGATCTCGAGCGGGGTCGAAGCGCGATAGAAATCGATATGCATCAGCCCCGGATCGACATAGTCGATGGTGAAAGCCACGTTTTCAACCTCGACTCCGGGGAAATAGAACACGAACTGGCACTCGGGACCGACATCCTCGATGACACGATTGAACACCTTGAGCTCGTCGGTCAGAGCCCCGGAGACAACCGACTGGAAACGACCCTCAGCGCTCTCGGGCAGCACCACGGCGGCATCGGGGAAGTAGAAGGCCACCCTGGTGGGATAGTTGAACCTCTGCACCCTGGCCTCGAGCTCACCGCCCTCATAGAACACGAAGAATCGATCCGTCGTCGCATCGATGGTCTGGAACTGCACCCTGCTGATCTTGATCGGTGTGTCCGGCTGCACGGGCACTCCCTCGCCGCTTGCCAGCACCATGATCTGCCCGCCGGCGATCTCGACAGGACGAGGCTCGGGAACAGGAGGCTCCTGGACCGGCGGCGGTGCCGGCTCCTGGGGAGTCTCAGAGAATATCACAAACTCCAGCGAGTCATCGGAGTAGGTTTCAAGAGTGTAGCCGATGCTTGATGTGTCCGGGACTGTCAGGCGAATCTCGGTACTCGCCTCGAGGCCGGTCCGGACAAGCTCGGCGCGCATGCGCTGAACCACGTGCCCGTCAACCCCGGTCCCGTAGCTCATGGGGCTCGACGGGGGGAGCAGAATGCCGGTACCGGGGAACCTGAGCAGGAGCACGGTCGGGCTCTCGATGCGTATCTGCGGCAGCACTACGCCGAACGAGAAATCGATGATGAACTGGTCCTTGCCGTCCTCGATCGCCTCATGCCAGAACCCCTCGATGGTGGGCGCAAGCTGCTCGGGCGGCTGGCCGGGTCCGGTTTCCGCGAAGGGATTCTCGCCACGGAAGAAGGCCAGTTTGAGGCCTCCCGAGCTCGCCAGCCTGTCGGTCTGGAGATGGAGGTCGGTGACCTCGGCCACGATTCTCACTACCGGGGGCTCGGTGGAGAATTGCGAAATGCTGAGGGTGGACACTCCCGCCAACGGTGCGGCCCAGCTCGCCTGCGCTTCGGCACCCAGCGCCAGCACTGCGTCCTCGATATCGAAGACCAGCCTGTCGGGCGAGGTTAGGCTGAAGGACCTGACACCGGCCGGGCGGGAGAGGGTCAGCTCGATGATGAGCGCGTCGGCTGAGACCTCAGTAGCGGCCGCGCTCACCTCCACCGGTCCCGCAGGCTCCTCAGCCCTGAGCGTCGTCAGGGGCGTTATCAGCAGAAGGACAAGAAGGATGGTCAACCACCCTCTCATTGATTTCCTAGCATTGCTTCCAGTTTGGTGGTGAACGATTCTCATTAGCCGGTTCGGCTCCTTGATTGCTGCGTGGCGGAGGCTCAGCTCCGCAAGGTCAAGGATGAATAGTAATGCCGTAAAGCTCTATGGAAAAAAGGTCTTGTCGTCTGTACCCTTGGTTCGTTTGCGAGATCAGTAAGTTATCGACAGCTCCGAGATCCCGGATCCCTCTCTCGGAGTAAACTGAATCAGCCCGACATCATCCGGCTTGCCCACTCTCGCGATTCGCACCTCACCCAGGCTGATGTCGGTCACCACGTAGGCGAAATCCCCGATCCGGTGGATCTCCTCCCCGACCGTCAGCACCTTCTCATATCCGAAGCCGGAGAGAATCACCAGGTAGGCGCCCGGCTCGCCCATAACGCCCACCAGCCGCAACGCATCGGCAACCTGCTGCGCCGTGGGCCCTCGCACCTCGCGCCCTTCCACCCGGACGAGCGGTGGGAAGGGCGGCACCGCCCGAGCTCTCGGGGCGATAGCTGTGGCCGGTCCGCCTATCGGATCAAACGGACTGTAGCGCCTCCAACCGGACTGCCAGGGCGGGACGCCGGCCTGGGGATACGGTTCGGACGGCTTGGCCATGGTCTGGAATCGCAGCAGCAGCGGCATCAGAGAGTCAACCTGGGTTACGCTCCCGCCGATCTCAGGAATCGACATCAGGAACTCGCGCAGCTCCTGAGGTTCCAGATCGGCGAAGCTTTTCCCGCCAATGCCCTCGGATGATGTGTAGTACAAGGAACCGGGTCCCACGTATACGGGCGGGCCCTTGGCTTCCTCCGCCTCAGGCTCAGCAGACTCACCCGGGGGGAGCTCCCTCGACGGAACGGCCTCGGGCTCCCGCTCTTCCACAACCTCGGCGCTGCCCGGAGCCTCGACCTCCCGACCGGCCCCAGCCAGGCCGGCCTCATGCTCGGCGGCGGCTTCGGTTACACCCTCAACCACCTGCTCCCCAATCCGAGGGTAATTGACCTGCGCCTGCGCGGAAGGCATCGAGCCGAGGCCGGAATGGAAAAGCACGAAATAGCCGGCCACAAGCAGCACGAGGATGCCCGCGTAGGGCAGCAGTCTCAGCAGCATCGCCCGTCTATCCCCATTGTTGCCTGGAAACGTATTCATAACCATCACCGACCTCCCGCCCGGGGAAGGTCACTCCTCACCTCCTGCCTGGGCTGGAGGGACGAGTGTGGTCGGGCCGTTGAGCACGACCCACAGGGGCGGCGGGTTGTTTGCGTCGCCGTAGGTAATCAGTCTGAATCTCGCGGCATACATCCGGGTTGCGCCGATTCCGGGTCCCTGGGGCGCCATCTGAAGGCCGACCAGGGCGGTGCGCGGTCGCATGTTGAATATGTCGTAAGTGAATTTCTTGATATCCGCGTACGAGCCGCGAACCGTGAGCGAGAATGAATGCGACTCAATGCCGCCGGCGATGGCACGGAAGTTCTCCGCGCCGGTCCCGAGAGCGTAGTAGAACGCGAAGCTCGCCAGCATGTTGTTCATGTGCCCCATGTTGTCCCGGAAGCCCTGAAGGGCACCGGTGATCCTGTCGAGATCATCCTGCAGCGCGGACACTTCCGAGGCGAAGGCGGCCCTGAAGTCGGTTCCGCCGACCGCAGCCTGTCTTCCGCCGATTGTAATGCCGTCGGTCTCGAGATGGCTCTCGGCAAGCATGCCGTGGATCGTCCTCAGGTAGCTCGTCAGCACGAACTCATCCGCATCCGGGATCACGTTGCGGATCGTCTGGATATCCTGTATCTGAACCTGCCGAATCTGGGGCAGGATATCCTTGTACTGCAGCAGAGAGTCCAGCCTCTGGGCGATCCGCTCTTGGCTGGCCCCCTCATTCCTGGCTCTTCTGGCCGCGGCCACGTAAGTCCGATGGCCGACCAGGTTATAGGCCACCAAGAGGACGAGGCAAATGACGATGACAACGGCGATCTTGATTGCTATTTTCGCGTATGGATTCACCTGCGGTGAAACACCTCCAGGGCGACCCGGGGTCAGTCCAATAACGCAGTCTCCTGCGGGTATCTGACCTGCATCTGAATCTGATACACGGTCGCAGGAGACCCCCCCACAAACGTGCGGGAGTATCCTGCCATACGAATGTTTTTGAAACGAGTGGGCTTCTCCGGCGTGCCCTTGAAACTGTCATACGTGGCCAGGGGACCGTAGAACCCGTATCCCCTGGACAGAAAACCCACCACCACATCAGGCCACGCCTTTCGTCCCGGTCTGAAGGTCACGCTGGTTACCCACGTGTCGTCGGGCAGCAGCCTCTCTATCTCGTTGTAGATTTCCCAGTAGTCGGGAGCCTCGACAATCATACTGGGGACAATGACCAGGTAGCTTGTGATGAACCTGGCGTTTGCCTGGACATCGATGAATTCCTGGGCCTCCACCAGTCTCTGCGCGTTCTCGGTCTGCAGGGCGCCGTTTCTGCTTCTCAGATCCTTGACCATCTTGTCATCACGCTGCCAGCTGAGCCAGACGAACAGGATGGTGAGGATGATCAGAGCCGCGGCGAAGATCGGGAACGCCTTGAATTCAGGCTCAGGAAGATACTCCGCAGGCAGGAGGTTGATCAGTCTATCTTTATCCAAACTGATGTATCCCCCTCAGGGCGAGGCCCACGGCGCAACTGAAGTCCGGGGCGAAATCGCGTACTAGATCCTCTCGAATTCCCGTCCCGGCGAACCTGAGGTGCGCGAAGGGATCGCCGGGAATGACCGGGATCCCCAGCTTGTCCGACATCGACCGCACGAAATGCTCGCCGAACGGGAAGTAGCCGTCTATCACACCGAAGGTAATCTCCGTCCGGGTCTTCCCGAAGGACTGACCGTAACGGATAGTGTTGAGTGTCTCGTCCACCAGCTCCGTCATCAGAGGATTCAGCCTGGCCAGCTCATCCATTTCCTCGACAGCCTCGTGCGCCAGTTTCTCGTCCCGAGCGGTGAGCTCCGCGGAGAACGGATCCTCACCGAACGCGCCGAACTCCAAATCCTCATCGCCCCTCCCCCGAATCCCCAGGTCCTCTTCCCGCGCGGCTTCCCTCCTCCGCTCGGCGGCCCTGGCTTCACCCAGGCCCGCATCGAACAGATGCCTCTGCCCCAGCGCGTCAACAAAGCCCACGCTGCCGATCGGGATGGATCGCAGGATCCTGACCTGGCCGTCAAAAACAACCGTAAGATCGGTGTTCTTGTCGTTGATCGTGATGAGAATATACTCTCCGCCGCGCTCGGTGATTGCGGATGATCGTCGCTCGGCACGATGCGCGGCGACCGGAGTGAGGTCAAGCGCGACCGGTCTCAGTCCGGCCTCCAGCAGGGCCTCGACCAGCAGACCGAGGGGCTGCTTCTGGGCCGACATGATGAGGACCTCCACCTTCTCGGAGTTGTCCTCCTCGCTCACATAGGTCCTGAGAATCGAGTAATCGAGGACATTGTCCCCGGTCCCGGAGGGCAGGCTGGCCTCGGTCTCGAAGAGGATGGCCTTCCTGAGCTCGCGGAGGGGCATGTTGGGGAGGCTGATGGTGCGGGTGATAACCCCGCTGCCATCAACGCCGGCAAGCGCGGCCCTGGTCCTGATCCGGTTGGCCTGAAGGAGCCTGACAAGTGCGGATGCCAGGGCGGATGGGTTCTCCAGGCGGGTCCCGACATACGCTTCGGGCGGCGTCTCGTCCCACAAGACCTGGGTTACTGTAGGCTCGCGTCCCCGCTCGATCTCGACGAGCTTGACCTGGGCGGGACCGACATGGATACCCAGGGCGCTCTTTGGTGCAATATTAAGTAGCGGTGACACCTGGCTTCCTCGTTCAGTCTCTTTTCGACTCAGCGGGCCCGGGTATCCGCGCCCAGACATGGAAAATAAAAACGTTTACCCCCGTCGGGGTAAATCGCCCATACGCCTAGGCAAGCGGCTCCCCGGTCCGCGCCACAATACAATATAAAGGCACCCAAGTCAAGCGACCGGAATGCGCGCAAAATGCGCTCTCAGCGGCATTGCAGCGCGGGTAACGGTCTCTTGCCCGGATGGGAAATGTCCCTGGAGACAATGGTCGCAAGACCCTCATATCTCCCCTCAGATCGTACTCCCCTGCCCGTCTAGTCGGCGGCTCCCCCCCGATGGGGAATGTACAATCTGTAGATACGGTAATTGCCGCCCTCAAGCCCGCGCCTGGCTCGCACGGCGACCCACGGCTGCGGGACGTCGACGCCCACATTGACACCGATGGCCAGTGCGTCGCGCTGGAAATTGTATGGATGAAACACGATGAAATACGTGTTCGTGGTCGACGTCTGGTCCTGATCATCGTACCGCGGTATTTCCACCGCGTAGTCCTCGGTGAATCCATATATGTATCCCGTGGCAGGATCATACTCGCAACGACCGTACGACCGAGGAAGAAACTCCTCCTCGATCAGATGATCGAAAACCGCGCGCGGCGATGAGAACCGCTGCCCGGGGCCCCACTGCGGGTACGACCTGTTGTAGTAGAAGTACATCTCGTACCCGGTGGCCAGAGAGTTCAGGGCCGACAGGGCGTTGGTCTCGACCACCTGGGATCGCATGCGGCTCAGAAGCGCGAATGACATGGCGGCCAGGATGGAGATGATGGCACACACCGTGAGAAGCTCCACCATGGTGTAGCCTCTCAAGCCACTGCGCCGGCAATCCCGTATTCCATTAATCAAACTTAATATCCTCCAGCCGCCGGACGTTTGTTCCTCTCGTCTCAATCCCCCAGCGAGTACACCGTCAGGCTGACCAGCCCGAACTGGCCCATCTTGCGCGGGATCGCGGTCGGATAGTCGCTCAAGAACCTCCGTCCCTGCAACACCGCAATGCCTCGTTTGGCCATGCTTCCCTCGTACGGTATCATCGCCATCGCGTAGGTGTTCCTCGCCCCCCCCCCAAGCTGCCCCCCGTAGTCGGCCGGGAAAATCGAGAGCCTGTAGCCACGGGCGAGAAGGTCCCTCCGGTCATGCGGATAGCCCGAATACTGTCGCGGAATCAGGCTCAATCGGACGATATCGTCCCAGACGGACTCCGCGTTCTTGTATCTCGTGTCCTCCGTGATCGCACCATCAGTCCGGTAGTTCGGGTACATGTGCCCCTGCTGCGCATAGTAGTTCTCGTACGCCAGCGCCATCATCCTCAGAGCTCTCAGCGCCTCGGCCTCGTACGTCTTCTCCCGGCTCCGCCTGAGCAGGGCGACCGGCATGGTCACCAGGATCAGGATGATCGCCGTGACGATCAGCATCTCGATCAGAGAATACCCTCTGTCGCGCTGCGCTCTATTTCCGTCGCGTGAGACCATCTGACCGCATCGATCCTCGCTAGTGAACCGGCCTGAAGTCGTTGTAGAGCGGTATCGCATCATCCATGATCACGAAGGTGTTCAGCCTGAGCGACCTGTCGATCGGATAAGCGTAGACCGTGTACCGCTGATTCGAGAACGAGGTCTTGAACGACAGGGAGTAGTTCTGGATGAAGAAGTGTTTGCGGCCCCAGCCCGAGTAGGCGTTCGGGAGATAGTCATCGAGCTCGGTCCAAATCCCGGTGTAAGCGAAGTTGTCGCGGTAATGCATCTCCTCGGCGTCAGTGACGCTTCTCAGGGCTTTCAGGCAGGCCGACTGCAGAGCGCTCTTACGAGAACCCGCCAGCGTGGGAATGGCCATCGCGGCCAGTATCCCGATGATGCTCGCGACAACCAACACCTCGATCAGGGTGAACCCTCGAGAGCCTGGTTCTCTGAACTTGAGGGATCGTGACATCGTCAACCTCCGCGCCCGGCCGGCAGCCGGGCCCTTCATGGTTACCGTCGCGCAAAGCGCGACGCTCTTCCCCGCCCGCCTCTCTCTATCAGAACATGATCAGGGTCGAGAAAAATCGACCATGATCGTGAGAGTTCATTATGCTGCCGTCGCAGGTCACCGCGTATGTCCTCAGGTGCCAGATGGATCTCTCCCTGGGGTAGGCCACCGCGGTGAAGCACTGGCTGAACGCGCTCACACGGATCTTGATGGAATACAGGTTCGCGATCGGCGTGTCCCGCGGATTGCGCAGATCATCGACCTTGTCGTAGCCCGGATCCACGAGGTCCCCCTCGTCTCTCATCTGCTTCCAGCTGCCGTAGCCGCCGTACCGCTGATAGTAGATGACCTCATTCTCGGCTATGTTCTTCATCGCGGCTATCGCCCTGGTCTCGAACGCGATCCTCCTGCCGCCACGCATGCTGACAACGGCCATGGTGGACAGGACGGCGATGATCGTCGCCACCGTCAGAACCTCGATCAGGGTGAAACCCCGCTCGAAAGCCCGCCTGCGGTCGAATGTCCCTTTGAGCTTCATCGGACCCGTCATCACTTTCCATTCCTTCCCGCCCACGACCTAGTAAGGCGTCCAGTGCGTCCAGGAGCGCACGACCTGCACCGCGCCGTCGTCCGTGATCACGAATGTCTTCAGGCGCGGATCGATGGGTATGGCGAAAACCGTATAGGTCTGCACCGAGAAGTTTCTGATCGGGGGCCTGGGCCCCCCGCCGCCGCTGCGCGTCCACAGCAGCGAGTAGTTCTTCACGAACACGTTGCGGGCGGCATCGGCCGAGTAGGCCCGCGGCAGGTACGTGCCGGCAAGCGCGCTGAATCCCATCGCGTACCGCCCGTTGGTGGTATAGAACATCTCCTCCGCGCTCGCGATGGCTTTCAGTCCCGTGGCGGCACCGGACTCAACGGCCTTGTGGCGCGCCTGCGTCAGGCTCGCCACCGCCATGGTGGACAGTATCGCTATGAGCGTCGCCACCAGCACCATCTCTATCAGGGTGAAACCCGATTCGTCCTCTCGGTCCCGTTTCTTTCTCTTGAATATGCTCATCTTCATACCTGCCGTCCCCGCCCGGACTCACAGTCTATGTCATCGACGAGCCGCGCTAGATCGGTCGCCATTCCGAGACTCTGTTCGAGTACCTTCTCCCCTCCACGACACCCCTGTCCGTTACACGAAGCTCCAGCCAGTCGCTGATCATGTAGTTGTGAGGGTAGATTCCCTTGGCCCTGATCGAGTACCTTTGCGGATTTTTGGGATTCACGTACCAGAAGCACGTGAAGCCCTGCACGAACGCCGCGGAGCGCTGCTTGATCGGCGAATCCGACAGAACGTAGTGCGGGTTGACGTAGGTCGGCTGCAGGCCGCCGAATGAGACCGCGTACGTGCCCGTGTCGTTGTAGTGCGCTTCCATGGCGGCGGCAAGGGCTTTCATGGCGTGCATGCCCTGTGCCTCGATCGCCCCCTGGCGGGCCTTCCGGTACGAGGCGAACGCGAACGTGGCGATCAGAGCGATGATCAGCGCCACGGTCAATACCTCGATCAGGGTGAAACCCTGCTCCCGTTCCTGGGTTTTATCCTTCTCCGTCATATTCTTCGCTTTCTCATCCATTTCGGCCACCTGCCCCGCCACGCGTGCTCGCGTCCTGCCGTCTGCGAGCGGACCTAGCGCGGCACCCAGTTGATCCCATTCGTCGTCTGCTCGATGGTCCCGTCCTCGAATATCCTGAATGTGTGGAGATTCAGGGAGTTCCCCGAGTCCGGGTAGGCGACATAGCCGAAGCCGTAGGTGAAGTCCTTGAAAGTGTCCCTCACGAAGAAATGAATCGAGTAGTGTTTCGCAAGGCGCTCCCGATCGGTCCTGCCGAACTTCCGCCAGTGCCTGTTGACGAACTCGCGCTGCCGCAGGCCCTCGAACGAGGTGAAGTGCCTGTACACGTTGCGGTAGGCGATCTCGGCCGAGCCGAGCGCATTCAGGGCTTTCAGCGCCCCGAGCTCGTAAGCCGACCGCTTCACCCCGCTCAACTGCGGAAGGGCCATGGCCACGATGATTGTGATTATCGACACCACGAGGAGTATCTCGAGCAGCGTGAATCCCCGCCCTTCCTCGTCTTCAGGCTTCTCCTCAACAGGGTTCCTGATGTTCTTATCCTCTTGCATAGCGCAGCTCCGCCAAGTCGCTTCAAAGTCCGTTCTTTCCCCGCGCCCCCTCTCTCCCGCCATCCTCACACCCGCGACGGGAGGATTCAGGGTATTCAACCTCACCCTAGTACGGGGTGAGAATATCATCCTGGGTGATCACCCCGCCAGGATCCAGATAAAACGTGCTCAGCCCGAGATGGTTCTGGATGGGCACCGCCATCAGACGGTAGTTGTGGCTTCCCCACCTCGGCAGTCCCGGCTCGCTGCTCCCGCCGCCGAAGCCGCCGAAACCACCGCCTTCATCCGTGGTCCCGACGCCCGACGGCGGAATACCCCAGGCCCACAGCCTGTATCCCCGGATGAACTGGTTCTCCGAGTGACGGATGTAGTAGGTTTCCGGAAGGAACCTGTCGATCTCGCGGAAGAACAGACGGGTGGGCTCCGCGGTGTGCACGGGATAGAAGCCCATCTCCCTGTAGTACATCTCGAACGCCTCCTGGATGACCTTCAGGCCCTTCACAGCCCCGGTCTCCAGGACCGCTTTCTCGACCTTTCGCGCGGCGGGGATAGCCAGCACCGTGAGCAGGCCGATGATTCCGACCACCGTCAGCACCTCGATCAGCGTGAACCCGCGCTGCCCTTTTCCGGTTGATCTCATGGCTGTATTCCTCGACTTCATGTCTGCCTGTCAATCTCAGAGTCAGTAGATATTGATCGGACGGTCAAACTCGTCGGAATAGTCCCTCACTATCCCGTCACTGATGATCAGGAACGTCTTCAGATCCATCCCGCGCTCGAGCGGCCAGGCGACGATCGAGTAATTCTGGGGATAGGTGCCGATGTTCACCAGCTGGATCGAGTAACCTTTTATGAACTGCCCGCGGCGTCCCGAGAGCCTCTGATACGCCTTCGAGTCGATGGCATCCACCCGCCTCAGGTCGTGCCACTGGTCATGCCCGGCCGTGTAGTACCCGAAGACATCGAAATACATCTCCTCCGCCTCGCTCAGCTCCTTGAGACCCTGGATCGCGTTCGTCTCGAGAGCATTCCGCCTCGCTCGCTGGAGATTCGGTATCGCCATTACCGCCAGGAGCGAGATGAGTCCGACGGCGAGCATGATCTCGATCAGCGTGTAACCCCTGCCACCCGGCCTCTCAGCCGGATCCCGGGAGTTCCCTGCGTCCGCCGTGTTGCTCATGTCCGTTTCCTTACAGAATCTTCTGTTCATGGTGCCGTCGATCAGTAAAGCTGGACGATCGGCCCGCCGGGATCGAGCCCCTCTCTGATAGGCGGGACCTGAAGCACATTGTCCGGGCTGGCCTGCCCGGTGACAAACACGTTGATGTTGAAAGTGCGAAGCCCCATGCGGTTGTAGCCCACCGGAATCGCATCAACCTTGTAATAAAGCGAGTTCGGGCTGTCGGGAACATAAAAGGCCAGCGAGTACCGCTCGACGAACGCGAGCACGCTCGACCCGCCGACCGGCCTGACATCCTGGAACCTGTAGACGGTCGAATATCCCTCGGGAAGGAAGTTGGCCGACACAAGCTCCACGAATCCGCCGAACCTGCCGTACTCACCATAGAACCTGCTTTCAGCCAGAGCGATCCTGCGCAGACGTCCGATCGCGTTATCCTCGTACGCGACACGCCTGGCCTGCATGTAGGACGGGAGGGCGAAGGCGAAGATGATCCCCAGGATCAGGCAGACCGTGAGAATCTCAATCAGCGTCCAGCCCTCTTGTTTCTCCGTATCCTGCATGAGATCAGTCTCTCAACAGCTCCGAGCCGCATCGCGCGGCCCTTTCTGCCGCCCGCGGCCACTCATCCGGACTAGTAGACCGGCCTGTCGCTATCCAGCCATCTCACAACCCCGTCCCGCTCCACGTACATCCCTCTGAGGTCGGGAATCCCGCCCATGGGCACCCATCGCGGGTACCACAGGTGGACCTCCTGCAGAACGGGCTCGGCAACGATCCGGAATCCCCCCTCCTCCTCATCGATGATAAAGTCAAGCGTATACTCAGGAAGATAGACGGGCTTCTGGAGGTGCAGCCGCTCGTCGTCTTCGTGCACGTAGTCCGCGTCTATGTACCCTTCCTCCTTGAGCTGTTCGAACGTTGCATAGTCGCCGAAGTCACGGAAGAAGAACCTCTCGAAGACCGCGAGCTCGGAAAGCTTCTGTGCGGCCAGCTTCTCCTTGCTCCGTCGCTTGACCTCAAGGTACTGCACGGTGCCGACCGTGACCAGGATACCCACGATGGTGGCCACGATCAGGACCTCCATGAGGGTGAAACCTTTCTGTCCATGCAATTGTCTCATCCGGTCCATTCAGTATACGCCCTCCATGCTCAGCGCGGGAACATTCTCGGAACGATTCCCGGCAGCACGAAATAAACCTCTCCGTCCTCCTGCACGTAAAACGTCCTCAGGCCCATGGGATTGTACAACGGAACCGCCCTGATCAGGTACCTGTACGGGTCCATCCTCACCTCTTCATCCTTGAGGCCGAACTCCTTCAGATCCTCCACACTCCTCACGAAATCCAGGCGATAGAAGGGGATGAACGCATTGATGGTATGACGTCTTTCGTCGGACTGCTCGTAAATCTCGGCGACCAGTCCCGCATTCTGCAGATCGAAGTAACTGCCGTATGTCCCCTCCGGATTCACCGTCAGGTCGTTGCAGTGGCGGTATATGTTCTCGAGCCTCGACAGCTCCTTCAGGCGCTGAACGGCGACCTCCTCGATGGAATAGCGCTTGTAGCTGCGGATCATCCCCTGCGTCATGAGGACAAGGATCACCGCGATAGCCGTGACGGCCAGGATCTCGATCAGCGTGTATCCCGCGGGACCACGCCTGTCGAATCCATCCCCCGAATCCCAATTTTCCTGAAACTCGTTCATCCTTCTTTCAGCGGCGACTCAGAAGATCTTCGATCACTTGGTCAGCTCGCCGGTCTCGATCCCGTCGAAATCGCCCGGGGGCTCCTTTACCCCCAGATTGGGGTTTCTCATGGTCGCCTCGTAGATGCGCTGCACGGTCGCCCCGCCGATATTGATGCTGAGCGCCATGGCCACGCGTCCGATTTCCGGAATCTGGTCGGTGGACTCACCGGCTTTCGTGGCGTACGAGAACCCGAGATTGGCGACGCCGGTTGTGAGGTGGGTGGTCCCGTCGCCCTCACCGTCGGTGGTGAGCACGGTTCTCATGAGGTAGCTCTCTTCCGAGAACGGGCCGAAGCGCACCTTGTACCTGACCCACACCTCGCCGCCGTCCGGTCCCGGGTAACCCAGGATGAGAACGTACGGACTGGCGGTCAGGCGAGGCACCTCGGCCTCCGATTCCTCATCGTGCACGGTCCCGTTGTAGAACCATGTCGCGGCCTGCACGTCCTGCAGGAACACCCTCATGGCTCGCTGGTGACCGTAGTCGATGCTCTGCGCATCCGCGATCGAATGCAGGGTCTCAAGTCCCTCGAGCAGCCCGGCCACTATGCCAACGGCGAGGAGAGCGCTGAGACCGACGACGATAACGCTCTCAAGGAGCGTGAAGCCCCTTTCGCGCGCGCGTCCTGATGTGTGAACCGAGGCATTCATTGCTACGGAGCCACTCCTCCGATCCCCACCCACTTGACCTCGACCTCCACGACCTCGAATCCGCCGTATCCCGAATCGTACGTGTTGCCCGACCCGTCCGACTGGAAATGAATCACTATCGTGTCCCCCGGAACCCACTCCGTGCGCGCATTCTGCATCGTGGTCCCGCCGAGAGGACTCGGATACGCGTTCCCGTCAATGTCCTCGATAGTGACTGTGTCGCCGGGCTCCGGACCGAGATCGAAAGTGCCGAAGCGGGCGCGCAACTGCGCCGCTCCGGGGACGGTATAGGTAAAGTATATGTTTTCATCGTCGCCGTACACCTTGTGTGCCGGCAGATCGCCCAGATTGGGCAGACGGTCCACACGGGTCGGCTCATCGCGGTAGAACGTGGTCTGGAACCTCGCCGTCTCGTTCGTATCCTCCTGCCACCAGGTCAGCCTCTGCCACGTCTCGTCGCGGTTGGCGTTGGAGGACGGGTAAAACTCGAGAACGATCTTGATGAGGTCCTGACGGGAGGCCAAAAGAGATACCCCGGTGCCCTCAGGCCGTCTCACCTGCTCCGGTTCAACTGCGGCCTCGAGATACACCCGCCTGCCCAGATCGAAGCCGGAGCCGAGGTAGTTGGGGAAGTACATGATCACGTTGTCGTACTGGACCCGGCCGTCCTCGGTCCGATACTCATCGACGTAATTCGTCGCCTCACTGAAACCGTAGACCTCGATCTCGCTCACGTAGGGCCAGTGATAAGCCGTGTCGAAATCAGTGAAGGTGTCGATGTTGTGGACGCCGACAATCCCGGCTTCTATCGGCTTGCTGGGGTCGTCAAAAACAACCCACAGACCGCTCGACCCGTAGCCCTGATCCTTCACTCTCACCAGGGCGTTGTACTCGTGGTTCCAGGGATTGAAAACCTCACCCGTCCCCAGGACCCTGTCGGACCAGAAGAACTCGAAGCCCCGCTGCCATATGTTATTGCGGTGCGGGAGGTAGTCGAAGTCGTCTTCCGACGCCTCCATGACCATGACCTCGGTGACGTTGAAGCGATTGTCGTACAGGATTCTGCTGATCTTCGTCACGCCGGGAAAAGCACAGTAGACATACTGGTAGTCGTCCGGAGCGAAGCCGCCGTCCGTGATGGGTCCGCCACCCGGACCGCCGCCGCCCGGACCGCCGCCGCCCGGGCCATCCGTCACCGGACCCCCGCCGCCCGTATGCGCTAGCGCGTTCTCGCTGCCCATCCAGCGAAGGTTGAAATTGGCCCGCTTCCCGTCGAACGCATAATCCCTCGAGTAATCCGTTGTGGCTCCCGCGAGGTCGCCGGAGGCGATCACCTCGACGGGACCACCGAAAGCCTGGCTGATCGCGATGTCCTTGAAGTAGTTCGGGACCTCCTGGACACCGCCCGCTTCGCTGGTCTGCAGGAACGGGACATCCTCGAAATCAGCCGCGCGCAGCCTCTCGAGCTCGATGCTGGCGAGGTGGACCAGCTGGTTCTCCTCGGTGGCGATGCGCGTTGTTGTCGATGCCGTCGACAGGGCCATCAGAAACCCGGTTACGGCTATCCCGAGAACGACGGTGGAGATAAGGACCTCCAGCAGCGTCACACCTCTCTGGTCGGAAACCATTCTCATGACTCTCTCATGTGCAGTATTTCGAGCGAGCCGGCTCATGGACTCATTCCGTCAATCCATTCCCAAAGTCCGGAACGCCTCCATGGCCTCGGACGACCTGTCGTAATAAATATCGTACGCGACACGCGCGTACTCCTCGGCGTAATCGCGTATCTCGGTCAGGTCCCCGTTGACGTAGCCGCAGTGGTCTATCTCGAAGCCGGAGTAACCCTCGTTGTCATCCCCGTCGCCTACCAGCTTCAACTGCGCCGTCGTGCCGGGAACCAATACCCATCCGTAAGTCTCATTCAGATCAACCACCGTCTCGGTCACGGTGCCTTCCGGCAGATAGGGACCGCCCGCGCCGGGACCATGTCCCCCCTGCTCGCCGCCCTCGGGGAGGTCGGGATTGTCCGGACTGCCGGATCCCGGCCCGCCGCTCACGCTCTCGCTGACCAGGGTCGCGATAAGCAGACCGGCCTCGTCGTAAATCTCAATCCGGTCGCCGGGATCGATGGCGAAATGGTAGCGATCGAAATGGAGGCCGACGAGGAGAGCGTCCTCGTTGGTGTACCACCACTCGCTGTACTCAAGCGTGCCGGTGCCGAATGCAGGATAGCCCTCGTTCAGTGGGAAATTCACATCCGAGCGGATAGTCGGCGGCGTGCGATCGTCGTCCGCGCCGTCCGACGTGTAGTATCCCACCTCGGCGATGCGGTACCCGAAGTTGTCCATCCCGTCCTCGTATTCGTCCACATTGTCCGAATGGAATTCTATCTCCAGCAGCTCGGCGGCGCCGCACTGCGCCAGGTATTCGTTCAACAGCTCGATATCCAGGTAGTTGCCGAGATTCTCCACCTCCCAGCTCAGAGCTCCGTCGGGATGAGCGAAGTATATCGTCTCGTACATGCCCTCGAGCAGGTAACTGCCCGGCGTGGTCAGGCGAATGAAGTCTGTATTCGTGGCGCCGCTCGAGGCGGTGAGGTTGCAGCCGTCGGTGAAGGCCACCCACCAGTTGTCGACGGTGCCGATCCCGTCCAGCGCATCGGTGTTGGGGCAGAACGGGCGGTATATCGTCTGGTACCCCGCATAGCCGGCCGCCGGATAGCCCGGAAGCGGCGGGACGGACGGGAAGTAGTACGGCGTATCGTTCGGGCCCAGATAGCGGCTGTGCGGGCTCTCCATGATGGGATCCTCAATCCGGATGTAGTCGCCGTACAGGTCGGTATACTCCAGTCCCCTGACCTTGTAGCCGTAGTCCTTGATCCCGTCGGCGTCTCCCGGATTGGCCCTGTAAAGAAGCAGGACATAGCCCAGCGGCAGATCCGGACTCAGAGGATTCCTGGATATCTCCGGGGCATAGCCGTCCGACGGAAGCGGCAGGAAATCGCTGTAGGACGCCAGCGGGAGCGGCGATGTCGGCTCGCTCGCATTGAAGATGAAAAGCACGTCCCCGGTGTCGAGCGAGAACTGCTCATCGAACTGTATCTTCATCCTCTGGGAGAAGAACTCGGGATCGGTCGGGCGGGCCTGGTAAGGAGAGTAGATAACCTGGATATTCGGTGTGAGCGGGCTGCTCCCCGGCACGATGTCGTCGTATGGATGAGGCGTCTCATAGTAGCACGGGCCCTCATCGGAATCGAAGCTGTACCTTACTCCGCTCACGCGGAACCCGTAGTCCTTGCCGGGCTCAGGCGGGAATCCGTCCGACATGAGGAAAAGCGCGATCGAGGTGCTCGGCAGTTTCTGGCTGAATACCTCGGAGACATCGTTGATGTAGTCCGTCAGCCGATGGTAACTCGGAATCTGCAGCTCGGGGGGATCGCCCGGATTGATCCCCTGGAACCTCTTGTAGTTCTCTATCCAGCCGGAGATGTAAAGCCAGTCGCCGTCGCTGATCTGGACCTGGTTGAGGTCGGCCATGAGACGGATATCGGTGATGTTCCGACCGGAGTGGAGCGGGTCTTCCTGATAAGTCACGACCCAGGCCCGGCTCTGATTGGTCTTGTAGGGATGCTGGGTTTGAATGTACGGATACGGGCCGATTCTTGATGGCTCAGTGACCCCGGTCTCTCGGACATCGTAGTTCCACTCCACATTGGGGAACCGACCCTGGAGGAAGCTGAAGAGGGTAAGGTCGCCCTCGGGCTCGACCACCTCGCCCGTGCCGTATACCACCAGGTCTCCGGTTGACTGCACGGGCGCGAACTCATAGGCGGGGTAGTCCTCGCTGAATGCGTAGTCGTCGTGATACCTGTAGGCGGCCTCGTCACGGCTTCCGGGAACCAGGTCCGTGTCGGGGCTGTAAGTGGAGAAGCTCGTGCTGGTGGTGTATGCGGTGCGCTCGTAGGTAAACGGGAACGTGTCAAGCTCGCGCACGGTCGAGAAGTCCGCACTGACGAACTCCTTCCTGAGGAGATCCTCGGTTGTCCCGGAGTACTGATAGGGATCAAGCCAGAACGGCGTCGAGTCGTCGCCGGCGCCGAAGTCCTCGCGCAGCATAGCCGACGCGTACTCGATGCCGCCCTCAGCGACGAGGCGCGATGAGTACATGTGGGAATGCGTGTCGGTGGCCTCCAGCGAGTGCAGGCTGACCTGGAGGGTGACATAGGCGAGGATGGCGAAGACGGTCGCGATTATCAAGACCGCGACGAGAACACCTCCCCGCTCCGCTTTTCGTCCTGTGAGATTGATTTTTCTAGCCTGCATGCGATGTATCAGCCTCGCTGGTCCAGACATCAACATCAGACACGACAATACCGGCCCTCGCCCCGTCGAGCCAACTTGAAATCTGCAATTCCTATGCCATCAGGCCACAGCTTCAGAATGCACCTCAGCCCGGACAGGGGTTCGACAGCCTCTTTTACTAATCTTAGCGGTTTCTGAGGCGTTTGTCGACCCCGCCGGGGCTGGCGCAGGCCCTCAGGTCCCGCTTATGCCGCCTGCGACGTCCGGGCGGCGCAGCCGGGGCCAAAGCGATGCCGAAAGACGGTCAAACCCCGGACACTGAAAAAAGTGTATTTTATTATAGTAGTCGATATTGCCGGCTATGTCCCAACTGTTGCAGGTTGCAACAACCGCCCACTGGGCCGGTGGCAAAAAAATCCATGCCGCCGCCGCCCCGGCGACGTCGGAACCTAACCATATTAGTATCGATTCATCATCTCGACTCTTGATTAGGCTTAAAGAGCAAACGCTAAAAGCTGATTATGCCGGAGGGCCAGTACTCAGCGAGCCGGATGGACACCGCAAGGATCGCCTCGAGGATGGGGATGTGACCGCTTCCGGGAAGGAGCCCGAGGTAGAAAAAGAGATCCGACACGGAGCCGTACGGCGCCTGGCTCATGAACAGTCCCATCAGCCCGCCCCATCTGACTCCCGCCCAGGTCCACCCGCTCCAGAACCGCGTGACATCGCGCCAGCACCAGCCAAGCATCGCGAGCAGCACCGCCGCGGGCAGAAACAGGGGAATCCCCGGCGATCGGCCTCCGATCCATAGCAGGACATCAGTGCGCTCGATGAGTCGCTCAAAGCGCGACCGCCGCTCCTCGATCGACTCCCCGGAGGAGCCGATCTGAACCATACTGAACTCGCCCCCCGACAGCTCCACCGGTATCACGCTCAACTCAAGCGGGACCTGCTCGATCTCGTTCGTCAACCGCGAATCATCGACCACGCCCCAGGTCAGAAAAGCGATCGCCAGCAGAGCCAGCAGAAACATCATCACCGGCCCGCCGAGGACCTTATCCGGCGCGCTCATCATCCGGGCAATGCCTGCAAGCACCAGGGGAGCCAGCCACAGAACTCCGTTCCATCCGACGAGGTCATGCCAGGCCAGTCGGGCCAGCGGTCCGAAATCCAAATATGGCGGCTGCATGTCCATGAACTGCACGGGCAGAGGACTTCCGAAGAAGATCGCGTTCCCGATCAGGGTTACGACTACCGCCACCGCGGCGGCGCCTGCGAAGCACGTCAGGAGCCGGGTCTGCTTCTCGGGCAGATACATCGCCGGCGGGGTCGCGAACAGGTAGAACACGCCCCACAGCACGAAAAGCCAGCCGCTCGGATGCGCCGCGCCCGAGAAACCCGCCATCAGCCCGGCAACGATCATCATGCCGAGCGACGGGTTGACCGACGCCTCGAGAATCAGCACGACGGTCCATATCCCGAGCGCCGCGACGGGAAGGTACGGCGACGCCACTCCGAACCAGCCGAGCGCAAGCGATCCGCACATCACCGCCCACGCCGCCCACTCCGGTCCGGTTCCCTCATCCTGTCCCCAGAGCACTGCCAGACGCCTCAGCGCTCCGAAAAGCAGCAGCGCCCAGGGCAGAACGCTGAGGAAATTGATCCACCAGCTCAGCTTGGGTATGTCCGCTCCGTCCAGCGGACGCCCGACAATCCCCCGGTAGATCTTGCACACACCGGCGTTGCAGAGCATCGCCGCGGGGGGCGTCCTGGGGACGTAGCCGCTCCCGATCCGGACCACGCGAGGCGGCCGAATTCCGACCCCGACCAGGTCGGGCTTTATGTCCCTGCCATGTCCTTCGACCCATCCGACCGCGCTGGCGAGGGGGAACAGCTCGGCGGAGGTGTCGGGCTCGCGGTCGGCGAGCACGGCCACCAGGACGACGATGAGAAGCAGAGATACCAGGTTTGCCCTTGGCATGAGCGGCTCGGAACCGATTTATCCGCCCGACGGTGGAATGAAGCCGGGCCAGAAGAAGAGAATCGTCACGGAAATCACCCAAAGGACCAGGCAGATCGCGAGCGGGCGATCGTTGAGGAGCACTTCGTCGGGCGCCTCGCCCGCGGATTGATTATATATGAGCGAATGATATCTGAAAATCCCGTAAACCACGAACGGGATGGTGAGCATGAGCCGGTTATCCGGGTGGCCCGACGCGGAGAACGTGTACAGCGAGTAGCTCATCACATTCACGCTCGCTGCGATTATCAAAAGCTGGTCCAGAAGCGACACCGAATAGCCCGAGAGAGCGGGGCGGCTTCGGCTCCCGTCTCCGACCTGCCCCGCGACTTCCGCCGCGCCCATCCTGACAAGCTCCTGCCGACGCTTCCCGAGAGCGAGATAAAGCGCAAGCAGCCCGGTGCACAAGAGCAGCCACGGCGAGATGGTTACCTTCAGCGCCACGGCCCCCCCCACCGCCCTCAGAGTGAATCCCGCCGCAAGAACCAGCACATCCATGAGAGCCACATTCCTGAGCCATACGCTGTAGAGGACCGCCAGGATGAAGTAACCCGCCACAGTCGACAGGAACGGATACGCCGCCCCGTCGAGCGGTGTCGCCGCCGGCGGAAGCGCGACATCGGTGAGATCCAAATACAGCCCGCCGGCGAGGACTATCGCGACAAGAACAACCGCTCCCACGAGTGCAGCGCCGACGCTTAGTCTGCCGCTCGGTATCGGGCGACTGCCTTTTCTCGGATGCCTCAGATCGTATTCGCGATCCCGGATATCGTTGAACAGGTACCCTGCGCCCGCTGCGAAAGAAAACAGGAAGAACGCGAGGATCGCCCGCCCCACCATCGCCGGAACCGTAAGCGCGCCGGGGACGAAGACGAGCGCGCCGAAAACCAGGAAGTTCTTCGTCCACTGACGGGGTCTCAGGCTTTCGATGAAGGCGGAGAACATGTGCGAGACGCGGCGACCGCCGGAGAGTACGAGGTAGGGGCGCACCTGCGTGTGCGTCCCCTTGCATCGGGGCGGACACACGGGTCCGCCCCTACAATTGGACGCCGTCAGTGCGCACCATATTCCCGACGCGCGGCGCTAGTATAGCCGAATCGGATGACTTATGAAAAAAGCCGACCGCTCCGCGTGCACCGCTTCCGCTCAACCGCCTGCGGAAACCTGCTGTATGTAGCCCAGGGCTTCCTCGGCTTCCTTGCGGACCAGGTAGAACGGGTCCGGCTCGCCCTCCGCTTGTCCGAGAAGGCTTCGTATCGCCTCAAGCGCGCTTTCCATCCGCTCGCCCTCGAGGTAGTGGTTTTTCGCGATCTTGCCGAGGGACCTGACCGCTTTCGCCCTCACCACCGCACTCGAGTCTCTCAGGCGGATGAGCAGCCGCTCGTACGCATGGTCGATCAGGTCCTGCGGAATCTGCCCGGGACGGAAGGAGTCGATAATTCGGCCTACCGTCCTCGCGGCGGTGTCCCTGATCTCGCGATCGCTGTCATCGAGCGCGTTGACGGTGTCGGGGAAAATCTCCATGAGGGCGGCCTCGTGCATTTTTGCCAGCGCGAACATGGCCAGGGAGCGATGCCAGGGCGCGGGCGGATGGTAGAAAAGGTCCTTGAGGGGCCCGTACGCCGGCGGCCCGATCCGGCCAAGGCTCCGCGCGATCATCAGGTTCGCCTTGAAATCGGTCTCACCGAGCAGCCACATGAGAGTGGGCACCGCCGACTCTCCGATAGAGGCGATCACCGAGACCGTGTCCTCGACCACGTGGACGAACTCCGGTTTGTCGCCGAGATCGATATAGAACAGGCTCACCATCACCTCGACCGCTTCGGGGATCTGTCTCAACTCCAGATCATCGATCCGGCTCCCGATCCCCGCGATCGCCTTGCGTATCACCGCAGGGTCGCTGGTGGTAAGTGCATCATACAGGGGCTTCAAATCTATCGGCGCCATGGACCTGACCTCCGTGCATTGTCTGAGTAACCCGGGAACCCTTACAGGGAGCATCGGCTGCCCGGCAAATCCGTCGACGGGTTCCCGGGCTACGTGTCTCCCGGAAGGGAAATCCCCGATACCCAATATATCCAACTTCCGACACAAAGCGCAAGGCCGCCTGATCCGAGCGCTTGAAATCCCCCCGGCTGTGTTATCATCCCGATAGAGCCGATGGCGGGCGAGCTGACCAAATTCCTGGAAGAGAGAGAGGATGCGTACGTGGGGCTTGAGGCCCTGCTGGCTCGTGCCGAGCGCGGCGGCCTGCGCACGTTCAGCCGCGACGAGCTCGTGCAGCTCGGCCATCTCTACCGCCTTGCTGCGGCGGACCTTGCGCGAGCGAGGTATGTCCTCAAGTCACCCCTTCTCTCGGAGTACCTGAACGAGCTCGTCGGACGCGCCCATCACCTGATTCACCGAAGGCGAACGCCCATCCTCAAAAGCGTCCTGGACTTCGTGGCTCGCGACTTCCCCGCCACAGTCCGCAGAGAGTCCGGTCCGATATTGCTTGCCGTCACACTTTTCGTCGGGTCGAGCCTTGTAGGGGGAATGGCGTACCTGGCCGATCCGGAATGGGGCCAGCTCGTGGCCCAGCAGCCGGAGCTGAAGCAAATCGAGCAGTCGCTGGAACGGGAGCCGACGGGTCTTGCATCGGCAATCGAGGAAGACATGATGCCGGCGGCCAGTGCTTTCATCATCAGCAACAATGTACGGGTGAGCATTGTCGCCGCCGCAGGAGGGATTCTCTTCGGGCTTGGGACATTGCTGGCGCTTGTCTACAACGGATTTTTTCTCGGTGTCGTGGCGGTGATGTTCCTGAGCAGAGGGGGCGAATACCAGCTCTATTTCTTCTCGGGCGTGCTCCCGCACGGAGTGCTCGAATTGCCGGCGATCTGCATCGCGGGCGGCATCGGATTCCTCCTGGCTCGCGGACTTCTTGTGCCGGGGAGACTTTCGAGGGGCGATGCGATCCGGAGAGAATCAAAGAATGCGATGAAACTGCTGGGCGGGGTGATACTTACGCTCGTGCTGGCGGGACTGATAGAGGGATTCATAACGCCGCTTCGCGCCGAATGGGTTCCACCCGCAGTCAAGATCGCCCTTGCCTTCCTGCTTTTCATCGCTTTCATGCTCTACCTCACGCGTGCGGGCTACAGGCCCGAGGAGAGTGAACCCGAGCAGGCGGAGCTTCGAACAACTACAGCGCTCAGGCTGGAATGAGGCGGATGCTGTGTGGCGCCGATAGACGACATAGCGGTACTCACGAGCGAGAACGTGCGGCTCACCTACACCCTGGCCGGCATGGGCAGCCGGGTGGCCGCGTTCCTTGCGGACATCCTGATCATCGTGCTGCTGACGCTCGGGATCACTGTCATATTCGCCCTTTACGGCCTGACCTTCCGCCAGATCGATGGAATAGGCGCGGGCGAGCTTTCTTTCATCGTGGCACTGTATATCACGGCCATAACAATCCTTCACTGGGGCTATTACTTCTTCTTCGAATGGATGAACTGGGGACAGACCCCGGGCAAGCAGCTTCTCGGGATACGGGTGTCGATGGCCGACGGTGCGCCCGCCGACATCGTGGCGTGCTCGACCAGGAATGTCGTCCGCATCGTCGATCTCGCGCTGGCGATGGTCGGGATCACATTCTTCATCATGATTTTCACCCCGAAATATCAGCGGCTTGGCGATCTCGTCTCCGGGACAGTGGTCGTGAAGAGACGTCGGCTGACGTTCGATGAAATAATGAGCGCGTCCAGGGAAGCGGATCGCCATGCGGCCGCTGTCGAGAGAAGCGCGGCCCTCGCCGGCGCGCCGATCCGAGTGAGAGTCGATGACGCGGAACGGGCTCTGCTCCAGAGATTCATGGAGCGGAGGGATTCACTGCCGCTTGATGTCAGGAGGAAGCTGGCCGCGGACCTCGCGAGGAGAATCAGGTCGCGGGCGCCCGGGGAGGCCGCCGACCGTCTCGGCGATGAGGCGCTCATCGAAGCCACCGTCGGCGCCGCTGCATCGAAGAGCCTGTGATCCGGGGTGAGAAGGGCGGTATAATCTCTGACCGGTCGGGGAAGTAACATGCACGGAGCGTGCTTTTTGAGCTTGATTCGTCCACTCACCGCACTGCTGGGACTCGGCATGCTGATCGCGTGCTCTTCCGGGAACGCCGATCCCGTCCGGGACCGTGGGGGACGCTTGAACGGCGGACTGAGCCTGTCCGGCTCCTCGTATGAGTCGAGCGGACATCTCCAGGCCGTGCAGTCGATTCTGTTCGATCCGGCGAGCGGGACGGTCGAGATTCTCAGGGAGCGCGCGACCGCCACCCATCTCGATCTGGCGTATTTCTGGAAGTACTACCCCGACATGCTCTCGATCCGGCTCCTCGGTTACGATCCGGTAGCGCACGAGCTCGATCTCGAAATCACCTTCACAAACCCGCTCGGCAAGCCACTCAGGGACATCAGGGCGATCTTCGAGCAGGACGCCCAGGTGGTCCCGCTCACCATCGACGGGTGGAGCATCCGCGGCGGCGCGCCTGTCGAGAATCCCGATCCCTACTTCGCCTTCGCCGCGTCCGCTCCGTACAGATCCCTTGAGCCAAAGGAGAGCTCGATAAGAGAGATCGTGTTCGGCTACCGGCCGCCGCTTGACCCGATGGTCCTGACGTTCGTTCTCGACGCCACGGTGAACAGCAATACCGCGGAGCCATACTGGTTCGGAACGCCTGAGCTGACCGGGCGGCTGTTCCATGTGGCGATTTCCGACTGGCAGGACGACATCACGGGAGTCTTCCTCGACGCAACCCCGTGCGGACTGACGGTACCGCTGCGGCTCGCGGCTTTCGGCGACGAGGGCGAGTGGGGAACGAGCATCCCCGACATCCCCGAGGGCGACTACAGGCTGCTTCTCAAGGCGGCCAGTCCGGAGAGCGTCGGGGAGATCGGGGAGGGCGAGCCGGCGACGGCGGTGAGCTGGGTGGACCTTCACTGGCCGCCCGACGGCCCGCTGGTGCCGCTGCCGTCCGGGCACGGAATCTACTGCTACAGCTTCATCGATCCCGACGCCAACACGCCGCCCGTCAATGCCGCGAAGTTCATCTCGAGGTTCAGAGGGGACATGGGCGGCGAGTGGCTCATAATGGAATACGGGGAGATCTGCAACTCCGGCTACCTGTCCATGCACTCGTGGGTGCCGCTGTATGTCCAGTGGATCCACCAGGCCGCCCCGGATCTGCCGATCCACCTCAACCTCGACAACCTCGGATTCCCTCCCCCAAGCCAGGATCCGTGCCATCACTCCATCGAGAACTACACGAAAACCTTCTTCGACAACCTCCTCGCCAGCATCAAGGGCCAGATACTCAAGAACTCGGCATTCGATGCCGTCAGCGGCATCCACCTCGACATCGAGGTATTCCCCAGCCAGTACCCTCCCGATGAGCTTTTCGCAATCTATGCGCGCTACGCGGATTTCCTCGCCCGCCTGCATCTCGAACCCGAGCTCAGAGGCAGAAACATCACGATCTACGAGTTCGACATCCATCCTCGCCGCGAGGCCGGCGATCTCGCTTACCTTTGCACAACCGACGCATTCCTTGGCGAAGGCTATTTCTGCCGCTTCGCATGGGACTGGGTCGCGGGTGAGTCGGCGACTCCGTTCGACGAGCTCGGCAAGATTCTCGGCACTTACCGCACGTGGGGACTCGAGTACGGGCGACCTTACTATCCGATACTGGCCACATTCTCGGGCTGGATGGACGGGAACAAGGACACGGTGGTGAATTACACCCCCTGCCCCAGCGGAATGCTGTACCAGATTGATGATCACTGCTTCGGGACCGGGGACTTCAAGACGATCAACGAGTTCGATATCGTCAGGATGCAGGACGTCCACGGGATGGTGGTCGAAAAGGTGATACTGAACCTGCCGAGCGGGGAGCAGATTTTCCCCGCGAACGGATTCGCGGTTTACCTTCTCGGGGACGGCGATCCGGATACCCCGTGTGACGATGTCGTGTTCTGCCGAACCGCCTACTCCGTCGCAAGGGCGCGCGACATCATGATGGAAGCCGCCAACCCCCTGACGCTCGGCTCGGCGACATTCCGCTTTGAGAATAACTCCTACTGGAAAGCCGCCGCTCTCGCCCGCCCGCTGGGTCGGGGCGACATCACCGCGGTCGCGGGAACGATCCGTTTCGGCGACGGGCTCGACATCCGCCATCATCCGGAACTCTGGGGCGGCATCACCATCGAGCTTCTCGATCCGCTGACCCCTGAGATTCTCGGCCATCCCGCATACCGGACCTCCATCGACATCGTGGGAGTGGTGGACGGGAGCTACCTATTCCCGGACCTGCCGCGAGCGGTCGTCACCATTCAGGCTGTCGCCGACGGATGGGCGAGCGATCCGGTGATGCTCGACATGACCGGGAATTTCGCCTACAGGGACAATATCGACCTGATCCTGAAACCCGAGTGATCTCTATGTAACCCGGGAACCCTTACAGCGATGATCGGCCACTTTGCAGGCGGCTCGACGGGTTCCCGGGCTACGTGCCGACCCGAAGCGCGACAGGAAGTAACCCGGGAACCCTTACAGCGATGATCGGCTACTTTGCAGGCGGCTCGACGGGTTCCCGGGCTACGTGCCGACCCGAAGCGGGAAAGGAAGCCCGCGAAACCAGGACCTGGAACCGGAATCCGTGAAGACGAACGACCCCGGAAGACATGTTGAGAGACTGCCGAACGGGCTGACGGTGCTGCTCCAGGAGCTGCGGCACTATCCGGTCGTTCTTCTCGATATATGGATACGAGTGGGCTCGCGCGACGAGCGCAAAGATCAATGGGGCCTCTCTCACTTCCTCGAGCACATGATCTTCAACGGCAGCGGCGAGTTCTCCAAGGACGAATTCAGGAGGATTCTGTTCGAGCTTGGCGGAGAGAACAACGCCGCCACATGGAACGACTGCACCGACTACTTCATCATGGCGCCCTCGGAGCACTTCGAGACGGCGCTCGGACTCCATCGCGCGCTCGTGACATCCCCGCTTCTCGCGGACGGCGAATTCAGGCGGGAGAAAGAGGTCGTCCTGGAGGAGATACGCCTCTACGAGGACGATCCGGAAGAAACGCTGAGGGACAAGTCCGAAATCAGGCTGTTCAAGAGCCTCGGCTACAACCACCCGATTCTCGGCAGCGCGGAAGTCATCAACCGCATGACGCCCGAGGTGATGCGAACCTACTTCAGGGAGCATTACACGCCCGAGAAAATGCTCCTTGTGGCGGTCGGCGATTTCGACATCGGAGAAATCCTCCCCCGCATCAGGGAGGAGTACTCGACGCCCGCACAGCCTGTCGACACAGCGCCCGAAGAGTCTCCGGATCAGCCTCTCGCGGGTCCGCAAGTCGTAACGCTCTCCGGCGACATCGACGCGACATACCTTTCGATCCTCTTCAAAGCTCCGCCGTTGAGGGATGTGCAGACGTACGCGCTCGATGTGCTCATGGAGGCGATCGGCGGAGGCAGATCGGCGCGACTCAACGCGCGGCTCTTCGAAGAGCTGGCCCTCGTGACCGACATCAGCGCCTACAACCGCTCGTACATGGACGCAAGCAAGCTCGCGATCGAGGCCGAGCTGAAAGATTCCGCGAATCTTCAGCCGGCGGTCGACGAAATCCTGAAGATTCTGAGCCGGGTCGCAGCGGACGGGATTGCAAACGAGGAGATCGAGCGCGCGAAAACGCGCCTCTTGGCCGGGAGGGTTTTCCACAACGAGAACCTGACGGGTGTGGCGGATTTCTACGGCCAGAACGTTATGCTGGGGGACCTCGAGCTTGCCGATAAATACATGGACCGCATCCTCAGCGTGACCGGGGAGCAAATCCTCGACGTCGCCCGTCGATATCTCAGGCCCGACAACATGGTTCTCGGCGTGAACCGTCCGGAAAAGTCGGCTGAGCTGTCCGTGTCTCTTCGGCAATTCGAAGCTCCATCATATCCGGCGCTCGATCTTCGCAGCCCGCACGGAGAGATCACCCGCCGTTTCGGATCGCCGGCGGCGCGTAGCGACAGGATGGGGCCGGTGCATCGCGAGCAGCTTCCCAACGGCCTCGTGTGGCTGCACCAGCGCAATCCGGCGAACGCCTCGGCCGCGATCCATCTGTACGCCCGCGGCGGTCTCGCGTTCGAGACCTGGGAGACCAACGGCCTCGGAGCGCTGACTCATCGCGCGCGATGGAAAGGAACTCGCTCCCTGCCGGCCGCCGAACTGAATCTCGCGATCGACAGCCTCGGCGCCCGCATCTCCACCGACTGCGAGCACGATTACATCTCGGTGGAAGGACTCTTCCTTGCCCGCGACTTCGAGAAGGGCTTCCGCCTGCTTGCGGACATGGTGCTCGAGCCGGCGTTCCCGGCCGACGAGATCGAGAAAGTCAAGCAGGAAGTGATGGGCATCATCCTGCAGAACCAGGACAATACATGGGAGGTAAGCCTGAACGGTCTTCGGCTCGAGATTTTCGGGAAGGACCATCCGTACGGTCGCCCGCCGTACGGCAGGATGGACGCGGTCGAAGGCCTGACCGTCGACGACGTGTTGGGATTCCACAACACGGTTTGGTCGCCGGAGAACATCGTCATCTGTGCCGTCGGGGACATCGCCAGGGATGAGGCGAGCAGAATCGTGATGGAGACCTTCGGCACGCTCAGTCCTTCAGATTCGGCGATTCCCTCTCTTTCCGCACCGTCGGAGCCGGCTGGCGAGAAGCTGGTGAGAACCGTCCGCGACAAGAGCCAGATTCGGATATCGCTGGGAAGGCCCGGGCCGTCGGTTTTCGATCCCGATTATCCCGCAGCGAGGGTGCTGGACGTCATCCTCGGCGGAACATCGTACTCAAGGCTCTTCGTCTCGCTCAGGGAAAAGAGCGGACTGGCGTACGATGTCTACTCGGACGTCGAGCGAAGAAGGTCGCCCGGGCTGTTCTACACCTACATGGGCACCGCCGGGGACAAATGCGAGCGCGCAATCGACGGCATCAGGCGGGAATACAGGAAACTCATCGTCGAGGGGCCTGCGCCTGAGGAGATCGACAGAGCGCGAAACTGGCTGAGAGGTCATTTCCTGCTCTGGAGGCAGGGCAACCGCGCGATCGCGACATCGCTCGGCACGAGCGAAGTCCTCGGACTGCCGTACGACTTCGATTCCCGTCTTCTCGACGAATGCCGGAGAGTGACCGGCGAGGATGTGGTGAGGGCCGCGCGCAAGTACTGCGATCCCGACAATGTCGTGATCTCGATTGTCGGACCTTCGCACAACGGTTGACAGAGGCGGGCGGACCCCGCGAGCAATCCCGATTCCTGACGATATCCGGCTCGATCGCGGCAGGTTGGAGTCGAAAAACGGGCGGCATGGGCGCCATCGGGGATGACACAGCGGCAATCGTGGGATAGTATGTCTCAGTAGCGGCGGGGGTTTTGTCCGGACGGAATGGGAAAAACGCAAAGAAAACCCAAGACTCTCGATCGCTTTGTGGGCTGCCTTCTGGGGCTCGCGTGCGGCGACGCGCTCGGCGCCCCGGTGGAGGAATGGAGCCACGAGACGATCAGGTCAAGCCTGGGATTCATAAGGGACCACCAGACGACCATTCTGGGTCGGGGAATAATCACCGACGATACCCAGATGGCGATCCTGCTCGCCGAGAGCATTATCCAGAACGAGCACTTCGACCCGTCGCACTTCGCCTACATGCTGGGCGACTGGCAGAAGCGCATCGATGAGGGAAAGGAATCCGGGCGCGGCGCGGGGCAGACGATCAGCCTGGCCGGAAGGCGTCTATATAAGGGGACATACTGGAAAAGGTCGGGGGAGTTTTCGGCCGGGAACGCCGCCGCGGTGAGGGTGGCTCCGCTGGCGCTGTTCCATTGCAGGCGTCCGGAGGACGTGATTCTTCGCGACGCGGCCGACAGCGCGATCCCGACTCATATCGACCCGCTCGCCGTCGCCGGCACGCAGGTGCATGCCTGCGCCCTCTGCCGCGTCCTCGCCGAGGACTACGAAAAATTCAGCCCGGTCGAGTTCGCGAGAAAGGTCGCCGCGTCCGCCAGAGAGCTCAACTCGCAGGTCGCGGATGTCATAGATGACGTCGTGGCGAGGCTCGACGGGCGTCACGGGGAGGAAATCACGTTCCTCGTCCCCGGCGGACCCAGGGAAATAACCCACTTCGACCGCAGCCGCTTCCTCGAGGAGGACATCAAGGAGGTCGTGCGGATGGGCACGGGCAAGTTCATCCTGCAGAGCCTGCCCGCCGCGATGTTCTGCTTCCTCGCGCACCCGTACGATTTCGAATCGGCGGTCCTGTGCGCGGTCAACGCCGGTGGCGACACCGACACGATCGCCGCCATGACCGGCGCACTCTCCGGCGCGTTCAACGGCGCCATGTCGATCCCCATACGCTGGCTTGATGAGCTCGAGAAGAAAGACTACCTCATCGACCTCGCGAACATGCTCTACGACCTCGTCACCGAGGGCCGCACCACTCGCGAATTCGGCGGCTGGCGATTGGTGAGGTAGCGCGGCCACCTGTCAACATCTGCTCACACTTCGTTCTTCACAGCCCCGGATTCTCCGGGTCTTCCGACCATCGCCGGGGGTTATCAATGATGTATTGTTGCTTCTCGTTCAGTTCGTCTTCATCCCGTATGATGCGCTCGTAGTAGTTGCGTTGCCACAATCTGCCCGGGAACGGCATCCAGCCCATGTTCCTGACACCCCGAATATAGTCGTTGGTGGTCATGGTCTTGAACCATTGAACAATCTCCGGTAGGGGCGCACCTGCGTGTGCGCCCTCTTCACGGGGGCGGACACATAGGTCCGCCCCTACGGATGCGTCCTTCACATCGGGACGGACACACGGGTCAGTCTCTACAATGAGAATAATCCCATGGAGATGATTGGGCATCACAATCGACAGATCGGTCCGCACGGTTGGGAACTTCCTGTTCAGTTCATCCCACCATCTCGCAACCATCCTGCCCGCATCGTTCAACTCCATGTGACCGTCAATCACCCGCCCGAACAGGCACATCCGCTCCTGAGCACAGATATTCAGGAAATACGCTCCCGGTCGCGAGTAGTCGAATCCCTTCAGGCGTATGGAGCGACGCCGCTTTGACTGCTTGGACATCCCATTACTAGAACGGAGAACCGGGCCGAAACCTGACGCGAAAGTCTTTTTTTTTGTCGGTTGAGGCCCGCCAGTGGATGAACCCTGGCGCGTGTGGGGTATTCACGCTAGGCGGACACATAGGTCAAGGGCGGACACATAGGTCCGCCCCTACAAGTCGATATCACGAATCTGCTTTCTTTACTCTTCCCCGAATTCAACCTGACCGACACGACGCCGAACGTGCTTGCCGCCGCCCCCATCACCGCCTGCGATACCCAAACCACTTGAGCTTTGCGCGCCGGATTCCCTCATACCTCCACGCGGGTGCGGACGAATTCCTCCCACTGCTTGTCGATCCAGGCTGCCAGGCCGATCTCCTCTATCTCCCTCAGGTTCTCGATGCAGCCGAACTTGATGACCCCGGGATTGCTCACGAGCTTCGCGCATGCGAAGTCCGAGCACTCGTTGCACAGATCGAAGTTCTTCGAGAAGCAGCACTGTCGGATATCGCACCTGTCGTCCGCGCGCTTTTCGGCGATCTCGGCCTTGCAGCCGGAGCAGATGCCGGTGTTCGCGACGATCTCGAGTCCACGCCTGAGATTCCCGATGTCGACCTCATACTCGAGGGGCTTTCTGAAGCCGTACGCATCGAGCATGTCGAGCGCGGTCCGGAAGGCTCGTCTGATCCTGCCGGTGTGCCAGTCGCAAGTGTGGCAGTAGGAACCGCAGAAGGAAATCTGCTGCTTTTTCTCATTCTCATAGTTCATGACGCACACTCTCCTCCCTGGTGTACTCAAAAAGTCGGCACAGAGCGTGAATCACCCACAAGCTACCCCGCTGCCGCGGGTCCGCTTGTGGGCGCCACCCGCCGTGTGCGGCACGCGCGACAAATGACTTGCCGGACTGCGAACCTGAGTCATTCCGCTGCAATCCGTTCCTCCGCGGAGTCGTTCACTTTCAGTTTCTCCGATTCGCCTTGCGTTTCCATCGTCTCCCGCTCGAGGAACCGATACTTGAACAGCGTCCAGAGCGCTTTTATCCCGTCTTTCCAGGACACCTTCTTGCCTTCCTCGACCGTCCGGGGATGGTACGTAATCGGCACTTCCGTGATCCTGATCCCCCGGTTCAGGATTCGGGCGGTCACCTCGGGACAGAACTCGAATCCGTTGCACTTGAGAGGAAGGGACCTGATCACCTCGGTCCTGAAGGCCTTGTACGCGGTCGCCTCATCGGTGATGTGCGCCCATGGCCAGAAGAGGTTGATCGTCGCGGCGAGCACAAAGTTGCCGAACCTGCTGAGGAACGGGACCTGCCGGTAGTACGAGAAATACCCTCTTCCCCTGAAGCGGGAGCCGTAGACCACGTCGGCGCCGGAGGCGAACGGCGCGACCATCATGTGGTACTCCTGCGGGTCGAGCTCGAGGTCGGCGTCCTGGATCAGGACGACATCGCCGGTGACGTGCAAAAGCCCGTGGCGAATCGCGGCGCCCTTGCCGACATTCACCGCGTTGGACTGGACCTTGACCACCTGGTCGGTGGCGGCGGCCTTCTCGCGGACGATGTCGATGGTCTTGTCGCGGCTGCCGTCGTCAACGACGATCACTTCCTTCGGGATGTCGACCGCAAGCACCTTCTCGAGGAGCTCGCCTACCGTCGACTCCTCGTTGTAGACCGGGATTATTACGGATAGCTTCATGCCGTCGAAAAATCCGTCCTTCAGACGAGACTGATCAGGCAAAGCTCCTACTGTGCGACAATCCCATGCGTCGACTATAATCTCCCACTGAATGAGGCCCGAGGGCTATTCTATCACCCCAACACAATGCGGGCAATTGATACATTCCGGAGCAATCAGGACCCAGGAGCCTGGAATGAGGCACACTGAAGTATCAGCTCTCACGAACATCGGCACGATCCACACTTTCGCAGGCGGACCGAGGCGGCGCGACGCTCTGCGGGACACATCGCCGATCTCGCCCGGCGCGATCGCATGGGATGCGGACGGTCGCATCCTGTTCGTGGGAAGCCCCGAGGACGTCAGAACATACCTGAAAGACAGGGAAGTGGACTGGCGCGACGCGGGCGGGAGAATGGTCACGCCCGGGCTTATCGACAGCCACACCCATTCGGTGCACGCGGGAAGTCGGGCGGGCGAGTTTGTCATGCGATGCCAGGGCAAGGATTACATGGACATTCTGAGGGCGGGAGGGGGAATTCTGAACTCGGCTGACAGGACCAGGGCGGCGTCGCAGGGCAGGCTTGTGGGGGTCGGCAGGGCGGCGCTCGAGCGGTCGCTTTCATTCGGCGTGACGACGCTCGAGACGAAATCCGGTTACGGTCTGGAGACCGAGGCGGAGCTGAAGATGCTGCGGGCCATTCGGACTCTTGCGCGCACCCAGCCGGTGAGGATCAGGGCCACATTCTGCGGTGCGCACGCGGTCCCGAGGGAGTACAAGGAGAATCCCGAGGCTTATGTCGACCTGGTGATCAAGGAGATGATCCCGTCGGTTGCGGAGGAGAATCTCGCTGACTTCTGCGACGTGTTCATCGAGGACGGAGTGTTCAACGTGGAGCAGGGGAGGAGAATCCTGGAGGTCGGGCTTGAGCACGGGCTCAGGCCGAAGGTGCACTGCGATGAGATCGCGGCGATCGGCGGGACGGAGATGTGCGTCAAACTCGGCGCGCTGTCTGTCGACCACCTCATCGCGATCACCGACAGCGGGATTGAAGCGCTCGCCGCGTCGGATACCGTCGGGTGCCTTCTCCCGGGTACGAGCTACTTTCTGAAGAAGCCGTTCGCGCCGTGTCGGAGGATGATCGACGCCGGATGCCTTCTTGCGATCGCCACGGACAATAACCCCGGCTCGTCGCGAACCGAGAACATTCAGTGGATTCTGAATGCTGCGTGTCTGTACCACGGTCTGAGGCCGGAGGAAGCCTTCAGTATGGTCACGATCAATGCCGCCGCGGCTCTGGGAATGCAGGATGAGGTCGGCTCGCTCGAGCCGGGCAAGATGGCGGACTTTGTGATCTGGAACGCGGAGGACCTCGCGGAGATTCCCTACCATCACGCGGTGAATCATGCGGCGGAAGTTGTCATTTCAGGCCGATGGGCAGTCACATAAGCGCGGCCGGTGGCGTCCACATGCGAGTCTTCGAGCATGTGGACGTCTAAACCTCCGGTTCGCCCTTGGATGGCATGTACTCCCTGCAATAGAGGCAGTAAGGCAGGTCGACCATGTCGAAATCATACAGCCTGCAGCGGCCCACCTTCCCCTTCCCGTCGGGCACATTCCCCTCCAGATAAAGACATCGCTCGAGAAGCGTCCGCTCGCGGATCAGCCGCGACCTCTCGCTTTCCTCCACTCCCTCGGAATGAGCGCTGACGACGCTCATGGCGATCGCGACCGCCCCGCCCGCAATCAAGAGAAGCGCCAGAATCGAGAAGAGAGACGGAACTCCCGGCACGACGAGCACCACAAGCCAGAGCAGCACACCAGCCGCGAGCAGAGGCCATCCGAGCTTGAAATACATCGGGGAAGTCAAGCTCGGCTTCTGCAGACGCTCCACTCTGTCGCGGAGCCTGTCCAGGGATTCCTGAGGCTTGTGGGACACGCGCAGATTATACGGGAACCGATAACCACAGGCCATAAGAGCGGGGGAAATCTTCTGTAGTCTGACCTCACCCCCGTTCCCCCTCTCCACGCGTGGAGAGGGGGAACGGGGGTGAGGTCCAGTGGCAAAAGTCAGGAGAAAATGCTATCCAGATTGGCCCACACGCGTCGATGGGCAAGATCGACGGGAGGAGCCGAATATGGACGACACCACATCTGCGGCGCTTGCAGGCAGGTGCGGGCTCTACTGCGGAGCGTGCTGCATCTACCGAACACAGAGAGACCATGCCGAGCTGGCGGCAAGATACGCTGCACGTTTCAACTGCCCACCGGAGAAGATCCGGTGCAACGGCTGCGGGGACCTGAAGGAGGATTCCTGGGGCATCGATTGCGAGTTGGTGAGGTGTCTGGAGGGGAAGGGGTACGATTACTGCCACGAATGCGCCGAATTCGAGGCGAATACGTGCGAGAGATACAGGAATCTCGCCGACGCATACCTCGAAGAAGACGGGGTGGACATGCGGAAGAATCTGCGAACGATCAGGGACGGCAGAATCCGCGAATGGCTCGAGGAATCCGCGAAGCGATACACATGTCCCCACTGCTGCAAGCCGACGATCGCGGGCAGGGAGTCCTGCCATCATTGCAGCGGCAGCCTGGGGTGAGGTGTCAGAATCTTCCGGACTCCAAGCCAGGACAAGCTGTATCATGACTGATGCGCTGGAAACAGAACGGCTGGTCTTGCGAAGGCCGACACCAGACGAGTGTGATCGACTCACATCCGCTGCGCATCGCACTCTGGCTGCGGAATCGGCGAGCCGATTGCCGGGCGGGCTGTCCGTTGAGGAAGCAACAAGGCTCATCGAGTCCTCTGAGAAGATGGAGCGGGAATGCACGGGCTATCTGAGGGGGATGTATCTGAAGGAGTCCGGCGAGTTCGCGGGGAATGTGGCGTTATCATCGGTGGACAGGGCCAACTCGAACGCGGAGCTTGCGTGCTGGTGCGACAAGGAGCATCAGGGCCGGGGATATGCATCTGAGGGCGCTAAGCGGGTGGTGGACTGGGGGTTCGAGGAATTGGGCCTCGAAAGGATTCATGCGGCGTGTGATGCGGAGAACGTGGCCGGAGCAAGGGTGGCGGAGAACGCAGGACTGATGCTGGAAGGAACCGCCCGGCACGGGCGCAGGCGCGGGGGGGAGTTTCTCGATGTTCATCACTACGCGATCGTCAAAGCAGACTGGGAGGAGACGCGAAAAGCCGAGGCGGTCCTGCTCGAAACCGATCGACTGCTGCTTCGCCCGCCTCTGAGAGACGATGCGCTGGACGTCAAGAGAGCATTCGACCATCCCGATTTCGCCGGGCATGCTCTGCATTTCCCAAACCCGTATACCGTGCGAGACGCGAAAGACTTCATCAGGAAATCGAGAAACCTCCGCCGCGAGAAGAAGGCATACTATTTCGCGGTGGTTCTGAAGAAAACCGGGCGACTGATCGGGGAGGTGCATCTGGCGTGGATATACTGGCCGCAGGGGTATAGCGAGATCGGCTTCAGCCTGTCGCCGGACCACTGGAGGAAGGGGATCGCCAGCGAAGGCACCGCCGAATTGCTACGGCACGCGTTCGAGGATCTTGGACTCCGGAGGATCGTCGGGCTGACACCTGCGGACAACACTGCGGCGCGCAGGCTCATGCAGAAGCTGGGGATGGACCTCGAATGCATCGCCCGGCAGGAATGGGAGTTTGGGGGAAGCTATGTTGATTTCGCGCATTACGTGATTCTTCGATCGGACTGGGAGAAGAAGCCATCATCTAAATGACATTCTGGTCGACAGTTACAATCATCGGCTGCGTCGTTTATGTCGTCGCAGCTTTCCTCAATTACAGGGCTTCACGGCTGGTCCGCACGCTCGACGTACTCAAGCCGAATGGGCCTGCCGAATGGCCTCGTGTATCGATCGTCAGCACAGCCTGCAATGAGGCCGGCAAGATCGAAGGCGCGGTCAAGTCGAAGCTCGAATCGGATTACCCCGATTTCGAGCTGATACTGGTCGATGACCGCTCAACGGACGGGACGGCGGAGATCATCGACCGAATCGCCCGAAGCGACGGTCGAATCAAGGCCCTGCATATCGACAAGCTGCCTGACGGCTGGCTTGGGAAGCCGCATGCGCTTGCACGCGGGGTCGAGCTGGCCGACGGAGACTGGTATCTCTTCTCCGATGCGGACGTCGTCTTCTCCAGGGATGTCATCAGGAAAGCGGTTGCGCTGTGCATGGAGCGCGGATTCGACCAGCTCGGCATCCTGCCGAACATGTGGATGGGTAAATTCATCCTCAACATTCTCCTCGCCACTTTTGTGAGGCTTTACAGTCTGGTCGGGGCGTTCTGGGGACTGAACATTCCGAGAGTCGAGACATTCACGGGGGTCGGTGCATTCAACCTGGTTCGGAGATCGGCGTTCGAGAGGACGGCGGGATTCCAATGGCTGAGGCTGGACATAGCGGACGATGTGGCGCTGGGGAAGATGGTCAGACGCTCAGGCGGGAAAACATGGGTCGCCAACGGGACGAGGGACCTGAGGGTCGAATGGTACGCGAGTATCAGGGAGATGGCCGTCGGCCTAGAGCGGGGTTTCTTCGCGACGATGGGGAACTTCAGCCTGTGGCGGACGGTGTTCTTCGCGACGCTGTTCCTCATCATAGAGCTGTTCCCCTTCTTCGGGCTTGTGCTGTTTCCTGTGGGCTGGCTCAAGGCAGTGTGCGCGCTGATGATCCTGCTCGCGCTCGCGAACGCTGTGGGCATGAGCATGTGGTTCGGAGGTCCGGTTTTGCCGGCGATTTTCTTTCCGATCGGAAGCCTGATATTCGCCGGGATGATGGTCCGTGCAGGCTGGGCGGGCCGACGTCGCGGCGGGATCGTCTGGCGGGGAACGTTCTATCCTTCGAGGGTCATGAAAGGCGGCAGGAGGATAACTCTGCCTTAGTGAACGACGGGAAGTAGTCCGGGCTAGCCGGGCTGGAGATCACTGACAGTGAAGCTGGGGTGTATCCATTCGAGGACAACGAGCTTCTCGTGGTCGATCTCGCCTTTTTCCAGCATGGACCTCAGGCTCTCACAAGCCCGCAAGTGGTCGGCCAGCCGCGTCTTGGCGTAGCCGATCTGGGTCCCGGTATGGAGGATGAAGGGCCAGTCGGAGCTTTCGAGGAGGAGAAGCTCACGCTCGTACTGCCAGAGCGCCCGCTTGATGATGGGATCGTTCGAGTTCTGATAGTGAGTTCTCAGTCTTCTCAGGTGACGGTTCAGGCCGAAGATATGGGGATAAATCCATTCCGCTTGGTCGCTCCCCCAGACCTCGCCATAGCCGCCGTCGCCCCATGACGAATGCGCCGGGACGCCTTTCCGGGTCTCACCGCGGGATACGAGATAATCGGAGCCCGTGCAGGCGGTGATGTCGTCGAGCCTGGCGATCTCCCTGAACACGTGCCCCAGCCAGTCCATTCCCTCGAACCACCAATGGCCGAAAAGCTCGGCATCGTACGGGCACACGATCAAAGGCGTCTTCATACCGCGCTCTCCGACCCACCATAGCCTGCCAATGATCCGGTTGACAAAATCCGCGGCATGCTCGCGGGCCCTTCCGAGGGCGATATCGCGGTTGTACGGCTCCTTGCGATCGGTGTCGCCTGTGATGCGATGGTACTTGATGCCGGTGAAGGTGTGATCCACGGCGGGGGGCAGGTAGGGCGCCACCACCTCGGCGGGAAGGTCGAACCCAACATCGCGGTAGAAGTCGCGGTACCAGAAATCACCGGGATAGCCCTCCTCGGCGCTCCAGACAGCCTTGGATGTCTCCCTGTCGCGGCCGAACGCGACTGGCCCGGTCAGGGTTCTGATCGGCAGGAGCGGATCGCCCTGGCGGTATTCCATCGCGGGCGCTGAAAGCTCAACCGCATGGGATTCCACGAAGAAATACTCCAGACCCTCCCTCGCGAGCGCGCTTTCGAGTCCGGGCAGATAGCCGCATTCGGGGAGCCAGATACCCCTGGGACGCCGTCCGAGAAGCCTGTTATGGACTCTGCAGCCGACGCCGATCTGTCGCTCGATGGTGCCGGGAGACATGACCAGGTGCGGCAGAAACGCGTGCGTGGCCGCGCATGTCACCGTCTCAAGCATCCCGCCATCCTCCAGCGACCTGAACGCCCTGAGAAGGCCACCGCGACCATCAAGAAGGTCCCGGATCATCGAGAACCTTTCCCTGTACATCCTGACGAGCGGTCGGAAGGGATCGGTAAGGGACGCATGCCGCTCGGCCTCGTCCTCGAGAAGGCCCAGGCGACTACCCACGAACCGCATGGTCCTCTGATGCAGAAGGTCATCATCCAGCATCAGCAGCAGAGTCGGGGACAGGGTCAGCGTCAGGCGCACGGGCACTCCCTCGCGCCTGAGCTCTTCGAGCATCAGGACCAGTGGAGCGTAAGTCTCGACGACGCCCTCGAAAAGCCACTGCTCCTCGAGGAAGTTGTCCCATTCCGGGTGGCGCACATACGGCAGGTGCGCGTGAAGTGCGAGCAGAATCGATTTCATTGCCTGTCCTGAGTGAATTTCATCATTCGCGGCACGCAATGTAGCGTCGCACGGCAGTGCGACGCCACTCGGTCCGAATCAGTCCATGAGTTCCGAATAAAGCTTGACGTACTTCTTCGCCTGGGCCGGCCAACTGAAGTCCTTCTTCATACCGGCAATCATAAGGCCGCGCCAGGCTTGGGAATCCTCCCTGAACAGCTTCGCGGCCTTCTTGACTGTATTGAGCAGGCTCTGTGCCGTGAAGGCCTTGATCACGAAACCGGTGGCCTTGCCCGCCTTCAGCCGCGCGGGGGTGACGTTATCGACGGTGTCCTTCAGTCCGCCGGTGGCGGTCACGATCGGCACCGTGCCGTAGCGAAGGCTGTACATCTGGTTCAAGCCGCACGGCTCATACTTCGACGGCATCAGGAACGCATCCGAGCCGGCCTCGATCTTGTGCGCAAGCTCGTTGGAGAACTCCAGCCGCAGGGCGATGTTCTTCGGATACTTTTGCGCGGCTTCCGACAGGGCGGTATGGTAGCGCGGGTCGCCCGCGCCGAGGATCACGAGCTGGCAATCGAGCTTGACGATACCGGGCAGGGCCTCCAGGAGCAGCTCGAAACCTTTCTGCTCCGCAAGCCTGCTTATCATGCCGATCAGGGGCCCCTTCCCTTCCGGGAGACCGACCACCCTGCGAAGGTCGGCGCGACACTTCGACTTGCCCGCCAGATTCCTGGACGAATAGTCCGCAACGATGAACGCGTCTGTAGCGGGATTCCAGGCGGAGTAGTCAACGCCGTTGAGTATTCCACTCAGCTTGTGCGAGCAGGCTCTCAGAACACCGTCCAGCCCCGCGCCGAACTCCGGAGTCTGAATCTCCTTCGCGTAGGTCGGGCTTACGGTCGTGACGCGATCGGCGAGCATGATCCCGCCCTTGAGAAGGTTGACCTGGCCGAAATACTCGAGTCCGTCAATCGAGAAGAACTCGAAAGGAACATCGAGCGCCCGGACCATACCACCTGGGAAGCGTCCCTGATAGCCCAGGTTGTGGATTGTGAGAACCGAGCGCGTATCGCTGAAGAACGGGTCGTCCCTGAAGTGCGATTTCAGGTACACCGGCGCCATGGCGGCCTGCCAGTCATGGGCGTGGACGATGTCCGGACGAATGTTGAGAGCCTTGGCGGCTTCCAGTCCGGCCTTCGAGAACACCGCGAACCTGGTGAGGTTGTCCTCGTAGTCCTTGCCAGCTTCGGTATACAGTTCCTCGCGATCGTAGGCGGACGGATAGTCGATGAACAAAATTCTGGTTCCGGAATCTTGCGTGATCTCGCGGACGCATGCTCCCTCGGCGTAACCCGGCAGGAAGAAATGCAGGGCATTCACGACAACGCGCGGCTCAACCCGGCTTTTTTCCACCCACTCAGCGACCGCGCGATAGTAGGGCACAATGACGGTTACCTTCGAGCCCAGGCGCGCAAGCTCCGCGGGCAGCGCGCCGACTACGTCGGCAAGCCCGCCCGTCTTGCAGTACGGCACCATTTCGCTCGCCAGGAAGACTATCTCAAATGTTCGAGGCATAGGGCGCCTCCTCCTCCTTTGGTGAATAGGGACCCTCCAGCCTGACGACCTCGCCGGAAGCTTTTACATGGGTCCATTTGGGAACAACGACCCGTCCCTCGGGAGTGACGGTAAAATGGGTTTCATCGAAACTGCAGTCGTATCCGATCTCCACTCCTTCGTCGATGACACAATTCTTGTCGATAATCGCGTTGCGTATCCGTGCGTTACGCCCTATCTCGGTATCGCTGAGGAGAATGCTGTCCTCAACCAGCGCGTATGAATGGACGAAAACATTATGGGACAGCACGCTGTTGACCACGGTGGAACCCGAGACAATGCTGCCGGACGCGATGATGCTGTCGATCGCCTGACCGAACCGGCCGCCCTTCTCGGCAAAGACGAATTTGGCGGGAGGGAACGGGCGCATCAGGGTCCGTATGGGCCACTGGTAGTTGTAGAGGTTAATCGGGGGATGGACCAGCCTGACTTCCATGTTCGCGTCATAGTAGGTGTCAACAGTCCCGACATCACGCCAGTAGGTCTTCTCCCTCTCGCCCTCGCCGGGGATCCAGTTGAGCGAGTAGTCGTACGCAAAGACCGCCTCGCCGCGCTCGACAAGGTCGGGAATGATATCTCTCCCGAAATCGTGAGTGGACGAGTTCCCCTTCTCCCGGTCGCGAAACAGGGCGTCCTTGAGAGCATGGGTCTCCCAGAAGTAGCTGCCCATGCTGACCAGGGAGATATCGGGGCGACCGGGAATGGGCTTCGGGTTCGCCGGTTTTTCCTCAAAGCCGATGATCCGGCTCTTGTCGTCGACCTCCATGACACCGAACTGCCCGGACGCCTTCTCGACCGGAACGGGAACGCAGGCGACGGTGAGCGATGCGCGCCTGCGGAGATGGAACCGAAACATCTCGGCGACGTTCATCTTGTAGACATGGTCCCCGCCGAACACGGCGACATGCTCGGGCGAGGTATCCCAGATGATGTGCAGGTTCTGGAAGACCGCGTCGGCTGTGCCCGAGTACCAGTGCTGGCCGGTCCGCATCTGCGCGGGAACCGGATCGAGGAAATGGCCCAGTACGCTGCTCAGATTCCAGCCCCGAGCCAGATGCTTGTTGAGCGAATCGCTCATGAACTGGGTGAGCACTTTTATGTGATAGAACTTGGAGTTGACGAAATTGGATAGGGGGAAGTCGATGATTCTGTACGCGCCGCCGAACGGGACGGCGGGCTTGGCGCGATCGGCGGTGAGGGGCATCAGGCGCTCGCCGCGCCCTCCGGCAAGAATCATCGCAAGCACTTCCAGCATTCCGGATCAGTCCCCCTCCTTGAGCGCCCGCCTCAGCGTTCGATGCTGGAGATCAATCGATGAAGGCAGCTCGCCCGGCACGGCGTACGGAGCTCTTCGGAGCGGCATGCGTATGGGATTCGTCACCATCAGGGGAGTCTCTTCTCCATCGTGCACCCTCGCAATGACATAGAGATATTCGAGTCCCGGCAGGACTCCGTTGTCCTGGAACCTCCCGAGCGGCTCGATCGACCAGTGGCTTTCGCGCTTCGGAACCTCCCCCTCAAGCCTGAGGCGCACGAGGCGAAACTCCGTCCCTTCCGTGGCGCCCGCCCGCATCATCTCGGCCAACTCCCAGAAGACAAGCGCCCTCTCGGGGACGACGGCGATGGCGACGGCCTCATCTATACCGTAGGCCCTTCTCCACGTTGACGGTTCGGGAATGGGGGGCAAGCCTGCGCCGGGAGGACCCAGCCGCTCCCTCAGCATCTCGGCCGGTAGTTCAATATCTGAATCGCGGATGTCCGCCATTACCTCCCCTCCTTGGGTAATCATATTAAATATCAGTTGGGTTACTTCCCGACTATACTCCACTCCCGGCGGAATTCAACCCCATACTGTCAATTCATGTCCTCCCGCCGATCGGAGCTACACGCATGACGGCGGAGCTTCTCCATTCCAGCCCCGGCTTGAGCTCCAGCGGCACTCGAAATACCAGGCAGGTTCCCTGGTAGTTCATGTCAAGCCCTGCTTCACCGCGACTGAGAGTGCGCACCGGATAAACCCCAAGCCACTCGGCGCCATCAACCTGAAGGGACACCCGCACGCCGGTCCATTCATCAATACACTCGGCCGTCGCGACGCCGCTCAGCTCGAACATGTCGCCCAGCCTGCGTCTCTCGCCGCCAGGAAGTAGATGATATCTGTCCTGAGCGTCGCCTGCAAGAAGTCCAAGATTGAATTCCAACAGAAGAAAGCCGCGAAACGTGATTCGGTCGTCCCTCCTCAGGGAATATCCCAGCAAACACGTCTCCCCGTCATCGATCTCGAATCGCTTTTCTCTTCGCCACGGGCCGACGGAGCTCCGCAGACGCACGACATTGCCGGACGGCGGCTCGACTGAGCTCGCTGAAGGCTGACCGATCCAGAATCCGGATTCAGGTCCGAACTGTGATGAGTATTCCACCCTTGCAAGCTGCCCGAGAGCGGGCGCGGTCGCGAGAACCCGGTCGGCGAAACAGCCCCGCACGCACTTGTCATACCCGTGCCCCCCTCTCCACCCGGGCGGGGCTATTTCCTGGATGTCATGGATGCTCGCCGGACCCTCCTTCACGGTCCCCTCGTCCGCCTCGCGCATTGTCGCGTGATAGGCCTCGAACCTTCGGGCCAGAACGTCGATCACATCGATCCTCTGAGCCACCGAGCCCGCCGAGACAACCTGCCCGGTCCCGGGATCAATAACCCAGTGGACATCGGGGGTGACGACAAGGAGGCGGCATTCGGGATCGGGATACTCAGTGGCGGGCACAGACACGCGCGACTTCGTCGCGCTCAGTCTGTGCCCGGCACCCGAAGTGGGTTCGGCGTCTTCGGGGCTGAAGTGATAAGTCCCGACATACCTGATCGTCGGTGCCGTCCACATGCGAGTCTTCGAGCATGTGGACGTCTTCCCACGGGCGAGATGTCTGTCAAGCTCGCTCTCGGCTTCGAGAATCTCGCGAAGCACGGCGAACCTGAGGTAGTTGAGATATAAACCGCCGAATACGCCGTGCCAGTAAGCGCAGTTGCACTGCGCTCTCAGGCAGTGCGACAGCGCGCGCGCGAGCGGAGAGGCGTCCGGGGCGGATGATGGCTTGACGTCCGGGTCAAGCTCCTGGATGCGTGCGATCGTTTCCTGAACGCGCTCGTGCATGTAGCGGCTCTCGGGATATTTCGCCAGGAAGGTCCTGAAAAGACCGCCCACGTGCGGGGGCTCGACGCGGCTAAGGTCCGGCTGCGACTCGACCCACTTGTAGATGCGCTCCGCGGCGAGAGTCCTTCCGGGGAAGAGATTCCAGAATCCCATTTCGCGGTAGCTGGAGGTCGGAATGTAGACCCGCTGCCGTGGATGCGGCACGAGCTTCATGTATTCGGACGGGTGGGTGGTGGTGATTACGGACGAGTCCTCGATTCTCCCGAGGAACTCGTCCAGCCAGCCCTTTTCGTAAACCCAGGTGTACGTCTCGGGCCAGAGACCGAATTTCTCGCCGTCGTCTCCGTACGTTACCCCCGCGCCGTCGGGAAGCTCCCTCGCGAGTCTCTCGAGATAGCCGACCGCTTCCGCCGCGGGCTGGAACGGCACGAGGTACCTGAGATTTTCGTTTATCGGGAAAATGGCGACAGACCTGCCGTCATGCTCCGTGCGATAGTAGCCCCACACCTCGTGCCCGCCCGGATCGGGGAGCCCCGCGCGAAGCTGGCTGTCGTCCAGGAGCGTGTACTTGACCCCCGCCCTCGACAGCCGTCCCGCCATCGCCGGCTCCCAGACCCTCTCGGTCGTCCAACTGCCGACCGGCTCGACGCCGAAGCGATCCCTGAGATACGACCGCATCTGGTGGAACTGATGATGGAACGCATCCTCGTGGATCAGGGGTTGTATCGGCTCCCACATGCCGCCTGTGAGGAGCTCGAGCCTGCCCGAGCCCAGCTCGGCCCTGAGTGAATCGAGATAGCCGGGCTCCTCGGCCTCGAGCCATTCCCAGAGACAGCCGGATGCGTGCAGCGCCCATTTGATGCCGGGATGTCGGCGGACAACGTCGAGGAAGGGGCGATACGCGGTGTCGTAAGCCTTGCGGAAGACGTCCGGCAGGTTGCCGAGCGGCTGGTGGTTGTGGATTACGAGCAGGAGGTGAAGCATCAGCAGAATCGTTCTACTTCGTCCACATGCTCGAAGACTCGCATGTGGACGGCACCGGTTTCATTCACGCCACAGACTCGCAAGGTATCTTTCATCGGGGACGGTTACGGACACCGTGCCGAACAGCGGGCAGCGATCGACTCGGCTCTTCCCGCGCATGACGAAGCATGCGAGGCTTATGGTCGATCTCGGGCCCGCGCCAAGTGACACAACCGGTATGGAAAGCTCGGCGACCTCATCGACCGCCGCGGATTGAAGCGTTTCGATATGGTAGCTCTGTTTGCCCGGATCGGGGCGATAGAGTCTCAACTGCGCCTGCTGGGATTTGTCGAGATCCACAGCGAGGTTTGTCTCCATCGGCTTCAGAATCCTGACCGCGAGCAGGTCGCCCGGCTCGAGCAACTCGCGGTCGAAGTCGACTCTCAGGTAGAGATTCTCGGTGTCGGCGCTGAAGTACAGATCGGTGATTGGCCCCGGTTTCTCGCGCGCCACAAGGCCCTCGAGAAGGCTTGCCTTGAGATGCCCTGCGCCCGACCACTCGTAGAAGGTGGTGATTTTTCCGTCGATCTCGGGATGGATGACGTCGAGCGGAGCATCAACGGCCACATTGTCGACCGGGAGCTTGGGATCGACCGGCACCAGAATCTCCGCCGGGGCCTCCAGGCCCATCAGCTCGTACGCCCGCGAGAGCCTCCTCCGGAAGAGGATGTCGAACAGGTAATCCAGCGGGCTGTGGAACGGCTCGCCGTACCACCAGAACCAGTCGCTCCCCTCCGCCACCCAGAGCTGTTCGAGGGCCTTTCTTCTCTCTTCGGTGCCGATCTCGTCCTCGGCTCCTTCCGGAACGGGCAGGGTCTCATCCAGGATCTTGCGAGCGTTCGCGAGAATCTTCCACGCCGCCCGATCCTCGTCGCAGCCGATCCAGATGTCGAAATTCCCGCCGATCCAGCTTCCCGCACCGATTTTGTCTATTCTGCCGGCCGGCGGGAAGTCGGCCAGGTATTCGCTCGGGGTTGTCAGAGTGATGAGGGGGTGATTCTCAAGGGCCTGAGCCAGGCCGACAAGGAAACCCTCGCCGCTATCGGAATAGTGCTCCCACGGGTTCTCGCCGTCGCACACGATCGTCACCAGAGGAGGAGGACCGTCCTTCTCGCCCCGCTTAGCGATATCCTCGAGGTGCCCGACGAACAACTTGACGGCTTCTTTCGGCGGTTTCCAGGAGTACTGGAAGCCGATGTCGTCGGAAAGTCCCCTGTTTCTGAAGCAGCAAGCGAGCGGCGGGCCGTCAGGACGGCCGATGAGCCACGGGCGACCGATATCAGGCTTCTCCGGGACCTTGGTTCCGGTGGATGGATCGAGGAGCAGGGCCTCGTCCGCGGCGATCCACCTGAGGCCTGCATCCTGGATAAGCTCGACCGCGTCCTGGCTGATCGAGCCTTCGCTGGGCCACATTCCCCTCGGCCTGTGCCCGAACGTCTTTTCGAACTCGCTCAGTCCCATGCTCAACTGCCTGCGCGCGTCCTCAGGGTACTTGAACGGAGGAGTGTCCGGATGGTGATCCGGCCTGACGCGGCTGTCTACAATGAGCGGCAGAATCGGGTGATAGTACGGGCAGCAGGTAAGCTCGAGCAGCCCCTTCGCTCCCAGCCTGCCGTGGCGTGGGATGACCTGCTTCAAGGCATCCTGAATCTTCCCGAGAAGCACAAACTTGTCCTCCTCGGTATAGCCCTGCTCCTTGCGGATGAGGGTGGCGATGATGGAATCGGAGCGGAGAGTGAAGCCGCACCAGGCGAGATTGAACAGGACCACAACGTCGCGGAAGTCGGATCGGGTGAAGCGCGCGCGGGCATACTGCAGGTCGAGACCGGCGATCTCGGTGCCCCGCTTCATGAGAAGCTGGTTGTATCTCTGGTGGGGGCGGACATGCACGTCCCAGTTGATAAAGAAACAGTGCCTGAGGATGAAATCCTTCTCGTAGTCGGTCAGGTCCTCGGCGGACTTCCGGGAGAGCTCATAGAAATAGCAGCGGGTGGGATCGGACGCGAGGGCGGTAGTCTGATTGAGGAGGACGGGACTGAAGTTGATAGTCTGCTTGAAGTGGGGGAATCTCTCGGAGACGCGGGCCACGTCGGTGTAGCCGCGCGCGGCGTGGAGGTTCACCCATGGCAGGAGGTGCACGCCGGTGGCGGGGTCCCTGTAATCCGGCTGGTGCATGTGCCATATGAGCGCGAGTCTGATTTCACGAGCCATAGCGGGCCTAGGACCTACACCACCTCTCTGAGATACCGTGCCGCTTCCTCGGGCGGTGTGGGATTGATATAAAAACCTGTACCCCATTCGAATCCCGCGGTTCTGGTCAGTCGCGGGAACATCTCGATATGCCAGTGATAGTGGGCGTGACCGTAGGGGAAGTTCTCCTCGAGCGCGCCCTCGCTTGGGGTGGTATGGACGACGTAGTTGTAGTGCACATCGCCCAGCGTCTTCTTGTACTTGCCGACCAGGCGGCCCATCACGCCGGCCAAGTCCCTCAGCTCATCGTCGGAGGCCTGAGTGTAATCGGCCTGGTGACGGGTGGGGACGACCCAGAGCTCGAAGGGATGCGCTCCGGCGAACGGGGACAGGACGATGAAATGGGTGCTGGCCAGAACCACCCGCTCTTCGAGCATCTGTTCCTGGTCGATTATGTCGCAGAAGATGCAGCGCTTCTTGAAGCGATAGTGCTGCTGGGTCCCCATGAGCTCCTCGGTGACCCTTTTCGGGATGATGGGAGTGGCGATTATCTGGGAATGAGGGTGCCGGAGACTGGCGCCTGCAAGACGGCCGTAGTTGCGGAACACGAGGATGTACTCGAACCGCTCGTCCCGCATCAGGTCGACGATGCGCTCCCTGTAGGCCTTGTAGACGAGGAAGTTGACTTCGAGGTCTCGCTGGTCGAGATCGTTGTAGTGATCCGGGCACTCGATGACGACCTCGTGAGCACCCACCCCGTTCATCTTGTCGTAGAGGCCGACACCCTTGCGGGAAAGCTGGCCCTCGATCCGCAGGGCGGGAAACTTGTTCGGGATCACCCTGAGCTTCCATCCCGGGCTGTCCGGCTGGCTTCCGGAAGTCCTGACCGCGGCCACTTCCGGGGGGGTCATCTCTTCGTTGCCGGCGCAGAACGGGCAGTTCGCGGGGGTCCCCTTGCCCGCTTCCTGCTCCTGGGTGAAATCGCTGGGTCTCTTTCCGCGCTCGGTGGCGATGATGACCCACCGACCCAGAACGGGGTCTCTCCTCAGTTCAGGCATATTGAACTTCCTTAAGCGTCCCTCACAGGGACAGCGATTCTACCATAGGAAAGCGCGACGGCGTACAGCGGCATCGCCGAGATTCCTTAATAGTGTCGCCTCCGACCTTACGCATCGCGAACACGCCGGAGGCATGCATCCGCCGATTCCGGCCATTGTTTGGGCATGAATTATGTAGGAGGGCGAGGCTCCCGCCGAGCCGCACATGGGAGGGCGAAGCTCCCGCCGAGCCGCATCATCCGGTCAACCTTCGGCTCGGCGGGAGCCTCGCCCTCCCCAGCCTCGCCCTCCCACGAACACGAGACAACAACACCGGCCTTTGTCGACGCTAAGCATCCAGTCTCTGCGTTGCGAAAACGAACCTTTGCCGGGCGGGCACGCTCGATATGGTAGAATTCAGGCCTGTTCCATCATTCCGGATTATCGGACTATTCTTTATCTCATCGACCAATTATCAGAGGAGCCTCAAGATCATGACCCGCTTTGTCTCTCCGCTGATTGTCTCGCTCCTTATCATCGTTGTTGCAGGCTGCGCCGGAGACGCCGGACAGCCCGTTCTTCCCCAATCATCCACACCGGGTGCCGGGCTCAGACTGAGGGCGACGAAGTCGCCCGTGTCTGTGCCCGTGCATACCCTCTGGGGCTACTGGCAGTGCGCACTGGATGTCGAATCGCAGGAGATTTCGGCGCTGCCGGCCCGTACCGCCCTGCTGCACATCAATGCGGTCGGCCCCCTGAATAGTACCCCCGGTATCTCCGTCAGTATCGACAAGCCGGCGTCCGATCCGCCCAACGGGCTTTTTGTCCTCACCGTCGGCCTGACGCACCCGTTCGCGGGAAAACCCAAGCTTGCCGGATTCGATGTTCGCGGAATCCTGATCACCACCGCCGGCGAGTCGGCGGATGGCCTGCCTCTTCCGGGAGAGGACGATCCCATGCTTCTCAACGCCGACGGATACACGCGCTGGTGGAATCCGACCGAATTCACCACCCCCGGCCTGCTGGGCTATACGCCGGGCAAGCTCGGCAAGGAGCCCCCGCCGGGCAATCCGATCGCGTCCGCGATAAACCCGTACAGGCAGTTCGCCGACGGCCTGTACTATACGAACGACATCATGTTTCTCACCCTGCTCGCTCCCACAAGCCCGAACGGCCGCGGCGTGTTCCGGTCCGGAGCCGCGAACTCCAGGTTGTACAGCCTGCAGTTCCCCATCGGCTCCCCTGATCCGACCGGTCCGATGTTGTATTTCAACTACGCTGTTGACGCTTCATGGGCCAAACCCGCCAACGACCCGCCAATGATCCCGAACGATTTTCCTCTCGAAGCGAACTCGGATGAGGCGTTCATCCTGAAGGCGGATGTCACGTCCAACTCCCTGTGGGCGATCGAGGGCACACCCCTGGCGGGCGGGGAGCTTGAGCTGGAGATCGAGTGCTGGGACTGGCAGGGATGGATGGATGACTACAACGGTGAGATCGGGCCGCTGAAGCTTGTCTCGCCGTTCTGCGATTTCGATGAGGGCGTGATCCCCGATGTAGATGCATCGCCGGACGGGAAGGCGATCCTGACCGCGACCGTGCCGGGTGTTCCATTGGTGGAGGGAGAGATCCCCGTCTGGGTCGGCGTGACGGCTCCGGGAACGAGCTACAAGCAGGCCGCGCAGCCGGCGCCGGATGAGCCCGTCGCGGCGTACACCCTCATCTACATCGAGGTCGCCGAGCCTGAATGCCAGGAGAACAACAGCTCGGACTGCGATTCCGCGTGGTCAATCATGCCGGAGGACAGCAAGACCGGAGTGCTGTGCCTCGAGGTGGACGAAACCGACTGGTACGCGTTCACCGTGCCGCCGGCGGGATCAGCCGAAGGCACCATTCACCTGACCGGCTACGGTATCGGCGATCTCAACCTGTTTCTTTACGTGGACTGCCCGGCGTCGTTGATCGATTTCAGCTCGCATCCGGGAATCCAGGATGAGGAGATCGTCCTCGAGGACCTCGGTCCCGGCGAGTACTACATCCAGGTGCTCATGCCGAGCGACGGCGACTACACGCCGCGACCGTACGAGCTCACCACATCCATCACCGGCCTCGGCGCGGAGTGCACCACCGATGACGACAACTCCTGGGACCACGCGCAGATTGTAGCCATCGACGGCGGCAAGTCCGGCTCGGTGTGCCTTTACGGGGATCCCGGAGACTGGTACACCTTCGACATCACCACAGGCTCCGCCGCGTACGGAACAATCGACCTCGACAACAAAGACTACGCGAACAATGACATAGCTCTTTATGAGGATCCCGACGAAGATCCGCTGTATATCGGAAACCTGCCGGGCACTTCGAGCGAGCATCTTGACGTAGCGGTCCTCTACTCGGGAACGTTCTACCTCATGATTGAGGCCAAGGACACCGCTCCGACCGGCGACAGGGCCTACGACCTCAGTCTCAATCTGACCGAGACGAGCGTCGAGTGCGACAACCAGGACGGGAACAACATGCCGGATGAGGCCTTGCAGATCAGCCTGGTCGCGACAGAGGCGGGGACGGTGTGTTTCCCGACCGATCCGGACTGGTACAAGTTCGACGCCGGCGCAGAGGGGGCCTCGGGCACGATCACGCTAAGCTCGGGGGACCTGTATGACAACGACCTTGCCCTTTTCGACGATCCTGCGGAGCCGCCGATTCATGTCTCGAACCAGGTCGGCAATATGGACGAAGTCATTCCGGTCACCGATCTCGCGGAGGGCACCTATTACATCAGGGCGACAGCGTCGGAGATCGACCCCGGGACGAATCAGGACTACACCCTGAGCACAAACCTTACGGCCCAGGCCGAGAACCCGACTGATTTCTGGGTGCATTTCCAGATCGTGCGGACATCGGAGGGGACAAATCCGGCCACCGAGCCGGAGAGGATCGAATCGGATGTCGCGTGGGCCAACGAGTTCTACGGGATCTGGATCGACGGGACGGTGAGCATCGCGGAGATCTCGTACATCGACAACACGGCGTGGCTGTCGATCTCAACATTCGAAGCAAGCCAGATGTTCGAGCAGTACAACGACGGCTGCGGGGCGCTGCATGTTTTCTACGTGAACGACATCGCTGACGTGCCCGGCGCTGCGGCGTACACTCTCATGGAGTGCCAGTTCGTCAACAACAGCCATCTTACCGCCTATGTAGTGGTCTCAGACGTGGCGGACCTGCCGGTCCTGGCGCACGAAATGGGGCATGCGGTCGGTGTTCTCGCCGATACATACCTGCTGGACTTCTTCACATGCGCGCAGATCACGTACTGCGATACGGGACCGACCGACATCTACTGCGACGAAGCCGACGCGGCCCCGGGCAACCTCATGTACTGGCCGGTGGACAATGACATCAACAGCTACTGGCTCAGCAACACTGATCTCGAGATGCTGACGATGGAGATAGACAGCCAGGCCGAGAATTACATGCATTTCAACACGTACTACCCCGACGCGTTCTACAAGCCCTAGGAACCGGCGGGCATAATTCGACCTGAGGTGAAATCATGCGACAAATAAGCCTTCTGATTCTGACTGCAATCCTCCTTATCCCTGTGGCGGCGACCGTGGCGCTCGCCGCGGTGCCGGCCGATGTCGACACGGTGCGGCTGATACTCACCGCTCCGGACAATCAGGACTTCTCGATGTTCGAGGAGTCCTCGCTTGTTGAGGCTCTCATCGAGATCATCGAGAACGATCCGGAGACCGCCGCCTACCACGAGCAGGTGGTCTCAGGCGCTCTGAAGGTACTGGGCGGGCTGCACGTCCCGGAGGCGGTGGATGTCCTGATCGGGAAGCTTGAGGAATATCCGACGATATGCCTCTACTGGCTGGGGACGTACGCCTCGGCGGACGGGGTCGCGGCGATCGTTCCATATCTCGACAGCGAGGATGCGTCGGTGCGCTACGAGGCCGCGGCCGCTCTGGCAAGCCTGCCGGAAGGGGATCTGGAGAACGACGAGGAGTTGGTCGAGCAGATCTGGATCGCCGTTGAGAGCCTCTACGAGAGAACGCAAGTAGAGGAGGACGAGGCCGTCAAGGAGGCCATGCAGGCGGCGTTGCGGCACATTATGGTGGATTTCTTCCCGGCCGGTGAGTGATTCCAATTACGTTTGACAATGATTCATTCTGGGTGGCCGTCACAAGCGGAGCGTAGCGTAGCTTGTGGCGGTTTCATATATACAATAATTCCGGGTGGCCGTCACAAGCGGAGCGAAGCGTAGCTTGTGGCGGTTTCATAAACATATCTGACTCGGGATCCTACACTCCCCTGATCAGCATGATGCGGCCCTTGGTGGCTGCATGCCTGTAGATGCTTACCAGCACTCCGATCGCCGCGCAGTTGGTGACGAATGCGCTTCCGCCGAATGACAGGAACGGCAGCGGTATGCCCGTCACCGGCAGCAGGCCCAGGGTGATCCCCACACTGACCACAACCTGAAATGCGATCATGGCGATAAGCCCGCCCGCGACCAGCTTGCCGAGCATGTCGTCCGTCACCTCGCTCACCGCCAGGGCCGCGAGAATGATGAGAAAGAGCCCCAGGAGGATAAGACCCGCGCCCACAACCCCGAGCTCCTCGGCGGCGATGGCGAAGATGAAATCGGTATGCTCTCCTGGGATGAACCCGAGCGAGTTCTGGCTCCCCTGGAAAAGGCCCTGGCCGAACAGTCCTCCGTGACCGATGGCGATCTTGCTCTGAATCACCTGGTAACCCGCGCCGAGCGGATCGGCTTCGGGATGCAGGAAGGCGGTGAGCCGGTCCCTCTGGTAAGGCTTGAGAAACGGAAGCCCCGCCGGGACTAGGAGCAGCCCGAGGACGACATAACCCAGGAGAATCCTGAGGTTGATCCCGCCGACGAACAGCAGGCCGAACCAGATGGCGATGAACACGAGGGCGGTGCCAAGGTCGGGCTGAAGCAGAATCAGCACCATGGGGGGAATCGCTATGAGAATTCCCGCCAGGCTTGCCCAGAACCAGTTCATCATCATCCTGACGCGCAGCGTGGCGTCGGCAAGGGCCAGCACAAGCGCGAGCTTGGCGAACTCGCTCGGCTGAATCCGCGCCGTCCCGAACTCGATCCATCTCTGCGATCCGCCGATCACCCGTCCGAGCACCAGCACGACCAGCAGAAGCAGCAGCGATCCGCCGTACAGCCACCACGAATAACGGCAGAGGAACCGGAAGTCGATCCTGGACACGACCCACATCACGATGAAGCCCAGGAGAAGATAGACGAGCTGCCTGAGCGCGAGATCGGAGAACGTCCATGGCGCATTCGCCGTCGCGAGTGCGACAAGACCCACCCCCACAATGCCCATGATGACGGTAAGGGTCACGAGGATGCGGTCCCAGCGTATGTCGATCATCTGCATGGCGTCTCAAACGTCCCGACGGAACGCGCGCCGAACGCCGCCCACCAGTATAGCACCGTGACGCAAGCATCCCGGCCTCCCATCGGACGGACCCAGTGTAGCATGCGCTTCCAGCGCATGATCTCCTCGTCCCACGCGCTTGAAGCGGGTGCTCTCTCGCGAAACCGCTTTCCTGCTCACTGCCCGGGTGCCGGCGACAGGCTGAGCGCAAGCGCGCCTGTCGCCGCTCCATTGCCCGCCCGCGCGTTGCTGTATAATTGGGACATGACCACCCTCGGGCATACGATCGAGGACGATGATATCGTGCTCGTTGTCATGGCGCACGATCCGCTTGATCCGGACACGGATCAGGGATCGTGGATTCACGATTTCATCTCGATCGACTTCATCAACGAGTCCGGGCAGTACGGCTATCTGGACGAGGAGTGGGAGGACACGTTTCACGTGGACAAGCCGCCGTTCGCCGGGTTCGAGGAGTCGGACGACTTCTGGCCCACCGTGACGGCGGGCAACCTCTGGTGCAACGACGAGCCGGAGGACGACTTGCATCTGGACATCGACCGCAAAGGCCAGGGCGAGCTGAACTGCTGGATCACCGCCATCCCGTGCGAGTGGTTCGAATACCAGGGCGCCAAACTCCGCATCCGCGACGACATCAACAACTGGACCCATAGCGACGACCTCGCTCCGGGAGACGACATCGCCGTTGAGATCACTTCTCCGGAGGAAGGGACGAAATACGAATATGACGATCAGGTTGTCTTCTACGCTCAGATCAATGGCAATCAACTCTATGCAGGTCTTGGGAGCAGCATCCAGTGGGAGATACTGACGCCCGACTACCAGTCGGTCGTTCCCGAATGGGAGGACTGGAAGGGAACTATGTTCACTGTCGCACATATCAGGGACTGCTGGCTCACGGTGAAAGCCTCTCTGACCGTCTGCGGGGTAGAGTTCTCGGATCAGCTGACAGTTATTGATCCACCGCGCATTGAGGTCGATGTGGAATCCGGGCCTTATTGGATCGATGGCCCATCGATACCGATTTATCCCGGAGCTGAGGCGGGGTGGCACACGGCCTCACTTCAGACCGTTGAGGTGAAGGACTGGGGCACATGCGGCTGTGGAAACGTACGACATGAAATGGAACCTGAGCCGCTATATCATGACGAACTATGCGCAGGACAAGGCTCCGAAGGACTAAGGCCAGGCCAGGTGCAGATCAAGATCGACGTTGATGAGGAAAAGTGTGAAGGATTCTATCACCACGTCACTGTTAGAGTCTATGATGTAGGATTCCAAGAATACTATACTCTCGTTACCCTTTACGAGCCTAATCTCAATATGTACCGTGATACGCCCTTCGTGTGGGACCTCATTGCATGTGGGGAAGACTGTGGCCAACACACTCTGCTAGTTCAGGGTTGGAAGGTCAATCCGGATTGGGAGGGAGGCTACCAGCCCGTTTTGGAAGACTTTGCCCCAGTGTTCCTAACCGTGGTGCAAAAAGCGGACCTTGTTCGCATCTGGGAGATTTATCTTGGCGACAAGTATGGGCCGACGATGGGTTACCACTGTTGCCCTCACAACCCTGGTCTTACCGGGGCCCCTCCTCGCACCGGGTTCATAGATTGCTCTGGATTTGTCACGCAGTTGCTGAGGCGTCTAGCGAGGTGCGATGGGGCTGATCCGCCCGATTGTTATGAGCTGGAGGATCCGCTCGAGCACTACGGCGCGTTAAGGTGGCGGGGCGAAGAGCGAGCGAAGATTGTGACACGGGATGAGATAAGAAACAGCCTGGAGGAACTCCTTCACCCAGGCGACATCTTGGTTTGGATGGGGACGGATCATGTTGCCATCTTCGACGGATGGGCGGACAAGCAGGATCTAGAAGCCTATACGGTTGAGTCGTGGGATGAAGAGGAAACATACGGCCCGCTAGGCCATGGCCCAGGTGAGAATCAGCGAGATCTAGATGACTGGAATGCCGAAGGGCGCAGGTGGTGGGTCGAGGGCGATCAGGGAGCGGGTGTGATCGTTTTCCGTCTCTGCCCACAATAAGGAGCCGAATATGAATACAAGCACTCAGCAACTCACTCTCATGGTGGCATTGTCAAGCATGGGGGCCCTCCTCGGGCTAATCCTCCCTGCGAACGCGCAAGGGGAGTACATTGCAGAGGATCTTTTCACCATCCCCTGGGGTGATGAGCCCGGTTGCCTGTCTGCCGACTGGCATATTCCTCCAGATTCTCCCGAATGGAGAGGCCTCATTGATCCCCCCGGACCGTTTGCCGTGTCCGGCGAAGGCGAGATGGTCATTAACGATGGCGGACTGCTGATGAAGTTCTCCCAGAATGGAGCCCTGACAGCATGGGTTGTCCTGGGATCACTCGGCCTGGAAATACCTTTCGCCCTCGCCATCAACTCCGCCGGCGAGGTGCTCATCGAGAACCGCCAGGTGGACCAGGGCTTGCACGGGTACATCACAACCTTGCACCTATTGGATTCTACTTTGCAGCCAGTCAATCAGGCGTCCATCCCAAGTGGCAACGACAGTATGGTGGGTGACATTTACCCATCTGATACAGGCTCCTTCTGGATCATCTACTCCACTCGGAGCCGGGGGCGAGACTGGCATGAAAGGCACTTGATTGAATTCTCCCAGGATGGTTCGATCTCGGCACAGCAAGTGTTGTATGCGGGTGAGAACTCCGATCCTGGCCCTCAGCAGATCAGGTTCGTCTCTCCCTCGGGGGAACCACGGCCTCACATAGAGGATACGTATGGCTACACCTACAGGACGCCAGGAGAGGATCCAACTGTGGGGAGATTCTCGCCCGAGGGAGACTTGGTCTACACGTTTGACTACAGTTCCGACGCTGGTTGGACCGGCTTTCGGGCCAGTTCACCTTGGTTTGTGACGTGGTCCGGCGACGTCTACATCCTCCATGCAACTGATGAAGGCGCGGTGCTGACGAAATACGATCTCAACGATCCGCCGGTCTGCCGACTTTATGTGGTGACGCCGATGCCGTACCGAGGCCCGGCGCCCGCAGCTATCGAATTCGATGCGACTGAGTCATACGATCCTGACCCGAACAACACCATCACCTACGAATGGGACTTCGACGGCGACCATATCTTCGGTGAGCCTGTCGACGATGCGTACACCGGCCCGCCCGACAACCCCACGCACCACTACACCGCAAGCTACACCGGCCCGGTCAATCTCCTCCTCACCGACAACCACGGCGTAGAATCCGGTTGTTCGGTCGAAATCAGAGTGATAATCGAGTAGTCCGCAACCCCGCCGCGGTCTCTCCGGGTACCTGTTGCGGTCCCGCGTCATCCGTCCGTGGCGCGACGGGGCCGCCCTTGCCGCACCCGAGCGCCAGAAACGCCGCCATCAGAATTACAGCCGAAAATGCATGCAGCTTCGCCACAGCATCTACCCTCCTGTCGGATCGCAATCACATTATACTACCAACTCCCGTCGGGGAGGAACTTGACCAGGAAGGCGTCATCCTGACCGTTGGAGGTATGATTGTCGACACCGACGCCGGGGTCGAAATTGACTGTTTCGTTGAAATAGCCCGCCACATACGCGTCCGCCGACAAGGCGACGGTGACGCGTCCCAAGCCCTCATGGCCGCTCCCGCCCCAGGTGTTCACCCAGAGGAATGCGCCGGAGGGTCCGAACTTGCTCAGGAAGACATCTTCAAAGCCGTTCGCGTCACGCCAATCCTCGCCCGGACCGGGATCGAAGTCGAGTCCACCCATGAACGAGCCGGTGACATATACGTTGCCCGAGCCATCAACAGCTACACCCAAGCCGCCGTCCAGATTGGCCCCGCCCCAGGTCTTCGCCCAGACGAAACTGCCTGACGAGTCGAACTTGCTCAGGAAAACGTCGGACTCGCCATTCGCGACATGCGAATCCTCGCCGGCGCCGGGGTCGAAGTCCACGGTGAGGCAGTAGCCGCCGGTCACATAGACGTTACCCGTATTGTCCGCGGCGACGCCATAGCCCCTGTCCGGATAGAATCCTCCCCAACTCTTCGCCCAGAGGAATGCCCCGGAGGAATCGAGCTTGCACAGGAAGACGTCCTGCCAGCCGTTCGATGCATGCGAATCCACGCCTGCACCCGGATCGAAATCAACGACGAGGCGGAAGCCGCCCGTCAGATAGACGTTTCCTGACAAGTCCGTGGCGACGCCGTTGCCGCTGTCCGAGGATGACGCACCCCAGGTCTTCGCCCACGCGAAGGTCCCTGAAGAACTGATCTTGCTCAGGAAAATGTCCTCCTCGCCGCTCGAGGTATGCCAATCCTCGCCGATGTCGGGGTCGAAATCGGCTGTGCCAAAGAAAAAGCCGCTCACATAGGCGTCACCAAAGCCATCAACAGCGACACCCGTGCTTTCATCACGGCCGACCCCGCCCCAGGTCTTTGCCCAGATGACACCGCCCGAGGAATCGAATTTGCTGAGGAAAACGTCATAATCGCCGGCGGATGAACGCTCGTCCACACCGACGCCGGGGTCGAAATCGACGGTGCCCATGAATCCGCCCGTCACGTATACGTAGCCTGACGAGTCGACGGCGACAGCCGTGCCTCCGTCCGACTCGCTTCCGCCCCAGGTCACTACCCAGAGGAAACTGCCTGCGGAATCGAACTTGCTGATGAAAATGTCGCTGCTTCCAGCCGATGCGCGGTTCGCCACGCCGGGACCGGGATCGAAGTCAACTGTGCCCATGAAGTAGCCCGCCACATACGCGTTCCCCGAGCCATCAACCGCGACACCCTTGCCGTTGTCCCAATCGCTGCCGCCCCAGGTCCTCGCCCATCCCTCAATCGGAGCAGGCTCGATCGTCACTTCCAACGGCTCGTCCAGGGTGCCCGTCTCCGCCTCGTCGTCAGTCACCCTGAATTGAATGTAATACGTTCCCTCCGCCGACCAGGAATGATCGGCCTCGATACCCTCCTCGTCCAACGTCCCGTCGTTATCCCAGTCCCACTCGTACTTGGTGATGGAGCCGCCGTCCGGATCGTAGGAGCCATCGTCGGAGAAGTGAATCGGCAGATTGACTATCTGAGTCAGCGGATCGGCGGTCGCGACAGCGATCGGCGGCAAGGTGGGCACGATCGTCACTTCCAACGGCTCGTCCAGAGTGCCCGTCTCCGCCTCGTCATCAGTCACCCTGAATTGAACGTAGTACGTTCCCTCCACCGACCATGAATGATCGGCCTCGACACCCTCCTCGTCGAACGTCCCGTCGTCATCCCAGTCCCACTCGTACTTGGTGATGGAGCCGCCGTCCGGATCGTAGGAACCATCGTCGGAGAAGTGAATCGGCAGATTGACTATCTGAGTCAGCGGATCGGCGGTTGCTACAGCGACCGGCGGCAAGGTGGTCACGACCGTCACCTCCAACGGCTCATCCAGCGTGTCTGTATCTGCCTCGTCGTCCGTGACCCTGAACTGCACATAGTATGTTCCCTCCGCCGGCCACGAGTGATCGGCCTCGGTACCCTCCTCGTCAAACGTCCCGTCGTTATCCCAGTCCCACTCCCAGTTGACAATCGGTCCGCCGTCCGGATCGTAGGAGCCGTTGTCGGAGAAGTGAATCGGCTGGTCGACCATCTGAATCAGCGGATCGGCAGACGCGATCGCGACCGGAGGCACCCTGGGCAGAATCGTCAGCTCCAGCGGATCATCCAGCGTGTCCGTCTGCGCTTCGTCGTCAGTGACCCTGAACTGCACATAGTACGTTCCCTCCGCCGACCAGGAGTGATCGGCCTCGGTGCCCTCCTCGTCAAACGTCCCGTCGTTATCCCAGTCCCACTCGTAGTTGACGATAGATCCGCCGTCCGGATCGTAGGAGCCGTTGTCGGAGAAGTGAATCGGCATGTCGGAGTACTGGGTCAACGGATCCGCTGTCGCGACCGCGACCGGAGGCACCGTGGGCAGAATCGTCAGCTCCAGCGGATCATCCAGCGTGTCTGTCTCCGCCTCGTCGTCAGTCACCCTGAGCTGAACATAGTACGCACCCTCAGTTGACCACGAGTGATCGGCCTGGACGCCTTCTTCGTCGTATGTCCCGTCATTTTCCCAGTCCCACTCGTACTTGACGATCGACTGGTCACCGCAGTCGTTATCATGCGAGCCGGATGCGTCAAAGGAGATCGCCTCGCCCACATGCGCACTCGGTTGACCCGCTTCCGCCACCGCGGTCGGAGGTTGCATGGTCTCGGCAACCACCTCGAGCTCATGAAGCTGGTAGGCGGTGATGTCGAGCCAGGGTTTCGATGGATCATTCTCGGCGGCTTCGTTGCTCACGAGGCACCGATACACACCGGCCGGAGCATTCTTCACGTTCTCGACAACCGCCTCGTATCTGGTATAACCGACGCCGTCCTGCTTCCATGTCGCCTCAACCACTCCGTCAAACAACTCCGGACACTCGACAACAACAGGATGCGCGTCGTCCTTCCCCTGCCAGTCGTACACATCGATGGTCAGCATGGCCTGCCCGCCGCAATCCGTGAGACCGCCACCGATGGGCGCGTGGGAAATGAGAATCTTCCAGGCCTCGGGGCAGTTCGCATCAAGCCCGAAGTCGGTCATGGGATCATCCACCGGCTTGCTGATCGGCGGCATCCAGCATGCATCGACGGCATAGCCGAAGACCCAGGGATTTGGAGGGTCGTGCATGTCCACCTTATAGGTCACAGCTATTTCGTCGCCGGCATAGAAGGCATTGCGGGTGTTGGCAGCGTCGTTCGTCACGAACCGCCTGAAGCCGTTCAAGGTTGAGCTCGGCGCGGTCAGGGTCGCGAGCTTCCCCTTGATGTACCCCTGAAGCCCGTGTCCGATCGTCGTAGGATTGAACAGCGTCGTGTATCCGGCCGCGTTGACGATCTCGCCCTCGCCCATGGTCCGATCGGACATAGTGAGCGCCGATGCCGGGAACTGGTGGCTCCCGTTGAACATCGCGATGCCGCGAACATCGAACCCCGTCAGATTGGCGTTAGCGAACGGATGCCTGACGGAGACACTCACATTCAGTGTCCCGCCGGGATCCGGCCAGACGCTCTCGACCTTGAAGCAGTTGGTGCATGGCCACTTCTCGAGGAACTGGAGGACGTTCCAGTGGCCGGCCGCCGCGCGGATCGGGATCACCTCCGCGGATAGGGTCTCCTGATCGATGCTGACCAGCCAGTAGCCCCACAGCCAGTGGTTTGCATGCGGTGAACCGGCCAGCTGCGCGCTATCAGTCAGCATATTTCCGCTATCAGGCGGTACAACCGGGTTGAGCGGCCCTCCTCCTCCGGCACAGCCTATTGCGACCAGCAGTATGGTGATACCAACTGCGGTGAATCTCAATTGCGATTGCATGGCTTTCATTGACTTTCCTCTATCACAGCCCATCTTCCGGCGATTTGAATCCTCCGCTACCAGAGCTTGACGATCCTCAATCCGAAGGTGTAACCTGCAACATACACGTAATCTCCCGATACCGCCACTCCCCAGGCATAACTGGGCGTATCGACTGATTGGACAATGTAAGCCGATCCCGGCGCCCCTACGTCGATTATCTGAAGTCCTGAATCATCGGCGACATATGCGTAATGTCCCGATACCGCAACATCATAGGCATAACCGGGCGTATCGATCCTTTTGACTTCGTGAGCCGATTCCGGGACGCCGACATCGATAACTCGAAGTCCTGCATTCCCATCCGCCACATATGCGTAATCGCCCCATACCGCGACTCCAAGGGCTGTATTGGCTACACTCACCGAATCAACGATATAGGCCAACTCCGGCGGGTCGATGTCTACTATCTGAAGACCTGAACCGTCATCCGCCACATACGCGTAGCCTCCTGATACCGCGACCTCATTAGCCGAGCCGGGAGTATCGACGGCATTGACAATGTAAGCTGATGCCGGCGGGCTGATATCGATTATCTGCAGTCCTGATTCGCCATCCGCGACATAAGCCCACTCTCCCTGGATTGCGACTCCTTGAGCATCGCCGGGCGTATCGACCGTGTTGACGATATAGGCCGACTCCGGCGGATTTATGCCGATTATCTGGAGTCCCGATTCACCGTCCGCGACGTACGCGTAACCCGCCGATACCGCCACACCATTGGCACTCCCGGGCGTATCGATTGATTTGGCAATATAAGCCGATTCCGGAGGGTCGATATCGATAATTCGAAGTCCATAATCATCCGCGACATACGCGCAACCTTCCCACACCGCCACTCCCCTGGCACTACTAAGCGTATCTATCAAGTTGACACTGTAAGCCGATTCCGGCGGGTCAACATCGATTATCCGAATGCCGCCGCATCCATACGCGACATACACATAGCCTCCCGCTGCTGCTATCGCACTAATCTCGTAGCCCACGTTGACCGAATTGACGAGATAAGCGGATTCGGGAGGGTCAACATCGACAATATGAAGGTCAATTTGATTATTCTCGCTTGTGACAAACGCGTAGCCTCCCGACACCACGACGTCACGAGCGTTGTAGGGCGTGTCGACCGAGTTGACGATGTATGCCGATTCCGGAGGGTCAACATCGATTATCTGAAGTCCGAAATGCCAATCCGCGACATACGCGTAACCTCCCGAGACAGCGATACCTTCATCATGAGCCGAATCCAACGTGCGCACACCGTGAGTGGATTCCGGCGGGTCGATATCATATATCTCAATCCCCCAACCACTCAGGACGTAAGCGTACCCGTCCGCCGCCGCTACATCAGCATCGGATGAAAACGGCAGGGGAGTCCAAAAGACGATATCGGCGGATTCCGGAGGGTCGATATCGACTACAAAAAGGTCCGGGCCGCTTTGAACCCGGGTTGTCAAGCACGCAGAACCCCCTGATACTGCGAGGTCGCACACATAACCGGCCCAGCCCGTCTGCACTGTATTGACAATATGAGCCGATTCCGGGGGATCGATGTCAATCACCAGGAGCCTCCAGTGATAGGGTGCTACGTAAGAACTGGTGGCGACAAGCGCGTAGCTTCCCGATACGGCGACTCTAACGGCGGTCCAATCGGTATCAACCCAGTTGACCCAGACGGGATTCACCGGATCGGAAACATCGAATATGAGCAGCCCGTTTATACCTGCGGCTATGTAAGCGTAGTTGCCTTCCACACAAATATCCAGCGGACGGAGATTCAGCCAGGGCGGGGTGACATCAATGGGGTAGCCGGGATGCCACCCTACGTTGACATCGAACACCTGATATGCTGTCAGGTCCAGCCACGGTTTGGCGACCGGATCGTTCTCCTGGGCTTGCTTGCTCACAAGACACGGGTGAAAACCGCACGACGCCAGTTTGACATTCCCGATCTCGGCCTCATACCGCGCGTATCCATCACCGTCCGATTCCCATGTCCCTTCAATTGCGCCGTCGAACAGTTCCGGACATTCGACCAGAACCGGATGAGCATCATCGGTCCCCTGCCGGTCGTAAACGTCAATCCTCAGTGTGGCGGTGCCGCCACCAGCGTGAAGACCGTCACCGGCAAAGGTGCTGGTAACCGATATCTTCCAGGCCTCGGGGCAGTTTGCGGCGAGACCGAAATCCGTTATCGGATCATCGACCGGTTTGTTAATCGGTGGAGCCCAGCATGCATCGACCGCGTAGCCGAACACCCACGGATTGAACGGGTCGGGCATGTCGATCTTGTTGTTGACGGTGACTTCATCCCCCGCAAAAAACGCGTTCCGGGTGTTCGACGGATCACCGGTCACGTAACGCTTGAACGCGTTCAGCGTGGCAGTGGGAGTTTGCACGGTCGCGAGCTTCCCTTCAACGTAGCCCTCGAAGCCTTGTCCCAGAGTGGTCGGATTATAGAGACTCGTGTAGCCGTCGGCATTGAGGAGTTCCCCCTGGTTCAGGCCCGGGTCCGACATCACAAGACCCGACTCCGGGAATGCATAGCCGCCGTCGAACATCGCGATGCCGCGAACATCGAACCCGGTCAGATTCGGATTAGCAAACGGATGTTTTATCGAGACATAGACGTTGAGGGTCCCGTCGGGATTCTGGGCGATTTCCGCCAGCTTGAAACAGTCGGCGCAGGGCCCATTCTCGAGGAACTGGAGAACGTTCCAGTGACCGGCCGCCGCCCTGATCGGCATCACCTCCGCCGAGAGGGTCTCCCGATCGATGCTGACCAGGTAGTAGCCCCACAGCCAGTGGTTTGGCTGCACAGCATTCACTGCCTGGGAAAGGCCGCCCGGACCGGCGGACGAACTCGGAGGAAGGACGGGATCGGAGGATCCTCCCCCTGCGCAGCCTGTAGCTGCGATGATCGCCGCCAGAGCGATCAGGACTGACGCGCACCAGAGCCTCATGACAGCACCTCCGTCGGCAAGTCATTACCGAGTACGCGAATTCACCGGCGAATATCGAGGGTGGACTTGCAGCAAGGAAAAAGCACAGGAGCAGCCGCTGGATTCGCCTTTGCCATAATGGCAGCCCTAACGGGATTTGAACCCGTGTCGCCACCTTGAGAGGGTGGTGTCCTTACCTCTAGACGATAGGGCCGCGCAACGCTCAAATTTAGCCCATGGAGCGCATGGTGTCAAGAGCAACCGGCCGATGCAGAGCGGCAAGGCGAAATATCGACCCGGAAACGCGGGCTCCTCCGAGCGGGTCAATACAGGTCGAAAATGTGCAGGCCGGCGGAATCAGTGGCCTCATACAGGTTCCCCGGTGAGCGATCAGAGCCCGCGCGCTGTTCGCGAATCCCTCGTAGACCGGCCCGACGAGAGTCGGACTGCCCGGCGGCCAGAGGAGGCACAAATGCGGCCTTGCGAAGTAGCCGGCCATATAGCCGAACTGCGCATCGACATCGATGCAATAGTAGTAATCAGAGCCGAGGACCGGGAACAGCTCCGAGCCGGTGAAGGCCGGGGCTGAAGGCGTGGCGGTGAGAGCCGATGCCGAAGACTTGGCCAGGACGCCCTGGGTGTAGCCGAGAATGCCGGGCGACGTGAACTCGGTCGGATTCCACCAGCGAGTGAAGCCGTCGGCGTTCTCAAGCCGGGTCTCATCTGCGTCGGCAAAGATCAACGGTCCAAGTGCAAGCGATCCGGGAGTGATGAGAACGCCCTTGATGTCGAATCCGGAGAATTGCGGCTTGGTTGAAAAAGGGTGGGTGAGCGTGATGTCGATCACTATCAGGCCGTGGGCCGGATCGGACTGGCCCGGGACCAGCAACGGCGTGACCCCCATCGTTGCGTTCAGGACGCCTGTCATGTTGAAGTGCCACTCGGCGGTCCTCAGGGGAACTACGTCGATCTCCGGGGTCTCGGTATCCACAGCGAGGAGGTACGCGCCGAGGCAGTGGTGAGACTGCGCACTCGCTGACTGTTGCTGGGTGCTGTCCTGAGGCTTCGCCGTTCCCGGAGTCGTGACATCGCGCTGACATCCCGGGTCAAGCAGAGCTACGCACAGAGCGGTCAAGCCTATTGCTATGAACATTCTGCTCATTCCGAAAGCCTCCAGTTCCCCGCACGGCTCGGTGTGTCAATACATGTCGAATATCCGAATTGCGGGCGATGAGCTTCTCTCGTAATAGTACCCGTCGCTGGCGAGAACGCCGCCGACGGGGTACGCGTATTCCGATCCGTACAGAGGCCCGATCACTGTGGGATCGTCCGGCGGCCAGACTCTCACGACGGTGGGGATCCCCCACGTGGCCGGTCGCAGAATGACAAACTGGTCCAACGCACTGACGAAGTGCCCGTCCGGCGCGTTTGGATCGGGCTCGCTGGCCACGAACGTAGGGCTCTGGGGTGTGGAGATGTCGGCTATCTCCAGTGAGCCCGAAGTGGCGATGTAGAGGTAGTCCCCTCGCAGTTCCATGTCCGCTGCGGCCGCTAGGGGCGTGTAAGTGTCTTGCAGCGCAGGGTTCGAGGGATCGACAATGGAGTAAACGAGGATCTCGCCTCCCGCAAGGACATACATGAAGCTGTCCTTGAACAGGAATTTTTCGGGGTTTACCGGGATCGTAACGTTCTTGAGGAACGTCAGCGTCGGCCAGGATGTCAGGCTAAAGACGTCGAATGACGCTCCGGCGCGACCCGCATACAGCTCGGTGCCATTTATGCCCAAATCGGTCATGTATACCCCCATAAGATGAAGGCCCGCTTGGGCGAGGTTTGTGGGATCGGAGCAATCGATCGCCAGGATGTACTTGTCTTCCGTCTCGACCGCCATCCTGCCGCCGGACACTGCGATGGACAAAGGCATATGGTCGAGAACCAGCTCGTCCGCCATGAACGCGTTGGCCGGGTCTGCGATATTGACGCTCTTGACGGCATGGTAGGGCGGAGCCGACTCGCTGACGAACAAGTATTGGTCTTGCACAGCCATGTCAATCGGGGCGGACATACCGTACACTCTTCCGTATGTCGCAGGAGCACCATCCACATAGTGGCATCTAAGCCCGGCGGAGCGAAGAGCGTGGAACATTAAGTGTCCGTCGAGATCCATGTCATTTATCTGCGCTTCCGAGTGGCTGAAGTGCACCGGGTCTTTCGGGTCGTCGGGATCACTTATGTCTACAACTGCCATATTGAGTTCACTCACCGCGTAGGCGTAGTCTCCCGAGACCTCAAGAAAAAGTCCCGGATACCATATTGGCTCGTTCCCTTTGTAGGTGGGACCGCCGAGGTCAATGTGTGTGGAAACCAGGTAGTAGTTGCTGTCTTGCCAGAGCACTGCGAAGCAGTAATTGTCAATTGCCGCGACGGTGCGCAAAACGGAGCCGGGCCCCAGCCACTCGATGTACTTCGGCCCCGTGATGGCGCTCTTGTCGGTCACGTCGTAGAAGCTGAGCCTGGGGCCACTCTCACACATGGCAAGCCAGTAACTGGAACTGCCTTCATCGTGCACCAGCACCCAGTCCTGAGGGCTCGTGGTGTGCGAGAAGGATCCCGCCAACGCGGGAGCAGCAGGGTCTGAGGCGATGTCATACACAAATACATTACCGCCCTGCAGTGCGACATACAGGTAGCCCGGTTCAGCCAGCGCGGCCACGACGAATCCGCCGGGGCTGAGTATGTCCTCGTGGACGACGGGATTATGAGGATCGGAGATGTCAATCATCGTGACCGAGCTAAGCCCTTGAAGGTCAGGGCAGTAGATGTAGGGGTAGGTAAAACCCGGCTTGGCTCCGATCTCGAGCGGGACCGAGCTCAGCAGCTCGGGATTCATTTTGTCAGTGTAGTCGAATACAAATAATCCGATCTGACTCACAGCGATAGCGTAGTCCCCGTACGCGATCACCCTCGTCGGATCGAAATTGATCGCAAAAGGCGCGACATCAACCGCGTTGCCCGGAGTGACATCAGCGACATCGAGGCTCGGTTCGATGAGATAGAGGAACGCCTGTCCGGAGGTCTGGGTAAGGACTCGGATGTAGTACGTGCCGGGCATGACACCGAGCGCGCCGAGGTCGAGGCTCGCCGAGCCGGCGGATACGGACACCTCGCTGATGAGAGCCTGAGATTCGTCGTACAGAGCGAGCTTCGTGGGCACAGGATCGCAGTAAAGCGTCAGGTTGCCCGAGATCTGGTGGGCGAGGGGCAGATCCATTTTGAAAAAATCGCGGTAGTCGCCGGGGGCGCACAACCGGTCGACCGTGGGATTCTGAAGATCGAGATCCAGCGCTTCACCGAAATCGTTGTTCGTGTCCGCCGAGCATTCAGGATCGGGGATGTCGAGCGTGATGGCCTGAAACGCGGAGACGGGAGAATCCGGGGCCGGCGCGCCCGCCTGCTTGTAGCTCGACCCGCCCCACGACTCCACCCTGCAGACGATCTGGGTCGCACCCGCCTCGGTCGGCACGGCCAGTCCGGTGAGATCGGCGGTGTAGCGCGCTTTCAGGGAATCCTCGTTCAGGAACACGCCGTCCACTCCGCTCGCCGTCATCCCCGGCGCATACACCCTCACCGCGCTGACCTGGGACTCCGTATTGCCCATAATCTGCCCCTGCCAGTCGTGCACGTTTATCTGCAGCTTCAGCGCTCCCCCGCCCTCCCCGGACTCGCTGTCGAAGTACAGAGAGTTCGCGGTGGGCATGATCGCGATCCGATAAGCTTCCGGCTGATTCGCGTTCATCGGGAAGTCATCCGGCACTTCCCCGGGGGGATTCGGACTCGGCGCGGCCCATGCCGCGTCGATTGCGTAGCCGAAAATCACCTGCGGGCCGGGACTCATGGGGAACCGAATGCGATACCGACGAGTATTGACCGAACCCGCGCTGAATACGGCGCGACCCCGGTCACTGTCGAGCGGCTCGCCGGTAACCCACGACAGCGAGTCCTCGGGACCGAGAATGTCCGCGAAGAGCTTGTACGGGTTCACCGTCGCGGTCAGTTGCGCGGCGGTTGCCGCAGCGAAGGCGCCCTTCGTGTATCCCAGTATTCCGGGAGCCGTGAATTCCGTCGGATTCCACCAGCGCGCATAGCCGTCCGCATTTTCGAGTTGCGTCTCGTCCAGATCTGCGAAAACCAGGGGGCCCACGGCAAGCGTGCCAGGTGTCATCAGGATGCCCTTGACATCGAATCCTGCAAACTGCGGTTTCGTCGCGAACGGATGAGTCAGACTGATGTCGAAAACGAACAGCCCGTTCGGCGGATCGTGCTCGGACGGCACTCCCGCCGCCGAGACGCCCATCGTCGCGTTCAGGACGCCGGTCAGGTTGAAATGCCAGTCGGCGGACCTCAGGGGAATGATGTCGATCTCGCCGGTCTTCGTGTCCACGACCAGACAATAGAGACCGAGGCAATGGTGCGCCTGGGCTGCGGATGAAGGCGCTGCCGAGTCGGGCACCGAGAGATCATTCGCCACGGGATCGGAACCGCCGACGCTGCAGCCGGTGATCGTCCAGAGGATAAGCAGGGCGATTTGAAAAGAATGAGTGATATTTCTGTTCACGACACTGTTCTCCCTATGCAATGTGTAAATCAGTACAGATCCCAGATGCGCAGTCCAAAATCGCTATGTCGCTCATAGTAGTACCCGTTATAGACGAGCACTTGGTTAGGCTTGACCGCATACTCCGGACCATAAAGAGCGCCGATGACCGTCGGATCGTCCGGCGGCCAGACGCGCATGACGGTGGGCGGCGTTGTCCAGTAGGGCTGAACAATGGCGAACTGGTCCACCGCGGCCACATACTCGCCGTTGGGAGCGTCGGGATGCGGCTCAGTTGCCACAAACACGGGATCCATCGGATCCGAGATATCGGCTATCTCGAGATAATCTGCGGTGGCAATGTAAAGAAAGTCGCCGTGGATCGTGATTTGCCGGGCCGCCTGCTGCGGGAAATAGGTGTCGGCCAGGCTTGGGCTGCCGGGATCGCTGATCGCGTAGACAAGGATGTTGCCCCCGGCCTCCACGTACATCACGTTGGATTTGAAAAGGAACGTTCTGGCCGAGTATGTTCCCGCCGGGATGGTCGTCCATGACGACAGGACCGGCCATGAACTCAGGTTCATGACTTCGATCGACGTGTCGAAGTAGCCCAGGAACAGCGCGGTATCCGTCATGCCCATCGCCGTTACGTATTGTGGCGAAGCCTGATCGTTCTGGACGATCATATTTGATGCATCGGCACAGTCAATCGTCTTCAGGCGATCGTCACTCGTGAAGGCGACCATCTTGCCGTTCTTCGCGGCTATGAGGATTGGGGATTTGTCCAGCAGTACCTCACCGGCCACGAATGCGGCGCCAGGGTCGGAAATGTCGACGCTCTTGATGGCGCTGTAAATCCAGTCGCTCTCTATCGCGAACAGGCTGTCGCCGTCGACGACCATCTGGTTTCCTGTTGCGAGGCCATATGTGCGCCCGAAGTCAACACCCCCGGTCCCAACGCATCTGAGGCCTGCCGAGCCAAGCGCATGAAACACGTGATCTCCCTCGACATCCATGTCGAGTATATTGGCCTCAGGGAATGTATACTCGTCCGGCGCAGGAAGATTGCCGGGATCGCTGATGTCGATCTTCGCGACGTGCGTACCGCCCGCCGTGAATGCCCAGCCGTCTCCGACGTCAAGCAGCTGCGGTTCGATTGAAAACGTTACGTTGTCCTGGTAAGACAAACCTCCCGAATCGATGCAATACGCCCACATGCTGAAGATGGGCGGTTCCTCAATGATACAGAACAGGTAATTGTCGATGGAAGCAAGATCCCACACGATTGCGCTTGGACCCCACCAGGAGCCGCCCCAGAATGTGATGTTGGCTTTATCGGTAATATCATAGATAACGAAATCGGTGGAGTGGGTGCTCAGCGCGAGCCAGCATTGGGGACCCGTTGCATCGTGAATGATCGCAACCTCCTGTGCCCCTGTGGCGCCCGGAACGGTGCCAACCAGTTCCGGCGCGGCGGGATTGGTGGCTATGTCGTATATGTCCACCGGGCCCGGACTCGTGCACAGATAAAGGTAATCCGGCTCTGCAAGAATGGTCAGTACGAAACCGCCGGCGCTCACGATGTCTTCGTGAACGACAGGTGCGGAAGGATCGGTGATGTCGACCATTCCAATTGACGAGGGATCATTCCCGTCGGAAGTGTACAGGTAGGGGTACGCGAGCCCGGGTTTCACCCAGGCGGTGATGTTCGTTCGGCTGAGCAACTCGGGATTGAATTCATCGATTGTGTAATCATATATCCAGAGTTGCCGAATATTCGAGGCGATAGCCAGTTGATCGTATCCCTGCACCAAATGCGGATCGAAGTAAAGGCCGTCAGGGGTCACGTCGACCGCGTGCGGGGTCAAGTCAGTAAACTGGAAACTGGGGACGATCGCGTAGAGAAAGGCCTCGCCCGATGTCTGCGTGAAAACTCTCAAATAGTATGTGCCGGGCATGACGCCGAGCGCGCCAAGGTCGAGGCTCGCCGAGCCGGCGGAAACGGACACCTCGCTCATGAGAGCCTGAGATTCATCGTACAGCGCGAATTTCGTCGGCTCCGGATCGCAGTAGAGCGTCACATCCCCTGAGATGTCATTCCCAACCGGAAGATCCATGATGAAAAAGTCACGATAGTCGTCCGGCGCGCACATCTGATCGACCGTTGGATTCTCAAGGTCGAGGCTGAGCGCTTCGCTGAAGTCGTTGTTTGTATCTCCCACGCATTCCGGATCGGGGATGTCCAGCGTGAGCACCTGGAACGCGGAGACGGTCTCATTCGGGGCCGGCGTCGGTGTCTGGCGGTAGCTGGACCCGTCTGACGACTCAACACGGCAGATTACCTGGGTCTCTCCGGCTCCGGTCGGCACGGCCAGGCCGGTGAGATCCGCACTGTAGCGCGCCTTCAGAGAATCCTGATTCACGAACACTGCGTCGACTCCGCTCGCCATCATCCCCGGCGCATACAACCTGACCGAACTGACCTGGGCGGCTATGTCCCCGGTCGCCTGCCCCTGCCAGTCATGAACATTGATCTGGAACCTCAGAACGCCGCCGCCGACTCCCGACTCGCCGTCGAAGTATAGCGAGTTCGCCGTCGGCTGAAGGACGATCCTGTATGCCTCCGGCTGATTCGCGTTCATCGGGAAATCGTCGGGCACTTCCCCCGGCGGATTCGGGCTCGGCGCGTTCCATGCGCAATCTATTGCATACCCATAAATGATCTTCGGGCCCGGGTCCATCTCGAACCGGATTCTATATCGCCTTGTGTTGCTGCTTCCCGCGGTGAAAACCGCCCTGCCTTCGGGACTGTCCAGAGGCTCGCCCGAGACCCATGACAGCGAGTCTTCCGGGCCGAGCCTGTCGGCGAAGAGCTTGTACGGATTCACCGTCGCGGTCAGTTGCGCGGCGGTTGCCGCAGCGAAGGCGCCCTTCGTGTATCCCAGTATTCCGGGAGCCGTGAATTCCGTCGGATTCCACCAGCGCGCATAGCCGTCCGCATTCTCGAGCTGCGTCTCATCGGCATCCGCAAAGATGAGCGGGCCGACCGCAAGCGTGCCCGGCGTCATCAGGATGCCCTTGACATCGAATCCCGCGAATTGCGGTTTCGTCGCAAACGGATGAGTCAGGGTAATGTCGAAGACGAACAGCCCGTTCGGCGGATCGTGCTCGGACGGCACCCCCGCCGCTGAGACGCCCATCGTGGCGTTCAGGACGCCTGTCATATTGAAATGCCAGTCGGCGGAACGAACGGGCAGGGCGGTCACCGAACCCTCGACGGTATCGAACACGAGCGAGAAATAGCCGAGGCAATGATGTGAAGGAGCTGAGGCCTGAAGGTCGCCGACATCCGTGGCCCCGCCGGCATCGAGAGACGGATTCGCCGGATCATCATGGCAGCCGCACAGGAACAGGATCAGCGCGATCAGGATCATCGGAAAGGCATGAATAGACCTTTGCATAGAAGACATCTCCCATCTTGGAAGTGAAAGCAGCGTTTCAGTTTGTAGTGAGCCTTATAGCAAGATCAATACAGATCATAAATTCTCAAACCGGAATCATTGGATGCTTCGTACAGGGTGCCGTCCCATACCGCCAGATCCCTAGCCTCGCCGTAAGGCTCATGATCGTAAATCTGCCCCACATAGGCGGGAAGGTCGGGCGGCCAGACGCTGCACGCGTGCGGCACGCCGCCCGGGCCCTGGACATAGCCGTAAAGCCCCTCCATCGCGATCTGCGTCAGATCGGCCACCGGGTCGATCTCCAGCGCGCCCAGAACATCGGGAGCGCTCGGGTCAGTGAGAGCTGCGACTACAATCCTGGTCTTCGTGACGATATAGAGCTTGCCCGCGTACACCACCGACTCCCTCGCCGGCTTGTCGAACGGGAGCGTGCCGATGGACTGCGGGTCCTGAGGATCGCCCAGAGAGAAAATCTCGAGGCCGGACGTAATGGACAGGTACATGTAGCCGCTATGGAAAGTGAAATCGCGAGGGATGTCGCCGATCGCCACCTGGGTCGATTCGACAGGCGCCGAGGGATTGGTGATGTTGTATACAATCATCCGCTGGTCAGCCGTGCCGACATACAGAGCGTTCTGATACAGCCCGACGGAGCTCAGATAGGCTCCCGGCTCGACCGATGAGATCTCGGAGAGGTCGAGCGGATTGCCGACGTTCAGCAGGGTCCAGCGCTCCTCCTCGGCGACGGCGAGCCTCGTCCCGTCAAGGAAGAACTGCACGGGCGGATACAGAAGATCCAGCTCGTCCTCCACGGAGGCGAATTCGGGAATCGAAATGTCAACTGACTGCACCGCATAATATGTGCTCTGTTCTTCGATCCCCCCGGTGCCGGGTCCGACGCCGGCGAAGATGTAGTTGCCGGACACCGCCGCAGCCTGCGGGCAGTTCACAACATGAAGTCGTGCCAGATGCGTCGGGACGGTCGGGGTGGAGACGTCGATGACCTGCATGCCGGCGTCGAAGGGTATCACGCAGGCGACGGCCCCCTGGACCGAGACATCGCGCGCCTGGGCGATCGTGGGAATTGATGTTTCATAGGTGGGGCTCGATGGCGTCGAGAGACCGCACACGCTGAAGCCCTCGGGACCATCCCCCACGTACGCGTAGCTGCCCTGAACCTCCACGCTCACTCCGCTGCCGGGCAGATCGACCGATCCCACGACCTCGATGTCGGGAACCTCGGTCTGCCGGAAGACATACAGCCAGCCGTCCCCCGCGAAAGCCGACTCGATCGTGCCCACAAGATAGTCGCCCATCGTGCCGCCCATCGAGATCATATCCCTGAGGTAACCGTCCGGCAGGACGTACATCCCGGCTCCGGTCACGGATGACGGGTTCTCAACGTTGTAGGTATAGAGCGTGGAGATGCCCGATATGGCGAGGTGGGTATCGACCCCCTCCTTCTCCAGGAGCGCCATCCTGACGATCAAGTGCGAAACGGGTTTGGCCCCGAGCGGTGACGGGGCCTGCGGATCGGCGGAATAGTTGTAGATGTCGACCTCCGACATCGACGGGGACGTGCGCACACCCACATACAGCTCCGAGGAATTCATGCAGAGATTGGAGACCGGATGGCTGTAGTGGAGCACGTCCTCGACAAGCATCGGGGCGGCCGGATCGGTGAGATCGACGAGATTGACCTGCGCCTCGGAATCGCCGAGTGCGAGAGCGAAGTAGAGATACGGGTAACTGAACGCGGCTTTGTCGGAGGCTCGGAAGTGCTCGTACGCGATCTGCGAAGGAGCCACGGGATTGCTGAGATTGTACACCCAGCATCCGAGCTCGCCGAGAAGGAATGCATAGCTCCCGTGCTGCCAGATTCTGTCGGGCTTGACTACCAGGGTGCTCGGGGTGATCTCCACAGGGTCGGTCGGCGCAATGTTGATCATCGACGCCGAGAGCTCGAGATAGTACGGCGCGACCTGTGTGTTGTTGGCTGTGGTGATCTCGATGTAGTAGCTGCCGGGATTGAGATCGAGACCATCAAGCTGAATCTCCGCGATCTTGCCGGATACGGAGTCCTGCGCGATCAGAAGCTCGTCCTGATCGTAGAGACTGAGCGTGGTCGGCTCGGCGTCGCATGTGAGAACGAAGCTGCCGGTGAGGTCGACTCCCAGCGGGATCTCGAACACGTAGTAGTCTGATTCGTCGTCAGGTAGACACACCTGGTCCGCCACCGCCTCGCCCAGCTCTACCCCGATCGCCTCCTCGAAGGAGTTGTTGCCGTCGACCTCGCAGTCCGGATTCGGAATGTCGAGCACGAGAACCTGATACGAAGCCAGGTAGGCCGATGGGGCCGGTGCCGGAGCTTGCTGGTACGTCGAGCCGTCGGCGGACGCAACCTTGCAGACAAGCAGCGTCTCCCCCGCGTGACTCGGGACGGCTACGTCCGAGAGATCGACCCTGTATCTTGCTCTTGTGGAGTCCTGATCGACGAACGCGGCCTCCACGCCCGTATCGAAGAGGTCGGGCGAGAAGATAAAGACGGAGGTGATCTCGCTGTGGATGTCGCCGGAGGCGATTCCCTGCCAGTCGGAAACCTCGATATCGAGCGCGAGAAGGCCGCCGCCGACTCCGCCGCCTGCGGCCTCGGTGTCGAAATAGAGGGTGTTCAGAGCGACGGACAGGGCCACGTGAAAGGGCTCGGGCTGGTTCGCGTTGATCGGGAAGTCATCCGGGACCTCGACCGGCGGGTTGGGATCGGGGGTATTCCATGCCGCATCGACGGCGTAGCCGAACTTGACCTTCGGGCCGGGATCCATCGGGAATCGGATCTCGTATCTCCTCGTATTCTCCGAGCCGGAGAGGAAAACCCCGCGGCCGAGATCGGTATCGATAGGCTCCGCAGCAATCGTCCCGAATTCCGTCTCCGCCTCCAGCAAGTCCGCGAAGCCTTTGAACGGGTTGATCGTGGCGGTCAGCACGCCGGCGGGTGAGAGAGCGAGATTGCCCTTCGTGTAGCCGAGAATGCCGGGCTGCGTGAACTCAGTCGGATTCCACCAGCGCGTATAGCCGTCCGCGTTCAGAAGGCGGGTCTCGTCCGCGTCCGCGAAAACCAGCGACCCGACATGCAGCGTCCCGGGAGTCATCAGTATGCCCTTCACGTCGAAACCCGAGAACTGCGGCTTGGCTGCGAACGGGTGCTTCAGCGTGATGTCGAGAACGAACAGGCCGTGGGACGGATCGGACTGGCCGGGCACCATCTTGGCGGAGACCCCCATGGTCTGGTTGAGGATCCCCGTAAGATTGAAATGCCACTGTCCCGAGCGGATTTCGATCACCTCAACCGCCTGCGTGTCCTTGTCCACGGTGGCGAAATAGTAGCCAAGGCACTGGTGAGCCTGCCCGGCGACATCCCGGGCAGCCGTGAGCTCAGGTCCCTGGACGATGTCCGGGCTTGTCGGACTGCCGGCGCATCCGGACAGAATGAGAGCTACCGCGAGGTAGAGAATTCCAAAGCCGAAAAGGTAACGCTGCACGTTGGCATGCACCTCCGAGTCTTGCTGCGTACATTATAGCAGTGCATCCGGTGTTTGGGTCGATTTTAGGCCGATTAGGGTCGGCGGGAATCGATACGGTCGGCGGCCCGGGATTGCCTGACAGGCTTCCCTGCTCCCCGACCGTTCTCTTTCTATTAGATACCGAAGCTCCACGAAAACATGATTAAGAGACTCTAACAAAAAGATGATCCGGACTGAGCCGATGCAAGTCCGGGTGGCCGTCACAAGCGGAGCGAAGCGTAGCTTGTGGCGGTTTCATTGAGCAGCGACGACAAGCTACGTAAACTCCGCTTGTCGTCGGCACCCGCTCTTTCTGTTAGAAGCTCTAAGGCAATCCGGCGGACATGCGCCGCCGGTCAGTACAGATCGTAAATCCGAAGGCCGTACATCCCGGTCGGCTCGTACAGAAAGCCGTCGTGGACCGCAAGATCACCGCAGCCGGCGACCGCAACCAGCGCGGCGAAGATGATCAGCGTGAGCGTTGCCGTCGATCGCATCATCCGGAAACCTCCTCACTTACACGGCAGATTATAGCATCATGACTCACGGAGAACAGCAGAAACCCCGCCCGGAGCCCCGAGTAGCCCGGGAACCCTTACAGCGTACATCGCCCGCTCAGCAAGCGGCTTGACGGGTTCCCGGGCCTCTTATTGAAAACGCCCCCGGGATCGGGGGCGTGAGGCGTAGTCACAGGTTCTGTGTGCTACTGTTCGTAAGCGAAGCCCATGCTGCCGAGAATCTCGCAAGGCTCGGTGGCTTCCATCTTGTCGGACCAAGCTGCCCAGTAGGTGTAGCTGTCGTACTTCGCCGGCTTCGAGGCGGTGGACCAGTTGTGGAGCATCTGATCATAATAGTCCATCTCGAATTCGCCGGAGGCATACCTGTCTATTTCGGTTGGGTCGGCGATTGAGTTATAGAGCAGATCCCAGGATGTAGCATAGGTGACCCAATCGCTGCTTTCGGACCTTGCGAAGTACGTGACCGCGGCATTTACGCCGTCACAATGAACGACAAGCGAAGGGAAGGTTGCCTCATCGAACTCCTCCTCTTCACTGGGAACGCTGATCCAGGTGAAGTCGGGATTCAGGCTGCTGATTCCGAAGATCTGGTAACCGTAAGGCCATTCCTCTTCGCAGTCCTGAATATAGACTACAGCGGCGCCGCCGTTATTCGTGTTGTCCTCCGGAATGTCGACGCAGACCCAGCCGGCATAGTAGTGAGAGCCCCACTGCTCAGGAGGATAGTCTGGATTGACGATCATAAAGTCAGGCACATGGTTACCATCGCCAGGAGGCTCCCAATAGCCGACCAGAGGTCGATAGCCCCAGTAGTCGGTCGTGGCGTCATAGACCCCGGTGTACGCGAAAGCAACGACTCTATCACCATCCAGCTCCAACTCCTCGCAGGTTACTTCACCCACATCCAGGTTGACGAACCACCCGCTTGCCCAACCTTCGTTATCATCGGTCAGCGAATAAGGACCATGCCAACTCCACGCCCCCTGATCATAGTCCGCGCGTGCATATCTCACAAGGATGGCACCTTGCGCCGCATGAGTTCAGGCGCAGTAGATATCGTTCGTGTCCTGATCGTACGCTATGTCCGGATGCGTCTGCGCTGTGTTAGCAAGCTCCATGCAAGGCGCCGTGATGTCCGTCGCATTGATGTACTCCCATCCCTCACGGTTGGAGTAGCTGAAGTGCATCACGTAAGCCTGCAGGTCCCAAGTCGCCAACATTTGCTGGGCGGACAACTCGTCACTGCCGTAACGAAAGACCACAGCGACATCCACGTAGCCGTTTCCCACATATGTGGCGTCCAATCTCGGGACACGGCACTCCAGCGGCTCAGGGGCGACATCGACAGGAACCGAGAATTTCTGGCTCATGCTCCACAATTCTCCTCCTCCGTCATCCATCACGAAGCGAACGACAGGGCGAGAAGGAAACGCCAGGTTTCCCGGATAGTTTTCGATCGCCACAGCCGCCACCCAGCTTGATTCCGATACGAAGTAGCCAGGATCGTCGAACACGACTACATCGCCAGTTACGGTGCTTGTTACGATGTTTGAGTGACCCCAAACAACGGAAGCCAGATCAACATCCGCCATCGTGAAATACTCAGGATCGTCTCTCTCGAAGATCTGGACGGTCCCGTTAGGGAAGTTCATGACTCGACGATCTGGTGGCCGGTCCCACGGCGCCACAGGATTGGCGATCGGACCCCCCGATCGACCGCAACCGATGACCAGCGCCATCAACAGCAGCCACAGCCAAAATGCGTTTACAGCCCGCAATGCTGATTTCATGTTCATGATGTGTCTCCTCCTATCCCTTTCTTTACTCAAGGTCAATTGTGAACTCAAAGACGGTGTAAGCGCCTTCTTTCACCTGCGGAGATGGATATAGTGTTTCTTGACGGCCTATCGCGACCCCGATAAAATCGCCGTCAGGGAAATGATCTGCCTGGAAGATGTCGCCGGCGCAGTATTGATCCGGCCATTCGTCCCCGCACGGCGGCCAGTGCCATCCGTTCTCGTTGCTGTGTTCCGTATAGTACGCGAAGACATAGCCGTATGGGTACGTGACGGGAGTCCAGTTCTTCCAGACAATGTACCCCGTGCCGGGATCGCCCGGATCACCACCGCAGCAGTCAGGGTCGGTGATCGGCTGTCCGTTGTTCAGGATGTAGTAGAACTCGTACGCGTCTTCCTGATTGGCTGTCGATGGAAAATCGCTCGCGGGATCGGTCACCGGTGTATTGATCGGTGGCTCCCAGCATGCCTCGACCGCATAGGCCGCCACAACCGGCTCGCCGGGCGGAAGCCACACATGATACGTCCGGGTGACTACCCCGTCGTCTCTGAACATATGACGATTTTCGTCCGTATAGAAATTCAGGTACGCGTTGACGTTGGCGCTCGGAGCGCCTCTGGCGTACCTCCCCGGCCAGTAGTTGAAGATCGGCTCCGGCCTGCCCGAGTCGTACCATGGACTCCACCGGAGGGTGTATCCGTCGGGGTTGAGGACCTGAGGGTCCCCCAGCTTGCGCCAAGAGACTCTGAACGGCTCGGGCCAGGGGGGGTACCGCAGATATCCCTCATGCTCCCACGACCCGTTGAACATGATGATGCCTTTCACGTCGAAGCCGGTGTACTGCGGGAAGCCCTTGAAGGGGTGGGTGATGCGGACCGTGAGGTCGATTGTGCTGTCACCGTTGTTTTTGATCCCGGTGATCTGCAAGCAGTTCTTGCAGTACTCCTCGAGGAACCTAAGCGCGTTGAGGTGGAAGTGCATGTCGCGTCGCGGCACGACGTCGACCCGATCCCGATCCGCACTGATGAAGAAGGTCCACTCGCCTAAGAGTCGATATCGCTCGTCGCGGTCGACGGCTAGCGCAGCCAGGTCAGTCAGCTCCGGATGCAGGCGAGACGCATGCGCTCCTTGATCACCTCCAGGAGCAACCGGCGCCAAAGGATTCCGACCCGCGTGCGCGCAGCCGACAAGCGTCGCTGCGAATATTACGACCAGGACTACATGGCGCATTCCGCATTCCTCCTTTGAGATAAGAACAGTTAATCCGGTTTAGCGGCGGGGCTTTCCCAAAGCCTCTCATGTTTATCTATCACATGGAAAAGGGTTTGTCAAGGAACCAGTTAAATTTTCGCACTGTAAGTAAGCGCTTACTTACTTGGACCCCGTCCGGAGCTCACAGACCGGCAAGCGGCTTGCCGATTCCCATTGTCTATCTGTCATACCACTCCGGATGGACTCCCGCACTGCGATTCTCATACGCAATAGTCCGGTGGCGTCCACATGCGAGTCTTCGAGCATGTGGACGTCCATACGGTATAATCGCGACGTGGGCTTCGATCCGTCAGAACGCGCAGCGCGCCGAAGATTGCGAGTGATCCTGGGAGCGGCGATCACCCTCGTGGTCATTCTCGGCCTGATTCTCGTCGCCACGAGGCGGCTTGAGTACTGGTCTCCGCCCGGAGTGGTGGGAATCCCCCGGGCGCCCCGAGTCACAGTGGCGCTCGAAAGCCACCCGAGGCTCGTAGTGACCGCCGACGCGATCGACGCGCTCGCGGGAAATCCCGAGTCGCCCGAGTACTCGCGGATCATGGCGATGGCCGACCGGTTCTACGATGAGTACCTCGTCGATCCGCTGCAGGGCGACACGATCTACCCCGGCTACTTCGCTCTCGCGTGGAGAATCTCGGGTGAGGAGCGATATCTCGACGCGGCAAGGGACATGGTCCTGAGACAGTGCAGATTCCCGCGATGGCGCAGTCAGCCGGAGAGCGCGAATTTCTACAAGATCGAGCTGGGGTACCCCGTCGGGCTGGCGTACGATCTCCTGTACGACGAATTCACGGACCGGGAGCGCATCGGTATCGAGCGGAGACTGTCCGAGGTTCTGGACGGGCTTCTGTGGCATCTGCAGGGAAATCCGAGCAAGCCGTTCTGGTACGGCGCGCCGCATTCCAACTACTACGTGGCGCAGCACTCCGCCGCGGGACTTCTCGCGCTGTGCCTCGGGGACGCGTACCCGGGATGGGAAGAGGCGCTCGCGTTTGCGTACGACGGGCTGCGGCCGTCGATCGAGCTTCTGGAGAAGGACGGCGGATGGATCGAGGGTCTGACATATCTCGATTTCTGCTGGGGACAGCACGCGTTTCTGTTCCTCAATTCGCTCAGAGTGAACCGGGGACCGAACCGCCTCGAGGAGGACTGGTACAGGACAAGCGTGCTGTTCGCGCTCGCGGGGATTCTCCCGTCCGGCACTCAGCAGGTGGATTTCGGGGACAACATCGCCGATCCGATCGCGTCGTTCGGGTATCTGTGGCGGGCGCGGTCGCTGTTCGATTCGGATTTCCTGGACGATTTTCTCGAGCGCAACATTCCCGAGCCCGACTGGCCGAGAATCCCCCTGGACGCGCTGCTCGTGCAGGCCATGCTCGAGTTCGATCCGAGCCTGCCGCTCGGCGCGCTTCCCGAGCCGGAGCCGTGCTTGTATTTTCCCGGAATCGAGTGGGCGATGCTTCGCGAGGACTGGACGAATCCGGACGGCTTCTATCTGGCGACAAAAGCGGGCTACGGGGGTTGGGATCACAATCACGTGGACCAGGGTACGTTCGTACTGGCGTTCGACGGAGTGACGTTCGTCAGGGATCCGGGTCGCGGGGATTTCAACGAGCGCAGGGACGAGTGCATCAACATGATTTTCGGCGGGCCGATGGGGCACAGCGTGTTTGTTCCCGCAGGTCCGTCCGGGGAGCTGCATTGGGAAGATTTCACGATGTACTCCTCGAACGAGCGGTACCGTCAGGCCGACGCCGCGATCGTTGACTGGGAGAGTACGGACGAATGCGCGAGTTTCCGGATGGTCCTCGACGGCGCCTATCCGTCGGAGGACGTGACGAGATGGCGGCGGCATTTCGTGTGGAGGGAGCCGATCGCGGAGCTTCCCGGCGGTGCGGTTCTCATTCTCGATGAGATCGATGTGGAGGGTCGGTTTCAGCTCGCGACGTCGATGTCGGTCGGGGAGCGGATTCGGGACGAGGGATTCACGATTCGGGATGAATCGCTGACCGATCGGCCGCTGGGCGTCTATTCTTACTCAGTTCCGCGGAACAGCCACCGCGAATTCCTCGAATTACTGACCAACAGCGAGCGCTTGAATTCGGTGGCCGTCTTCACGGATCAATTCGAGGGCGTTTTCCTTCAGCTAACCGTGCTTCTGCCGTACGACGATATCGCGGGGGTGGTGTGCGAGGGATATTCCGATGAGGACACGATCGGAGCGTTTGTGGACGGCTTCGCTTTCGAGTTTCAGAAGGACGAGAACGGGGACTGGCGGTTCGTGAGAGACTAGACATGAAAAAAATCCGGAGACACTCCCCGGGGGATTCACGCACGTACACGTCGATACACCTTTCCCGTCATAAACTCCCTTCAGACTCTCCACCCGGCTCAGCTCGGGTCGGATGCGGGCTCGACGAAATTGGGGACCCAGTCCATGTAATCATCCCGCTTGTCCGCTTGAGGCTGCAAGCTCGGATCGAATCTCTGGTCGAGTTCCTCCGGCGGCCCCGACGGGGTTTTGCCCTTCTCTCTGAGAGCGCGAAGGACCTCCAGGATTTTCTCGGAGCGTCCGTTCTCCATTTCGCTTCGCCATGACGCCGGTGCGCGCATGATAGCCCTCCGATCCTGCTCCCGGTTCGAACCCGCGCAACCGGAAGCCCTCAGTATATTATCAGCGGCAGCAGGGTATTCGACGACCGTCTCCGCGGCCATCGCGCATAATGCGGCCGACAGAAAAGCAGCCTGCCGCCATTGAGAACCGCCTGGGTTGAGGGGGGTTCAGTCAGACTCCTATCAGGTCCCCCTTTAAATTAAACATTACCACCTGAACCGGAGAATTTCCATAGGATAGAAGTGGACGGCGACGGCGGGAGCGGATGAGGACCGCGGCGATCGCGCGCCGCAAACTCCCGAAAAGGCATCCGGAAGCGGTCCGGAACCGCACCTGACATGCGCGCTTGGCTGTTTCTCAAAACCCTTCCATGGAATAGATTTTCATCCGCCTTCGTGATATATTGCCCATCCCTTGCGGGTTGGTCCAGAGAAAATTCACCTCCCGAAGGAGGGTAGAGAAAGATGCTAAGAAACCACCGACGGTTGTTTATCCCAGGTCCGTCCGAAGTCCGGGCGGAGAACCTCCTGGCGATGGCCACGCCGCAGATCGGCCACCGCGCTCCGGAGTTTGCGGAGCTGTACAACAGCATTCAGCCCAAGATTCAAAAGCTTCTGTACACGTCCGGGCCGGTGTTCATGGTCACGTCATCGGCTACCGGAGTCATGGAGGGCGCCGTACGTCAGTGCGCTCACAAGAAGTGCATCAGTTTCGTCAACGGGGCATTTTCCGACCGCTGGTACAAGATCGTCAAGGCGTGCGACATCCCCTGCGACGCGCACAACGTGGACTGGGGCGGTGCGATCAAGCCCGAGATGCTCGAGGACCGGCTGTCGACCGGCGAGTACGACTGCGTGACGATCGTCTTCAACGAGACCTCCACCGGCGTCATGAGCCCGCTGGAGGAGCTCGCCGCGGTCTGGAAGAAGTACCCCGACGTCTGCGTGCTGATCGATGCGGTCAGCGCGATGGGCGGAGTGAAGATCGAGTTCGAGGCGCTGGGCGTCGACGTGCTCCTCGCGGGCATGCAGAAGTGCTTCGCGCTGCCGAGCGGACTGACCGTCTGCGCGGTGAGCCAGAAGGCGCTCGAGAAGAGCAAGGGAGCGAAGGGCAAGGGCTACTACTTCGATTTCCAGGCGCTTCTGAAGAGTCACGAGAAGTCGCAGACCCCGACCACTCCGGCGATCCCGCACCTGTTCGGGCTGGATCAGCAGCTCGACTATGTTATCAACGTCGAGGGCCTCGAGCCTCGCTGGGAGCGCCACAAGGAGATGGCCCGGACGGTCCAGGACTGGGCGATCGAGCGCGGTTTCGGGCTGTTCGCCGAGGACCGGAAGTACGCGAGCCTGACGCTGACATGCATCGACAACCGCACGAAGAAGATCTCGGTCAAGAAGCTCAACGACGACCTGAAGAAGTACTGGGTCATGATTTCCAACGGGTACGGAGACCTGAAGGAGCTGACGTTCCGCATCGCGCACATGGGCGACGCGACCATGGTCGACATCCTCGGTCTCCTGGCCGTGATTGACAGAATCCTCGGCTTCTGAACGTGCACGTAACCCGGCAAATGAATTGCCGGGCTACGATACTCCAATCGGTTAGGAGGACCGGCACGAAACACGAATTCACCATCATCATGGCGATCCTTGCAGGCGCATTCGTGTTATTCGCGCCAGCATTTGCAGGGCAGGAGGATCCGACAGCGCGGGATGGCGCTGACACGGGCGTTGAGAAGACTGCCCAATTTCTCAGTGCCGGCTCCTGGATACGCGGGTGGGGAGAACCGGGGACTTGCCTGGTTAGCCAAGTCGCGGTCGATCGGGATGGGAAGATATACGTCGCAGGTGAACTCAGGGGAGCCGTTGATCTGGATCCCGGGCCGGGAGTTGATGAGCATGTGTCCAGCGGCGATTTCGACTTCTATGTTAGCAAGTTCGATTCATCGGGAGACTTCCTCTGGGCGCGCACATGGGGGGGACCTGAACTCGAAATCCACCTGAACGTTGCTTTGGATGGTGTGGGCGGGGTCTATTTGGCAGGGGATTTCAGCGGATCTGTCGACTTCGACCCGGGAACATCCGTCGCTGAGGGCGTTTCAAATGGTGAAACTGACATCTTCCTCAGTAAGCTCGATTCGGACGGCGATTTCGTATGGGTAGGCACGTGGGGCGGTGAGCATTATGAGTTCGGTTGTGGAGTAGCCGCGGACGATTCCGGGCAGGTCTATACAGCGGGAACCTTCAGGGGTGCTGTTGACTTCGATCCCGGGCTCGGGATTACCACAGTGAGCCCTGATGGCAACGGCAATGGGGTCTTCTTGAGCAAGCTCAATCCGTCAGGTGAATTCCAATGGGTTCGCGCATGGGGTGGGGCTACACGTCCGGGTGGCTTATGCGACGATGTTTACCTCCACCCGGACGGCGATATCTATGTCGCCGGGGATTTCTCCGATACGACTGATTTCGATCCCGGTGATGGAATAGAGCAACACACCTCGAACGGCGGGTGGGATATATTCCTGAGCAAATTCGACAATGGCGGCACGTTCCAGTGGGCACGCACCTGGGGCGGCTATTATGATGACATGATGGAAGGGCTTGCAGTGGATAGTTTCGGCAATACTTATGTATCCGCTGCATGCTCCACGACAGGCAGAACATTCGATGCGCCGGTCGTCGGTGACGGAGCTGATCAGCCAAGCTCCGAATGTGCCCTTCACATGTCCCTTGCCGCGTTCGATTCATCGGGCAGTCTCCGCTGGGCGCGTGAATGGGGCGGACTGGGAATACAATTCTGCCCTGACCTCGCGGTCGACGCTTCGGGAAATATCTATGTGAGCGAGAATTATCAAGTGGTTGGCGGGCTCGACCCGGGGTCGAGAGAGACTGACGTTATCGGGAGATTCGCGAACTCCGTTGTCAGGTTCGACTTCGCAGGCAGATTTCTGCGTTACTGCGCACTGGGTGATATCTACGGTACGGGCGATCTCCATCTTGCAGTTGACAGCCCCGACACTATTCTCATAGCGGGCTCGGTCAGCGAAATCGGAGATTTCGACAGGAGATTGCTTGGCGGCGACTACGAGGGTAGTCCTGATCCAGGCGCGTTCTTGATCAGAGTTCCGTAGCCCGGCAAATGGGTTGCCGGGCTACCGGATTGAACGGGAGTGATAGAGATGGCAAAGCCAAAAGTCATGGTATGCGACCAGATGGCCGAAGGGCCGCTGGCGGAGATGCGGAAGTACTTCGACGTTGACGTGAAAACCGGGCAGACCCCGGAAGGGCTTGCGGAGACGATCGGGGGGTACAACGCGATCGTGGTGCGATCCGCGACCAAGGTGCGCAAGCCGGCGATCGAAGTAGCGACCAAGGCGGGCAATCTCAAGGTGATAGTCCGCGGAGGAGTGGGGATCGACAATATCGATCACCAGTTTGCGAAGGAGAAGGGGATCGCGGTGCTCAATACTCCGGCTGCGTCAAGCGCAAGCGTCGCGGAGCTCGCGATCGGGATGATGTTCGCATGCGCCCGTCACATCGGCGAAGGCACGGCGAGCATGAAGAAGGGCGCCTGGAGGAAGAAGGAGCTGAAGGGGATCGAGCTTTGCGGCAAGACGCTCGGGATCATCGGCTATGGCCGTATCGGTCGCGAGGTCTGCAAGCGCGCGGAAGCCCTGGGGATGAACGTCATCGGGCACGACATGTACTTCGACACCTGCCCGTTGACATCCAGGGAGATGCAGTCGCTGGACGAGCTACTGGGGAAGGCCGACTTCATCTCGCTGCACATTCCGTACGATCCCGAGTGCGGCCCGACTCTCAACGCCGAGAGCTTCAAGAAGATGAAGAAGGGCGTTATCATCGTCAACTGCGCGCGCGGAGGCACGGTCGACGAGAAGGCCCTTCTGGACGCCCTGAACGACGGGACCGTATATGCGGCCGGGCTTGATGTGTTCGAGAAGGAGCCGCCGGAGTTCAGGCAGCTCATCGAGCACGAGCGGGTCGTCACGACTCCGCACATCGGCGCGTCCACCTCAGAGGCCCAGCAGCGCGTCGGCGACGAGGTCGTCGCGGAGCTGAAGGAATTCTTCAAGGTCTGAGCGGGACCCGGATTTGGTGTATACTCGCGACGCGGGGCGTACGCCTCGCGTTTTCGAGTTGGCGAGGTCAGCGTTGGACGAATCGCCCAAAAAAGGAACGGACTACGGTCCTTCACCAGGGAAGAAAGGAAGCGCGACCGGTGGTCTCGTGATCCTGGGCGTCATCGTCGTCGTCTGCATTGTGCTCGCGTACTATCTCTCGACGCTCATGTCAGCCGGACGGCAGCCGCCGATAGAGGAGATCGTCAGGGTTGCGCAAAATCAGGCGGCCCAGGCGCCCGGACCTCAGGGCGAGCCGGTCGACGGCATTGCGGAAGAACCGTCGACAGGCAACGAGGGGGAAGCCCCCGTCTCCTCGCCGGGCGCAGCCGGAGAGGGAGTCACCGGACGGCCCGAGGTCGAATCGACAGAACGGCATCCTCCCGAGGAGGTCGATGCCATCAACGCGCAGATTCGGGGCCTGGGGACTGTAAGCGACGCGATAACATCATTCCGCCTTCTGCACGAGCGATATCCTGAGAACGTCGACGAGCTGGTTCGGTCGGAAGGGCTCGAATTCTGGGACAACCCGTACCGGCCGGGCACGCCGGTGGAGCACGTCGCGCCGGGCGGCTTCTCGCCGGGAGGATTCACATACCTCCCCAGCCGCGCCCGTCGCGGCGGACCCATCGAGGGATTCATTCTGATGGGATATGCGGACAAGCCGGAGAACGGAGTCACTGTTTCCGAGCCCCTCAACCTGATCTGGCCCTATGTCTTCGATCCCCCGATCGACACCCCGCTGAGAGGAGTCGCGCTCGCAATGGGCGAGGACCGGGCATTGATCGAGCTGTCGGAATTCATGTGAACTAATGTCTTGCGTTGTAGAACAGAGTAACGAAAACGTGCCGACGTCTTCCAGACGTCGGGAGCAGTGACGTCTGCTTCAAGCAGACGTCCTCAAGTGCACGACACTAGCAAGACACCTTCGAGGAACGTCATGATAAAGGTTCTTCCATTTCGTGGAATACGCTACAACGTCAAGAAAGTGGGCGATCTGAGCGCGGTCGTGACGCAGCCGTACGATAAGATCGACGACCGGCTAATGGCCGCCTACTACGATCGTCATCCGAAGAACTACACGAGGATAATCCGGGCGAAGGTCGAGCCTGACACCGCGACCGACAATCGCTATATCCGCGCCCGGAAATTCATGCATGAGTGGCTGAAGGACGGGACACTCGCGCGCGGTCCGGTACCGGCGATTCATCCCTACTACCAGGAATACACCGACGGTGGAGTGAGGCGAGTGCGGAAGGGCGTCACGCTCCTCGTCAATCTGCGGGAGACCGAGGTCAAGTTTCACGAGAAGACGCTTGAGGGTCCGAAGGCCGACCGGCTGAACCTCATGTGGGCGACCGGCAGCCATACCGGCCACATTTTCATCCTCTATCCCGATCCCGAAGGCCGGGTCAACGCGGTTCTGGACAAGACGGCTGGCGGACGTGACCCAATCGCGGAGGCTGTCGATGACTTCGACTGCACTCACAGGATGTGGTCAATCACCGATTCGGCTGATATCGCGAAGGTGCAGGAGATTCTCAGACCGCACGATCTGTTCATCGCCGACGGGCACCATCGTACCGAGACCGCTCGCAACTATATGAAAGCGATGGACCTGATAGGTCTCCAGGCGGAAGGAACCGAGACCCCCGAGAACTGCCTGATGACGCTGATCAGCATGGACGATCCAGGTCTGGTCGTACTTCCGACGCATCGATACGTCCACTCAGTGCCGAACTTCAACAAAGAGGAATTCCTCAGAAAGGCCGGCGAGAACTTCGATATCGAGCGCGCGAAGTCGTGCGAGGAATGCGAGAAGGGCGGCGGGTTCCTCAAGAGGAAGCTCGACGAGGCTGAGCGGGCTGGCAGGCATGCCGTGGCGGTTCACTTCAAGGATCGCGATTGCGCGGTGCTCATGCTAAGATCGGAGGCGGTCATGAAGGCGCTGCTGCCGGGCGATCGATCGGAGGCCTGGCGGAATCTCGACGTAAATGTCCTCCATGTGGCTCTCCTGGAGCACATCCTCGGCATAGACGCGGAGAAACTCGCGCTGCAGACGAATGTGAAATACTACCGCGAGGTCGAGGAGGGCATGAGGGAACTGACGACGGATCCGAACGGGAATGCTCTATTCATAATGAACGCGACGAAAGTCAGCGAGGTCAGGGAAGTCGCGTCCGCGGGCGAGCGGATGCCGCAGAAGTCGACCGATTTCTTCCCCAAGCTTCTGAGCGGGATGATCTTCAACAAGATTCGGTTCACCGGCTGGCCCGGCGACTCCGGCGAGTTCTACGGGATGTAGTGTCCTGCATTCGAAAAAGGGTTACGAGAACGTGCCGACGTCTTCCAGACGTTGGGTGCCGACGTCTTCCAGATGTCGGGCGTCGTGACGTCTGCTTCAAGCAGACGTCCTCATGCTGCATGTCACCCGAGTTAGAAATGTATGACAGTATCTGTCGCGACCTGCGGCCGATGACGCCGGCGTCAGCTTCCGGTGCTTGTGTAGTGCCTTACCCCGAAGTTCCAGATCTGCATGGTGATGGCCAGAAACGCGACCCCCAGTAGCGGTGATGTCCATGGCAGGAACGCGGGCGTGCCGGACACATCCGCCCTTCCGAGAATCGCGAGAGCGGGGAAGTAGTTGACCAAAGCCAGCGGCACGACGAACGTGAAGAACTTCCGGAACCAGTTACGATAGATCGCAAGCGGGTACTGAGCGGTCTGCACGCCTCCGTAGGTTATGGTATTGACTATCTCGAGTGTCTCTATCGTCCAGAACGCCAGCGTCGCCTGCAGGATAAAGAATCCGGCGAACACGCATGCGCCGCCGAGTATCGCGCCCACCACCAGCAGAGCTTTCGGGAAGGTCCATGTTATGTCGACCGCCGACATCGCCCAGACCAGAACGACGAATCCCTGCACGAATCTGCCGATCCTCATCAGTTGCAGCTCCTGGGCCGCCACCTGGAAGACAGTGCTCCGCGGCCTCAGAAGGAGCCGATCGAAGTCACCTAGCCTGACCATCGATGAGAATGTATCGAATCCTCGTGCGACCGCCTCCGATGCGGCGAAGGCGGTGTTTGCGATCCCGTAGAAAAGCGCCACCTCAGGAAGCGACCAGCCCCGAATGCTACCGAACCTCTCGAACAGCGCCCAGATTCCAAGGAACTCGATCGCGCTTGCCAGGAGATTCCCGACGGCGGCCATGATGAACGACGCCTTGTACTGCATCTGGGCCCGAACCGAGATTCCGATGAAGCGCAGGTAGAGTCTGAGCGTATCGATCATCGTCATCCCCCCTGCACGACCATGATCCTCACGCCCCGCGAGAGAATCGCTCGACCCAGGGCCACAAATGCGATCGTCCATGCGACCTGGTGCGCGAGAACAAACAGAACCCGGTCGGGCGGAATGTTGCCGACGTACAGGCGGTAGGGGAAGTCGGCCAGTCCCGCGAACGGGAGCACACGGAGAGTCTGCTGCGCCCAGTCAGGGAACAGGGGGAGCGGAATAATTCCTCCGGAGAAGATGAGCACTAGCGCGGGCACGATTCGCGAGACGCCCTCGCTCGAGATCGTCCAGAGGAGCGAGATATTGAGGATGGTCGAGATCGCGCAGCCGAGCATGAGCGCGCCGATCATCGCCGCCGCCCACGCGAATCCGGAGGCGATCGAATCCGGCGGCTGCATCCCGAAGAACAGCATGGCGGTTATGAACATCGGGGCGCTGCGGAGGAGCGTCGGAGCCGTGCGCGTTGCGACGGCTCTCGAGTACCAGAGATTGAAAAGATCCACGGGTCGCAGCAGCTCGTACGCGACCGCGCCCTGCCTGACCATCCCCCGGATCTCCGAGTCGACATTCCAGGGGAGCATCGCCAGAAATGACTGCCCGAGCCATACGTAGGTGACGACCTGCCCGAGCTCCATCGGCTGTCGGACGGTGGTCGAGCGATAGAAGGCCTCGTAGATCATCACCATGATGAGTCCCCAGAAGAGCTGGGTCCCGAATCCCGCGACCGCCGCAGCCCGGTACTGGAGCAGCATCCGGAATCGAGCGCTGACTATTGCGAGGTAGGATCTCATTCGATCGTCTTGTACAGCTCCGCGATGATCTCCTCTATCGGGGGATTCTCGACGAACAGATCACGAACAGGATACTTCGACGCGATTCGGCTTATCAGCACAGCCGCCGGGACCCTTTCCGGATCGAATCGCAGCTTCACCTGGTTCCCCTGCCGCGCCACGACCTCGGCGTCCGGATCGCTGACGTCGACACCATCGTCCGCGAGATGAACCGTCAGTCGCCTCTCGCTCGAAATCCTCGACCTGAGTTCCCCAAGCGTTCCGTCGGAGAGTATCACCCCGTTCCCGATGACCATGATTCTCTCGCAAAGGGCCTCGATATCGTCCATGTCGTGCGTTGTGAGAATCACCGTGACCCCCCGCTCCCGGTTCATGCGCTTTATGAAATCTCTGACCGCGAGTTTTGAGACGGCATCGAGGCCGATGGTCGGCTCATCCAGAAAAAGCAGCTCCGGTGAATGGAGCAGCGACGCCGCCAGATCGCATCGCATCCTCTGACCGAGGCTCAACTGGCGCACCGGCGTGTCCAGAAAGCTCCGAAGACCCAGAAGCTCGATCAACTCGTCGCGCGCGGCTTCATACCGCTCTTCCGCAACCTTGTAGATGTCCTTCAGAAGATCGAATGATTCGATCACAGGAAGGTCCCACCAAAGCTGCGTGCGCTGGCCGAAGACAACGCCGATCCTCCTGACATGCTCGATTCGCTCCCTCCACGGGACGCGTCCGAGTATCTCCACCCTGCCCGAATCAGGCACAAGAATACCTGCGAGCACTTTGACCGTCGTGGATTTGCCCGCCCCGTTCGGGCCGATGTAGCCGACCAGCTCGCCCTGCTCCAGCGAAAAACTGATGCCGTCGAGCGCACGGATCGTCCGATATCGCCTCTCGGCAAGACCCTTGATAGCGCCCCACATGCCCGGATCGCGCTCGGCAACCCTGAAAGTCTTCACCAGGTTTTCGACCTCAATCTGGGCCATCGTCGCCTCTCCTGGCCAAAGGGCGCAGTATTATAGCGACAAAGAATCCGGAATTGCATCCGGAAGTCGAGCGCCGGGCCCAGGCGGCAACCTGCCGGCTGAATTCCGGTCATATAGTGGTAAACTCTTGATGCGTCGACAGCAGGGCGATGAGCGAGCTTGTTGACATCGACGGGCACCTGATTCACCTGATTATGGGGAATCGCGACATCCGCCGCGTCGATCCTCACATTCCCGTATGGGAGATCAAGGGCTCCGGCCAGGAGTTTGAATACAGGAGGCGGCAGCTTCTCGAGCGAATCCTGAAGGATTTCCCGCGATCGATCCTCAGGTACGCGCAGACCGACGCGGATATCGAGAAGCTCGAGGGAGGCTGGGAGCGCCTGGCGCCTTCGCTTTGGATCGTTCCCGGCGCCCTCGACATTGACGAGCTCTACAACGTGCTCTGGCGCGCGGAATGGGGCCTCTATCCTATATCGAGGGACCGGAAGCCCGTCGTACTCAACTACGACGAGAACCTGAAGAGGCTGGCCTGGATGAGATTCGCCAATGTGCCGCTGATCCTTGAAAACCACCACATGCGGGACGCCTGGCTGGTGACGATCAATCCCGATCTTGATGTCGAGCTCAATCGCGACGAGCTGATTTCATTCGACTTTGACTCAACATATCCCGAGCTCGCGAGGGCGATCGGCGTCTGGACGACCGATCCGTCGCAGCGGGACGAGAAGGAAAAACTCAGCCTGATCAACTGGCTGGCTTGGGTAGTGACAGAAGACGATCGACTTCTGATAATGGAGCAGGGCGAGAAGGTTTTCGGGGAGAGGGCTTTTCCCCTCGATGACATCGAGCGCAGAGCCGGGAGGAAATTCGCCGGCGTAGCGGAGGCGCGCGGCTGGCTGAGAAGAGTGATCGACACGTTCGGGACGGTCGAGAGCAACAGGCGGGAAGAGGAAAGACTGCTCGGGCTTCTGCGGTCACTCCTGCAGGAGTTCTCCATGGATCTCTACAACAAGGGGATGGCGGCTAAGCTGGAAGGGATCGTGGTTCGATCCCGCGCCCCGTATGAATCCGAGGCGAGGATACGGATTCAGTTTCACGAGGACGGACAGCCGGGCACGATCAACGAGAGTCAAATAGAGATGGTTTTCGTGCCGCTTTTCATCAAGGGCTTGAGGCTGAGCGACAGGATGGTCCGCGAGCGCGCCGCGAAGGAGCTGGGGCTGAGCGTCGCGATGGGACCGTACGTCAAACTATACGACTTCTATTTCAAAGGGCGGGCGGCCATGCCTGTCGCGTGGCCGGTTTTCATCATACTTGTGGTTTTTCTTCTGGCCTGGGCATTGGTGTCGCTGCCGTTTGTGCTCCCCGGCTGCTGAGAAGACGACATCTCGAGC
>Ga0315296_10000055_pt1 | contig 114295 bp, 72 predicted proteins | sample YL17G14_18_MG_FD_203921 | JGI IMG/M metagenome (GOLD analysis project Ga0315296, IMG submission 203921) | Sediment microbial communities from Yellowstone Lake, YNP, Wyoming, USA - YL17G14_18 | ecosystem: Environmental > Aquatic > Freshwater > Lake > Sediment | place: USA: Wyoming | collected... | reverse complement strand
ACGAACCATCCTCATTGACAATCACCGAGCCACCCCGATACCAATTAGTATCACTGAGATAAGGAGTTCGTTCGTAATTAAGGGTTTTGGCAACCATCGTACTGCATTGCCCTAGATTTTTTGCGGGAAATCGTCCATAGCATAATTCTGCCTGATAATCACCGCTCATATTGGCATATTCGTTATCCGTATCATAGGAGTAAGGGCTGACATTGCGAAAGAAACTGGGTAAATAATCAGCACTGCCCACCAATAGAATAAATTCTGGTCTCGGATTCCAAGTATTATAGGCATTGACAATATAATCTCGGATTTGGGTATTGGTTGAGCCAATTTCGGATAACCGCACTACTTTTGTTTTCATTCCTTTTAAATTCTTCCATTCGGCTAATGGTTGAATTGCGTTATAGAAATTATCGTGGGTAATGATTAAATAACGCGCACCTTCTTGGGCAATACAAAACCCAACGATAAGAATAAAAAGACATGAGATTTTCTTCATTTTACCTCCTTTGTCGTCCTTATTTAGCCACAAAGACACAAAGCGACCAAAAATATACCCTTGTGACTTAGTGCCTTGGTGGCGAATAGTTTTCATTTAAATATACTTATATTGCATAAAATATGCCGAGATTTCAAATGTTTGTTCATTATTTAATTGCGGTTTCGGCTTAACGGAATTTATTCATATTCTAATTATCATAATCAAAAGGTATTGAAATTTCATAAGATGCGATAAATCTTAAGATTGGCTAATTAATTATACGCGGCAGTTCTTGAAAGAATCTTTTACCCGACCGGTTAGTTTTGAAAACCGTTTTTGTCGTAAAATATAAAACTGTGCAAATTTATGCAAAAAAGTGAAAGAAATTGCCCATTTTAAGAGTAATTTTAAGTAAACTTTTTTAATGTTTACCCATTGGTAAACCGTTCAAAAATTTATCGTGGTTCAAAAAACTTAAGGTCTAAAAGATGAACCCCGTAAGAAAAGATTATTCCGGAACCAAATCCTTGTCGGGCAATATAGACCGATTTGTATTGATTATAAGCTTTATCAATCTCCGATGGTGTTGCTTGGTCTAAATAATTTTGATGAAAAATCGGAGTCAAAATCGAAGTGGCGATAAACCCTAAAAGCGACGCAGTTTGTAGTGATAAAAGCATATAACCCATGGTCTTTCTCTCATTACGGATTTGTAAAAACCCCGGATAAAAGTATAGTAAAGGGTCGGGTCTTACCACCCGCCTTTTCTCTTCAAAATTCTTAGCAAATTCTACCTTTGCCGCCTGAAAGACTTGGATAATCTTGGGCGAAGTATTTATTGGGTCAAGATCGTACTTAGGGGAAAAAGTAAGTAATGTTAAGAAATTTTCTTTTGCCCTATCCTTTAAGTCTAATGCCACATTAGCAAACCCAACAATCTTTAGGATTTCGACTTTACTTTCTTTTTTGGTTTCTTGCGTTGAAAATTCTTCGCCGCGGGTCACCACGGTTTTGTAATCGCCAGCTTTATAAAGCGAATCTAAGTAAGTTACGTTATTACTAGTGATTAAGAATAAGATACCAAAAACTAAAAACATCCTTTATTCTTTTACTTTTTGATATGTTTTATTAATATACGATTATCTTTTTCACTCTAACTTTTTCTTCTTTTATTAACAAAAAGTAGAGACCGCGTTTTAGATTGGTTGAATTGACTTTTCGTCCAGTGGCATCAAATAATTGCCGATTCTTACTAAGAATAAATGCTTTACCCGCCGGTATAAACGTTGGAATATTTTTGGTTATGATTTCGGGTAGCGTATCTTCGGTTTCGTCAATACCCACGAAAGTAGTTTGTTCGACTGTTCCATAATAATTGTCCCTGTTATCTCTTCCGCCAATAGCATATATATCATTACCAATAACAACCGCACCGAGTCGGTATCTTGCCTGGTTAAGGTCATTGGGATATCGAGTCCAGTTATTAATACTCGGCTGATAGTAATCGACTCTTCTTGATAAAAAATTCTGCTGTCCCTCATATCCCCCAATTACAAAAATCTTCTCTTCAAGCGCGACCGAGGCAAAATACGCTCGAGAAGTTGGCAGCGACCTAATAGAATCCCATGTATTGGTTATCGTGTCATATACTTCACAACGCACAAGTGAACCATAGAACTGACCTCCTAAGGCATAGACCTTATTATCACTTGCTGCTGCATCAAAGTAAGCCCTTGGCGTATGCATTGACCTTTTTACAACCCATTGATTTAGTATGGGATTATAAGCTTCAACCGTATCAAAGTAAATGTGCTGATGTCCCCACAACACACCGCCCATTGTATAAATCCAATCACCGACAGTTGCGCCGGCAGCGCCCGAGAGCGGGAAAGGCCATACCGAATTTACTGTCTCCCAAGTATTTTGTAGAGGGTCAAAAGCTTCAATAATATTAGTTGCCGAAGGGTAATAGATATTAGTATTGGTATCACCGCCAATAACATAAATCTTATTGCCAACTACCCCAGAAATTGCACTATACCTTGGTGTCGGCATTGAACTTTTAATTACCCACGTATCCAATTGGGGGTCATATTCTTCACAAACCCCAGTTAAAATATCGTTTCCTTGCCTGCCACCAATAGCATAAATCTTACCATTAACCACCTCACAAACTAACCCGCCCCGGGACACATTTAAAGGAGTTTTATAGACCCAGTCCCCGAACAGGAAAACAGGTAAAAATAACAAAGAAGCATAAAATGCTAATTTTAACCTTTTCATACGTAACCTTTATATGCAAAAAACATGCCAGTTTTATTTGCCAAATTTGACATTTTCCTCCTTTATTTCACCTGGTTTCAGCGAAACCGTTTCTACAATTGGTGAAAAGTTGGGATTTTTGAAAGCTAACTCATATTTCCCCGGTATAAGGTAGATAACTTTTCCTAACGGGGTAGTTCCTTTTTCTACCCCATTTAAATAGATCGTTGCCCATGGTTCGGCAAAAACACTTAACCCGGAAAACCGCTCTGCCAGATTGATGAAAATATCAAGCGTTTCTTTGGGCTTTGTATTGATTATTGTTTCCCAAGAACCGATATCAGAATTGGTAAGCTTCAACTTAGTTGGCTCTGTGATTAATTTTAGCGGTTTTGGAATCGGGGTTTGTCCAGCCAATTCGTTATTAAGGTAAATATCCGCCCAAGGTTCAGCGTTTAATTTTAAATAACCGGTATCTTTAACTGCCTGATGCAGTTCGCTGGTTGCTTCAAGCAGCTCAGGCAGTTGTTTTATCGTTTCTTTTTTATTATTGCTCATTGTTCTTTTACTTGCTTCTTTTTCCACCGGTGTTTTCTTATCGCTTGCTACTTGGGTTGTCACAGCTTTCTTAATTTCTTGTAAGCTATCGTTTTGGTTTAGAGCCGATTCTATTTTAATTGAAGAATTAGTATTTTCCTTTCGCAGCTTGTTTTTACTTTTAACCGCATAAAAGACCACTGACAGCGCAACCAGAAATATGAAGGCAGCGGCAATCCGTTTAGGGGTAGCTCGTTTAGCCTTGACCGACAGCTTTTTATCGGTGAGCTCGGATAAAATCTGCTCGATACGATTTGCTATCTCTCCACAAGACTTAAACCGTCTTTCCAGATTTTTCTCAAGCATTTTATCTAGCAAATCAGCAACTGCCTGAGGCAGTGCCGGGATGTGCTTCAAGCACTTTGGTTTAAAATTCAAGACTTTGTTTAAGACTCCAGTCAAGGTGTCGGCAATAAAAGGATTTTCGCCACTCAAGAGTTCATAAGCAACCACACCTAATGAAAAGATATCGGAACGAAAATCAATCGCTTTACCCGATATCTGTTCTGGTGACATATAAGCCGGAGTACCAATTACCTCACCCGACAGCGTGATATTCTCTAAACCCAAAGTTTGAGCCAGTCCAAAATCTATCAGTTTGACTGAGCCGTCTTCTTTTATAATTATGTTGGAGGGCTTGATATCACGATGAAAAATACCCTTATTATGAACTCGGGATAAAATTAACGCGATCTCTTTTATAATTCTAAGTGCCTCTTTTGTCTCTAGTTTTTTGTTCGTCTCAAGAATTTCTTTCATACTTTTGCCTTCGACAAATTCTGAGACGATAAAGGTCGTGTCGTGTTCCTTGCCAAAATCGAATATCTTTACCACACCCGGGTCATCAAGATGAGCTAAAATTCTGCCTTCACGTTCAAAGCGCCGATTTGCCTTATCATCGGTTGAACTCAAAGACAGCAAAGTCTTGATAACAACTTTTCTTGAAAGCGACTTTTGTATTGCCAGATAAACCGAAGAGAAATGGGAGCGGCTGAGTAACTTCAGATGCTCATATTTATTGACAAGAAAATCAGGAAGCATCGTTTTCTTTGATATTAAGTTCCTTTAGTTTGTAATAAAGGGCGCGCCGTGAAATACCTAAAATCTTAGCCGCTTCGGTTTTGTCACCCTGACATTTTGTCAAGACTTCGATAATTTTTTTCCGCTCGGTCTCCTTAACCGCTTGTCGAATCGACCCTTCGTCGAGAAGACCCGACTCGGGAAGCAGTGAAATATCTAAATGCATTTCTTCTGGCTTAATTAAATTACTCTCTGCTAATGATACCGCCCGCGCCATCGCATTCTCCAATTCTCGAACATTACCGGGCCAGGGATAGGTTCGGATTAGTTTTATTGCTTCCCCACTCAATCCCTTGATTTCTTTATTGTATTTTTCCGCAAACTTCTTTAAAAAATGTTTCGCCAATATAACCGCGTCGTCCTCTCGTTCCCGTAGCGGCGGCAAGTCAATCGTTAAAACCGCCAGTCGATAGAAAAGGTCTTCCCGAAATCTATCTTTTTTTACCTCTTCTCTTAAATCATGATTGGTTGCCGCAATTATTCTGGCATCGACTTTTCTTGATTCGGCTTCACCGATTCTTCGTATCTCGCCCTCTTGCAGAAACCGCAAGAGTTTCGCTTGAATTGATAGAGGGATATCAAAGATTTCGTCTAAGAAAAGAGTCCCTTCATCCGCTTCTTCAATCAATCCATTTTTATCTTGGAACGCACCAGTAAAACTTCCTTTTTTATAGCCGAACAGTTCGGATTCTAAAAGCGTCTCGGGCAGAGAACCGCAATAGATTGGAATAATCTTTTTGCCGCTTCGTCGGCTGTGATAATGAATCGCTTTGGCGACCAATTCCTTGCCCGTTCCGGATTCTCCCTGAATTAAAACATTAACATCCGTATTAGCAATCTTGTTTAACAGCGCGAAGAGCCTCAACATCTTTTTACTCTGACCGATGATATTTTCAAAACTGAAATCTTGGGTGATTTCTCTCTTAAGATAAATATTTTCGGAGATCAACATCTCCCGGAGTCGAGCATTTTCGATTGCCACTGCGGCGAGATGGGAAAACGCAGTAAGAAAATCGAGCTCGGTCTGGCTGAATACACCACTTTTTGATAAAGAATCGCAGTAGATTGCCCCAATCAGTTGCTCACGACTGACTAAGGGGCAGACCAAAACCGATTTTATCTGGGAGATTATAATACTATCTTTAGCCGCAAACTCTTTGTCTTCCAGTGCACTATGGAGTAGCAAGGGGTTTTTACTTTTTAATACCTCTTCGATGATACTTTTTGAGATTCTTTTGATGTCTTCGATATTTCCGGTCGGCTCACGCGCCACCACCGGTACAAATCCCTCTTTTTCTTTTAGAACAATAACCCCTCTTTCCGCCTTTAATGTTTCTAAACAAAGGTCCATTATCTTCTCCAATAAATCCTTGTAATCCGTAATCGAATTTATGATTGTGGCAATATTGTGCAAAATTTCTAATCGTTCTTTAGATATGCCTGTCATCGCACTTCAAAGACCCCTTCAGCTGATTTTGCCCAATTACCGTAATTATCCCTTACCCCAATTTGCCAGTAGTGGTATCCTGGAATTAAAGAGTCGGGGACTGAGAAAGAAAATTCTGAGGCGGGAATATTTTCGTAATGGTGATAGAGTACTGGTGGAAGATGATTCGGCAGGTAATAGATTTCACAAAAGAAGGAATGGGAAAATAAATATTCGGGGGCGTGCCAGGCTAAAACCGGGTGAGGAGAAACAATCACCCCTTCCGCCGGAGCGAGTGAATCGGGTGGATTTCTTATTGCCCGGATGAGTTGGGATGGTGTTGACCTTACTACATTTCCATCCCAATCCTTGACAATTACATAAATATCGCGCCCGATAATATTATCTAAATTGTCCGACAAACTCTCCTCTCGAAAGAGATTCTCATACGAATTGCCTGGACTAAAAAGCAAAGAAAGGGAATCCGATAAACCATCAATCGTCGCAAAAACCGTTTCGATATCGCCTGGTCCCTCGTCATCATTTATCTCACATTTTATTGAGAGAACTGTCGAATCATAGGGTGGAATACTGAGGGCACAATAATAAGAAATAACTTGCGTGTTTAAAAATTTCGGCAAGCCCTCAAGAGTAAAATTCAGCGTCTCGGCTTTATATACAACTAAAGAAAGAAAAGTATCCTTGGTGACAGAACCGTCTTTTTCCGCAATCACCAAAACACTCTCGGCTGGACAATCGGAAAGCTTATAACTGCCATTTTCATTGGTAAATGTCTGAAGTGAGGGAGTTTCGCTGGTTAATGGAAATAAACTTATTTTCGCATTATTGACCGGCACTAGGATACGGGTTTTACACGTACCGGAAACTTGAGTTTTATTACTATAAAGGTCGGAATTTGGGTCATAAGGATTATCTCTTTCGGGCGAACAAGCAAGAAGGAAAAGTAGCAGAAACGTAAATTTTGCGAAATTTCCCTGTACTGTGATTAGGTGTTTCACGACACTTGATTATAAAGAGACCTTCTTTCTTGTCAAGTTTTTCACAGACAATACTTTTGAATATCATAGTCTCAGTAACAAATGGAGCGCAATCCTGAAGACAACCTGGGGAGTGACTCCCGAAGCAACCTCCTAAGCCACTCCCTAAGTGACCCCACAGGTGACTCCCTAAGTCGTTCCCCAGGTCGGCTTCCTAAGTGACCCCCTAAGCTGCTCTCTAAGTGACTTCCCAGGTGATTCCCCAAGCAACCTGGGAGGCGACCCCTGAAGCGACCCCCGAGGCGACTCCCCAAGCCGCTTAGGGGGTCACCCCCTAGGTGATACCCCCTGTCCAAGCAATTTTCAATGTAACATTTCTAATTTCCAATACTTAGAAGAAATTTTGGGTCGATTTAGACATTAGTTATAACTAACCTTTTTCTGACTTAAAAATACTAATCTGTATTGTCTTGTGGTTATACTAATTATCTTGGTTTGAGGAATCTTATTGTGTTTAGGAAGAGTTCTTTGCCATAACTGAGCCGTCGAATCGCATAATCGCCCATGACCTCTAAAGCGTAAAGAGTTGGTTTTGCTTTGGGTTCCTGAACTTCTTTTAAGAAAAATAGACTCAATAACCGGGTTATCGTAGCAAAGATAAATAACAAATGGAAGTTAATAAAAGTTAACCCGAAAATTTGTAATCTAAAGTCTTTTAAAAGATTGGCAATGAAACCGCCTAAAATTGACGATATGAAACCACCAATACCGATCACGGCAGTAAACACCGCAAAGTAATTTTCTTTAATCTCTTCTTTATCCGAAAGCGATAAGACAATATTAAATAAAGCTAAGTTTACACCGGGCCAGAAAACACCGGTAAGTACCGCATCAAACCAAATTGGCAATAGGAAGTGCGGAGTGGGGAAAAGCCAAAGTAATGGCAAAAAAGCAACACATAAGAAGTTAATAGTAAGAACCGGTTTGGAACGAAACTTATCAATCGCCCGACCCCAAAGCAGCTGAAAGATAAGGCTCATTACACCGGCAAAAATCCCATAGAGCGCTACCGTTGAATAATGAAGATTTAGATTCTTCAAAAGAAAAACCAAATAGAAAGGAGAAGCGATGCCAGAAGTAAGATACCAGAAAATAATGAACCAGAGAAATTTTCGGAAATTTTTATCAGTTAAAGGACCAAGTATAACCTGTCTTAATGCAACCGGCTTAGGTGTGATTGGGATTTCGGGCTGCTGGCTTAAAAGGATAGCAGCCGTGGTTGATGAAATTGCCGCAAAACCAAAAATTAAAGCAAATCCCTGAGTGGTCTGGTCTAAACCTTTGAAATAATCTAAGAGTCTTGCTCCAGTAAAAGAAACCACCATTCCGATAAATCCAAGAATTGTATTACGGATTCCGAAGTATCGACCCCGCATTTCCTTGGGTACCAAATCACTCATCCAGCCAGTCCAGATGTTATTGGCTACGGTCAAAAGTCCATTAACCAACCCAACTAAAACCAAGAAATTTCCAATGCCCGTTTTATAATTGAATAAGAGCAAAACTGCTGGAATAAAAAATAGCCCGCGCGCAATACCCGAAGCGAAAACGGTTGGACGTCTTCGTTCTTTAAACCGATTCACCAAGATTCCAGAAAGAAAACCAAAGCTGGTTAGTAATGCCGGGATTGCGGCTAATAGTCCAATCTGAAAGACATTTGCGCCAAGATATAAAGCAAATCCAGTTAAGCATAGTCCGCCGGTCAGATTGATGTGGATTTGAGCAAAAGCTCCTTCGATTATCGAAATTCTTAAACCAAATTTAATTTTGTCGTCGTTAATTGTCATTGATCCTTAATTGTGTCGATTTTAACAAGAGCGATAACCGGGTCAAGAGTTCGTTCATTCGCTCTTTGTAATAAAAATTGACATTAATAATATTTAAGTTATCATAATATAGTGTAATTTTTTAATCTCATTATATTTCAGTCTAATTCAATCTTTCTTCCCTTATTCAGCCGATATTCATAACCGTTCAGTTGTAGAGCCCTTTAATTTAATCAGATTAAATAAGGATGAAGACGTCTTTTTTTCGTTTCTAGTTAATAACCCGAAACTGATCTATTCCTACCAATTCAATATTGGGTTAGGCAAAGCTTATCTCGATTTAAAGAACTATCGAATTGCTAAAAAGTATTTTAACAATGCCTTAAGTTTAGCCGAGACCAATTTAGATAAAAGCCTGGCTCTTTACTATCTGGGTCACACTTTTCTCTTAGAGCAAAAACCCGATTCGGCGAGAAATTATCTAGGTAAAGTTTTAGATTACAATCGTAATCCTGGGCTTAATTTTCTCTATAATTATGGTATTGCACTCTTCCAATCTGCTAAGTATGAAGATGCACTCTCTGTCCTTTCAAATATTTACCAACAATTTCAACTCGATTCGATCCAACGGTTTCAACGTCCATTTCGGGAAGAAAAAAATGAAAAATGGCACGGTGACCATCACGAGTTATTAGCTTTAATTGGCTTACTTTCACTTCAGGCTGGCAAAACTTCTCAAGCAAAAATCTTTCTAGCCGCAATACCGGAAACCGTCCGTGCGCGAAGTATACCCGAAGCAACCTATCTCTTAGCCCTGGTTCATTATCAGAACGGCGAACTATCTGAGGCTGAATCGATAATTACTTGCCTGAGTCCGCCAAAAGGCGGATTCAAGCGGTCAAGCTTGCTAAAACGAAAAACTGATTTACTATTTGGCACAATTCAACTCGAACGGGGAAACAGCTTACTCGCTGCCCAAACCTTTGAAGCGATGATTCGAGATACTGTTCGATTACTTCAAGACCAGGCTTATCTTCGCGCTGGTTTTGCCAATTTTCGAAAACAAAAATATGACGTAGCAATCCGATTTTTTCAAAGTCTTTATAATAATTTCCCCAACTCAGACTTAAACGAATATGGGTTATTCTTTTTAGTCCAAACCTATCTTAGGCTCAAAAAGAATCGTTTAGCAATCGATAAAAACCGTGAGCTTGCGTCAAGATTTCCGAAAAGTAAATTTCTGGAAAGCACCATTTTTGATATTGCCAAACTTCATTATCGGGACCGTGTTTATAACCAGGCATTTCGTGAGTTTAAGAATTTTCTCAAGCTTTTTCCTAACAGTAACCATGAAGCCGAAGCCACATTTCTTTGTGCGATGAGCGCAATTAAGATTAATGATGGAAAGACCGCGGAAGAATTACTGCAACAACTGCTTGATAATTATAATTATCCGGCTTTCCCGTATAGCTCCGAAGCCCACTACCAAATCGGCAAAATTCAGTTAGCAAATAAAAATTTCGTTGATGCCAAAAAGAATTTCACCCAAGTAAGTTCCGGCAAATTCTACCCTTATTCGTTAAAAGGAATTGGCGATGCTTGTTTTGGTTTAGCCCAATACGATTCGGCGATGAAAATTTTTCAGAGAGCGGAATCGGTTCTGATTCAATCAATAATATCTGAACCTATCCTAAGTTCTTATTCTGATACTTTACTTACCGATATTCGACTTGCCTTAGAAACGGTTCGTTTGAAAACTGGTAAATATCCTAATTACATTGAAATGCTTAATAGTTATCTTACAAAATATCCGCAATCCTATAATGCTCCTAACCTACAATTTGAGATTGGTCTTTATTATTTTGAACGTAACGATTTTGTTCAAGCAATCAGTCAATTTTACAAGGTTTTTAATTTTATTCCAGAGCAGTCATTAGCGGCTAAAACCCATCTCTTCATCGCTCGGTCTTATCTAAACCTCCAATCGCCAAAACGCGCTGCTACCACATTCCATTATATTGTCACTAATTTTTCCGATACAACAGCCGTAACTACTGCCTTAACTTCATTAGCTGAAATTTTCAACAAAAATCTCGCTTACGATAGCGCAATAAACTGCTATTTACAACTGCTGGAAAAATATCCCAAGACCAAAGAAGCCCAAATCAGCCTGCTTAACATCGCTGGTCTTTATCGAAAACTGGGCAAAACGCTCGAAGCAAAATCAACCTTAGACCGTCTGATAAGAGAATACCCGAAATCAGAATTGCTTCGACCGGCATACCAGCAGATGATTGACCTGATGATTACCGAAGGGAATTTGTCTTATGCCGAAACTCTCGCTAACAATTTTGCCCAAAGATTTGGTCAAAGCCCAGAGGTAAATTTACAATTAGGGAAAATCCGTAATGAACAGAATCGTTTTGAAGAATCAAAAAAACTATTTTTAAGTGCGGCAAAGCATTTAAAAAAGGACGAAAAAGCTGAAGCATTAATTTTTGCGGCAGATGCAGCAATTAAATTGAAAGATTTTCCAGAAGCCAAAAAACGACTCAAACAAGCCCTCCGAGCCGCCGAAAATGAAAGATTAAAAATAAGATGCCGCCAATTGCTCCTCAGTATTGACTCAAAACATTAATCCGCTCCATAATTATGTCACACCTTACGGTTAAGTGATGTAATATCAAATAATTAATTAAGTACCACCAAAATAAAATTCCGTTTAGTCACACTTGAAGACTTAAAAACTATAAGATTTTTGGATGGGCGGTCTTTTCTTTTAAGTAATTTTCTCTCAAACGGTTACAGCCATCTAATCGAGCTTATTAATTGGCACGTCCTGTGCTATCCTAAATACTGAGCCGCCAAAAATTTTTGTGAAAATTAGGACTGTAACTCAGAATGGCGAAGCCTTAAATAAAAAATGTCTTCCACCCCAAAAGAAGTAAGAACTGCCAAAACTTCAATAACTCCGTCTTTCTATTCAACTGCATCAATTAATCCATTCCTTGCGTGCAACGGAAGGAACAATTCTTTGCAGCCTCAAATAATCTCTCCAAATTCCTTCTCTATTATTTTATTTAATTCCAACTAAAACAAACATTACAAAAATTGAATAACAACTAATGAAAAGAGTTATTATTTTAGCAGCTGGGATTGGGCAGAGGCTTTATCCTTTGACTAAGCCAATACCCAAATGTTTATTAAAAGTAGGAAATTTGAGCATCCTTGATCGAATCCTGCAATCATTAGAAAAGTTTGGGGCGGATGAGGCTTTAATCGTAGCTGGTCACGAAATCCGAAAAATCGAAAGCGCAATCATAAAACAAAATTACTCGATGCTTATTAAAATTCTCTTTAACCCTTGTTATGCCCAGTATAATAATATTTATTCCCTCTGGTTGGCTCGTGAGTATCTTTCGGATGGCTTTGTTCTTTACAACTCGGATGTTATTACTCCATCTGAATTGATTTCCAATGTTTTCAATTCCCGGCACTCCGATTTTTTAGTGATCGATGAAAAAAGAGAGCTTGGTCGAGAGGAAATGAAGGTCAAGATTCAAAATAATCGCATCGTTGCCATCTCTAAAGAATTAGACCCCCAAATTGCGGATGGCGAATACATCGGTATCGCCAAGTTTTCTGGTGACGGGGGTAGAATTTTGGCTACGGAACTCGATGCCCTTATTAGAAATAATGATACCCAAGTTTTTTATGAAGCGGCTTTAGCGAATCTTCTCGCCTACTATCCCATTACGAAATTCAGCACTAATGGTGCCCCATGGATTGAGGTTGATAGCTTTGCTGATTTGGCGATGGCAAGGGAGAAAATTATATTCGAGATTGAAGCTATCGAAACAAATCTGTGCCAATCGGCGGTTTAATAAAATGGCGTTAATTTTTCGAAACATCGCAATTCCACTTTTCTTAGAAATTGAACCCGGAATTTTAAAAAGAATTGAGAACGTAATTCGAAATAACAACCTTTATTTTCGAAGTCCATTGGTCGTAGCTGACCCAAAAACCTTTGAGGTAGCGGCTGAATCTATTATGAATGCTTTTAGTCGGGTCGGAAAAGTCGATTGTGTTATTATCACAAGTAATTCGATTCAAGATGTTATCCGCACCAGAGACAAGATTCACCAAAATCAATCGGATGTGGTCATCGGCGTTGGCGGTGGCAGAGCAATCGATGTTGGTAAATTTGCCGCTTCAGAAGAAAAAATAAATTTTATTAGTGTCCCGACCGCTCCTTCGCACGATGGAATCGCTTCCCCAATCGCCGTGATTCGCGAAAACGATCATTTAAAACGCTATGGGGCAAAAATGGCGTTAGGTGTAATCGTTGACTTAGAAGTTATTAAGCATGCACCAATTGAAACGATTTATTCAGGGTTTGGTGACCTAATATCAAACATTTCCGCAATCGAAGATTGGATTATTGCGGATAAAATGGGGAAGGACAAGTTCGATAGTTTTGCCGCCGCGCTTGCTGCTACCGCTACCCAAGCAATAATGAATGAACCGATGTCGCTTACCGACCTTTTAAGTATCGATTTTCTGAAAAGATTAGTGACCGGCTTAGTAATGAGTGGAATCGCTATGAGCATTGCCGGCTCCAGTCGACCCTGCAGTGGCGCCGAGCATTTAATCAGTCATGCTTTAGACCAATTATTACCTACTCCCCAACCGCATGGCATTCAAGTTGGAATCGCAACGATTTTCACCAGCGCATTACAGGGCAGTTCCTGGCGAAAATTGAAATCACTTTATCGCAATATCGGTTTTCCAACAATGCCCGAGGCAGGAAAAATCCCAAACGAAATATTTCTCAAAGCGGTCGAAATGGCGCCCGCGATGCGTAACGAACGATTCACCATATTAAATAAAATCGGAAAGGAGCGTTACCTTGAAATCTTTGATAAAGTATTCCTCAATGGACAATTTAAAAAAGAAGAAAAACGACTTTGGAGCAAACGAGAACCGCAGTCCGAAAAAAGGGAAAAGACCTCAATTTCGGATTTGGCGGATACCCTGGCTATATAGTCCATCCGTCTCATGCCGATTGAAACAAGCTGATAACCAATAAATGACTAATTCTGCTCAATACCCAAGTTTGCCCTGGGACAACTGCGTAGTAAAGCAAATCCGGACTGCGGTTCAGAAAACAAAAGTCCAAGAAGAGTTTTGGGCTTATTATGTACTGCGCCGAATCTCAATCTACTTATCGATTCTCTTCTCAGAACTGCCGGTTTTCGATTCACCCAATTTTGTAACGGTTTTGGGAATTATCAGTATGTTACTGGCGACTGGCTTTGCAATTACTGGTAGTAAAATTGGACTTATTTTTGCCTGTCTATTGTATCAACTTGGTTACCTTTTTGATTGTATTGATGGCGAGGTCGCCAGGTTAACCAATCGGTGCTCACGAATCGGGAAAATCTTAGACACAATTCTCGATGGGGTGAATGTTTTATTATTAGGTGGTTTTGCCTATGGTATTGCTCGTAGCGAACCCGGGTCCATTACACTAAACTGGTTTTTATTTATCTCTTTTGTCGGACTAATCAGTTTCACCACCCCAAGAATTATTACATTCCTAAATCACCACAACAAAACACCATCGAGGACCGATGCCCAAATCACGACTAAACTAAGACATTCAAATATGATATTCGACCTTCCGGCTTTCATCTTCAGTCCACCTGGTCTTTACACTGTTATCTTCCTCGCGCTTATTTTTCCTTTAGGGACAGTCATCCCTATTATTCTAAAAATCTATGCGGCTGGTTTATTAGCCAAGACTATATTGAGAATACTGCTTGAAGCCCGAATCTGGTCTCCGGCAGTAAAACATCAAGAATACGAATCTTATCGCTAAGTTCAAAATATGGAGCGCAATTTAGAATTATCAATCTTCAATAAACTTAGAGTAATAAGAACCGAAACCTCCACTGGGAAAATAATAGCGGTCATCGGTATTCTCGTCGGGCTTATGGTATTAGCACGATTTTTCGTCGCTGCACCTCAAACTATGTTTTTGGCAATAATCGGCATCGTATTATTGGCAATTAGTTTATTAAGTCCAAATCTCGGTTTATTAATCTGGGCAGGATTTTTAAGTATTCAAATTGAAACTTACTCATTTTTAGGTGTAAATATTGCGCCTTCGGATGTCATTCTGTTTGCCATCTTTTTAGGCTTAACCTTGAGATTTGCTTTCAGAAGAATTACGGTTCCCAAAACTCAAACTGGTGTCTGGATGTTTGGATTAATGATTCTCTTTACGTTTGGAGTGATACAGACATTCAATCGTTTTGGTTATTTACCAAAATATACTATTTTCAACAAATACATCGGCTTATTAATACTTATCGTTTCATTCGTTACGGTAGTTACCATTGTTAATACCGAAAAAAGGCTGTTTCAGTTAATCAAATCTCTATTTTGGACTGGTGTAACAATAAATTACTTAACGCTTGGTGTCTATCTACTTTTTATCACTGGGGTTATTCCAACGCCGTTACAAAGGTTAGTTCCGATTATCGTCGAGGGCGGAAGATTGCGCGGTTTCCTATTAGACCCTAATGCCTATGGTGGTTTTGTCTTTTTACTTTTAATTCTCCAGCTCGCCTGCTTCAAGCAGTCCGCCAAAGACGGCGGCTACCTACGACAGCCATTGGCAGTTAGTATCTTAAACACATTTGCTCTACTCGCTGGATTATTCTTCACATTTTCTCGCAGTGCTTGGTTAGGTTTTGCCATTGGAGTGTTTGTTCTTTTAAAATCGTTTCGCTTCTCATTTCGGACCTTATTAATTTGTGTATTAGGTATAGTGCTTGCAGGTTGGGTTACGTCGGTACTTCCAGTCTTAAATTTAGATCCCCAATTCTTTATCTTTCGCAACTTCACCTTTACCCAGCGGTTAAATCTAATTGATGAAGGTTGGCGACTATTTAGCCAAAGTCCAATTTTTGGAATCGGTTTAGGAACCTTTCACGAAGTCGCACCGACTATTATTCACAACTCCTATATCTGGCTATTAGTCGAGATGGGACCGTTGGCACTATTTTTACTTCTGGGAATTTTCTTCACTGCAGTTAAGAATTGCAATGATGTGCGTCATCAGTTTAAAAATTTTCCTTCTAAGGCTATTAGCTATGAGCAGCTAGTCATCGGAATTTATGCCAGTTTATTTGCTTTTTATGGTCTGGCTTTAGGTATTGAAGCACTTTACCAGCGCCACCTCTGGTTACTTATCGCCTTTTCGGAAATTATCCGACGCTTGACACTCAATGCACGACCCTTAATGCCAGAAGCATCAAGCATGGAGCCTATATGAGGATAACGCAGGTTTTAGGTAATTCAAAGTTTGGTGGCGGGGTCTGGGTAGTCCTTTGGCTCTCGCAAGCTCTGCGTGAAAATGGTCACGAAGTTATAATTATCGCTGAATCGGAATCAGTCGCTGAAAAATTTCGCAACGAGGGTTTTTCCGTTTTCAGCACTAACCATTTCAGACGCGAAATTTCGCCGTTTCATGATATTCAGACTGGGTTTGCGCTCGCGCGGCTATTCCGCAAACTTAAGATTGATTTCGTTCATACTCATACTTCTAAAGCTGGATTCATCGGACGAATTGCAGCTCGGCTGAGTGGTATCCCCTATATTCTACATACGGTCCATGGTTTTGCATTTCATGAATTTTCCAGCAAGAAATCAATCTTTTTCTACAGCGCTTTAGAAAGGGTAGCTACCCTTTTTTGCGACCGAGTGATTTTCGTTAACCAGAAAGATCGCGATTGGGCATTCCGATTAAAAATCGGACCAGAACAAAAATTCCGTGTCGCCTATAATGGAATCGATGTTCAAAAAATCGACTGCTTGAAGCAGTCCCCTGGTCAAGCTTCAAGCTTGCGTCAAGAACTCGGATTAGCGCCCGATACAATACTATTAAGTTTTACCGGGCGGCTTTCCACGCAAAAGAATCCGGGGTTGCTAATCGATGTATTATCTCTTCTACCGCCCAATTTTGTCATTTTATTGATTGGTGACTGCCTCGGGCAGTACCGGGATGTGCTTCAAGCACAAGTCAAGCAACTTGATTTAGGTAAAAGAGTTATCTTCATGGGATTTCGTTCCGATGTTATCCCTTTAATTAAAGCAACCGATATTTTTGTGTTACCGTCACTCTGGGAAGGACTATCAATCTCGCTACTTGAAGCAATGGCAGCAGGTTTACCGGTAGTGGCTACCGACATCAAGGGTAATAACGAAATGATTCAATCTGGCAAAAATGGTCTTCTTTTCCGCCCCCAAGATAAACAAGATTTTGCAGATAAAATATTATCGCTCATCGATAATCAAGGTAAGATAAATTCCTATGCGCAGCAACTCGCTCAAGCCGGGAAAACTACTGTCAAAACAAAATTCAGCGCGGAAAACTTCCTAGCCAAAAACCTCCAAGTGTATGATGAATTGATAAACGCTAAATCTGATTTAAGCGCACCAGAGCTGTTCAGCGCAGAACATAAAAAATATAGCGTCAAACGCACTTTTGACCTCGCAGTAGCGACGCCGAGTTTTCTAATAACTTTGCCAATATTACTTATCATTGGGATTGCGGTAAAACTCAATTCCCGTGGACCATTAATATTTCGCCAAATCCGCGCCGGTAAAGATGGCAAGCCATTCACGCTCTTAAAGTTTCGCACCATGAAACACCTTTGTCCTGACTGGCGTAACCATGACGGCTCAACTTATAATTCTGCCACTGACCCACGATTGACTAAAATCGGCAAGTTCTTAAGAAATTTCAGTTTAGATGAACTACCTGAACTCTGGAATGTAATTAAAGGGGATATGAGCATGGTCGGTCCAAGACCTGATGTAATTGACCAACTTCGTTTTTATTCAAATGATGATTTAAGACGATTACGAGTATTCCCCGGGATAACTGGCTTAGCTCAAATTTCTGGACGCAATCTAATCCCTTGGACAAAACGAAAAGAACTCGATTTTAAGTACGTTGACTGCCTGAGGCAGAGCACGGGCTGCTTCAAGCAGTTGTGGCTTGATCTTGCCATAGTCCTACGGACAATTCCGGTGGTTTTATACCGAAAAGGGATATTTATAAAATCTCCGCCACTCAATACAAAGCACTTGATAACTAAGACAGAGAAAATAGCAATGACCGGTGTTCGGAAAAAACAAGTAGAAAAAATTTTAGAGACCGCTATTCAACAACGAGAAGAACTAACTACGAGCAAATTTTAATCTATTTAACAATGGAACCAATTTCCAAGACCATCGCAAACATCAAAAGAGAAGTAGATTTTCATTTAGAACTATCGCGATTATCTGCCTTAACTCAACTGCTTATGCGTTATCCTTACAACCCATTTCATTGGATTAAGTGCTTGAAGCACATCCCATCCCTGCCTCAGGCACCTCAGGCAGATTTATCTAAATATCTATTAAACCAGATACAAAGCTTTATCAAAGACAACGCATTGATTAAAACTTATTCGAATAACCATCAACTACTCGGGTTATGCATCATAAATCAAGACCGGTGGGATAGCGAACAGTTAGGTTTTAAAGTACTCAAAATTCCATATCTAATAGCCTTTGGTTCTAATTCCGGACAACAGAACATCAAAAGCGCTTTGTTGAGACAAGCCATATCGGACTGCTTGAAGCAGTGCCGCGAAGTGCCTCAGGCACCCTCGGGCAGGCAGGCAGTTTACATTTTTACTCGAATGCCCGATGCCGATGCAACAAGTATTAACGCTTTACAAGAAATGGAATTTATGCCAGTTGACTCACTAATCACATTCGCTCAGGTGCTTAAAGCACATCCCAGCCCTGCCTCAGGCAGTTCAAGCAAAGTTGTGGTCGTAAACTGTTCTGAAGAGGATTTGACCAGCGTGATGAATATCGCCTTTGATTCTTTCATTTTTGACCGATTTCATTCGGACCGGTCAATCCCAAAAGCAGCCGCCGATAAAGTCTATTCCACCTGGCTTAAAAACAGTTATCAAAGAGGAGAAATTTTAGTAGCCAAAACAAATGACAAAATCGCTGGATTTATCGCCCATCGCATTCAGACCATACCTTACTTAGACCTTAAAATTGGTATAATTGACTTAGTCGCAACTCACAACAACTTTCGCAATCTCGGCATAGCAAAATCGCTGGTCACCGCATCACTTAATTATTTCTCTAACCAGAGTGTTGATATTGCCAAAGTTGGAACTCAAGCCGCCAACCTCCCAGCCATACGATTATACCAATCCTGCGGATTCCAAATCGCCACCTCATCAATCTCATTAAGAAAATGGGTGCTTGTCGAACCCGAATCGGAGCAAGACCCGACTCGGAAAGGACATTCCGGCACTGCCTCATGGAATTCAAGCACATGTTTGTAGAATCTTTGTCTGCTAAAACACGGGTAAGAGAAACCTTCTTACCCTTTGCCCTACCTTGGATTTCTGACCAAGAGATAAACGAAGTAGCTGACACCTTACGTTCCGGCTGGCTTACCACTGGACCAAAAACAAAACTCTTTGAAACCGAATTCGCCCAATATATCGGAGTCAAACACGCAATTGCCGTTAACTCCTGCACCGCCGGATTACATCTCGCTTTACTTACTTCCGGTATTACACAAGGCGACGAGGTAATCGTTCCCACTATCACCTTTGCCGCTACCGCTAACGTTGTAGTCCACTGTGGTGCCAAGCCCGTATTAGCCGATGTCGGTGATGACTTAAACATCAAAATTTCCGAAATCCCACGACTCATCACGCCAAAAACAAAAGCAATCATTCCCGTCCATTTTGCCGGACAACCTGCCCCCTTAACCGAAATCTTAGCAATCGCCAAAAAAAATAACCTGATTGTCATTGAAGACGCTGCGCATGCCGTCGGTTCCTCCTATCGCGGCAAAAAAATCGGCACTATTTCACCAATCACTGTTTTCAGCTTTTATCCAACCAAGAATATGACCACCAGTGAAGGCGGTATGGTTTGCACCAATAACGATGAAATAGCCGAAAAAATTAGAATCTTAAGCTTACATGGTATCTGCCTGTGCCAGAATGGCAGACAGGTCAGCAAAGACGCCTGGAAACGCTACACCAATGAGGGTTCTTGGTATTACGAAATCCATTATCCTGGTTACAAATACAACATGACCGACATTCAAGCCGCAATCGGTCTCTGCCAACTCGCAAAATTAGATCAATTCCTCGCCCTTCGTCGCCGTTATGCCGACCTTTACACCGATGCCTTACGCTTCATCCCCGAAATCAGCCTGCCGCCAGTAGACCCTGATTCACTCCACAGCTGGCATCTCTACGTAATCCTTTTAAACCTTGAAAAACTCACCATCAATCGCGCCCAATTCATTGAGGCATTACGTTATGAAAATATCGGCACCAGTGTACATTTCATCCCGCTTCATCTTCATCCATATTATCAAAATACCTTTGGTTATCGAGCCGGTTGTTTCCCCAATGCCGAATGGCTTTACCAACGAATTATTTCCCTTCCCCTATACCCAAAAATGACCCAAAACGATATCAATGACACAATTCAGGCAATAAAAAACATTATAAAAAGGATGAGAAAATGATTAAAAGAGATTCAACACCAAACCACACCGAAGGGACTGAAGCACACCGAAATGATTTCAGTGATTTTCGGTCAAATCGGTGTCCTTCGGTGCTTAATAAAAGTCAAATGGTTTTAGTTATCGGCGGTGCTGGATATGTTGGTTCGGTACTCTGTCGCAAACTTCTCAAACTCGGTTACAAAGTACGCATTTTGGATTTAATGCTCTATGGTAACGAATCAATTCAAGACCTTGAAGGTATTCCTGAATTTCAGTGCTACATTGGGGATTTTCGACATGTCGACAAAGTAGTTGAGGCGATGGACGGAATTAACACCGTAATTCATCTCGGCGCAATTGTCGGCGATGCCGCCTGCCAAATAAACCCAAAAGTCACCGTCGAAACCAATCTCATAGCAACTCGAATCATCGCACAAATTGCTAAAGCGTTCAGGGTCGCGCGTATGGTCTTTGCCTCAACCTGCAGCGTCTATGGTGCCTCTAATGAAAAACTAACCGAACAAAGTTCGTTAAATCCGGTTTCACTTTATGCCCGCACCAAAATCAACGCTGAACAGATTCTCTTGGCAATGGCAGACAATGGATTTACTCCAGTTATTTTACGTTTTGCTACAATCTATGGTATTTCATACCGTCCACGTTTTGACCTAGTCGTAAATCTTCTTTCGGCAATGGCACAAGCTGAGCGAAAAATCACCATTACCGGTGGTCAACAATGGCGCCCTTTTGTTCATGTTACGGATGTAGCGAATGCGATAATAAAAGTGCTTGAAGCACCTAAAGAATTGGTCAAAGGCGAAATCTTCAATGTCGGAGCGACCGAAGAAAATTACCAAATTGAACAAGTTGGCAGAATTATCAAACATCTCTTACCCAACACCGATGTTATCTCTCAAGAAAACATAACCGACCGACGGAACTACTTTGTCCAGTTTGACAAAATCAAGAACACCCTAAACTTCACAAACTCGCGAACCGTCAGCCACGGCATAAAAGAAATCAGCCATGCACTCCAGATGCAAAAAATCACTAATTACCGCGCGCCCAACTACAACAACTATCTAGCCTTAAAATCCGCCTCGGGCGGATGCCGCGATTACATCTCAGAAAGTGTCTGGTACGATTTATTACAAGCGGTCGAAGAAGAAAAACTGCCTGAGGCACAACTCGAGACTGCCAATGGCAGTCAAGCAGGTCGAAAACCAGCATTAGTTGCAAAATTCTAAAACTGCAAGGAAGGAAAAATGAAAATAACAAAATACCTTTTGTTTTTAATGCTGATGGTGAGTTCCGTATTAGGGCAGTCCGCCTTAGGTGGATTGGGAACAGGAGAAGGGGGAGCATTAAAAGTTTACATCTGGGGGGAAGTAAAATCACCCGGTGCTTATCAATTATCCGGAACTCCAGATATTGTCGAATTGATTTCAACTGCCGGTGGTCCGACCGCAAGCGCTGACCTTTCAAGGGTTACTTTAATCCGTAGTATTAATACAGAACGAATGCGAATTAATCTTAAACGCTCGTTGAATCAAGGTAATATCATATTTCTTTCACCCGGTGACGTTGTTTTAGTACCGGCTGGTTTCTGGAGTAGAGTACGAGACAATCTTCCGGTCATCACAACACTTGCAATATTCGCCAATCTTACACTTACAATAATTCAAGCTCAAAAAAAATAGGAGCGAGGTCAAATGTTAAATAATAATTATCGGTCACTGCCTGAAACAGGTTCGGGATGCACCTCAGGCAGTTTCCAGTTCCATGATTTCTGGGATTCAATTTGGGGCCGAAAAAACGTGGTATTAGCTGTTTTTAGCTTAGTTCTCATTGCTACCGTTTATTTCACAATCAAAACTACTCCCCAATATCTTTCCACCGCAACAATGATGGTTGAATCCAAAGACGACAATGATATCCTAAAGGACAATGCCTCAATTGCCAAGAGTATGGGATTTACCAACCGCACTCGGATTTCCAACTATGTAGAAATATTAAAAAGCTCCACCCTCGCCCAAAAAGTTTTAGCTAAAGCGCCGGAGGTGCTTGAAGCAAATCTCGGTTCCGCCTCAGGCGGTCAGGCAATTGATAAACTTAGAAAAGGACTTTCCGTCCGCAACTTGCGCGAAACTGATATCATTCAGGTTCAATATCTCGCTGACCGTCCCGATTTATCCCAAACAATAGCAAACGCTTATACCGAAACCTATCAAGAATATGAGTTCGATCAAACCCGAGCCAATGTCCGTTCAATTCGAGAATTCATCCAAACTCAGCTTCAAGCAGTCAGCAACCGCCTTGACTCAGCCGAAAAAGAATTAGAGTCGTTTAAGTGTGAACGCAAACTTGTTTCACTCAGCGCTGAAACCGAAGCCGCCATATCGCGCCAATCTAATTTTCAAGTTCTTTTTGAGCAGACCCGTAGTGACCGAATGGCGACTGAGGAACAACTTAACTATATCAAGAACCTTTTAGCCGACGACCAGAAAACATTACCGGTTAAATTAGAAAATATCTCCTCTCCTTTAATCACCAATCTCAAATCCACTTTGACCGAGCTTGAAGTCCAACGCACCAACTTATTGCTTCAAGGATTTGACCTAACTCATCCTCGAATCAAAAGCCTTGAGCAACGAATAAATGAGATTAAAAATCGATTAAGCCAAGAATCAATCAATCTCATTTCTGGAACGGGCGGACTCGGGGCAGTAGATCCATTAAACCGTATCCAATCCCTATTTCAATCAACCTTTGACTTAGAAATCGAATCCGAGCGTCTCAAAGCACGAGAAAAAGTTTTATCAAATTTAGTCGCAACATACGAAACCGAATTAGCCGATTTACCAATCGAAGAACGCAATTTAGCCAAACTCACCCGTCAAGTCGACGTTAACCGGGAAGTCTATCTCTTACTCAGTCAACGCTACGAAGAAGTCCGCATTTCCGAGGTCGGCAAAATTTCTGCAATACGAATCATCGATTGGGCAGCCAAAGGTGTCAAAATAAAACCCAATGTACCTTTAAATATTATTTTTGGCTTAATTTTAGCAATTAGTTTAGCGATTGGTTCCGGGCTCGGTTTGGAATATTTAGACACAACCATTAAACGAACCGAGGAAGCCGAAAAAATACTACCGGTGGTTTTAGCCAACATTCCAAATTTGAAAATTTCCAATGGCAAAAAACCCAAGCTCTCCCTTCGTCCGCACACCGCTGGCAAAATTGACTTTATCAGTCATCGCTATCTACTCATGGTTAATCAGTTAAACGATCAATTTGATGCCGGTGGAGCCGAAGCTTTCCGGATGTTACGCACCGCTGTTCTTTATTCCGAATTCGTTATTCGGAATTCAGAATTTGGCAAAACGGTCTTGGTTACCTCGCCTGGTGTTTCTGAGGGCAAATCAACCGTTGCCATTAATTTAGCTGTAGTCTTAGCTCAAGCTGGTAATAAAACACTATTAGTTGACGCCGATTTGCGTCGACCGATACTTCATTCCGTGTTCCAGCGACACAAACAACCAGGTTTTACTGACGCGGTAGTGACCGGAAAGTCCCCAGCCGAAACTGTCTCTCCGTCCGGTATCGAAAATCTGGATATAATGACCTGCGGTACACTTCCACCCAGTCCAGCTGATATTTTAAATTCCAAATCAACCACTGAACTTTTGGAAAGATTAAAAGAAAATTACAACTTTATCATAATAGATACTCCACCTACTTTAGTAGCAGCTGACACCGCAATTCTTGCTTCCAAAACCGACGGGGTCATTTTAACGATTAAAGCAAACAAGACAACCCGCGAAGCCTTGGGACATGCCCAAAAGGTTTTAATGACCGCGGGCGCTAAATTCATTGGCGGTGTTATTAACTGCTTGAAAGCACCAAAACGCTATGGTTACTATTATTGCGATTATAAGTATAAATATAATCGACCAAAAGAAACAAAAACCGTAACGAGTAATTAAAGGATTCGATTAATGCTTCATAAGCTATCATCCGCTAAAACAAAAAGTAGTCATCCAATACCACCTATCGATATTCGAGTTGAACGTGTCACGTTAAATCAACTCACTCGAGTCGTTCTCAATAGTATTCCTTACGGCATTATCGCATTTGATGCTAAAGGTAAAGTTATCGTTGATAATAAGAAGCATTGGTTGATAGATGTAAGTGACCCAAATCCGGTCCAGAAAGATGGTATTGAATCGTCATCCGTAAACGCCCCACACACTTTATTGAATAATATTATTAATCATCCGGCGCTTAAGGAAAATGGTATTGACATAAAACTGAAAGAATTAATAGCCGGGAAATCTTTTGAAATGATATTGCCAAATTGTCGCAATATACTCGGAAAGACAGTAGCACTTCATTTAACTGGAGTTTCCATAGTCAATTCATCAAGCAACATTGTTGGTGGGATACTTGTGGTTGATGATGTAACACGATATTTAAAGGAAGATAACCGGCTAAGAACACAAAAGCAGCTTTACAAAGCTCGGGTCAATAGCTTACCTAATACACCAGTTATTTTTGATAATGAAAATAAAGGATTGACAACAAATCCACTCTTTCAAAGAGGTATCGAAAAACTAAATATTCTACAGGAATTAGTTAAAGGAATTGGCAACGAATTACGTAATCCTCTATCGGCAATTAAGAAATCAACCGATTTCCTTGATGTCGAACTGGGCGAAAGCACACAATTCCGACCAGTTCTAGATACCCCTCGCCCATTCGATGAAGAGCGAAGTTTACATGAAACCAATAAAATTCGACGCCATTTAAGCATCATTACACAAGAGATAGATGCATGCAATAAACTAATTAATGATTTTATGGAATTTGTTCAGACACTACCCCCGGAAAAGACTAAGGTTGCCCTACGAGAAGCAATTGATGATGCGTTACAGGTTTTAACCATACCAATGCCACCAACCGTAAAGATTATTATTGATTTTCCGCAACTTTTGCCTTGCCTTTACGTTGATCGGCATCAAATAAAACAAGCTTTAGCTAATATCATTACACATTCGGTTTCAGGAATGCTTTCGGGGGGCAAACTCATCTTTTCCGCGAAAATAGAAGAGGCGACCCAGGGATACGAAGACCCCGAGAAAAACCAAAATGAACACGCTATGTCCCCAGAATCTCGGTGCCAAAAATATCTGGTTTTAAACGTTTCGGATACCGGTATCGGCATCCCGAATCAAAAACTTCCTAAGCTCTTTCATTCATTATTTGCTCGAAAAACTCGCGGAATTGATTTAGGATTGGTTGTCGCCCGTTACTTAGTTGAAACTAATGGTGGCAAAATAAAAATGAAAATCATACCAGGAATCGGCACAACTTTTCTCGTATTACTTCCTATGTTTGAAGATGATACTTTAAAAAATTAAATAAAAAATGTTACAGTCTGAAAATTCGATAATAGCCATTAACGGCAAAGACCCCTATCCATTAATATCGGCGGAAACACAGCGTCCATTATTAATCTTCGATTTTGAGGGTAAGTTTTTGTATCTCAATCCGTTCGCTTTTAAACTATTAGATTGCACTACGAAAGATATCCGATATCGATTTTTTACTGACTTCGTTTATTCTTCGGATGTTTCTAAAGTTCTATCCGCCATAAGAGCTATGTTAAGATTAGGCGGAAGACCGTTAATTCTACGCCATCGACTATGCCGCGGCGAAAGTTCTTTCGTTCAAGTCCGAGTCGATGGTCGAATTCTACATAATGCTGGGAAACCATATGCCGTTCAATTTATTCTTTCTACTTTAAATCAGATAGAACAAAGCGAGTCTTTTAGCGAAAGCAAATTCCAATGGTAAGACACATTAGAAATAGCGCTGGAGTCGTTGCGAATAATAACAAGTTCGTTTCGATGGTAATCAATGGATTTCTAATCGGATGAACCAAGTTAGAAGAATAGCATGAAATGATTAAAGATTATATTATATGTTTAAAGAAAACCAAAAGAGAAATCTAACGGATACCTTAAATCCTAAAATTACTAATCAGCCCGAGATGGAAAAAGAAGCGGTTAACCAAAAACCGAAAGTATTAATTGTTGATGACGAAGAGGATTTTGCCATTACCCTGAAAGATATTTTGGAACTAAAGGGTTATCAAGCCGATATCGCCAATGATGGAAAACAGGCATTACAGTTTATTTCAGGACCACGGTCAGGATGTAACGGTCGCTATGACATCAGCTTAGTCGATTTGAATCTACCAGACATTCGAGGTTTGGAATTAATTCAAAGTTTTAAATTATATTCACCCGAGACCGAAGTGATTGTTATTACCGGTAATCCTTCGCTGCCAACCGCGGTCAAAGCGCTGAATGCCGGCGCCTTTGGTTATATCGAGAAACCTTATAATATCGACCGTCTTTTCATTATACTGGAACGCGCACTGGAACGGCAAAGACTGATCAAGGTTCTTCAAGAATCGGAAACCCGTTACCGCCGTTTATTTGAGGAGTTCGGTGCCGCCATATTTATTCTAAATTTAAAAAATATTGGTATTTCTCATCCCAACAAAGCTTTTACTAAATTGTTTGGCTACTCAGAAACCGAATTGCCCGTGCTCAGTTTTAAAGATTTCTTCTTCCTTGAAGATTATCCGCGTTTGGACCAACGCTTAGAAAGGCTGCAACTCGAAGGTACTGTTTCATTGGAAACTCAGCTTCGCCGTAAAGGCAATACACCATTTTGGGCAGAAATTCATCTAACTCTGCTTGATTCAAGAACTCGGACTGGTGAGCCAAGTGAACCAGTTGCCTTAACCTTAATTTTAGATTTAACTAAACGAAAAGAAGCTGAAGCTGATTTACTCAAGACCAAAAGTTATTTAGAAACAATATTCACCGGAATTGGTTCCGGTGTCGCCATCATCGATTTGAATTATACGATTTTAGACGCCAATCCCGCATATTGTAAACTTATGGGGACAAGCCTGAAAGAAGCGATTGGTAAGAAATGTTATGAACTACACCATGGTCAAAAAATGCCTTGCGCCAATTCGGGTGAAATTTGCCCAATCCAGAATTGCCGTGCTTCTGGTGTTAGCAGTCATGTCTATCACGAACATCATGCCCAAGACGGTGCGATGCGAAGCAGACAAGGACCGCCCGGTGCTGAATCTCGCTACTTAGAAATTACTGTCACTCCGTTGAAAGACGAATATGGCAACTTAATTTCTTTTATCAGTGTCCAGAATGATTTGACCGAAATCCGAAAAGCTAATAAAGATTTAGAGACCAAATCCCGTGAACTTGAAATGTTGAATCAGGAACTGATTGGACAAAGAGAAAAATTACTCGGCACCGCCGATGAATTGGAAAGAGCCAATACTGAACTCATAAAAATGTCCGCGGCTAAATCCGAATTCGTTTCGGCGGTATCGCATGAATTACGCACACCTCTTACCGCTATTATGGAAGGAATTAGCTTGGTTGAAGATGGTTCTTTAGGTTCGGTCAATACTGACCAGCAACGTTTCTTGGTCTTAGCCAAAAACAACTCGAAACGTTTAGCCGATTTAATTAATGACTTGTTAGACCTTTCCAAAATTGAAGCCGGTCGATTTGATATCATTCCAACTAAACTTGATTTAGAAAAAACAATCCGGGAATTGGTACAAACCTTAGGACCATTAGTTAAAGAAAAAAGATTAACTTTAAAATTAGAATTACCGACTGGGCTAAAACCGGTTTTTGTCGATGAGCGAAGTCTCTTTCGGGTATTGATGAACCTTCTTTCCAATGCGGTAAAATTTACCCCAGCCGGAGGAACCATAACAATTGGTGCTGAAATTTCAAAAGCAAATCAACCGACGAGAGATAAAGTAGGGACTGGTGACCGGATTCTGGAAAATAGCCCCCAGCCTTCATCGTTAACCGAGCACCAGTCACGAGCCACCAGTCCCGAGTGCTTGAAGCACATCTCGGCACTGCCTCAGGCAGTTATTTCGGTTAAGGATACTGGTGCCGGTATCCCAAAAGACCAGCAGTACAAATTATTTGGCAAATTTCAGCAGATTACTCTTCAAGGCACGCCTCGCCCCACCGGCACTGGACTTGGATTAGCACTATCTAAGGAATTAGTTGAATTGAACCAGGGTAAGATTTGGGTAGAAAGTGACGAAGGGGCGGGCAGCAAGTTCTCCTTTTCCCTTCCGGTCTATGAAGAGTATGAAGATTTAAAACAAACCTTTGTTGCCATGGTAAAAGATTGTCACCAAGCCTCGGTTCCGATTGTGATTTACTTGTTCAAAGTTTTACCGGGGCTACAAGCAATATCGCAAAAACAATTAACTGCGGTATTGGATGCGGTTGAAAAAGTAGTTAAGTCCCGCACCACACGATTTGATATGTTGCGACGAGATTCTAATCAAAGTTCAATTGTCGCCTTATCGCCGGCGCATGAAGCGAATACCAAAACAAACTATAATCAAATCTTAGACTTTTTACGGGGTACGACTTTTCTGGTCGACAATCACGAAATTGATGTAAAGCTCGTCAGTTGTTACCATGTGATTAATCATACGGATAATTTTTCTATCGACCAAGCTCTATCAATCTGTAACGCAAAACTTGAGGAAGTTAGATGAAACATATCCTTTTAGTTGAAGACGAACCAGATGTTGCTTTAGTAACTAAAACTCGTTTAGAACTCATCGGCTTCCAAGTTTCTTTAGCGAAAGATGGAATGGAAGCGTTGAATATGGTAGAGCGAGTACGGCCCGATTTAGTCCTTTTAGATTTAAAGATGCCTAAGCTTGACGGGTATCAAGTTTGCAAACGATTAAAAATTTATGAGCGAACCAAAAATATTCCGGTAATACTCTTCTCCGGTTCCAGTTCTTATATGATTGCTTTAGAAAGAAAGTGTTTAGAACTCGGTGCTGATGATTTTATTCGGAAACCCTATGAGACCAAAACTTTGATCAAAAAAATTACTAGTTTAACTAAAACCGAAGACAACAAGAAATGAGTCAATTTAACGGCAAAAGAATTTTAGTGGTTGACGATGAGCAGGATATTCTCTTACTCCTTCAACGACGTTTAGAATCTGCCGGTTACGATGTTACTACTGCTGCTACCGGGTCAGAAGGTTTGGAAAAAGCACGTAAAGAATCACCGGATTTAATTGTTTTGGATTTGATGTTACCGGGTTTAGATGGCTATCAAATCTGTGGAATTTTGAAGCATGACCGACGGTACATGAAAATACCAATTTTAATTTTAACCGCAAGGGCGCAACCCAAGGATTATGAATTAGGTATCAAAGTCGGCGCCGATGCCTATGTTACTAAACCATTTGAGCCGCAAACATTATTGGCTAAAATCGAAGACCTTTTAAACAAGAAGAACAATTCAGTCCCGAGTACACCTCCCTCTTCCAATGCCGGACAAACCAGTAACAGCAAGGAACTATAATATTTGCCGCAATAACCTGAAACCACAGATATGCTTTTTGATTTCTTTATGTTTCATTAGTAAAATGCTTAATTATTAGAAAGGCGAGATGGATAAAGAATTATTACATAAAGCATTAGTCGAAACGGGAACCGTAAACGAAAGTCAATTTAAAAAAATACAGGAAGAGAGTGAGTCAACTGGCGTCGAATTGGAAAACATTTTAGTCAATCATGGTCTCGTTGGAAAAGAAGAACTTTATCAGGCAGTTGCCAAGCGTATTAATGTTCCTTATATTGACCCGTCGTCCTATGTCGTTGACCCGGAAATTCTTGCTTTAATTCCGGAAAAATTTGCTCGGGAGCACCAAGTCGTGCCGCTTTTTCGGGTTGCCAATTCAATTACGATTGCGATGGTTAATCCTCAAAATATTGGGTCGATTGACGAACTTTCATTATTTACCGGCTTGGAAATAAGCCCGGTGCTGGCTCCGGCTGATTCTATCGCGAAAGCGCTTGACCGTTTCTACGGCGGCAAGAAAACTGATGAAACGTTAGCCGATACCATCACCGTTATTGACCAAGAAGCGCTACCATCCGAACTGAGGGAGACGTCGCTCGAGGAAAAGAAGAATTTAGAGGAACTTGCCGCTGAAGCGCCCATCGTCAAATTCGTTAACCAAATCGTTCACCAGGCATTAAAAGAACGAGCCTCGGATATCCATTTCGAACCCGAAGAAAAAACTTTAAGAATTCGATTACGGGTTGACGGAATGTTACGAATCATCACCGAAGCTCCGGTTACGATGAAAACCGCCGTCGTCTCGCGCATCAAAATTCTCGCCAAGCTGAACATTGCCGAGAAAAGAAAACCGCAAGACGGACAATTTGAAATGTTAGTTGATAACAAAAAAATTGACTTCCGGGTTTCAACCTTTCCGACCGTTTACGGCGAGGCTGCGGTTTTAAGAATTTTAGATAAATCATCGATTATGGTTGGGATGTCCGATTTAGGATTCTCGGTGGAAAATCTAATAAAATTCAGCGCTCTAATTCGCAGTCCTTATGGTATCATTTTAGTAACCGGTCCAACTGGTAGTGGTAAAACGACCACGCTCTATGCGGCGTTAGATGCGGTACGTAGCGAAGAGAAGAATATTATGACTTTGGAAGACCCGGTCGAGTACCATTTGCCTTTAATTCGGCAATCACAAATCAATCTGAAAGCCCAATTGACTTTTGCTACCGGGTTACGTTCGATATTACGTCAGGACCCGGATATCATCATGGTCGGTGAAATTCGTGATGCCGAAACGGCTGAGATTGCAGTTCAGGCTGCACTGACTGGTCACTTGGTCCTTTCCACCCTTCACACTAACAATGCTTGTGGTTCATTAACCAGACTAATGGATATGGGAGCAGAACCATTTTTAGTCGCCTCAACCGTAATTGGTGTTTTAGCCCAACGTCTTGTCCGACGCATTTGTGATTCTTGCAAGGAACCTTATCAGACCATGGCCCAATTATCCAGTCATCTCAATTTGGATAAGGATACTAAGTTATTCAAAGGAAAAGGTTGTTCCGAATGTAACAATACCGGTTATCGGGGTCGAGTCGCTCTGTACGAATTATTAGTCGTTGATAATAACGTAAGAAAAATGATCATTGAGAAAAATACTTCGGAAGATATACAGAAGTATTTAATCACTAAGGGCTTTAAGACGATGCGGGATGACGGTTTAGAAAAAGTTCGCAAAGGGGTCACCACTTTAGAAGAAGTATTAAGAATAACGCATGGAAATTAGTGCCTGAGGCACATCACGGCACTGCTTAAAGCAGTCAAGCGTTAGTATTTTTCCACTACATCATCACCTAATTCAACCGCGACGCTTCGGTTAAGGATATTAACCGAGACTACTAAAAGTGATCGCCGCGGTTCGACTCTTAATAGCCAGCCGACCGCACCTTTAAGCGGACCCGAGACGATTCGCACCTTATCACCTTCCCGCAGATAAGGGTGTGGTTCAATTTCCGCTTCTGCTTCCACTAAAATCCTGACCGATTCAATCTCCTCTTCGGGGATTGGGATTGGTTTTCCCTTATCTCCCAAAATTCTAACTGCTCCGGGTAAACCCAGTAATTTGTTAAAATTGGTCGGTGTGAGTTTAGCAAACACATAGCCCGGGAATAGAGGAGTTTCAATAATTTTACGGCGGTCTCGACGTTGAGAAAATCTTTTTCGTTTCGGTAAAAATGGCTGGTAGCCCAAATAAGCAATTTGTTTGGTAACCACTACTTCATGTCGGGCGCGGGTATAGATTGCATACCATTGCAAAGGTAAGTTTTTAGTTTCAGAGTCTTCCAAATTTGTTTCTGGTTGTTCCCGATAAATTACTTTCTCCACGCTTGAATTTATCAAGCAATTTAGCTTTGTCAAGAATTACTTAACTTTAATCGCTCAATCTTTGAATATATAACTCTGAGTCTTTAAATCGGAATCTTGACCAAGGCAATAGTTTTTATAAAATTATAGCTTCTAATGAATATTTTTTTATCGGCTTTTTTATTTTTTTTATCAGCTTTCTCTAAGTCGGAACGCATAATTCGCGTCGATATTCTGAATCATAATGAGGTTTATCAAGTGCGGGATAAAATTGATTTGGCAATCATCGATGCCCAGAATAATTTTTTCACTGCTTATGCCGACGATGAGAAGATAAAAGAACTGAAAGCTTTAGGATACAAAGTGACAGTTCTAGTTTCTGATTATCAGAAAGAATTAGAAAAGACATTACAAGGCTATCATTCTTATACCCAAGTTTGTAGTATAATGACCGTTCTTCATCAAACTTATCCAGATATTACTGAACTTGATACGCTTGGGTTTTCGGTTTTAAACCGACCCATTTTAGCGATGAAGGTTACGGATAATCCTCAAATTGAAGAACCCGAACCCGAAATTCGAGTGGTAGGTCCTCATCATGGTAATGAGAAAATTGCTACTGAAATAACGCTGGCTTTTCTCCAATATTTAGTTCAAAACTATGCTCTAAACCCACAGGTTAGAGATTTGGTTAACAATCGAGAAATTTGGCTAATACCAATATTTAATGTCGATGGTCATATTGCTAATCAACGCACGAATAATCATGGGGTGGATTTGAACCGGGATTATGGTTATATGTGGTCTGGTGAGGGTAGTAGCCCATCTCCTTTTTCCCAACCGGAAACCAAAGCGATGTGTTTACACAGCGAAGCCAATAATATCACACTCGAATACGAATATCATTCTACCGCGTCTTATGTCAATTATCTCTGGGACCATCACCCCCAGGACCCACCCGATAGTGCATTTATTATCTATATTTCACAGCGTTATGCTGATTCTACTTATGGTTCTTCAACCACTCGCCTAACAAAAATCAATGGTTACGATTGGTATGAAGTACGGGGTTCAGCCCAGGATGCATTATTTGGTATTTGGGGTGGAATTGGAACTACCATCGAAACACAACAGCCGAGTGCGCAAGCTCGAATTGACAGCATTTGTATTGCTAATCGGCGGGCTTTGCTTGATATGATTACGTTAGCTGGTTATGGTATCGAAGGAACCGTATGGGATTCTTTAACCAATCAACCGTTGTATGCTTTGGTGCAATTGACTAATCCGTTGCGCTGGTCAGTCTTTACCGATAAAAATCTCGGTGATTTTCACAAGATGGTTAGTCCAGGTACTTACATGGTAAAAGTTTCCGCCCAAGGGTATGAATCTAAAATCATCGATAACGTGGTTGTGCCTTCTCAAGGTTCGGTAAATTTGGATGTTTATCTGGTTCCATCGGATTCAGGCAATTATTATATTCAAAAATTGGTCTGGGTACGCCGAGATAATTCCCAAGCCTACCGGACTATCACTAATGCCGCGCTGGGCGAACCGGATGGAGTCCCTTATTCTATGGGAGTGGGCGGAACAATAGTGCTGGAAGCTCAACCACCGATAAAAAATTTGCTTGGTAATGATTTCACTGTAATTGAAACCGATACAATTGCGGAGAGTTTTACCGCTTATGCTTCGAATACTTGGGATGGTAATTGGTATCTATGCGGACCGGGGTTGGGAACGACATCATTTGATTTATCAACCCCTGGACTCGACAGCGCTCGGTACATCAAACTGGTAGCATCAAGTAGTGGCTCGATCAGTGACCCTTATGCGGGATTTGATTTGGATGCGATATCTTATCGAATGGAGAGGACGGCGATAGGCTTGACCCACAAAGCTTTACCCTTCAGTAATGATGTAACTTTATTACCCAATCCTACCCGTTCGCATCTGACAATTGTCTATCGATTAACGAATATGGAGAATCTTAAACTGAAAATATACAGCGTTGCTGGAGAACTACTGAATTCGGTTAACTTGGGAGGAAAAGAGCCTGGAAGCCACAAGACTGACTGGAATCTTACTGATATGACCGGTAAAAAAGTACCAGCTGGTATTTATATCAGTGTTTTAGAAGCAGGGACAATTAAAACAACCAATAAAATAATTGTTAGTAAATAAACCCACTTTTTGTCATTCTGAGCAAAGCGAAGAATCTCGAGGTTTTGTACCTTGTGAGATTGCTTTATCGCTCCGCTTCTCGCAATGACAAGAAAAGAAAAGGAGGTAGAATGATAAAACAAATAAAGACCACTTGGGTCAGCATCATAACTTTTGCTTTTGTGTTCACATTAAGTTGTGCGCCAAAGCAACCGGCACCGACCCCAAAAGCGGCAGAAACACCAAAAGAAGAAGTGGCAAAAGCGGATACAGCCAAACCAACCATTGAATCGATGCCTGCACCTAAGACCGAAGCAACCAAGCCGCTTACTGGAAAGGAGCTTATGGTAATTAAAGTAAAAGATTTTGGCACGATTAAGATTGAATTTTTCGCCAAGGATGCGCCCAAAAACGTAGCGAATGTTGTTAAACTCGCCAGGAATGGTTTCTACAATGGTTTAAAGTTCCATCGAGTGATCGCCGGTTTTATGATTCAGGGCGGAGACCCAAATGGCGATGGCACTGGTAGTCCAGGCTATACGATTGACGCGGAAATCAGTCCTACTTTAAAACATCTAAAAGGAACTGTTGCGATGGCAAGACTGCCTGACCAGGTCAATCCCGATAAGGCTTCCAGTGGCAGTCAATTCTATATCTGTTTAGGATCACAACTACATCTTGACAATAATTATACAATCATCGGCAAGGTAGTTGAAGGTCTTAGTGTGGTTGATGCCATAGGTAAAGTACAGACCGGACCTCGCGATATGCCAGTGAAAGATGTAATAATGGAAAAGGTGACAATCGAATAATAAGCTTTTAGCTTAGGTTAAAAAACCGTAGAGCGATTAGGAATTATTAACTCTGCGGTTTTTTAATTTTTCCGGGTCGAAACGATAGTTCCTCCACCTAAAACGATATCGCCATCGTAAAATACTACGGCTTGACCGGGTGTAATAGCCCATTGTGGTTCATCGAATTTGAGATGGACTTTACCATTTAACGGCTTAATTTCAGCCGAGGCTGCTTGCTGGACCGAACGAATCTTGGCTTTTACCCGTTGGGGTTTTTTTAATTTTTTTATTGTAATATAATTCAAATCGTTGGCGATAAACTCGTTACCGTAGCCTTCTTTTTCGGTACCAACCATTACGACATTTTTCTTCAAATCGATTCCAATCACATATAATCTTTCCTTAAATGGAATTCCGATACGTTTGCGTTGACCAATCGTATAACTTAATATTCCTTTATGTTCGCCAATCACTTCACCTTTTTTATTTAATATCGGACCCGGCTTTGCTGTATCAGGAATGTATTCTTTTAGAAAATGCAGATAATCATCATCCGGAATGAAACAAATTTCCTGGCTTTCCGGCTTTTCGGCGACCACTAAACCTAAATCTCGGGCAATCTTTCGCACCTCGGTTTTGGTTAAATTTCCCAAAGGCATCAGGGTGTGAGCTAATTGCTTCTGAGTCATTGCGTATAAGAAATATGACTGGTCCTTTTTGGTATCAATCCCTTTTTTCAATAACCATCGGTTATCGATCTTTTCAATTTTCGCATAATGACCGGTTGCTAAAAAATCGGCATTAAATTCTTGGCATCGCTTCAAAAGGATATCGAACTTGATAAACCGGTTGCAGCGAATACAGGGATTTGGGGTTCTGCCATTTTTGTATTCTTCAATGAAATTTTTCACCACTTGTTCTTTAAATGCGGGGCGGAAATCTAAGATGTAAAATGGAATGTTCAATTTATGAGCCACCCGCCGCGCATCAGAAATGGCTGGCTCACCACCGCAACAACTGTACTTTTTTTGTCGTGGCTGAGAAAAAACGGTCTTAGCCCGTAATGGTTCTTCCCAAATCCGCATCGTTATACCAATCACATCATAGCCTTGTTCTTTTAACAATGCGGCGGCGACCGAAGAATCAACACCCCCCGACATTGCTACCACAACTCGCTTGGGCATTAGGAATTCTTACTATTTAAGCGATATTATTCTTTTAGTCATCGTGTAATATTCGGTCTTCAATCGGCAAAAAAACATGCCGCCGCCTAATTCTTGTCCCAATTTGTCTTTGCCATTCCAGTTCACCGAATGAAACCCCTTTTCCTGTTTCTGGTCAATCAACGTATTAACTAAATCGCCTGAGCTATTATAAAGAGTAATCGTGACCTGAGAACTTTTTGGTAATTGATAACTAATCGTTGTCTGTTCCTGGAAAGGATTTGGCTGACTTGATATTAGAAATCCGCGGTCTAATTGGCTAACAGGATTTTCCTTGATTGCTAAAGGCGTAAAATAAATGCGAATAGAATTCATGTAATCGCGGATTGTTCCGGTCAGGCTGGTGAGCGAAAATCCATCAAGTACCCGATAACCACCCGGCGGGTACCAGCCTTTAACATAGACCGAACCGTTATCATCGCCTTGCCAGCGAAATTCAAAAATTAAGTTGTCGGTGCCGTTGTAAGAGAAAGCAGTATTAAAAACAAACCCGCACCATTCATTATTGGTCCAATGTAAATTAAGCGTTTCCGAAGCAAAAACTGATTGCGGAGTATTACCGCTATAATTATCGTTATAATTAGCCGTTAATTGAAAGAGGGGAGTCGGACAAACTAATATTTCCGCGTTGTAGAAACTTCCGCTATCGTACTGAGCGCTACCGCATAACATTCGGACTTCCTCAATTGACGATAGACCGGCTAACTCATCCGCCAGTACCAGAACCTGGTACCTGATTTCATTGCCTCAACTTCCACAATAGGGACGATTTAAAAGTAAAGTACCGCCACCGCCGATTTCAACATAATCGGCAGAAGCTGAGGTAGCGAGAATCGCCCCGAAGATCCCGAAGATTATGATAAGTAGTTCTTTTTTCATTTCATTCCTCCTTGGTTTAATTACCTTCACAAGAATTAATGCCAAAAAAATGTCAACTGTCAATAACAAGTTTCAATTAATTTTCTTGTTTCCCGATGATTGAACTAATAATTGTAGCTTAAATATTTTATTTTTGATATTTTATATTTGATTTTTAATACCCCTGCCCCCTTGCCAAGAAATACCAAGATCGCACAAACCCTGTCTTTGATAAGTTTCATTAAATCAAGAAGTTATCGGTAAAAAATATTTAAAATAACTTATTGACAGATACTATATATTGTGTTATAACTACCGCCAAGGTTACTATATATAGTGTATGAAGTGTCCTAATTGTGGAAAAGAAGAAGACCGGGTTTTAGACACCCGAGCCGCTCATGACGGCGATGCGGTGCGTCGTCGGCGTGAGTGTTCAGCTTGTAACTATCGGTATACAACTTATGAATATATTGAGCGAACCCCCATCGCGGTAATTAAGCGTGATGGTGGTAGCGAGCCGTTTGATCGCAATAAATTAATCACTGGTATTTCGCTTGCCTGCGCCAAACGACCAATCACTCGAACTCAAATTGAAAAGGTTGTCAATGACATCGAAATTACGTTAGCCGACGATTATAAATCCGAAGTTGCCTCCAAAGATTTAGGTGAAATGGTTTTGGCGCGCTTGGCAAAGATTGACCAGGTTGCTTATGTTCGATTTGCCTCGGTTTACCGAGCATTTGAAAATGTCGAACAATTCATTTCAGAAATCGAAAAATCATCAAACAAAAAGAAAGAGGGGTGAGTGTTGGAACAAAAATCGGTTCGTGACAAGACCAAGCCCGAATCGGGCAATAATGTCCGTCAAGAAATTAAGAAGTCCGAATCAATCTTATTCAATTACGTTGAGAAGCGGGATGGCAAAATTGAAGAATTCCACCCAGAAAAGATTACCCAAGCCATTTTCAAAGCTGCCCGTAGCGTGGGCGGCGAAGACATTGCCCTGGCAGGAAAATTAGCCGACCGAGTTTGTCAATACCTCTACGAATTAAGAGGTGAACATATTCCGAAAGTCGAAGAAATTCAGGATGTGGTTGAAAAAATATTAATCGAAAACGGTCACGCCAAAACGGCGAAAACGTTTATTCTCTTTCGTAATCATCGTGCCCAGTTACGGAAAAAACGCACCCTGGAGAAAAAAGACATGGAGTCGACCGAATACGCCCTTTTTGTCCGAACTTCGGAAGACTCGATTCTGCATTGGGACCGTGAACGAATTGTCCGCGCCTTAATTCGGGAAACTAACCTGGCACCAACCGTTGCCGAAAAAATTGGCGCCGAAGTCGAAGATGTTATTCTCAATTCCAACGTGAAATTTATCACGACCAATCTAATTCGAGAAGTAGTCAATACTAAACTGGTCGAACACGGCTTAGAGGAGCAAAGAAAGCGTCACGCTCGATTGGGCGTGCCGTTGTACGATGTGGAAAAAATCATTTTATTCCGCAATAAAGAAAATGCGAACACGCCGCACAATCCCGAAGCAACTAATCTGACCTTAGCCGAATGCATTAATAAACAATTTGCCCTAAGCTCAGTATTCTCACCGGAAGTGGGCGACGCTCATACCAAAGGCGATATTCATCTGCACGATTTAGGTTTTATCAATCGCCCTTATTGTTCCGGGCAATCATTAGAATACGTGAAGAAATTCGGCTTGAGTCTGCCCAGCGCCCTTTCCATTGCCAAACCAGCCAAACATCCGGAAACGCTTTTAGCCCACATGGTTAAATTTTCGGCGGCATTGCAAGGTCATTTTGCCGGTGCCATTGGTTGGGATGCGGTCAATCTCTTTTTCGCACCGTTCTTGGTTGGAATGCCGGATAAAGATTTGCACCAGTTGGCGCAGATGCTGGTATTCGAATATTCCCAGCAGAACGTAGCAAGAGGTGGTCAGGCAATCTTTTCGGATTTGAATCTGTATTGGGAGATTCCCAAGCACTTTGAAGAGGTAGATGCGATTGGTCCGGGTGGTGAATATACCGGGAAAAAATACCGTGACTACTTAACCGAAGCCCAACGGTTCGTCTGGGCAATCTTCGATGTTTACAAGGATGGCGATGCCAGCGGCAGACCGTTCTTCTTCCCGAAACCATTGGTTCATATCACTGAACGGTTCTTCCAGACTCCGGGCTGGGAAGATTTTCTTAATCATATCTCGGATGTTGCTTCGGAAAAAGGTAATACCTATTTTGTGCTGGACCGGGGCGAGACAGCAAAGATATCCGAGTGTTGCCGGCTTTCTTTTAAATTAGAGCAGTCGGATTTGGATGATGCAATGACCCCTTGGAAGATGCGTTATTGTGCCTTACAGAATGTAACCTTAAATCTACCGCGGGCGGCTTATCTGGCGAATCATAATGACGAAGCACTCTATAATCATCTGCGTCGTTTCTTCGAATTAGCGGTTAAAGCCCATCTCGAAAAGAAAGCGTTTATAGAAAAACTCCTAACCCTGAAAAATGAAGGTCCTTTAGCATTACTGACAATGAACCGGGACGGCGAACCGTATCTGCGAATGCACCGGGTCACTTATCTAATTGGCATGCTCGGGTTGAATGAGATGGTGCAATACCATCTGGGAAAAGAGCTGCATGAGGATGATGATGCCTTAAAATTCGGCTTGAAGGTCATTGGTTTATTAAACCAATTGACGAAAAAGTACACAAAAGAATACGGGATGCGTTTTGTCTTAGAACAAACCCCGGCGGAATCGACCGCCTATCGCTTGGCGAAACTCGATTTAAGTTATTATAACGATTGTGCGCAAAAGGTCGTCAAAGGCAATTTCGAAACCGATTCGGTCTATTACACCAATTCTACATACTTAAATATTGGCTTACCGATTGACCCGATTGAGCGGGTTTATAAAGAAGGCAAGTTCCATGACTTGATTGAGGCTGGAGCCCTGACTCATGTCTGGTTAGCGGATGCGCGACCGCCCAAAGAATCGATTGCGAATTTTGTGGTTAAGACTTTCAATAATACGCATAACGCTCAAATTGCCTTTTCGCCCGAGTTCACTTCATGTAATAATTGTTTCAAGACCAGTCGTGGACTAAATGAACTCTGTCAGTATTGTAGTTCATCCGATGTTGATTATATCACAAGGGTCACTGGTTATTTCTCAAGGGTATCGGGTTGGAACAAAGGTAAAAAAGCCGAACTCTTTGACCGCTATAAGAAAGGCAAAATCGAGATTACTTAAAAATTAAAGTTAAAAGATATTAACCCCCTCTTGTTAAAAGAGGGGGTTTTATTTTCTCTGCTCCCACTGATGTAGCTGCAGTTAAAACTTCTTTGCTCTCGTGTTTTCGTGGGTTTTCGTGCTTTCGTGGTCTCTTCGCTTCGCGTTGCGTGGTATAATTCTTTCTCAGCGCCCTTGGTATCCTCTGAGGTTTATTATTTCCTCTCTCTCGATGGGAGAGGATTAAGGTGAGGGTGTATTTTCATGTCCTTCGTGCCTTCACCTCTTTACAGTCGGTGGACGCTTCGCGTAGTATCCGTGGTTAAAATTTCTTCTATCTTTCTATGCTTTCTGGGGTAAAATAATTTTAATTCTGTTCTCACCGAGCCTTTACTTTAACTAAGCTATTGACATTCGGTCGAACCGTATTAAAATAATTTATGGGTATATTACGCGAAAAAGTGAAAATTGCCAATCCGTTGGATGGGGCTCATTTTCTTGAAATTGAAATGGTTGTTGATAGTGGTGCCACTTATACTCAGGTTCCTGTTTCTTTACTTTCACAACTGAAAATTGATAAAAAATTTAAGCGCCGATTAAAAATTGCCACCGGAGAAGTAATTGAACGAGATGCCGGTGAAATCCGTATATCAATAAAAAATGAGACATTGACAACTATGGTAATTTTTGGTGACGAACGAAGTGAACCTTTATTAGGTGCGGTAACGCTTGAGCAGTTCGGGTTGGCAATCGACCCGGTAAATAAAACTCTTATTCCCGTTCCAGAGTTAATGCTTCTTACGATAAAACCTAAGCATTCAAATTAGGTTTTGGCTTAGCGGCAAACAAAAAATTTTTGGAAATTTTAGAAGTACAATCGTTGGGCTCTTCAAGTTGCGTGGTTGAATTCTTCTTTCTCTGCTATCTCCGCGGTTAAATTTTTTGGTGTTTATTCGTGTGAATTCGTGGTTAGATATTTCTCAGTGTTTTCAGTGTCCTCAGTGGTTTAGTTATTTCGTGTCTTTCGTGTTTTCGTGGCAATATTTTATCTGTGTTCATCCGTGTTTATCCGTGGTTAAATTCTTCTTTGACCGCAGTTGAAAATAATGTTTGACAATCTGCCCGATTTTTGTTAAATTTCAAACGCATCGTTAGTGGGATAATTTGGTTTGTGGATTTGTTCTTTGACAATTTAATAATTAAATCCCGTTAGAAAACCCGGGTGGAGCATTAAAAACAGTCTTTGTGGAGCTGGAGGAGACTCATTTTGTCATCCCAGTTCAAAACCAGAGCTTTCTAACCGGGGTAAACAAACAAACTTATCCTGTTTTGGTTTTGGGGATAGCAAAGGAGGCAACGATGCATAAATTTGAGAGGCTTTGTAAAGCTAATTCACTCGTCACTCGTCACTCGGCTAAATTCAGCTAAAAATCTTATCTTATCAGGAGCAGTTGATGTCCAATCTAAAATCACTTCTCAATGAGTCCGTCGTGAATAAGGATTCAATGTCGGTTGTGAAAATAACATACTCGGAAATAGTTCAAAAATTTAGGAAATATCACAAAGAATTTCACCGAACTATTGACATTAATTTGTTTTTGGCATAATGTTAGATAAGAAAAATAAAGGTTTTTCTTTCTTCGATTAAAATAATGAAAAGATATAGATTAGGTGAGATTGTGAAAGGGAGAGTAAAAAGGGCTCTTCCTTATCGCACTTTTGTAGAAATAGATAATGGAGAAGTTGAAAGGGATGTTGGAACGATCCCGGTAGAGGAATACTTTTGGTCCGATGAGGAGAATAAGAACTACGAGGAAGTGTTTAAGAAAGGAAAAGAGATTGAACTTACAGTTTTGTATTACAGTCGAGATAGTGAGTCTCTAAATTTGGTTCTGAGCCGTAGATTTGCCCTGTTCAAGGATGGCAAACAAAGAGACCCTTGGGTTGAAATCGAAAAGAAATACAGGGTTGATGATATCGTCGGTGTCACAGTTACGCAAGTAGCTGGGAATCGTGCTTTTGGACATATTGAAGAAGGTATTAAGGCTATTATTAACTTAGAGACCCTTAGAACATTTTTGAATGAAGAATATAAAAAGAAATTCAAAGAAGAGACAGATAATGAGCATTTTAAACCGAATGACGTGCTCTACTCAGGTGACAAAATAAGAGGGATTATAGAAAATATTGATAATAAAAAAAGGCTCGTAAAACTTAATGTGAAAGAATATTTGAAGTCTATTGGCAGGAGAATTGTCCGCAGCTTGCGAGCCCCCCAAAAAATAGAACCCAAAATAATCGAGGAATATCCTGCTGATAGAAAAATGAAAGATTTCAACATAAAGAAAATTTTCTTTGCCGATGATGATGAAACTCTCGGCAACTTGGTCAAAAAAGAATTGGCTCAAGCAGGAATTGAGGTGATAACATTTCATAAGATAGGAGATATTGAATCTTTCCTAAAAGAAGAATCAGTTGGAGACGTAGATTTGTTTATGGTTGATTTATGCTTTGAGGGCGATATGAAAGCAGGACTTAAAGTTTGCAAGAATATTAGAAACACCTCTCCCGATGGGATGATTATACTCTGTACCGCTTATAATATTTTTGAACAATATAATGAAATTGATAAATTGAATATCTATGATGTTCTCCTAAAGCCTTTTAAGGTTACGGCGTTTGAGGATTTTCTAAGAAACATCGACAACGGCAGAAGGTTTTTAAGATTACCTAAAAGCGTAGAGAACCAGGCGGAGAAAGATTTACACACAGAATTAGAAAAAGAATTCTCAAGTCGATTAAAAAAACTGGTTCGGGAAACAGGTGCAATAGCTGGCGCTATATTTTCCTATAATCCGCTTAACGAAAGAGTAGAACTCAAAGCTTGGGAAAACGATATTTTGTACAAAAAGTTTAATATATTACAGAAGTATATGCATAAAAGTCCGATTAGAGATATTCTTATGAGAGGTGAAAGATTCGATGACAACAGGAGTCCGTTCCGTTCAGAGGGTAAATTCAGATATTTTTTAAAACTAATAGAATTCAACCGTGTTATTGGACTCCCGATTGAAGTCCCGCACGACCTGGGTTTCTGCTTTTTTATTTTCTTCAAGGATAAAATTGAAATAAACGACATAGACAATGAAAAAGCAAGATGCGCTGCTGCGGACTTCCAAAATATCTTTATGGAGGTTATTTACGAAGAATGGGCTTTAGAAAGACAGAATTTTTATCTTGAAGGAAAATTATTATCCGAATATGGACATGAATTAGAGACTAAAACCACCGACCTTTCATTTTTAAGCAAATTTCTGAAAGATAACTTAAAGAACGTTAATGACATAAAAGCAAGAAGTGAAATTCAAAAAGCAATTATTGACTTGAATGACTTATCAGACGAAATTATCGAACTTGGGGAAAAACTGGCGGGATTATCAAAAAAACAAGATGAAAATGCTTTAAGACTGGAAGATATTTTAAATCGAATAATTGATTTTGCGAAATTTACAGCCACTAAAAAGAAAATAATAATCCATACGAGATTTTCTAACGATATTCCTCTTATAAAAATAGGGCGAACTGATTTACAACAGGTTTTTTTGAATGTTATACTTAATGCTATACAGCAGATTGACTGGTTCATTCGCGATGAAGGCCAAATTGAGGTCAATGCCGAGCATGACTTAGAAGAAAAGCTGCCTATCAAAATAAGAATCAAAGATACCGGCATAGGCATCCATAAGAAGGATTTTGAGAGAATCTTTAAGCCTTTATATACAACACGAAAAGGCGGTCATGGAATGGGATTGGCGATTTCAAAGCGGATAATGGAATCAATCAACGGAGAGATAGTCGTAGATGAGAGCTATATGTATGAGGGAACAACATTTCTTATATCGTTACCCAGAAGTCTAATAGCAACAAGATGAGGAGGAATAAATATGAAAAGAGCAAAAAAGAACATTCTTATAATTGATGATGAAAAATTAACACGCGAGCAATTAAAGTACGGTCTTGAGAATGAATTTAATATTTTTGAAGCCAGTGGGTGGAAAGAAGCCAAAAGACATATCGATTATGACATAAACTTCGAATTAATTCTAATTGACCAAGTCCTTCAGAAGACGTTTGAAAAGGAACGATTAGATGGAATAGGCATCACGAGGAAAATCCTAAAGCAAAAAAAGGATGCTAATATAATTGTATATACCCTAAAGCCTGACAAAGCATTTTATGACAAAGTGTTTGATGCTGGCGCGCGGAAATATATAGTGAAGAAACCAAGGGAAATCCAAAACTTAGTGAGACAATTGAGTAGGGACTCTTCTTATTTCTTTGCTTTAAGTGATACGCTGACTAAAGAACGTACAACTGAGATTCTCAAAATATTACCGCAATATCTCAAAAATTTGGGTGCTGGCATAAGTATTATTGACAAGTCGTATGGGCTTTGGTATAGAAATGAAGCGCATATAAAGATGCTAAAAGGTTTTTGCAAAAATAAAAAACTAAGGTCAGGAGTAACCTGTTGGGTAGAGTATTTAGGTGAATTCGACCAAAAAGAACCCTGCTATAATTGTCCCGCTGCAGTTGTATTCGAGAGAGGACAATCATATAGAACTCCTGTGCCAATGCGGATTGAAAATAAAAATGCTGGTTTAGTAAAATATTTGGATATAACCTCAAATCCGATTAAAAATAATAAAGGTGAAGTTATTGGAGCAATACAGACAGTCATTGATGTAACAGAAAGGGAGAACTTAATAGCATTGGGCGAAAAAATGGAAACTGCAGGGATACTTGAGGAAAGAATTGAATTGGTGTTAAAGACTATAAATAGTTTAGGGTATGATAGAATTCGGTATTATCTGCTTTCTGCCGATAAATCAGAAGAAAACAGGGCGATGGTTTTAAAGAAAGTTGTGGGACATAAAGAAGACGAAATGCCGGAGATTGGCTCGAGATTAAAAGTGAAGAGAGACAAATATTGGGAAAATACTCTTCAAAATTTTAGGACTAAGAAAGCTTTCATTTACGGCGATAATAAATGGAACAAAAATGCAACTTACTTAGGTCCAGATATCCACCAGAAAGAACTCTACAAAGAAGGCGTAAAGGAGTGGGTGGAATTTCCTTTAGTCGCTCATGATCACAACGAGGTTTTAGGAACTATTTGTATTGACAATAAATACCACCAAACGAACGGTAAATTTTTAAAATCTGACATTGATAAACTAGAAGGTTATATTAACGCTGCTGCAAATTCAATTTATAACCTCAAGAGGTATGAATCAACTTTTACTTTGGCACGAGCTTCAGAGGAATTAGCAAAAATAGATACATGCATAATGAACGGAGCAGATTTGGTTGAAATATTGCAAAAAATATTAGAATCCTGCATAAAATACTCCGGTGCTACATCAGGGCACATAAGGTTACCAAAGAGGAATTACTTGGAGATAGTATGTGAAGAAAAAGGGAAAATTCGAGAAATTATTCCCATGGTTCGTATTGACTTGTATGAGAAATATCGAACGGCAAAAGTCTTTCACGATAAACAGAAGTCCGTAGTCTTCAATGCCCATAATGACAGTGAGTTTCAAGAAGTTCGCAAGCTCGCTGCACAAAAGGATACCAAACTTAAAGATGAAATTGAAAAAATTAAATCGTACGGAATATTTCCATTGAAATATACGATAGGTTCCGAGGAACCTATTGCAGGTGTTATGACTATTTGTTCTGACGATTTGGACTTTTTCGCAAACGATAAAATAGCGCTGGTAGAGTACTTCGGTCAAAAAGCAGCATCCGCCTCACTGGCATACGAACATAAAAAAATAACCTCCCAGATTGAGAAATCTGACAAAATGGCTTCCCTTGGTAGATTAATTGCAGGAATATCTCATGAAACTAGGAATCCAATAACTGTGATCGACCGTAGAATAAATCAACTTTCAACAGATATCCGAAATTTGAAGACTCTTCTTGATATCCGAAAAATCCGCAGACAAATTCCTCAACTTTTACAAGATATAAATTCAGAGATCGAAGATACTTTGAAATCAACTTCGCGTCTCAAGAAAATTGTAGATTCACTTTATCTATTTTCTCATCCTGGGAAAGAAAAATTTGAGATGGCGAATTTACATAAAATCATAGAAAGTTCTATCGAATTGGTATGGAATGAGATAAAATATAAAGCAGAGGTTACCAAAGATTTTGATAAATCCATACAAAAAATTGAATGTAATCCCCAAAAATTACAGCAAGTATTTTTGAATATTCTAATTAATGCTGTTGAAGCAATAGAAAACCACGGGCTTATAAGGATAAAAACAAGAAAAGTAGGCAAAACAGTGGTTGTTGAGTTTGCCAATACCGGTCAGGAAATCCCCAAAGAAATTAGAGATAATATCTTTGACCCTTTCTTTACAACCAAAGAAGTAGGCAAAGGTACTGGCTTGGGTTTATCAATAGTATTTGACTTTATAAAGCAGCATCATGGAATCATTGATGTATCCAGTGGGAAGAAAGAAACGGTTTTTACAATAACATTACCAATAAGAAAAAATAAAAAGGAAGGAGCGAGGTAAATGGTTAAGATATTATTAGTAGATGATGACCAGTTAATTCTTAATGGACTAGAGAAAGACTTAAGAAATATAGGGGTAATCCGGATGGCTCTTTCCGGCGAACAAGCCATGAAGTTACTCCAAAAAGAAAATGATATAAAACTCGCCCTTATTGATATAAAAATGCCCGGAATGAGCGGAATTGAACTTCTAAAGGTTATTAAGAAAAAATATCCTGAAGTCGGTGTAATTATGGTGACTGCTTTTGGAGCAATGGCTGGAATGTTGGACAATGTTAACAAGTGTCGCAAGTTAAGCATCTTTTCATTTATAGAAAAACCATATGACCCCGAAGTTTTAAGAACTTCCGTGAAGAGGTACTTAAGAAAGCGACCTCAATATCTCAAATTTGTTGAGAAATTACAAAAGTCAACAAAACTTTATAAAAGTAAACCAGGGGTTATACATATAACTATAGCAGATGGATTCTTGGATAAATTACAACGAGAATTTGAGAATTTACTACATGAAGCTAACTGTATAGTGCTTGATATGAAAAATGTATACTATGTTTCAGACATTGGAATAATGCTTCTAATTAAACTTCACAGAAAAACAAATCTAATTCTTAAAAATCTTCAAAAAGGAGTAAAAAGACAACTCGACGTATTTTGTGGTGAAGATATTAAGTTTAATATTAAGAATATTATCAAAAGAATCACTAAATCGGAGTAAAAAAATGAAAATCGCAATAATTGGCTGTGGTGATGTTGGCTCAACCTTAGCTTATTTAATGACTCAAAAAGAATTTAATGATGAAGTAGAAATAATGCTTTTCAATAGAAACCACGATAAAGCATTGGGGTGTGCTATCGATTTAAACCAATCCAGGATTTACTATAAAGATCTTTCGTTTTCTGCATATGGGCTTAATGATTTAAAACTCTGCAAAGGTACTAAAGTCATAATCATCACACTAGGCCAAGGGCTGGATCCGGCCAAAGGAATCAAGGATAGAAATCAATTAGTTGTCGAAAACTCCAAAATTTTGATGCCTATACTCAACGAACTTAAAGGATGTAAAAATTCAATCTTTCTTATTATTACTAACCCGGTAGATAATATAACTTATCTTGCATATAAATATTTGTGCAGGTTTTCTATACCACCGCAGAAGATTATTGGTCTTGGTACGATGGTCGAAACGGCAAGATATCGTTCATATTTTGTCAATGAATTAAATGACCTCCCTAGGAGTTTACAAAAAACAGTTTTTGCCATCGGTGAACATGGCGATAGTGTAGTTCTAATAACCAGTTTTCTTACACATCTAGGCATACAAAGAAATTCTAAGCTTTCTAAGTACTTTGTGCGTAAAGGTGCTCAGTTGGTCAGGCAAACATTAGGAAGTGGCCCAAAGTATTTAATCGCCTTATGCGCTTGGGATGTCATAAGAACCATTATCAACAATAATTCCCTAAAAAAGGAATTCTTGACAGTCTCTTCATATATAAAAGATAATCAATACTATGGCATAAAAGATGTCTGTATAAGCCTCCCTGCAATTATAGGTTCCAGAGGAATCGAAAAAATTGTGCAAATTCCTATCAGCCCCTCCGAAAAAAGAGAATTAAAGGAATCATCGCAAAAACGGAAAAAAGAGTTGCAAAATTTGAAAAAATCTCTCTATAAAAACAACAAAGAGCGCGGTAAATTATCTCAAGAACAAACAAATCTGAACAATTTAATTATTTCGCTTTGTGAATAGAAATAAATAATTTCCCCCTTGAAAGACAAAATAAAACCGTATAGCAAGGTCATTTTTATTTACACAGTGAAACAACAGGAAGGATTATAGTGCCGAGGGAAACCCATTGAAATCATCAATTATTTTCATGCCGCGATTCGGATGATACAATGCAAAACTATTGACACCGGTTTGTTTTAGGCATAATATTTGAGTTGGCATGATTTATCACAAAAATAAAACAACAATACATCTGGCAGAGAGAGACAAGTATTGTGTCCACCGAATCAGATGAAGAAAAGTAAATTATGAAAAAAGAAAAACGTTTTCCCCGTATAAAATTTTCACCGAAAGCCTTTCAAGATGCGTGGTCAAAGCTTGACTCATATTTGAACGACGAACAAAGAAAGAAAATTCATCTTACAATTCAAGTTGAGTTGGCTAATGAAGAATGGGAATATGAGTCAGAGGCGGAATTTTTTGCAGATTACACTAAAGATACTAAATCTGCCTTCTACACAAAAAGTGCAGATAACTTTAATTACCAAATCAGGGTTTTCTACTATCGTCCTAACACAAAGGTTTCTATTACTGCGCCAAAAAGATCTGTTATCGAAGAAATCCATCAAATTTTTGATAAATATGCACCAGAATGTACTTTACCTGAGGAAATCAAACCTAGCGAAGAAGAGCCAATCATTTTTATCGGTCACGGACAAAGCAACCAATGGCGCGATTTGAAAGACCATCTACAAGATAAACATGGATATAATATCGAAGCATATGAAATCGGAGCAAGAGCAGGGCATGCTATCAGAGATATTCTAGAAGAGATGTTATCAAAAAGTTCGTTTGCACTTTTAGTGATGACTGGCGAAGATAAAGATGATAAAGGTAAGTTACGGGCTAGAGATAATGTAATTCATGAATTAGGTCTATTTCAAGGAAAATTAGGATTCTCTCGAGCAATTATCCTATTAGAAGAAGGCACGCAAGAATTTTCAAATATTCATGGAATACAACAAATACGATATTCAAAAAATAACATAAAAGAAACATTCGGAGAAATAATAGCAACGCTAAAAAGAGAGTTTGATAAAAATAACTCATAACAACTCTTTAGCCGGACACAATTCTGTTTTTCGCACTCCATCAAGTTGGTGAATTCAAATGTTAAGGTCCAGGTTGTATAAGGGCGTTTCTATTTTTCTTAATACAATTTTTTTAAGGGGACCGTTGAGTATCATATAATTAGGCATAATTATTGAAGACGGATTTAATAGATAGCTCCATAAGCTATTTCTAAAACCCTCCAGTAAATAACTTAGTAATTAAATTCATAATTTGTTTCGAAAATAGTTCGCTGTTCGACCCGAAACGGAAGTGGATAGTGCATAGCGACTGGTGAAGATAGATAAGAGAAGCTGAAGGTATCCGATAATGGGGCAGCCTAGGAGATGACTCCCCAGGTGACCTACCAGGCAACCCCAAAAGTAGTCAAAAGCAATAAGTCACAAGTTCAAAGTCAAATTTAAAGAGTAATTTAGGAACCAGCCTCCGAGTCAACCCCCGACAAGACAGTGTATAGGGGATAGTGGTTAGTGACTAGTGAAATAAAATAAAGAGATGACCCAGCCTAGGAGCCGACCTCCCAAGCCGCCTACCAGGCTACCCCCGAGTCCACTCCCGAAGTTACTCCCCAGCCAACTCCTGAAGTCGCCCCCCAAGTTGTCCCCGAATCTGCCCCCCAACCAATCCCCGAAGCAGCTCCCGAAGCAACTTAGGAAGTGACCCCCGAAGCTACTCCCGAGGCGACCCCCGAAGCCGCCTACGGGGTCACCCCCTAGGCGGTACCGTCAACTGAAGAGAAATCAAATATAAAGTATCAAAAATCAAATAGATAGGAAGAATTTTCCCTTGATTAAAAGGTTAGTTATAACTAACCTTATTCTGACACAAAATTACCAAATTCCAAGCACCAAATCCCAAATAATATCCAAATCCCAATTTCCAAAATTTTGAATCTCAGCTATCGATTTAGTTACCCCTCACCCCAACCTCTCCCCGAATCGGGTCTCTCGACCCGAAAAGGGTCGATTCGACCGCAAGGGGAGAGGAGTTTTTTCTCTGTGTTAATCCGTGTGCATCCGTGGTTAAATTCTTCGGTGTTTTCAGTGCCCTCAGTAGTTAATTTCTCTTCGTTTCTTCTCTCGGTGGTCTCCGCTATCTCTGCGGTTATATTTCTTTCCCTGTGTTACCTGTGTTCAGTTCCCTTTGGTCGCTGAACGCTTCGCGTAGAACCTGTGGTTATTATCTTTCCTCAGTTTTTGTTACTTTAGCACGATTAAAATCGTGCCTACATACGGCAAGCTATAGGACTTTAATTACCTCGTGAAAATCTTGTGTAAATCTGTGGTTAAATTATTCTCTGCTCCTCTAAATTGAATTGTTACGAAAGATTTTCCAGATACCTCTGGTCGTGCCCTCGAAATTATTAATTATTGGAAACTTCCCGATTCGGGTCTCACGACCCACCAAGGGTCGGGTCTCCCGAGAGAGTCGATTCGACGGTTTTAAATTTTACTGTATTCGACAACCTCGCGAATTAAGGCTGGAACTATTTTTGCCTTTAAGAACAAATCCTCGATACTTTTACGGTCAGGCGCATTCCAGCAGCAGATGGCTTGATTATTATTTTCATCAATGAAAGCTCTTTCCATTACTAAATTGCTTCCTACGGAAGCTTTGGTTACCGATTCTCAAGTCGATTTGACCTTATCTTTCGGCATCGGCGGTAAGGTTATTAGAAATTTTGGCATTTTGACCTCCTTCTAGGGATTAACCACTGAAGACACCGAAGTCACTGAGTTTTTTTTACGGAAAGCACGAAATTTTTTTGGTGACTCCGTATTCTCCGTGGTCCTCTCCTTGGGTTCAATTTTTTGTTACTTTCTCAAGACAATTTTCCTATTAGTGTTTATCTTGCCGGAATTGAAGTCAAGTATATAAACACCGGAAGCTAAAGATTTTGTATCAATCACCAAAACGCCATCTTTAACCGGGTTGGTATTGGTATAAGATTTTACTAAGGCTCCGGTTACATTGTAAAGCTTGATGTTCACTTTGCCTGCCATAGGCAGATTGTATTTTATCCGCACAATTTTATTGGCGGGATTGGGTGCTATCGTCAAATTGAATCGGTTGATTAACTTGTTTTCGGCTTGAGTGCCATTGATCGTTGATTGAGCGGAGGCTAAGGTTAGAGTCGGCAAGGTATGACGATAGAATTCGTCGGTATTAGCACCTTTTACCACGTAGAAATATGAGCCATCCATCGTCAGACAACCACCACCTTTTACTTTCTTGCCACCGCCCAGCGGAATAATCCAAGTAGTGGCAGTATTCATTTGAATCCAGGTATCCGAAGCAATTTCGTATCGCCAGAACTCTGTAGTATTACCACCTTTGAGCAAATAGAGGTTTTCGTTGTAGTAAACTATTCCTGAACCTTCTTTCACTTTCTTTTTCTTGCCCTCACGGTTAAGAAATATTTTATAATCGTACTGTCTCAATTGGTGCCAGGAATCGCTATCAATACTATATTTAAAGAAATCACCGTAATTCCCTTTTAGAACATAAACAAATTCATCGCCATCGTAAGTTAGACAAGAACCTTGCTTATAGCCAAATTTCCCGCTATGACCAAGTGAGGGCGAACTTACTTTTATCCAATTGTCACCAGCAATATCATAAATATAGAATTCATCGGTCTTTGACCCCTTCATCGTAAAAATGTAACCGTCACCGTGTTTTCGGAATGTTGCCATGCCTGTACCCTCTTTAGGCTTTTTCGCACCTTCCGGAATATTTCTCAGTTTAGTCCAGCCGATAGTCTGACTACCAATCGTATCGGCTTGATATTTCCAGAAACCGACCGAGTTATTACCCCGCAGAACATAAACGGCGTGTCCTTGTTGATAAGCGGTAATCGCCGCGCCTTTCTTTGGTTTCTTGCCATCACCATTTTCTTTGCTGCCCAATGGCATCGTATCGCTGGTCCAGGTCCCGAGGTAGGAATTGGGGGTAAACACGTGAAAATCTTGGGTATTGGATGCTTTTAAGAAATATAGTTTATCGCGAAGTTCAGTAATACAACTGCCGGCTTTTGGTTTCTTCAAGGATAAACCGGATGGAATTGGCTGCAATGCCTCCCAGATATCTGGGAAGCCGGTGGCAATCTTAACTGAAAAGGCTCCGGTTTTAGTATTATTGCTTGTATCCTGGTCACCAAAAAGGGAAACCGATACTTCAGTAGTATAATCTCCAGTATCAGGACCGGAGATTGGGAATATATCAAAAGACACATCAGACATTCGACCATTTAATATATTAACAATTCGGGAATCAAAATAAACCAAAGTGTCTTTGAAGATTTTAAACGTAACCGGAATATCTAAGGGAACTGAGCTGTTGTTTCTTATGCTTGCTATTGGTACCACCGGCAGTGTATCGATTATTCCGGTTGGGAAAAGGATTCGAAAGACTTCGGCATCCACGGTTCCGACCACCACCGAACTGGTTTGTTTATCATTTCGCTTAAACCCATCGACCAGCAACTCGGTTGAACAAGTAACCGTATGCATTCCTAATTGATTGGCAGTCCAAGGTGAGAAGGTTAGATACCGATAAGTCCCTGGTAGATGTCCGATAACTCGTATGGTATCTTCATAGAATGAGCCGATTTTCATCCGAACCAGATAGGTTTCAGTCGTATCACCGTAGTTATAGAGTGAACAGGCAGGAGTCACAACCGTATCTGGCTTTACTACGTAGGAAGGTGAGGCTATGGTAACCGCGCCAACGTCCCTGCTAAGATAGCCGGGTTGAACATATTTTATGGTTGCCCAATCCGGATTAATACCTTCGCTATAGCCCGTGACATAGACATTGCCATAACCATCAACCGCAATCGCTTCGGTTTGGTCCGTGCTATTGACTGGACCGTTATACCTTGCCACCCATTGCTGAGAACCGGAAGAATTATATTTGACCGTGGCATAGTCATAACCGGTTCCGGTACTCTCGCTGTAGCCAGTAGCATAAACATTGCCCTGGGCATCGACTTTAATACCATTGGCGATATCGTTGTTATTAGCCGGTCCGTTATAGGTTCTGGTCCATAAAGTCTCACCTAATGGGCTATACTTGATTGTGGTGTAGTCATAGCCGGTAACCGAGCCTTTGCTCGACCCGGTGACATAGACATTACCCCAATTGTCAACCGCGATGGCTGAACCTTCATCGCTATCATTAGCCGGGCTATTATATCGCCTAATCCAGACCGTTTCGGCTAATGGCGTATATTTAATTGTAGCAAAATCAGTTGAAGTGCCAGTTCCGATGCTTGAACCGGTAACAAAAATATTTCCCGAATCATCGAGTACCAGCGCGTTAACCATATCGGTACTATCGGCTGGACCATTATAGTTCATTGCCCAGCGAAAATCACCGGGTGGACTATACTTAATGGTGGTATAATCATAATTAGCCGAACCAAGGGTGTTGCTGGAGCCGGTAACATAGACGTTCCCAAGCCAATCAACGCCGATTGCCTTTGCCTCATCCCGACGATTTAGCGCACTGTTATAAACTCTTGCCCATTGTTGATTTCCCGAAGGATCGTATTTTACCGTCAAATAATCGTAGTCCAGAACCGCTTGTCCCTCAGTATAACCGGCGACATAAATATTCTCGGCGCCATCAATTGTGATGGCAGTGGCAAAATCAAAGCCATTTTCTGGACCGTCAAGCCTTTTCGTCCATAAGGTCTCGCCGGCTGGGCTATACTTAATGGTCAGATAGTCGCCAAAGTTAGAACTCATCGTGAATCCAGTAATATAGATATCGCCCGAATTGCCGATTGCGATGGAACTGGGTCGTTCATTATAAATCCCCGGACTGGCATATTGTCTAACCCAAACCGTGTCACCATTTGGATTATATTTTATCGTAGTCCAGTCATTACCGGTTCCCGACCCAACCGTGCTACCAGTAACCAAGACATTCCCCGAATCATCAACCGCTATCGCCCAAGCGGTATCGGCACCGTTCCCTAAACCGTTAAATCTTCTGACCCAAGCTGTATCAACTTGAGCTACGGTATAACTGATTAACATTAAAAGAATCATTATCATTATTGCCTTACTTATTTTCATGATTTCCTCCTTTGTGATTGCCGGTTAGCATAAAACGAACCATTAATTTCCAGTCCTTTTAGTCAATTTAACTATACCGACAATTTACCGCCAGTCAAGCTGATTTGAAAGATTGTAAGATTCTAAGATTAATCTTCGAATCTGTAATCGACAATTTTTGAATCGTTCCTCGCCGCCGCGGTCGGATAAGTCTTAATAATACAATGGTTTAATTTGTGAAGGCATCGACGCCCAAATGACCATATATTTCTTGACTTTTCCGATTTTTTAGGTATCCTTATAATTTAGCAATGTTAACTTTTTTTTATAATAAAGGGAGCGGTCTATGAAAATAACTCGGGGTTTCTACTTAAGTTTGAAATTAGCGAGTTTTATTGTTATTTTAATCGGAATAATGGGATGCCCGGGTCGACCACCCGAAGTTGGGAAACCAATCGGTCCAGCCGATGGTCAGATTAATGTCGTTCAAACTTTTTTTGTAACCGGGACTGACCCGGAAGATCAGGACATTCAATATCATTTTGACTGGGGGGATGGTGTTACTTCATCCTGGACCGCACCAAAACCAAGCGGTACGACCGCTTCGGATACCCATACTTTTACCACGGATGGCGAGAAACAGATTCGAGCCCAAGGTAAAGATAGTGATGGTAAATTATCGAATTGGTCTTCAGCCAAAATATTTTTTGCCACCAGCGACGAGGTAAGTGTCCGGCGTCGGTTTTATGATGTTAATCTGGAAGACGAAGATACGGCTGGTTTTGTCTCGACTCCAGCCATCGGTGACGATGGTACAATTTATGTCGGTTGTTCGTTTGGTCATTTTCATGCCATTGATTCAACCGGTACTCCAAAAACTAAATTCACTCATCCCGAAGAATCCGAATTTTTATCTTCACCCGCAATCGGTCCGGACGGGACAATTTACGTCGGAGTCGAAGATTCGCTTTACGCATTCAATGCCAACTTAGGTGTCGTCTGGCGTTTTCCAACCGGTGGTGAAGTTATTTCTTCGCCGGCGATCGGTGCCGACGGAACAATCTACGTACTTTCCGATGATGGTAACCTATATGCTATTTCCAGCCAAGGTCAAGAGTTATGGCGATTCCAAATCTCCGGCGGCTACTCTTCACCGGCAATCGGTCCGGATGGCTCAATTTATATTGGTGGCGATAACGGTTATTTATTTCGATTTCTAAGCAATGGTAATGAAAAATGTAATTTTTATGCCGGCTCGCCCATCTATTCTTCACCGGCTTTAGACCGGGAAGGCAGAGTTTATTTCGGCACTGACGATCGAGGTGTTTTCTGTGTAGATTCTACCGACTCTCTGCTATGGCGTTATCCATATGGCGTCGCAACCTCTTCACCGGTTCTGGATAATAATGGCTATGTTTTTTTGGGCACGGAAAGTGGGGAACTGATTTGTCTTAATGCCGACGGCAGTGAGCGATGGATTTTCTCGACCGGCGGGAACCTTTCTTCAACTCCGGCGGTACGCCAAGACGGTGTTATTTATTTTCGGGTGAGTTTCGCCAGTGACGACAGTATTTTTGCGGTAAATGTGGACGGAACCCGACGTTGGGCAATTTCGATTGGCAGCTCAGACACGGATGACCCAATACCTTCACCCACAATTGCTAATGACGGTACCGTCTTTATCAGTGGCGGTAATGCTTTATATGGATTTGTCGGGAAAAGCGGTGGACCAGCAGCGTCAGCCTGGCCGATGTTCCGCCATGATAGAAAACATACCGGTCGATTACAATGAATCGTCAATCGTCAATCGGTTACGACGCCCGTTACGGTTACGTTAGACGTTTACCGTTAGACAATACGAGCCTCGTTACCGTTTACCGTTTAACGTTTAGACGATATGTTTAAACCCGTTCCGCCCAAACCTAATTTTCCCGAAATTGAGCATAAAATTCTGGAATTTTGGGAAAAGGGTAAATTTTTTGAAAAACTTCGAGCGAAAAATAAGGGAAATAAAAAGTATTCCTTTCTGGATGGTCCAATAACGGCTAATAACCCAATGGGCGTTCATCACGCCTGGGGACGAACTTATAAAGATTTATTTCAAAGATATAAAGCGATGTTAGGTTATGACCAACGTTATCAAAATGGCTTCGATTGTCAGGGACTATGGGTCGAAGTCGAGGTAGAAAAAGAACTCGGCTTTAAGTCAAAACGGGATATTGAACAGTTTGGTATCGATAAGTTTGTACTGAAATGTAAGGAGCGAGTACTGAAATACTCAGCGATTCAGACTAAACAATCCATTCGATTAGGGCAATGGATGGACTGGGAAAACTCTTATTATACCATGGCGGATGAAAATAATTATACCATTTGGCATTTTCTGAAAAAGTGTTTTGAACACGGCTGGATCTATAAAGGTACCGATGTGATGCCATGGTGTGCGAGATGCGGTACCGCTCTTTCCGAACACGAAATCGTTACCGAGGGGTATAAAGAATTAACCCATCCCGCACTTTATCTGAGATTTCCAATCAAAAATCGAGATAAAGAATATATATTCGTCTGGACTACCACGCCCTGGACATTAACTTCTAATGTTGCCGCCGCGGTTCATCCAGATATCATATACGTAAAACTAAAGAAGGATGATGGGATTTACTATTTAGCGAAAAGCCGGTTGCCGATACTCTTTAAAAAACCGTATGAAGTTTTGGCCGAGATGCCGGGTAAAGATTTGGTTGGTTTAACCTACCAAGGACCCTACGATGAACTGGAAACCCAAGCCGGCGTGGTCCATCGGGTGGTGGCATGGAGCGAAGTGAGCGAAACCGATGGTACTGGTATCGTTCATATTGCCCCGGGTTGTGGTAAAGAAGATTTTCAATTAGGTAAGGTTGAGAAATTGGCGGTAATCGCACCATTGGATGAAAGTGGTTCTTTTGTGCCAAAATTTGGGCAGTTTTCCGGTAAAAACGTAAAAGATGTCAATCAAGAAATTTTCAAAGATTTAGAAAATAAATCAGTACTTTATAAAATTGAAAACTACACCCATCGTTATCCAGTTTGCTGGCGGTGTGATAGCGAACTGGTTTTTCGATTGGTCGAAGAATGGTTTATCAAAATGGACGAATTGCGTCACCAGATTATGGAATCGGCAAAACAAGTACGCTGGATACCAGAATTCGGTTTAGAGAGAGAATTAGACTGGCTTACCAATATGCAGGATTGGTGCATATCGAAAAAACGCTACTGGGGTTTGGCTTTACCAATCTATGAATGTAAATGTGGTCATTTTGAAGTAATCGGTGGTAAAGATGAATTAAAATCGAAGGCGTTAGAAGGTTGGGAAAAGTTCGATGGTCATACCCCGCATCGTCCCTGGATTGACGAAGTGAAAATTCAGTGCCCGAAATGTAAGGCTAAGGTTTCCCGCATCCCAGACGTTGGCAATCCCTGGCTGGATGCTGGAATTGTACCATTTTCCACCACTCATTATTTAACCGACCATAAATATTGGCAGGAATGGTTCCCATTCGATTTCATCACTGAGTGTTTTCCCGGTCAATTTCGAAACTGGTTTTATGCAATTTTGGCAATGAGTACGGTCTTAGAAAAAGGGTCGCCGTTTCGAACCTTACTCGGTCATGCATTGGTCAAAGATGAAAAAGGCGAAGACATGCATAAATCTTCCGGGAACGTCATCTGGTTTGACCAGGCGGCGGAAAAGATGGGCGCCGATGTAATGCGTTGGATTTTTATTGAACACAATCCGACCCAGAATCTTAATTTTGGCTACACTTTAGGACGCAAAGTAACTCGAAAATTATTAACTTTATGGAATGTTTATAGTTTCTTTATTACTTATGCCAGGATTGACGGCTTCAACTGCTTGAAGCAGTGCCGCGAAGTGCCTCAGGCACTCGACCGCTGGATAATTTCCCGCTTAAACTCATTAATCAAAAAAGTTACCGAGCGATTGGAAGATTATGATCCGACGCCAACGATTGGTGAAATCGAATTATTTATTGATGACCTGTCTTTATGGTATGTTCGTCGTAATCGTCGTCGATTCTGGAAATCGGAAGACGATATGGATAAGCTGGTCGGTTACCAGACGCTGTACGAATGCCTGGTAAAATTAGTTAAACTCATTGCCCCATTTATGCCTTTCTTCGCCGAAGAAATATATCAAAATTTAGTGCCTGACTGCTTGAAGCAGTGCCGGGATGTGCCTCAGGCACCCTCAGGCAGCGTTCACCTCGGTGACTATCCAAAATTTGAGTCTAACCAGATTGATGAAAAACTTGAAGCTGAAATTGCATTAGTTCGGGAAATAGTATCGCTTGGTCATGCCGCCCGGGAGAAAGTCAAAATTAAAGTTCGACAGCCGTTATCTAAAGCGATAGTGTTTTCGCCCAATGACGGAGACAGTAAATTGCTTGAACCACACCTGACGACAATTAAGGATGAATTGAATGTCAAGGAACTCGAGATTCGTGGCCAAAATAAAGAACAAGGAGCAGAATATACAGTTGAACTGGATACGCATCTTACTCCCGAATTAGAAAATGAAGGGATTGGCCGAGAAATAGTCCATAAAGTTCAAAACTTACGCAAAGAAGCCGGGTTTGAAGTTACCGACCGGATTAAGCTTTTCTATAAAACGTCACCCCGATTAGAATCAGCGATTAAAGCTAATAAGTCTTATATTCAAAATGAGACTTTAGCGCTTGAATTGCTGCCGGTCGAATCGACCCTTCGTCCCCGAATCGGGCGACCTTTCGGGGAAGACCCGACTCGGGAGGCAGTCCGCGGGCAGCACCAAGATGCTCCGGCTGATTTGACCAAAGAACTAACGATAAATGGTGAACCAGTAAAATTTATTTTATACAAAACAAAGGATGAAAATTTATGAACCCCGTTAGAAATCTAACCGGGGGAAAAGAGGTTGCAATATGACGGATAAATTAAAAAAAACCCGTAGAATTTCTAACGGGTTGAAGAACAAAGACCTAATTCATTTTGAAAAAAAACTTCTGGCGGAAAAGCAGCGAATTTTGAAACAACGCGATCATACTAATGAGTTATTAAAACAACCTCAACGCGAAGCCGGTGGTGAAATCTCCGGATATCGTACCCATATCGCTGACCAAGGCGGTGAAACTTATCAACGGGAAGTTGCTTCCCAATTAACTTCTCAAGAGAGTGCAATTCTTGTCGAAATCGATGATGCCCTTAAGCGTATTCAAGAGGGTCGCTACGGAATTTGTGAGATTTGCCAGGCGAAAATCCTAAAGGCACGCCTGGAAATTATCCCTTATGCCCGCTTGTGTATCAAAGATAAGCAAAAAAGGGATAAAGAAAAGTAGTGCCTGAGGCACTTCGCGGCACTGCTTCAAGCAGAAATGCGCAATATTCTATTAGAGATAGAATATGATGGAACCGATTATTTTGGCTGGCAATATCAACCCCAAAAAAGGACGGTACAAGGAGCAATTGAAAATGCGCTGAATAAGATTTTACAAGAGCCAATACCACTGGTCGGAGCTTCGAGAACCGATGCCGGTGTTTCGGCGCTTAGCCAGTGCGCTAATTTTCTCACCAACAGTCGTCTTTCGGTTAGAGCAATTCAAGCTGCCCTCAATTCATTATTACCAAGAGACATTTATATCAAAAATGCGTATGGCGTTCACCTTCTGTTTAATGCTCGATTTAATGCAAAAAGTAAAATTTATCGTTACCAAATAATTTTTGGACGTTCCCCGTTACATCAAAGATTTGCCTGGGAATTAAAATATCCGCTGGACTTGTTTAAAATGGAACGAGCCGCCAATCTATTTGTCGGCGAACGAGATTTTCGGCCGTTTTGTGATATTAAAAACAGCCAAGTTGACGGTTCGATAAATGTGACTGAACTAAAGATTTTAGCTGATGAGAATACAACTATTTTAATCGAAGCGAATCGTTTCTTATATAAGATGGTTAGAAGAATTGTTGGTTGTCTGGTTGAGGTGGGGCGAGGCAAAATTACGAAAAATGATATAATAAAAAATCTGGCGGGTAGATCACATCCTTCGTTTATTGTCGCTCCTGCCCAAGGACTTATACTTCTAAGCGTTAAATACTGACGATGCGCTTGTTTTGCGTTTCTACAGAAATGCGATCAAGAACAGCGATTAAAAATTACCGCTTACCTTAATAAAAAGCGATGTCCCGATGAACCCAGCCCTTCTTAAATCTTGCTTCTGGGAAATGAAGGGCGGGGTGAACGGTTAGAATAGTAAAATCGTAATTGGAATGTGTGCTAACCCAACTTAAATAAACAAAATATGACTAATTGGTAAACACTTTATTGTTTTAGCAAGACACTTTTTCAGTAGTAACCCAAAGAGAATATCGGTCAAACTATCTAAGAGTTCAATTACAAAACCAACGAGGAAAGAAAATTACGTGAATTTATTTCATAATAATAAATTTCCGAACTGCCTGTCGAATCGACCCTTCTCGGGTCGAGAGACCCGATTCGGGAGGCAGTGCCGAGCTGTGCCTCAGGCACCCGCTCTGTTCCAGACTCAAGACATAGACCCCAGCCGCGAGGTTTTTGAGTTCTAAATTAATAAAATAAGTCCCAGCATCTTTACTGCCCCGAATCAACGATTTCACACATCGTCCCGATACATCGTAAAGTTTCAACTCAAAAGGAGTTGGTGAGTTTAAACGATAACTAATATTGACCCTTCCCATAACCGGATTCGGGCTAATCGTTAGTATAGATTTGTCGGCAACACTATTTTCGATTGCTATCCTGCCTGAGGCAATGCCGGGATGTGCTTCAAGCACTTCGGTCGAGTCCCAGGTAAACATCCAAAATTCAAGCGTCCTGTTACCTTTAAAGGCATAGGCATTGCCACCGGTAACAGCTAATGCGCCGCCGCCTTTAATCCGACGATAACTTGGTATTTCCGGCATTGAGGGTAATTCAATCCAAGTATCAAGCGATGGGAAATATGCCCAGAATTCATTACAATTACCACCTTTCAGAGCGTATATAACTTCACGTGCTGCATCATAAGCTAAAGCCGCACCTTCTTTCGCTTTTCGTTTTTTCTCGGCAATACCATAAAATGGTAGGGAATCAACCGTTAACCAGGTATCCTGATCCAAGTCATAAGCGTAAAATTCGTTGTAATATCCTTTTAAAGCGTAAATATAATTACCGGCTCGGGTAATACAGCCTCCATCTTTGCCGTATTTTTGACTACTTCCCAGTGGTAAATCGGGCAGTTGAATCCAAGAATCACCGTTAATGTGATATTTCCAAAATTCTCGGGTTTTACTACCTTTCAAACAATATACATATCGGTCATCGTTTGGTCCGCCTACCCTTCGAAAAGCAAGACCTGAACCGCCTTTTATTTTTTTACCGCTCGGCAATTCTGGTACATTTCGCTTTTGCCGCCAGGTATCGAGATTAGGGTCATAAGCCCAGAATTCGGCGGTGTTGTTTCCTTTTAGCGCATATATCATTGTATCGCGCGAATCATAGCAGAGCGCTGCACCTTTTTTTACCCGTTTATTTTTTTCTGGCGCATATGGAATCGTACACCTCACTACCCAGCTATCGCCATTAATAAAATATTGGTAAAATTCATTCGTATTATTTCCTTTTAACGCATAGATATAAGTTCCCCGAACACTCACCAAACAGCCACCGGATTTTACTGGTTTTGTACTTATGCCGCCTTTAACATCTTCCATTGGTAACCAGGCTTGGGGGGTTGATGGATTAACATAAAACCAGCCGGATTGAGTATCATTAACTGGATTTTCATCTCCTGGCATTACGGTATAGGCACGGAAAGTATAAGTGTCGGATATTGAAACAAAAATGCCTTCAAAAGTAACATCATAATCTTCGCCCGGGTCAAGGGTAAGGCTGACGGTCTGTGAGTAAACTTCAGTGCCTCGACGATAAAGCTTAAACCAAACGCTAAGGGGATTATTGTTGCCACCGTAATTTGCCACCCTCACTTCTGGTGCGAACGAGGAGTAGCAATCGAAAATATCGCCGTCGTCTGGGGTTAAAATTAGCACTACGCCGACATCATTAACCTGATTGTATTTTATTGTGCCGTAATCAAAATTGCCGGCTCCCTGGTCAACCGAGCCAGCCACATAAATCTTACCCGAATCGTCCAGCGCAATCGCGCAAGCGCCGTCATTACCGGTCGTCAAGCTATCATAACGAACTGACCATTGCTCATCGCCGTTTGCATTATATTTTACGGTCGCATAGTCATAATTTGAACCAGTGTGATAACTCCGACCGGTGACATAGACATTAGCTGCTGCATCCAGGGCTAATGCTTTTGGTTCATCGTAACTATCATTACCATCGTAATAAGCGGTCCATTGTTGATTTCCATAACTATCGTACTTTATCGTTAAGTAGTCATTGCCGGTTCCAACGGTCTGGTCACTAATCCCGGTAACATAGACATTATTTAGGTTATCCACCATGATTGATGTTGCAATATCGTCATAACCGCTGGGTCGGTGGAAGCGACGCATCCATAAGGTATCGCCGAATTGGTTGTATTTTATCGTTAGAAAATCAAAATCGCCCGCACCTCGTTCACTATAACCGGTAACCAGCAGATTACCGGAATTATCCAATGTCATTGCTAGCGCTTCGTCTTCGCTACCCGAGGCGCGGGTATAGCGTCGGGTCCATACTGTATCGCCCAATGCGTTATATTTTATTGTAAGATAATCCTCCATGCTGTTTTGCATACTATAGCCGGTAACATAAACATTACCCGAATTATCTACCACGACTGCCGCAGCTGAATCATAATCACTGCCCGGTCCATCATAAACCCGAGCCCAGGCGGTATCACCTGAGCTATAATATTTTATCGTGAGGTAATCATCGAACGAAGTGCCACCCGACTTTACCCCGGCAACATAAACGTTACCCGAATTATCCACAGTAATCCCCGAAGGATATTGGTTAGAACTGGGCATAGCGAATCGGCGCACCCAAGCCGTATCGCCAGTACTCAGATATTTGATTGTTATGTATTCGTAATAAGAGCCAAATCGCCCATAGCCCGTGACGTAAATATTGCCATTGCGGTCTAAAACCATTGCGGTCGGTTTGTCCATTTCATTAGCGCCATCGTACCGCTTAGTCCAAAGCGAATCGCCGGCTCGATTATACCTCATGGTTAAAAAGTCTTCTTTGGTCACACCACCCCAGCTATAACCAGTAACATAAACATTCCCCGCGTTGTCGAGCTTCATCGCCGTAACATAATCGACCCCATCACTTGGACCATGATACAACTTAACCCAAGATGTATTCACTGACTGGCAAGGCGACCAAATAAATAGACCGGTGAAAAAGAGAATTAAACAAGAAAAAAAGGCGAAGCCGTTTTCTTTTACTAAAAATCTTCTAGTAAAGAAGATTCGACGAAGTCGAATCACGATTTGATTCTTCATACTGTCCCTCCTAATGTTTAGAAAATTGGTAGGAACCCCAGTCCTACTTTATTTGCCGAAATTCGGCTTGGTTTATACCGTTATTAACTGCCTAATGCTTTAATTCAATAATACTATTCGGTTAATATTAACTTCGTTGTCTTCGTCTTTGTTTCCTGAGTAATCTTAATTAGATAGACCCCAGCACTCAATCTCTTACCATTATCCGCAGTTCGGTCCCAGCTGATTACGTACTCACCTATCGGTTTCACTTCATTAAGCAGTGTTTTAGTTCTTTCCCCTAAAATATTATAGATTTCGAGTTGAACTTTTGTTCGACCGGTTACTCCATAACGAATTTGTAATCGATTGGAAGCTGGATTTGGTTTCAACCAAACACCAAAGGTTATTTTCTTTTCGACATCCTGCTCCATTGTTCCATTGTTAAAATATTGTGCTTTTGCCGAGAAGACGGTTTCGACCTCTGGTCCATATGCCCAGAATTCCTGGGTTCCTCCACCTTTAAAAGCATAGAGCAGACTATCGGTCGCAACAAAAGCACCGCCTCGTTTCACTTTCCGATTGCGTAAACCTAAAGGAATTGCACTGCCCGGAACCCAAACAAAGGTATCGCTTGATGGTTGGTATATCCACAACTCGGTAGTGTTGCCGCCTTTAAAGCAGTAGACAACGCCTTGATAATAAACCAGACAGGCACCGGTTTTCACTTTCCTATTACCCGAACCGAATGGAACCGGTCTTAGATCAATCCAAGTATCTCGAGAAATAATAAAGCCATAAAAGTCATTAGAATTACCTCCTTTTAAAGCGTAGATAGTATCATTGCCACAGGTCAAAGCACCTCCCGCTTTCACTTTCCTTTCGCGATAGTCACTCGGTCGGGTTGTATAATATCCCGGAATGCTATCTCTAACTCGCCAATTATTCGTGGTCGGGTCATAAGATAAGAACTGCCGACTTTTATTTCCTGAAAGTAAATACACCAGACCAGTAATTGGCGCATAGACCAATGAAGTACCATAAGAAGGTTTTTTTAATGCAACATAACCGCCTGGACCTAAAACAATAACTGGAATCGTGCAGCGTTCTACCCAGGTATTTGAAATTATATCGTAGGAATAGAAGTCTTGATTGTTACCGCCTTTGGTTGCAAAGATGGTGCCATTGCCGTAACAGAGTGAAGTTCCGGCTTTCGCTTTTCTTCTTCTTCCAGTTTGAGCATTGGAATCAGGCATCGACACTAAAGAATCCCATTTTTCCGTAATAATATCATAGCTGTAGAATTCAACGTTATTGCCACCTTTCATTGCATATAGCTTATTTCCGCTCGGAAAATAAGCCAGAGCACCGTCTTTCACTTTCTTGTGACTTAATCCCAAAGGAATATCGGTTTTTTGTGCCCAAGCTTGGACATAAAGTGTCTCCGCTATTTTATCATTTAAAGTAATCTGGTCGCCGCTTAAAGCGGTTGTGCAGGACAGATTGTATCTGCCTAAAGTTAAATTAATTGGCGTAAAGTTTAAGGATGCGCTATCACCCGGGTTCAGGGTCACATTAGTTGCTACCGAGTCATAGTAGGAAGCACCAATTCTTAACTTAGTCCAGAATGATTCAGTAATTACTGTATTGCCAAAATTAATAACTCTAAACTGAGGGGTAACTGTGCCGGGCAACGAATATTTGAAGGGAGCAACTTTCCTGAATAAAGCAATATCTTTTTTATAAGGATAGATTTTTATCGCGCTCCCTGAATTTACCTTATTGCCTGGATAACGACCGTTATCGCCCGCTTCGCCGTAAAGATATTGCAGCCCAGTTGTTCCAGTGGAATCATCAATTCCGATGGTAGCACTTCTGCCATAATTGTACCACGCATCACTACAGAAAACATCCTTATACTGAATTGTAATCACACCGTTTTCCGCAAGTATCACTTCGAAAGTTATGGGGTCAGAATTCGGCGCATTTTTCCTTCGCACATCCTGGTAGATAACAACAAACTTTCGATTCGGGTAATTCCCGGTTCGCTTAAAGAATATTCCACCGCCACCAACAGTTGGTCCAAAAACTAAGTCGTCCCAGAACGCATATATCGTATTATTGGGCGATAAAGTATCCGGCACCGAAGTATTATTTGGGTAACCGGGAGGGGCATAACCAGACCAAGGACCTAATTGAATCCAACCGTTATCCGAAACCCAAAGATTACGATAGGTTGTATCATAATATCTAACGGTAAAGTTGGTTAAAGTATCCCAAACTGGGATAAACCAAGTCTGTTCATCACCTTGATATCTATTATAAGCGGCACCTAAATTTTGACTTGTATCAATCCAAGAATAAGTTGGTCCGCCGGTAGTATCTGAATCAATCCAGCGATAGTCATACACTGAGAAATCTTGCCCAACAAAAGCGGAACGATGAACAAAAGTAGTTTCTTCTTTCGCATCATTGGTTGGGTCCATATCGGTTTGAAGTTGAGTGCGAACCGTTATTCTACTCAACCCTCGAAAAGCCGGTGCCCAGGCATCAAAGCTTAGTAAAATATCGGCTCTCTGGTTCAAGTCAATTGTCCTTGTGCTTACATACGGTGTAACGGCAGGATTGGTAATTGATATGATACTACAGACGACCGCAACACCGTTCTGCGGCAAATCACCCCAGTTTTCAATTCTCGCTCTGGGAATAAAGGTACTATTCGGCGGTCTGACCACGACATTTTCTTCAGGATTACTAATAAATACGGTTCGGAAGTCATCCGCATTCGGTCTTGGAACCTGGAACTGATAATTGAGGACACAACGAATCATCCAATCGCCCAGTGTGAAATCCTGAACATAAGTTGTGTCATAACATGCCCAATACGAAGCATTGGTATCACGTTCAGCATCGAGATTAAGCAGTGGCGAGAGCGGTTGACCTTCAATTTGAATAAAGAAGACATAAAAAATACTATCCCAAACTGCAATCGAATCTAATGATAAATCATAGCTATTCCATCCCGAAACCGCCGTCAAAAGGCGTGATTCATAAAGCGGTGTTCTTGGGTCACCGTTTAGTCCGTCGCCTTTACAAACTCTAATCCGGAACCGATTCGACAAGGTATCAGTAACCGTGAAATAAAATTTTACACTATCGATTAAGGCTGGGCGATTTGGGTAGAAGTCATTCCAAAATTTTACCCCCCAACCATACCTTTCCCACGCCCAACTTGAATCCGCCACTGGCATACTGTCATCATACAATTGCAAATCGCTCCAACCGACGGTGACTCTTCTATCCAACGTATCATTTGAACGTTCCTGGTCCCCGACGGCGTCACACCAAGTAGTTGTGAAATATCTCCCGGTATCCGCGGACCCCAGGGTCCAGGCAAGCGAAAAATCGTGAACAATCGTATCACCGGCTGGGAAAGTATCAAGCGTATCGGAAACATTATGAACCACTACTGAATCGGGCAGATGTATTATCGAACAGGTAACTGGAACGTTGTATTGCGTATCTTGACCCACATTCATAAATTTCACCCGGGGTGTTATTGTGGTTGGAATTTCAAATCTTCTTGGTCGTCGGATTCTTTGTGCCGCGATATCAGTGTCATTGACTGTCAGTCCAGCGAGGGAAACATTGTCGATACTCCATTGTGCCAGCCCAGCTTGGTCACCTTCAAAAATCCAGGCAAAACGAATCATGGACTGGTTCCATGCCCAGGGCAGATTAAATATTTCTAATTGGGGTGGAATAATTTGATTAGTGTAATCCCGGATTTCATAGGGCCAGGAAACCCCACCATCGGTTGAACCAAGTAGTACTGCTCGATAGGCACCGGAAAGAGGGGAAAAATACGTAGAACACCTTAGAACCGTGTTATAATAGTTTGCACAATTAATAATCGGCGATATTAAAGAATCTGGTACATCATCGCGAACAATCTGACTGCCAATTAAACAAGCATAAGGAGTTGAATTCGCTATCCACGGCGCCTCGTATGCATCCTTTCGGTGCCAGTCATTGGTTGAAGTATCACCCGTGAATCCAATTGCCCAACCCGCGGGTGGATTGAGGGTTGTCCACAAACTATTAAAATCTTCGCCATAAATTGTTACGGCGAAACCGGAAGCCGTGACCGCACACAAGAATACCAGGATAAAAATTATTGCGGCTGTGCTTCGATGTGACAGGATATTATTTATAGGCATTATTCCTCCTTTAAATAAAAAAGGGAAAATTTTGATATTTACGATTAAATGATTTTAGATTGGTCATTAAATTTTTACCCCAGTCCGTTTCGCATAATCCTCTTAGACTGGGGTCTATTTAATTATAAAACTAATATACATTTTGTCAAGAAGAATTTAATACAGCCTGTGTTTTTGAGCATAACTTAAGTGTTTTATTATTAATAACTTGCTCGCCCATCCGTCATTTTAAAATTTTCCTCTTGACAAATTAATGTAAGGTGTTTATAATTAATTAGGCAAATTAAGAATTGTTTGTTTTTGTTATTCATTAATGCTAAAAAGGTGATACATCCAAGTTTTTAAAATCATTGTTTAGATTGATTTTCGCATAATAGCCAAAGGAGGCGCTGTGAAATCTCAACATAATTTCAAATTTCCGAAATCATTTGTCATTGTCTCACTTTTCTTGTTTTGCGGGTTGTTAGTCACCTATGCTCAAGTTAATGTTGGCGTAACCGATATAATTGCGCCGGTCGGATCGGTCGATTCGGGAACTGTAGTTGCGCCAATGGCAGACGTAAGAAACTTCGGTGGTGTCCCGGTTTCCTTTCCAGTAATCTTTAGAATTGGGGCTTTCTACACCGATACCCAATTTGTTTCTAATCTCTTACCTGGTGATTCAATAGTTGTTACCTTTGTAAGCTGGTCAGCATCGCCACTGGGTACTCACATTACTAAATGTAGTACCGCCTTAGCTGGTGACGTCGATCCAGCAAATGATGCTGTATTTGATTCGGTTAGAGTCCTGCCATTTATTATACCTCGTTGTGATATTGGGGTAGACGAGATTTTATCGCCGAGGGGTTTTATCCGTGATTCGACCGAAATCATACCACAAGTGGTAGTAACCAACTATGGTACTTCTCCAGAAAGTCTTTCGGTCTGGTTAGCTATTTACGATGCTGACTATGAAGAAAGCACTGCGGTGTTTCTTTTCCCGGGCGAATCAAGAACTGTCCAGTTTGTACCTTGGTTAGCGACGCCGCCCGAAGAATATGATGGCGATGCTTGGGTGGAACTTCCCGGCGACACAAACCCTAATAACGATGACCTTTATTTCGAATTTACCGTGGCTGAGCCAGCTACTTTCACCCAAGGAGAATCTTTGCCACCAAGTACTAACCCGAAAAAAAAGGTGAAATCGGGAGGTTCTTTAACCAGAGTCACAAGTACCAGCTTAGACCAGATTGACACTTTAATTTTTGCTTTTAAAGGAAATAACACGCGCGGATTCTTAGCTTACGATGTAAGCAAAATGACCTGGCAAACCAAAGAATCAATACCATTTGCTTCTGACAAGAAAAAAAGAGTTAAAGCCGGTGCGTCACTTTGCTATGATGGCGAAGGTACAATCTATGCCCTAAAAGGTAACAATACTTTGGAATTCTGGGCATATTCAGTCTCCGGCAATAACTGGCAGCCGAAAAAGAATGTGCCGGTCGGTGCTGGTAAAAAAGTTAAAGCCGGTGCCGGCTTAGTCTTTGTTACCAAAGGACCAGACAAAAATTACGTATTTTGTCTTAAAGGAAATAAGACCCGAGAATTCTATGCATTTGATATTGCCGGTGATTCCTGGCAAACGACTCTGCCCGTTGCTCCGATCGGAGGCGGAAAAGGCTTTGGCGCCGGCAGCTGCATCATTTATGACAGTATCAACCAGCGTATTTATGCCCTAAAAGGCTCGGTCAATGAATTTTTTGCTTACGATGTGAACGGTAATACTTGGCTTGACCGTACCGGTATGCCTTTTGATAACGATATTCTGGAAACCGCAAATAAAAAAGCAAAAGATGGTTCGGCAATGACAATTGACGATTCGGTGACAATCTATGCCTTGAAAGGTGGCACTCAGGAATTTTGGTATTACAATATAACTTCCAATCTCTGGACCGAAATGGACACGATACCATTGGGTCTTTCTCGGAAAAAAGTAAAGGGTGGTGGTGCTTTAGCTTATGTCGCCCACGGTATTAGCACCAAAGGACGCGGTGAAGGCGAAATCTATGCTTTAAAAGGAAATAATACTAATGAGATGTGGGTCTTCTTGACCGAAGCGGCGGCTCCGAAAAAGTCGGGAGTTTATGAATTCGCTACCAAATCGTCAGACCAGACTTTTCAACCATTCCTTGCTCCGGACCCTTGTTTCGGAAGAACTGTAATGCGTAATTCATCCAGCCCTTCTTGGATTGGATGCAGAAATGAAGGGCTGGATTTATACTATCTTGGTTCTCTGACTATTAAAATCTTTGATATTACTGGTAAATTATTAGAACAAATCAGGACAGGTAACACTAACCAAAATAGTGTATCGCTTGACTTTCAAAACTTGAAATCTGGTGTCTATTTCTTGCAGGTTGAGCAAGGAACTACTCGTCGGCGTGTGAAGTTAGTTAACCTGAAATAGAATCTATGATGCTACCAACGTACTTGCAGGCGCTTAGGTGAATAAATAGGTCAATCCGCCTGTGGCGGAAATTCTACAGGTTATTACTTTAGGGCCTAAAGGACTTAAATTTACACCGAGCGCCTGCATTTTTACCTCGTTAGAAATTTTTGAAACCAGACAGAAGATGCCGATTGATTTAATTTCCTTCAAATAGTACCTGATTTTTACTAACGCGCTTTATTTATTTACATAAATAAAAACATTGCAGCAATCGATCTCCAATCGTTGTAATCAAAACATAGTCTTGACTTAACCAAAAACCTCATTACAATGAACAAAATTTGCTTCATCAAGTAATAAATTACAGGAACTTTACTGTGCTTCTAAAAACGTCAAATAATTTATGTTAGCCTTATTGCCTCACGCATTAGGTTATAATTTTCTGGCGTTGGGCGTTAAGCGTTTAGCATTTAACGTGATTAGTAAGGAGGAAGAATGAATATCAAATTAGCCAATGGCAAAGAGATACCGGTCGAATCCCACAAAGCAAGAATGGTTCAGAAAATCAACCTCGCCCCAGCCGACCGAAGATTAAAAGCAATCGAAGAAGCCGGTTATAATACATTCCAGCTTAAAACCAAAGACCTATTTCTCGATATGCTGACCGATAGTGGTGTCAATGCGATGAGCGATAAGCAGTTTGCCGGATTTATCACAACCGATGATGCTTATGCCGGCAGTATGACCTTTTATGAATTTGCCGATGCGGTAAAAGATATTTTGGGCTATCAATATGTGATGAACGTGCACCAGGGTCGGGCGGCTGAACACCTAATCGCCAAAGTATTTATCAAATCCGGTGATGTTGTCCCCACCAATTATCATTTCACCACAACCAAAGTCCATATTGAATTACCTGGGGCTGAGTGCTTGGAGATTTATATTGACGAGGCGCTCAACACAAAAAGCACCCACCCGTTCAAGGGCAGTATGGACCCGCAAAAGCTCAAAGACTGCATAAAGAAATATGGCAAAGATAAAATCGCTTTTGTCCGAATGGAAGCAACCGCTAACCTTTTGGGCGGTCAGCCCTTTTCGATGGCAAATTACAAGGAGATAATGAAGATATCGAAAGATAACGGCTTGCTTACGGTATTGGATGGCAGTTTAATCTGTGAGAATGCCTACCTGATAATGCAAAGAGAAAAGGGATATGAGAATAAGACGGTGGCTGAAATCGTAAAAGAGCTGTGCAGTCTGGTTGACATGTATTATATGAGCGGAAGAAAAAATACCAGCGTTCGGGGTGGCTGTCTGGCAACCAACCGGAAAGACCTCTTTGACAAGATAAAAGACTGGTTACCGGTTTATGAAGGTTTCTACACTTATGGTGGTATGTCACAACGCGAAGTCGGCATGATGTCAGTGGGAATGAGAGAGATGGTTGACCCTGAAGTTGCCGGTTCGGCGGTCGAGCAGGTAAAGTATTTTGTTAATAAACTGGATGAACTTGGCATTCCGGTCGTCACACCACCTGGTGGTTTAGCTTGTCATATTGATGCCAGAAAGTTCGCGCCGCATATTCGGAAAGAAGATTATATTGCCGGCGCCGTAACGACTGCCCTCTACATTGCATCTGGTATCAGGTCAATGGAACGTGGAACAATTTCGATGGAACGCGCCAAAGATGGTTCAGAAGTCTATGCTGATTTGGAATTGACCAGAATTGCGATTCCGCGAAGAGTCTATACAATCTCTCATATTGAATACGCAATCGACCGAATCATCTGGCTACAGAAACATCGGGATTTAATCAAAGGTTTAAAGTTTGTCGAGGAACCGCCCGTGCTCCGATTCTTCATCGGTAAACTTGATGCGCTTGATAATTGGGGCGCAAAGTTATGCGATGCGTTCAAGAAAGACTTCGGACCTAATTTATAATTAAAAAGATTACGGTGATTAAAGAAGATGACGGCGATATAACTTTTCGAGACTAATCGCTGTAATCTCTCTTGTATCGCTGTAATCAACTTATATAAGGAGGGTGTATGTTATTACTTTTATTTGCGCTCTTATCCGCCTCAGGCGGACTATCGGTCGAATCAAAAATTGATTCGGTCATTATCTATCCGAATCAGGCATTAGTTGTACGGAAAGCAAATGTTGCCTTGACTGGCTCAACCCAACTCAATTTTAAAGATTTGCCCGGAATGCTGGATGATAACACCGTGCGGATTAAAGCCGAAGGAATAAAAATTGGCGAGGTTCAAATTAAACGAGGATATATTGAAAAACCGAGTCCAAGAGTTAAAGAACTGGAAGAAAAGATTAAAGATGTCGAATCCGATATCCGGGATTTAGATAATGAAAAAGAAGTACTGAAGGCAAAAGAGACTTTCTTAAGCTCGGTAAAACTCGGTGCACCAGAATTGATTGCGAAAGAACTTCAAGCTGGTAAAGTGGCGCCGGAATCCTGGCGCTCTGGTTTGAAGTTTATGGCAGACGAATTAGCTAAAACCAAAGCACGCGCTACTGAGATTGACGACGAAAAGAAAGAATTGAACGATACACTTCAGGCATTGAAGAAAGAACTGAATGATGTTAAAGCTGCGGTAGAAAATCGTAAAGAAGTTATTATTGATGTCGGTGTAACCGAATCTGGTTCTTATTCAATTGAATTGAGTTATATCATACCCCAAAGTGTCTGGTGGAATCCGTATTACGAATTACGCGCTAATCCATCTGAAGGTAAAGTCGGCATTGGTTATTTTGCTAAGATTTCACAGCGAACCGGTGAAGATTGGGAAAGTGTAAAAATCCTACTTTCTACCGCGACACCGTCGATTGGTGGAGTTGCACCAGAACCATATCCGTGGTTTCTGACTTTAGAAGAAGTATATCAAAAATCACGTGCCGATTGGGGAGCAATGGAAGAAGCGGCTCCCGCACCGATTATCGCAAGAAGAGAATTAGCCAAAGCTGAAATTGAAGTCCCAAGGGTTGAAACCGGAATTTCACTGCAATATGTCATTCCCGGTAGAGTTTCTTTAATAAGCGGTGAGGCAGAAAAGAAGATTGCGCTCTATTCAGCGTCACTTCCAGCTGAATTTGAATACTATATCTATCCCAAAACCCAGCCAATCGCTTATCTTAAAGGCAAGATGCTTAACAAGACCGAGTATATCTTCTTAGCTGGTGCAGCTAATGCTTATGTTGGTTCCGAGTTCACTGGTAAGACCAGACTACCAAGCATTGCGCCCGAAGAATCAACCGAAGCCAGTTTTGGTGTAGATGAACGAGTGAAAGTAAAACACGACTTAGTCAAAACCTTCACTTCTAAAACCGCTAACAAACGACAAAAGACTGAATTTCTATTCAAAACCGTAGTTGAGAATTATCATTCTAAACCAGTAAAATTCAATCTGGTTGAGCAGATACCGGTCTCCCAGCAAAAAGACATTACGGTCAAAATGACGAAACTCGAACCAAAGTTTGATGAAGAGAATAAAGATATGGGAACCTTCACTTATACTCGTAAACTTCAGCCCCAAGAAAAGTTTGTCGTCAATCTTGGCTACTTCGTCGAATACCCGATTGGAAGAAGGGTAATGGGACTATATTAATTCCTTAAAACGTCATTGCGAGGAGCGCTAGCGACGAAGCAATCTCAACGTCGACAAAAGAAAGAGATTGCCACGTCCGAAGCGGGCTCGCAATGACTGTATCAAAAATCCGGAACCTAGTAATAACAAGAATATTGAAAAGCTTTAAGTTAATTGAATAATCCCGAAATTATCATCATCGGTGGTGGTTTAGCCGGTTCCGAAGCTGCTTATCAATGCGCCAAAAGAGGTATTAGAGTCAAACTTTTCGAAGCAAAACCTGCTTACAAATCCCCCCGAATCGGGTCTCTCGACCCGAGAAGGGTCGATTCGACTGCCCATAAAACCGAATACTTAGCCGAATTAGTCTGCTCTAATTCTTTAAAATCCGATGAACCAACTAATGCTCACGGCTTACTCAAAGCTGAACTTCGATTATTAGATTCTCTGTTAATGCGTTGTGCGGAAAAGACCAGAATACCAGGCGGTAAAGCGTTGGTGGTAAATCGTGAACTCTTTGCTCAAGAAGTGACCAAGGAAATTTCCCGATTATCCAATATTGAAATAATTCGAGAGGAAGTAACCAAAATTCCAGAAGACGGCATTGTTATCATTGCTACTGGTCCTTTAACTTCAGAATCACTCAGTAAAGAATTGGTGAAATTCTTTGGTGACGAACATCTATTTTTCTACGATGCAATTTCACCGATTATTTCTGCCCAATCTATCAACTACAATCGCACTTTCTTTGGTTCAAGATATAGAGATGATACTGATTACCTCAATTGCCCCTTAACCCAAGAAGAATATGAAAAATTCTATAACGAATTAGTGAAAGCTGAAGTTTTTCCTTTAAGAGATTTTGAGCAAACGGAAAGGATTTTAACCACTGAGAACACAGAACTGCCTAAGACAAGCCAGGATGTGCTTCAAGCACCTTCTGTGCCTTCAGTGACCTCTGTGTCTTCAGTGGTTTCTCAAAAGTTCTTTGAAGGTTGTTTGCCAATTGAAGAGATTGCGAAACGAGGAAAAGATACTTTGGCGTATGGACCAATGAAACCGGTTGGACTAAAGAATCCACAGACCGGCAAAACTCCTTTTGCTGTGGTTCAATTGCGCAAAGAAAATCAGGAAGGCACGATGTATAACCTGGTCGGATTTCAGACCCGGTTATTACAGAAAGAACAAAAAAGAATCTTCAGTTTAATTCCAGGATTGGAGAATGCAGAGTTTTTAAGATATGGCAGTGTCCATCGTAATACTTATCTCAATGCCCCACAAATTCTCAAACCAACCTTGCAGACAATTAAACGTGAGCCTCTCTTTATTTGTGGCCAGCTATGCGGAGTTGAGGGTTATGTTGAATCAATCGCCACTGGTCTTTGGGCTGGCATAAATGCCCTTCGAATTCTTTCCAGTAAAGAACCAATAATACCACCGATAGAAACAATGTTAGGTGGTCTTATCAAACACATCACCACACCCAACAAAAACTTCCAGCCAATGAATGCAAACTTTGGACTGTTACCCGTGATTAAAGGTTCGATTAAAACCCGAAAACAAGAATATTACGACCGTTCAATCCAAAGTCTTAATCAATTTCTAAAGATTTTATAACCGCGGAGACCACAGATTGGTTATAATTATTACTTATAACAACAGCTCAATTCTTTTCTAAGAATCTTATAAAACTTATCTTTCGCCTGACGTTCGAGCCATGGATAATGCCCACAGTTTTTTAATAAAATGAATCCCGCCCTTCGTTTCTGCGGGCAATCCAAGAAGGGCGGGATGAATCGAAAATCTTTTAAAATAGCCGATAACGGTTTCATCAGGAAGGAGTTAATCCGTAAGGATTTTATCATAAAAGGCTTACGCCTTAACTCCATCATCATCTGATATCTTTGCTCAGTGTTAAAAGTTTACCACTTTTTCGCAATTCATCTGCCTCATTCCATACACGATAAAAGATGTCACCTTGAACATTAATCAGGTCTGATTTTTTGGATTCATCAGGAATTGGGTCATAAGAATCGGTTTTTGAAGTTAACGAACCAAGTCGTTCCAATGATTTGTTTTTGTCTTTAACTTTGGGATTATCTAAAATTTTGATAATAGAATTATATTCTGCTCTCTCTTTCTGGTTGAGATGGCTTAATCGGTTTGCTTGCAGTTTTTTAACATATTTTTGTTCAAAAGGTCCACTACTGACCAGTATCAGTTTTTTTACCATCGAAGGGTAGCGGGCAGCAAAAATATAGCATAACCACGCACCCCAGGAATGACCAATTAATATAATGGGTATTTCGCTATTCTTCTTTAAAACCCTCTTCAGTTCTGAGAGTTGCCCTTTGATAGAGTTAATCCGGGAGTTAACCCGTAAGGGTTTTATAAAAGGCTTACGCCTTAACTCCTCACCGCCATGAATAACCGCGACTTTAAATGGTCGAATCGACCCTTCATCGATGAGACCCGATTCGGGCAGTTTTCCATATTTTCTCAGATTTTTCATTTTATATTATATAACTGAACTGCTCTTGTTAAAAATTTACCAGCATTGAAAAGAAAGGATATGTACCAATATATGCTCTTATGCCTCTTACATCATAGACCATTCCCACCGAAAAATTTAACCGATTTTCGGTCGTTCGGATGATTATATTTGCTTCCACCGAAGTCTTTCCACTTTCAGTAGCCCAGTCAATAATTTCGTAGCCTTTCAAACCCAAACTGAAATCGATAAAATGGTTTGGACCTAAATCGGTCATTAAACCGGCTCGGTAGGTAAGAATTTCTCCTACTGTTTCGTCCGACCTGCTTCTTCCGGTATGGCTAAAGGTAATGGCAATAGGATATTTAACCACATCGGTCTTGATAACGCTGTAAGCACCAAAAAAGAAATCAAGACTGCCCTGACTTAAAACCGGATAAGTAAAGTAATAATTATACTCATAACGGGCGGTTGGGAATTTTATACCACCGCCCAAGGCAAAGTATATCGGTTTTTCTTTGTTGCCGTAAACTACTTTCCGAATTCTTACCGAAATATCACCCCAGCCGCTCGCATTTATCCCGTCTGCATATTCTATATCGTAATGCCTACCATTTCTTACAATATAAGGGACGCGCAATCCAATTTCAAATAATTCGGGAATTCCGTATTCGAAACTAATCGGCAGATTAATTCGGTAATAATCAAATACTGAATCACGGATTACTGTCCCATTAGAATCATAAAAATCACTTGTGCTTATCGGGTCAAGTTGAGCCGAAACTCTAAATTTATGTTCTTCCACCAGGTAAGTACCAAAGGGCGATAGTTCTTCACCAGCCGTTCCGTTAATATTATCCCAGACATCGTAAATTGGACCCGGAATCGGATTTGCAAAGGATAGCTTGATGACAAATAATAGGAAAAGGGCGAAGGTTTTTAATTGTACTTTGTACATTTTAACCTCCTTGGTTAATAAATCCTAAATTAGAATATCAAAATTGATAGCCTATTCCAACTCTCGGCTGGAAAAAATCGGCATATACAATATGAAAAAATGGCTCAATGTGTTTAAACAGCATAAGATTTACCCCTAAAATAAAACCAAAATTATCGACCGATTTGTAAGTATAAGGTATGAAATCCCAAGAAGAATAAAATATATATTCGTCAAAGATATAAGCATTCGCTATCCATAAAGTTACATTTTGACTATGAAATGAAAAAGACTTTTCGACTTGAATCACGCCTATGACTCCTCTTGTATTCGAGTGAAATGTGTATATGTGCCCGCTTTCATACGGGGCTCTATCAAAACTAAATATTTCGTTGTAGTGGAAAGATAAAGCCATTCTGAACTCATTAATATCAAAAATACGAGAAATGATGCCTGCTCCAATAATATAATCGCGATAATTCCTTTCTGGATATGTGTTATCCTTTACATTATAAACAGCTCCTTCCGCAGAGAGCGTTATAAAACGATTTATTCCATATTTCATGAAAATCGAGGACCTAGACCAATTGTGTTCTAATGGAAAATTAGGATCCATTTTTCTGTGAAATTGTTTCCAGAAACCCCCAATTTCTAATTTCCCTGTTTTAAGTTCGGGACCTAAAACTTGCCCATCGGTTACATTGCTCCCAAATAAAAGCAGCAAAAATAGGGAACTGGCTAATTTAAACCTCATGCATCCTCCTATTTTTAAAAATATTGTATTTATCTTGACCTTATCACTTTTTCTACTTGCTTGAAATCATCGGTTTCAAGTCGAATGAAATATACTCCGGGTGAAACCTGTCTGCCTATGTTATCTCGACCGTCCCAGACAAGCGAATTACTTGTGCCTTGTGACTTGAGGCTTGTGACTAATCTACCAGTTGCATCATAGATTCTTAACTTAATATCACCTGGCTGGTTGATTTGATAACTAATCGCTATTTTCTCGCGAAATGGATTGGGCTGAATTCGCAAAAACGGCAGAATTTTCACTTGTCGATTTTCTTCTATTCCGCCAACTCCAGAATTAAACCAAATCGTGACATTGTTCATACCCCAATTAGCGCAGGCTATGTCCATATCACCATCGCGGTCAAAATCGGCTGCGTCGATTCCCCAAGGTGAATCACCCACATTATATGCCACCGCTCTGGCAAATGTCCCATTACCATTATTTAATAATACAGCGATTGAATCAGAACCATTAGCGGTAGTCGTTAAATCAATATCGCCATCACCATCAAAATCGCCACCATTAATGAATCGAGTGTAACTTCCGGTCGGATAGCTTAACGGATTAGAAAAAGTACCATCACCATTATTAAGTATCACGGTAACATTACCACTGCTATAATTAGCGGTTGCAATATCAATATAACCATCGTCATTAAAGTCGTTACCGTAGATACCGTCAGGGGTGTTTCCAACCGGATAGTTGGTAAGTTCGGGAAAAGTGCCATTGCCTCGATTTAGTAAGACTGAAATATTATTATTGCTCCCGTTTGCCACGATGATGTCCAAATCACCGTCGTTTTCGACATCCCGCACCATTACACAATTAGCCGAAGCACCGGCGGAATAGGTATATGGACCAGAAAAACTTCCATTACCATTATTGAGCATTACATGGACATTATTACCCGAACCCCAGCCATCGGTCATGACTAAATCAACATCACCATCGGCATCAAAATCGCCACCCGAAACATCAATCCCAAGAATCGCCGGCGCATAGCTGGCAAACTGATTAAAGGTTGCGTTGCCGTTATTCTTAAGAATCACCAGATAAGAGGTTCCAGGTTGGTTATGGGCTACTGCCAGATCGATGTCGCCGTCCGCATCAAGGTCAGACGCAAATACCGACATCGGGTCCTGCATGACCGTATAAAAAGACGGAGCAGAAAATATCCCATTGCCATTATTAAGCAGCACCGCGATTTGACCAGGATTTGGATAGTTACTATTAGTTATGGCTAAATCAATGTCTCCGTCCGAATCAAAATCAGCTGCACACATTCCTCTTGGTTCAGCTCCTGCCGAATAATTCTGGCGGCTATTAAAAGTTCCGTTAGAACTGGTTGTGATTTCAACCGTAAAACTTAAAGAAAACCCCCTGAGCTTGACGCTGCTTATTGCCTGAATTTCCTTAGTCAAAAGAACCGTTACCAATTCGCCCTCCATAAAATTCGTTGAGGGGTCAAATGTCGCGGTGCGGATGGCACTATCATAACTGATTGTACCCGAATGAAGACCCGACTTTGCCCCGTAAATGATAAAGGTGGTATCATTGAGGGTTGAAGGGTTGATACTCAGATTGAATGAGGCGGATACGCTGGTTGATTTTGGCACCGCCAGTTTATTTTGCTCAGGATTAGTTGAAACTACGGTTAAGGCATTTTGGTTAAGGAGCACCGAAACCGAATCCGCAGTAAGGTTTGCCACACTTAAATCAATATCTTCATCATTATCAAAGTCACCACCACAAATTGAATAGGACCAAATTCCCGACGGATAATTGGTCGCGGTGCGGAACGTTCCATTGCCATTGCCGATAAGTATCGAAGTGTTATTCGAGCCGCGATTTGCCACGGCTAAATCAAGACTGCCGTCACCATCCAAATCAAATGTAACAACTGAACGAGAACCATTGCCAGTTGGATAGTTGACCGGATTGCCGAAACCGCCATTACCGTTTCCTAATAATATAGAAAGATTATTAGAGCCAGAATTCGCCACGGCTAAATCAAGATTGCCGTCTTCATTAAAATCGCCCTGACCTAATGACATCGGATTGGTACCGGCAGAATAATTTACCGCGGTTTCGAAAGTTCCATCACCGTTGCCCAGAAGAATCGAAACATTATCCGAGTTTTCATTAGCCGCAGCCAGGTCGAAAAACCCATCATTATTAAAATCACCGATACCAATCGCCGAAGGGCTGGTGCCGGCTGCATAATTGACCGCTGGATTGAAACTACCATCACCATTACCTAAAAGGATTGAAATATTATTGGAACCTGAATTGGCTATCGCCAGGTCAATCTTACCATCCAAGTTAAAATCGCCACAGTTAATGGCATTCGGATAGTCACCAGCCGAAAAGTTCTGGGCGGTTTGAAACGTTCCATTTCCATTACCCAATAGGATGGAAACGTTACCCGAACCACGATTTGCCACGGCTAAATCGAGAATACTATCGTTATCAAAGTCAGCCGCGGTTAATCCAAGGGGTTCGGAGCCGACTTGATAGTCAGCGTTAAAGTCGAATTCTCCAGTACCATTACCAAAAAGTATTGAAACCCGGTCCGAAAATTCGTCGGTCACTGCCAAATCCAGATTTTCATCAGAATTGAAATCACCGGTTATGACACAACTCGGCATATCACCGGCATTATAAGAAGTTGGAGTAGAATAGCGACCGGAACCCCTGCTCACCTTTGTCGTAAACTGCCATGAAAAGCCGTCAATCGAATCACCGGTTATTGACCGGATTTCTTTGGTAAGAACCGCGGTGATTAACTCGCCAGGTCGGAAATCGGCATTTGGATTGATTGTTACGGTTTTTGCTATACTGTCATAAGCAATCATTCCCGGCTGGGTTCCGGTTAAAGCACCATTAATTTTAAAACTAAGCGGGGTTAAACTGGTTGAGTCCATATCGGTATTAAAAACTGCCGAAATATTAGTACTGCAACCGACATTCAGTTGGTTCTGAGCCGGCATGGCAAAAACCACTTTGGGCATAGCTACTGCGGCACCGGGTCCACCATAAGCGCCCATGTCATTTCTTGAACCATCCGGGTCATTATATTCGGGCAAAGGGTTCCCAGTATCGATACAGGGTGAACCCGGTTGCAGATGATAATCGCCGGTTAAGGTATCCTGATACAAAGGATTTGCCGATATTGAACCGGTTCCACCTGAACAATTACGATAATTTGTCCCATTTCCCCAGACATCGTTATAGGTAAGCACTGGCGGCGTTCCAACCGCATTGATTCCATAAGTCGAATTGCCCGTTACAATATTATTCATCACGGTTGGTCCATAACCACCGCCGTCGTAGATACCGTAGCGGTTTCCCGCAATCGTATTGTTAATTATTGTGGCATTAGTGCTTAAATCGATGCCGGGAAAATTATTGTTTATTACGACATTATTATGGATAAAAGCAAGCGCGCCGTTCCAGGTTGCGATACCCTGATCATTGACTTCAACTCGGTTATTAGCAATCTCGGGTGATGCGCCGGAATTACAAAAGATACCGGCACCGCCCGGCATTGAACCGCCCGAAATTGCACCGGTAACCGTAAATCCCTTAAATTTTGTGTTATTGTTGATGTTATTGCCAATAGCGGTCACCACGTCGCCCGTATTACCACCGCCATCAATTATTGATAAACCTTCACCCGCACCCGATACGATAACATCCGCTTTTAGACTTATTTCCTCCAGATACCGACCCGGCGCTACCATTACGATATCACCCGGACCAGCCGCATCGATTCCCTGTTGGATAGTTGGATACTGACCGGGCACATGGATTATAACCGCAAGCGATTGCCCGGAAAATAGAACAGCCACCCAAATCATAAAAAATATAAAGTTTCGCATCATTACCTTCTTTCTTTTATCTATTATGTTTAACATTAAAGATATCCACCCATCATAAATCCGTTCGATTTCTTATTCCTCATTTGTGGGAAAAATCTCGTTTATTCACGGCGCAAATGGTTTCTTGAAAAAGTACAAAATGGGGGTACGTATTTCTCGGCATTTTGGCGAGACCGGTGAATTGTGGAATAGGAATTAGCCGATATTTAATTGAACTCATAACTTAAAAATAACGGAAAAATTTATCTTGTCAATCCCGGCTAACAATTTTCTCCCTAAGCAAGGTTGGTTTCAAAAGTGGTGCTGGAATGATAAAGCAGAAACCTCAGAGAAATTCACCAAAAACGAGAAGTCACGCAGACAGGAAAAAATATTTAACCACCGAGATGGCGGAGACCTTCGAGAGAAGAAACGAAGAGAAATTAACCACTGAGGGCACTGAATTCACCGAATAATTTGACCGCCCGAGTCGGGTTTTCCCCGAAAGGCGGGGGCGATTTGCCTCGACGAAGGGTCGATTCGACAGAGATAGCGGAGAATTTAAGATTTTGGAAATTGGAATTTGGACATTATTTCGGATTTCGTGCTTCGAATTTCGGAATTCTAGTATACTGCCAGTACACTCAAAATCAAGGCGATTTTTCGTCTATCGTCTTGATTGTCCGTCGCTTATCGCAATTTCGGTTCAGGGAGGGGGTACCACCTATGGGGTGACCCCGTAGGCAGCTTGGGGAGTAGCCTCGGAGGTCGCTTCGGGGGTCACTTCCTAAGTTGCTTCGGGAGCTGCTTCGGGGATTGGTTGGGGGGCAGCTTCGGGGACAACCTGGGGAGCGGCTTCGGGAGTTGGTTGGGGAGTAACTTCGGGAGTGGACTCGGGGGTAGCCCCCTAAGTAACCTGGGGAGTTGGTTCGGGGGCTGGTTCCTGGGTGGACTCTATAACATCAAGATAAGGTAAAAACCCGCTGCTTACGCAATCTTTCCCTCATCTAAAATTATTGTTCCGTTTTTCCCCGAATACATTCTTTTGTTGTCGGAATTAAATTCATATTTCATATCAAGCGATAAAGCTTCCAATGATAGAATTTTATAATGACGACATCTGTAAATATGATTTCGACCAGACCCGCCTGACTCGTAAATTTCAAAAGACATCAAAAAATGGATTGTGTCATGAGTGACCTTGAACTCATCGGATGGTGAAAAGTAAAAACTTCTTTGAGTTGTTGCTATATTTTCAGCGTTGTAAGTTTTACACTCCAAATAATATGGTTTATCTTTGAACCAAAACACTATATCAGGATAACCGGTAGATTTTTTCTTGCCACTGGATGTTGTTGGAACATCCGCTTTTAGATGTAGGTCGTTTAAAGCTTTTTTAACAAATGGTTCTATATCATTTCCTACTTCATTTGGGCGTGGTCTCAAAATGCCGGTTTTATTTATTGCCCTACCGGCTTGCAATGCAGCTTGTTTTAAGAGTCCCAATAACTCGTTATGACCTGAATTATTGAAGTCAAAAGGAAGTACCTTTTTGCCACTCAAAGATTCAATCACAAGATTAAAGGGAATATCTTTCAATGGTACGAGCATTTGTTTAACAATTTTTTCTAATCGACCGACATATTCTTTCTCGTTCATTTATCTGACCTTTCTGAAAATGAGTATATTTTCTTTTATCATCACATTATAAAGACCAAAGATGATTTTATCGATATTCTTTACCAGCTTAAATCCAATCTTCTCGGCGCAATCTATTGTAAACTCAACTGTTTTTACTTCTTGACCAAGATAAGTAGCATTTCCAATAACTATTACGGCATATTTTTTCGGTTTTAGGACTCGATACATCTCTCTTAAGCTTAACTTTATATCTTCATTGTATAAATCTATTCGGTTCGGACCTTTTCCCCTAACCCCAATAAACTCCTCTCTAATCTCTGGCATGTCATAACCTAATTCCTTAAAAGCGTGAGCATCGTTCGATACGTAATCTAAAGCGATTGAGTAAGGAGGAGAAGTGATTATCCCGTCGACGCTTTCTATCTTTAATGCTCTTGAGTCTCCTATTTTTATATCCATCTTACCTAATTTGAGATTTAGTTTATCAACTATTTCGGTATAATCTTTAACCGAAGCAATCATTATGTCTAGATTTTTTAAGAATGAATTGGTAAATTCTCTTCCTCTTCTCGCATTATCACTAATCGCAACAAGTTTTGCCATTTTATAAAAATTCTTAACCCTATTATCAGGCATTGAACTTATTGCATCATCTATCGTTTTCCCCTCTTGGTTAAACAAGGGTTTGCCAATCTTATTTGTTACTTCTTCTTTCCACTCTAAAATTTGGGGTAAAACATTAATCGATTCAGTTTTCACTTTGCTTTGGATAATACAAAGAGGTGAAACATCAATGCCGACACAGTTTATTCCTAATAACTGAGCTTCAACCGCAGCAGTTCCACTTCCAACAAATGGGTCAAGAACCGTATCTCCTTGCTCAAGACCTATGATGTTAAGAAGTGCTCTTATCATCTGAGGGTGAAATTTCCCCTTATATGGGTAAATCCAATGTGTGAGGTATTGGTTAACGGACCTTGTTTGATTCTTCTGAATAATTTGATAATAGTCGGTCGGTTTTCCCTTTATGTACTTAAAATAAGCTAATTTTCTTCGGAGATTATCATCATTTTCAACATCAATCAATTTAAATTCTCTTAACCCGTTAGTTACTTCAAAATTTACCCCAAGCGACTGTAATTCAAGTTGGGCTAAAGCTAATTCATAAATGAATTGAACATTATCGAGCAATAATAATTGTTTATCCTTTGGTAATTCTTCAGTTTTATAAGCCCAGAAAGTATCTAACTCTGTCGCCCTTTGTATCATCCTCTGACCTTTAAAGGTTAAAGCTTTGTCCGCTACTATATGACTTTTCTTCTTTGACGTTTTAGGCGTAGCTCTCATCTTTTAAGCTCTTACACAACTTTCATTTTTTTGTTTTTAATTATTATTTTTTCTTCGTTTTATTATTCTTTGCGCTATAATAATGAATTCTAACGGCATTCGGCAACCAGTCAAGCCGTTTCTTATAAAGGCTTAGGGGGGCAACTTAGGGGGTCGGTTAGGGGTCTGGCTTCTTATAAAAAGTTTGCCCCCAAAACGGACCTTATTCTTCTGTCCGCTGGTCGAATCGACCCTCTCGTGAGACCCGACTCGGGGAGGCGGATTCGATATTGTGTCCCCGGGATTGACCCTTTGGGTGGTTATTTTGTTTGGCAGTTCGCCGGCTGGTTAAAAAGATAGCAAGGAGTTCGCCCTTACTTACTTTTCCGCATTTAGCATCCTCCGATATCGAACTTTCCTAATCAACTTAACGCTTAAACTTTTAATCTTTTAACTTGCTCTTCAAAAAATCTCTCAATCGCTTCTTTGCTCACTTTTTCTTGCAAAAATTTAATCGCCATTGCTTCGACATCTTGAGCATAAACCAACTGCTCCAAAAACAATCTTCGGTCAAACTCTTCGCCAAATTTCTTTTCCGCCCGCGCAATAAGATTTTTTAAACTAACGATCCCCTGCTTAAGGCAAAAGTATAAATCAACGTAATCCTTCAAAGTAGCGCGCCGACCTAAGGCATAAGCTTTCATGGCAGCAATTTCCTTAGCCGGCAAAACTTTTATACCCTGATAATCAATCAGTTTTGAAATTACCGGATAATAATATTTAATAAACGAGAGATTAACCCCATTGATTGTCACGGTCAATTGTTCCGAACGTTTTACGATTACCTCGATTTTTGATTTTGGGAAAACTTTTTTCATTTTGGGGAGTAAATCCTTGGGCAGATTTTGGGAAGTAAAAAGGTCAAAATCAATTGAAAGGCGATGACCTAATTGTAACGCTAGTCCGGTGCCGCCTGCCAGGTAAAATTCCGGAAAATTTTTAAGCTTTGCGAGGACTGGTCTGGCTTTGGATATAATCGCTTCTTGATGCATATTTTATTTTTTCGATGCCCAGTAAAAGGCAAATGAGTTTCAAAGCCGGTTCGCGAAATTCGGTGCGCGGGATTTCTTCGATAATTCTTTTCAATCCCTTTTTGCCGTAAAAGTCAAACAGCCAAGTCCAATGCTGCCATTTGCCATAATTTATCGTATTAATAGTAACTCTTTTCTTATCTCGATTTGGGTCAATCGAAGCAAACTTATAGGACCAGAACACCGGCTTAAAAAATAAAGGGATTTTAGTAAACTTTCTCTTCCTCATAACTCATTATTTTAGCGATTTTTAGCGGAAAAGCAAGGATTGATTCACCCCGCTCTTCATTTCAGCGGGCGTTCCAAGAAGGGCGGGGTTCAATAAACTAAGTTACAAATGCGAAATGGAAAATGGTTGCTTTTAGACTCTTAGACTTTTAGACTAATTAACTTCTTTACTCTCGAATAACAAGGTTAAACAGCGAACTATTTACGAAACAAATTGAAATATAATTAAAAAGTTATTTAACGGATGGTCTTGGAAATAGTTTAGAAGCTAGCCACGGAAGTTAAGCCTCAGTGTTCTACACTATCTCCTTTAATTAAACCAGTTTTCGAATAATGTTCGAAGAACTCTTTTAATTTAAGATGACGTCTTTCAATTTGGTATTTTTCACCCGGCGCGTTACTAAGGTAAGATTCAAAACGATATAAATATTTATTTTTGCGGCCGAAACCTTTTGCCGCTTCTTCTTTAAGTCGTTGCCATAATTTTATAGAGAATTTAACAAATTTGGTCATGATTTCTTCAATTTCACTTTTGTCCGATTCCTCAACCACCTCTTCAGCAAACAGATATATTGATAATATAAAGGATCTGTTCTTCAATTCTTTAGCTTTTAAGTTATAAGATTCATTTAAAATATTGAGTACGTGCATAATAAACTTAGTTCGTTCTTGGAAAAAAGAACGATCGTTACCCAGAGGTTTTTCATATTGCTTAAAGAAATATCTTAGATCATCATATCTTGTTCTTGCATATGTATTCAGCGAGGCCTTTGAAAATGAATTGATACATATTTGTGCGCACAAGGTCTGTTTAGCAAATCGTTGCTTTCGCAATGCAATGTGCTCTATGAAATCATTATGCATCATTGTCTTAAAAATAAAATCTCTCATATCACCAGCCATCGCGTGGAGCTTCTCTCCGGTGACTAAGAGTAAACCTAACTGTAGCCTCAAAAACAATTCCCTTAAATATGCCTCGGAGACATCTTTAATATATGTTATCTGTAGCTTGTAACCAAGTATTTTTCGTTTAATGTCGTCTCTTAATTCCTTGAATTTCAAGAACTTGCCGTCTATTTCACACGTGTATTCATTGTCGATGTATTCCCAAAGCGCCCAAAGTCGTTGTTGCCCGTCGATGACTTCAAATTCATTTTCGCTAACTGGGTGAAAGTAGAGTTTTGGAATGTCGATGTCTTTAATTATTGAGTCGATAAGCAGCTGCTTGTCCTTTAGTGACCATAATTTTGGCTCCCGTTGATATTCAGGAAAGTTTATGTTGTTTCTAAGTTTATAAATTTCTTCGATCGATTTTTCAACGACTTCTCTCTTCATTATTATCCTCGCATTATTACTTTTATTATACCACTCCCTTTATTTATGTCAAACTCCCGTCTTCCTCGATGACACTTGATTTTCTCACAAAGCCAATACTTAAATGGGTTATCTAACTCTGACCCCGCTGCAGAAACGGGTCCCTTGTCTTTTCTATATACAAATTCCTTGTATATAGAAAAATCACCATCCGATAGATAACCGATGGGAATTAAATTATGAAGATAGGGGCAATCTTTTTTGATCTTTTCGCCATAATCTTCCGCCATTATTAATTCAATTTTAAAACATTCTCCTTTGTACATATGTTGATTGTATTGTGCATTAAACAACAAAGCAAGAATATTCCAATCATTTTGGCTTAGTGAACAACCAATAATTCTTAGAATATCACACTTATTAGAAAGCAATTCATAAGCAATGCCTAATAACTTGTTATAAGGGTAATCCTTTGCTTCCTTCAAGATTGAAGGGGGTATCCATAAAATATCCCCTGAATAATCCATGTCGGGCTCAAGATTCACGACTTCTATAGGGAGACCGCATTTCCAGTTAAATGACCCGTAAAGCATAATTATTGGGGGTGTTTTCCCTTGACCATCTTTAAAGATTTCAGATTTGTATTTAAACCCTAAGTTAATTTTATCTTTGAAGATTTTACTGGATGCAATTTGAAACAAATTGTCATGATTCAGACTTATAATCCCTGTCAGAATTTCCACCCTTTTGAGTTTCTGGTTGCGATGCATAGTAAGCAAACCCATAGCTAGAGTAGGCTCATCAAGTATTTCGGCTCTTACCAAGCTATCCAAGATCTCTTCAAAGTAGATCTTGCGCAATTCTTCAGCTTGTTGTCTATATTTTTCAATGCCCGACGCAGCAAGTAAGCTGATTAGTTTTTCTATATCAATTTCGTCTTCTTCATCCAGTTTAATACCCAACATTCTCTTCGTACTAGCTCGCTTTAGTATTCGATTACTAATTCCATCGCCATGGCTTTTAGTTTTCTTCATTAAAAGATTGATTTTTTTACCACCCCTGAAATCTGCTTCAGCTTGAGTTGCGCCCGCGCCGATTAAATAAACAATCTTCTTAGGATTCATTTTTGCCAAATAATTAAACTTTCTCTGCTAGGTTCTCTATTATATTTTTGCATCTGCTGGGCACTGTTGCCCCGATAACGAAGAACATAAATATTTTTGAGTTCAAGACCAACCTGCCCTCCAATTTCAATCAGCAATTCATCCACTGGTATCATCAAGCCAGCAAAACGGACATTACTAACGACAAGTCCTATATATTTACTCTTTTTTAAAACAGCGTTCATTTGTTTTAAGCATAAATACATATCTTCAAAATATCCAGCAATTGTTGATATTATTTGTTGGTTGTTCAGCTCTCTTTCTTTAAGGGAAGATAATATCTCGTGCAGTTTTTTTGGCTTAACATATCCATCTCCATTATACTTTTGTTTAGCTTCAACATGTGACCTTAGAGTACCATACCTTAGTTTCTTTAAATCTTCGTTACTATTTAAAAAGCCGACCAATAATTCTAATGCAAAAATTCGAGTGTAATCATGACGATTTGGATAAGGGGGAGATGTTATAATGGCGTCGAATTCCCTATTTGCTATTTCTTGGGGATACGCTCGAGCATCACCCAATATAGTTACAGCTTGTGCTTTTTTATATTTGATTACGTTAAGGTCTTGAATAAATTTTTCGTATGTTTTAATAAACTTGTTTTTTACTGTTTGTAATGCAACCTTCCGTTGATTAGTAATTCTGAGAAACCCTCCCGATTTTTTTGCTTTGCTAATTCTGTCTAAAATGCTCAACAAAACTAAAAGATAAAAATTTTGAGAAGGGTTGTCTAATTCATTAATCGAGTTACGTACCGAAAAAATGTACTTAAGAGTATTATCTGAAAATGATTTCGTAAGGATAGGTACATTAGGGATTTCGACTTTTGGATTAATATTATGGTTTATCTTTTTAAAATCATCTTTAATCTTTTTTGGAGAATAATTGGTAGTTAAAGCATTAGATATAAATACTGAAAAAGGAGTGATATCTAAACCAAATGAATTATAACCTTCAATTTTGGCTTTTATAAGTGTCGTACCACCACCACAAAAAGGGTCAAAAACTAAATCTCTTTTAGACAAATTTAATATTGATAAAACATTAGATACGAGTTCACTACTAAAGCCATTTTTAAAGGAATACCAATTAAAAGGTGGTTTATTAATATCTGATATTGGTGATACAAATTTACCTAAATCTAATCGCTCTTCTATTTTTATACCTTTTCTTCTGGGTATAGTCAACATTTCAGTTAAATATTAACCTATAATATCTGACAATCAAGAGTCCGATTTTTTGTAAAAAGAGGGGGGAAGTTTTGACTTTGAGTCAGCGGAATTTCCCTTTATTCCTAAGGCAGATATCGTTATTTTTTTGTGATTAATCATGCCTATTCAAATATTATGCCCATCTGCCTGTGCGTGTCGGCACGCAGACAGGAAACAAACCGGTGTCGATAGTTTTGCATCATATCCTCAGAATCGAGGCATGAAAATTATTGACAATTTCAATAAGAAGCTCCCTAACACTGTCCTTTTATCCGACTATTTTGAGAGTTGCGATACCCAAATACTTTGTAATCGGTTAAATTCGGTCGACCAGTCGGAAGCTAATTTTTTGAATTGCTTGATGAACGGGTCAAGCCTGTCGTCGGTTACTTGGGAGGATTTTTTTAAGCCATCTAATTCTTCTGCTATTACTGATGTCGCTCGTGAGGATAGCTGAGTGTTCTTGAAAAAGGTTAGAAAACGAGACTTTGAATTATTGCTAACACCAGGATTGTGAAATACATACTGCCATGCCTCAATTTCTTTAGTGTTTAGATATTTAAGGTAATCTATTGTTGCTTCAAGTCTTTTAGTCAGTGTGTCTCTACTCTCTAAATTTTCCCACTTGGCAACTATATCGTCTTCAAGGTAGCAATCATCCATTAGGTGTTGTAAATATTCTAATGTAATTGCTAATTCATCAATATAGAATGCACCCGCAGTGGTAATCTTTAATTGTGCTTCAGTAGGAAGAGATTTATCATCAGTAACATCTTGATCACTTTCAATTAAATGCCTGCTCAAGAAGAAAAGTATAATATCCTTTAATACTTCCTTCTCGTAGCCGAATTCAACAAATTTTCGCCCAACTGAATCCAAACGTACCCAGCTTCCTTTCTGGAGCAAATATAACAAAAGCCAATATCGAAGGAAGTGATTTAAGGGATTTCCGGGTTCATTATTGTCGAAAAGATTTATAACGAGAGATTTTTCCGGGAAATAATACGGGTAATTCCGTAAAATTATGGACTTAAGATAGACACTGTATGGGATATTGGGCCAAATTTTTTCTTCATAAGGTGAGATTTCTTCTTCCTTTTTGGGAGGAGCAATATGTGGGATGAGTCTATTTATGTCCACATAGCCTGAAGATAATAAGATACCGGCATGCATCAATGAATCAGGAATTGAAAGATTTGTTAAGTTCATTATTGCATTATTTGTCTTTTGAATGAAAAAAGACATAACAAATCTTTGCATCGCGCTACTAAAATCCTCAACGGTTAATTTTGGGAGCAACTTAAAATCTTTGAAAAGGTCTTTATGCTTCCCTGTATCAATATGATACTTTACCCTTCTTGCAATTACCTGCTCAACAAGGGGGGGTGTCAAAGAAAAGGGGAAAAAATCAAATGCTCGTTTTGTAAGTGTTAGTGAAATGTTCAAAGCTGCTGACTGAAGATTTCTAATGGTAATTATTGCAGTAATTCCTGTGGCATTGACTAATCTAAGTAAATATTCAAATAGTGCGCACTGAGTTCTCTCTGGCAACGGGTCAACATTATCGAGCACGAGTATTAACTTACCTGGTGATACAGAGTCTGATATGAATCTTAGCTTTGATAGAAAATACTCATGGGGATATTCTTTTTTATAATTCTCAATCATTTCGTTAATCGACTCGAAGCAGACTTTATCAATAGAATGAGTCAAAGAGTAATCTGCAAAATAACTCGCATTTTCAACAAGATACTTAGCAAAATTATCCAAGCCGCATTCACGAAGGAGTTTGCGTGTAAGTTTATTATCGAACTCCGCATAAACTGCCCTTCTTGCTTCTTTCCCGTCCCCGCGGTCAATAATAGCCAACTCATTAGCATCCTCAATAATGTACTTAAAAGGTATTGCTTTGCCTTCTTGGGTTTTTTGATCCAAAAACACCTTGAAGAAATAGTGAATAAACATAGTCTTACCGTGACCAATACCGCCATGAACGACGATAACTTTGGGTGAGTCAGAAAGAAACAACAATTGAAAAAAGTCATTTTCATACTCGAAGGGTTTACTTATAAGTCTATCGGGAGCGCCCACGAAAAGAGGTTTACCTTTATACCGAACTGGTTCGTAAATTTCACTTAATGCTTGAGGTTCAAGTTCACTTTCTGCAAGAACTCCCTGGATTCTTGGTCTCAGCACTTCTACTAAAAATGGATAGAAATGTTCCCAAAAAGGGTTTTGCCTAATTAAGAATGCCTCTGGTGATTTACTTCTAATTATTTTCTTCACATTAACTCCTTCCTTATTCGCTATGTTTCATTACACTCAATGGACTCTCCGAGTAGAGTTTTTAGATTGGACATCAACTGCTCCTGATACCTGATAAAATAAGATTGTCAGCTGAATTCAACCAAGTGTCGAGTAAATTGACTTTACAAAGCCTCGCAAATTTATGCATCGTTGCCTCCTTTTCTATCCCCAAAACCAAAACAGGATAAGTTTGTTTGTTTACCCCGGTTAGAAAGAGTTTGAGTATAAACCGTTCGAATCATGCACTTCTTAAGAATTTCTAACGGGGTTTAATTATTAAATTGTCAAAGAACAAGTCCACAAACCAAATTTTCCCACTAACGATGCGTTTGAAATTTAACAAAAATTTGGCAGATTGTCAAACATTATTTTCAACTGCGGGCAAAGAAAAGATTAACCACCGAAAACACTGAAGGCACTGAAAATTAACCACAGATGGCACAGAAAAAACCTTAACCACAGAAAACACTGAAGGCACTGAAAATTAATTTAACCACGGAGATAGCGGAGACAGCAGAGAAAGAAAATTTAACCACAGATTAACACAGGTGAACACAGATAAAATATAACCACGAAGGCACGAAGGGCACGAAAAGAAGCATTTTAGTCATGAAGCAAACACGAAAATACACCCTCTTCTTAAATCTCTCCCATTAAGAACTTGTGCCAAAACCCATTTTCGTCATTGCGAGCACCCGAAGGGTGCGTGGCAATCTCTGAACTTTCAACATATTATGAGATTGCTTCGTCGCTTCGCTCCTCGCAATGACATTTCGTGTATCAATCTAGTAGTTAAATTCTTCTCTGAGAAGGATTCAAACCCGATTCGGGTTTGTTTTATGCGATATTTTAACACCTTATCTTATAAGGATTAGCTTTCTGATTGCGGCATAATCTTTAGTCTTTAGTCGGATAAAGTAGACGTCGTTTGACTGTGTTCGCTGGTATTGGTCTTTCCCATTCCAAGCTATTGTGTAATAACCTGGTTCCATCTCTTCGGCAATCAAGGTATTTACCGCTTTGCCAATCGAATTGTATATTTTTAATTCAACTTTTGTCTTAGCCGGTAGCTGGAATTTTATTTCAGTTCGATTGGTAAATGGATTAGGTTTTGGGGCAAGCAGGACCGGATACTTTATCTGAGAAATCCCTTCTTCAATCCCGGTCATTGGCGTGATATTAATATTAATATAAGCCCAGATTGTGTCGCGATCGCCATTAGGACCTTCTGAAGTTGTAACTTTTAGATATTTACGACCAGGGGTCGTTGTCGGGTCGATACGGACCCGAACGCTACACTGCACCCATTGGTTCGCAACCCAATTGCCGGTCATAATAGTATCCGATGGACCACCAATTGGAGTTAAGTTCACGGTTGCGGTTGGTGTCGCGGCACATTCTCTATCTTTAACTAAAATCCATAGCGTAACCGAATCACCCTGCTGTCCTGACAGAGAATCAGCCGGATATGGAATTGCCGTAGGTAGAATCGCCGGCGGGAAGTTATTGATTGTCGCATTGCGCGCCGCATTCGCCTGAATCCGTCCCCAACCTTCATCATTGTTCGGTCTGGGATTGCCGGTCACCGCTGCCGCGGTATTCTTTAAAGCCTTTCTTATTGCCCCTGGCGTCCAATCCGGATGTGCTTCGAGTAACAGTGCACAAACACCGGCAACCATCGGTGCGGCAAAACTGGTGCCACTATTAGTCCAATACAATGTTGTGTAGAGGGCAAAATTGTCGGCGACATAAATATCGACGCCGGGTGCTACCACATCGGGTTTAATTCTTCCATCCGCAGTTGGTCCTCGGGAACTAAAATTTGCCATTGCCGTGCCGTTTCTGAGCGTTGCACCAACCGTTATGGCGTTGAAGTTATCACCCGGGTCGCCCACGGTGTTAGGATTTGGTCCATCATTCCCGGCTGAGTTGGTGAAGAGTTTTCCCTGACCAATTGCCCAATCAACATATTGGGATATATTACGGGTGCCGTCGCCGGTCGGTGGTCCGAAATTAAAACTCATGTTAATTGCATCTGTCTTTATCGTATTTACTGCCCACTTTATTCCCTCAATCATACTTGCCTCAGAAGCAGTGCTATCCGTTAGATCGCATATATTACCAACCGCTAATATCCCTTGCCAAGCTACTCCAAGATAAGGATTAAAATTTGCATTACCGCTGGTTCTTCCGACCAGACAACCGGCGGCAACTGAAGAAACTTGGGTTCCATGATATTGTCGGTCAAACGGGGTGGGAGAAACCGGAAATCGGCTGTCTCGCCAGGCAAAGATTTTACTACTCGAAGAATAGTAAATCTCAGGGTCATACCCGGTGTTTCGGTTATCCTGCCAAGCAATATGCACCATCCGAATATGATTAGCAATACGATTGGTTGCAGTTATCGCTGACCCAAAAGATGAACCGGGCGCATCACTTATCCGCTTGGTGGTATCGGCGTTATTATTACCTTCAAATTCGTCGCCATCATTCCAGTTTGTGGTTGTGGCACCAAAATTTCGGTGTTGCTTAAAATAAATTTCCGGTCTCGAGTTTCCTCGGTCCCGACCATCATCCCATGTCACATAAACAAAACTATCCGATGCCGCAATTGCCGGATGGTGACAAGAATCAGCCGTGGTTAATTGGGTAACGATATCACCTTGCGGACGCCAGTAATAAACATTAGCAACCGGTGGTGTACTCAAATCAAAGGCGATATGAGCATTGCCACCACTGGCCGCAACCGCGAGTCCGCCGATATAAGGAGGACCGGCATAAGGTTTTTGTTCGATTGGATTCCAGATACCACCTTGATTATTGGACTTTCGGTAGCTTAACCGTTCTGGGTTCCGCTGGGACCAGACGATATGGACATCCTGATTTTCCGATGCGATGTCTTGAAATCCACCGAGTGTCGTGTCAGTATCGGCAATTAAAACAATCGGGTCAAAATTTGTCCCTTGGTTGAGACTATGACGAAACTGAACCCGGGTCCAGAAATAAGGTTCCACGCTTAAATCTTCCCATTCGCTCCAGGTTACATAAACCGCATCGCCTTGCGCACTAATCGAAGGACTTTTTGCTCGTTTATTTTCCGGATAATTGGTCAGGTTTTGTGGTCCCTCCCAGGTATTCCCATTATCAAGACTTCTCCAGAAAAAAACATCCCTTTGCCCGGAAATATCGCCAACAATATAAACATTGTTTCCACTGGTTGCAATGTCTGGCTCGACGCTGGTACCCGGCGAAAGGTCAGAACCTTGATTCCAGTTAATACCAAAATCCCGGCTCCTTTTGTAAAGAAGACCGGAAGTTAGCCCGCCCGAAGCAAGGTGGACAAAACTATCCCGAGCCGCTATCGAAAGGCGGCGATAAACAACGAAATTGGGCGTAAGTCTAATCTCTGAGTTCCAGAATGCCGGATGATACGGGTAAATTCCGGTATCGAGAATTGTAAGCTTTATATGCTTGCCTAAAGTATCGCCACTCTGATCGGTCGCGTTGTATCCTGAGTATGCTTCTTGTAAATTTCGCAAGTCAATCGCATTGTAATAAACACCCTGGTATCCACTATAAGGAGGGATAGATTCGCCGGCTGGAATTGATTTCGGCATCTCTTCAATCCTTGTAACAAAAGGTTGCTCGGCTAGAGGCAATAACCTGTCGGCTTGTATTAAAACCCCAAGCTCGTTAGTCAGTTCACTCGTGCCTAAGAATTCAACATCAGGTAAAGACAAGACATTCTGGATATAACTTTCATCCATTGGCGGTAAAAAGGAATGAGTTTTCACATAATTAATATATGCTTCAGGTTGATTTTTGAATGGTCGGTCAATAAATTCTACCCATACCGGGATTTTTTGTTCTCGGTTATTCAAAACTTTCTCATATAGAATCGGTTCGATTTTATTTATCGCGCGGATTGGTTTTTCGGTTTTTACTTCCCGCCCGAATCGGGTCTCACGACCCACCAAGGGTCGGGTCTCCCGAGAGGGTCGATTCGACCAAGGGTCGGGTCTTTCGACTGCACCAAATATAATTGCGATTAGACTAACTAATATACTAAGGTGCTTCATATAAATTACCTCCTATTTTAAAAATTTGGCATAACATCAACTCATTCAATATCTGCGAGTCTGATTAAGCATACTTGGCACATTCAAGCCAGACTAATCTGGAGACGCTTATTATATTCCCTTAATCTCGATACTTTATAAACATTTTTCCAATTGGTATTAATTGTAATTCATCTTACTTCGATCAATCAATGCAATGTGTTGCGTCACCCGTGGGTCGAAATAAATTCCGGTTTTAGATAGCTTTTTCTTAGCTAAAGCCATGAGTGAAATTAACAAAAATTTAGAAGGTGTCAAGAGTTAAGTGAGCAAAAATTGCTCACGTTGATTACAGCGATATTAAGAAAGAATTACAGAGATTAGAATAACCACACGATTTCACAGATTTGCACAAGATAAGGATATAAGCAACTCCATAGGATTTAAAAGAAGAATCTCGTGATAATCTTGTGTCAATCTCGTGGTTAAATTCTTCTACTTCCCAAAATAGGGATGAGTTAAAAATGGTCGCTTTTTTGGTTTCTCCTCTTTACTGGTCAGTACCATTTTTCCCACAATCACCGGCGGTGCAGCAATTGAAACCGGTAGATAAGCATCACCGCCGAACCTTTCTTTAATCAAGGTGTTATATACGGTCGCTCCTTTACCCGCCGCAACAATATCTTTTAAAACTGAAGGCGTGATTCCTTCAAAATTTAATCCCTTAAACAGTTCTTTTTTGCCGTCCTGATAAAGTTTATAAGCAATAAACGGGGCATCCAGCATCGGGGTTTCCGGTTTACCGCCACCGAAATATGAGTACATTTCTTCTTCCATTTCATCCGCGGTTTTGGGCAGCGCCGGGGCAAGTTGGGTTATCACAATTCCGTAATCAAGGTCATTGTCTTTACAAAGAGTTATTAACTCTTGTTGCAGGTCCTCGCCGGTCTTATCACTCTGCACAATCAGATTGCTGATATAACTCCGGACCGTGCCATTGTAAAACCTGCCATGACCATTGGATTGCTTAATTTCCTTGAGCGGTTTTCGGCTCATCGGTAATGTGACCAATTTGCCGACTTTGACTAATTCAACCTTCTCGGCTTTCACGCCCTGGTCATCAACCTTATAACCGCCCATTAATGGCGTGTTAGCAAAATTATTAATGGTTGGGTCATCGAAGACATTGAAGTAATCCGGCAATACCGGTTTATCGAGTTTTCCCGCCAGAAATCCGGTCTTATCCTCAAGCATTTCGCCCATCTGTTCTTGTTCGTATAATGGTTTTCGAGCATCGGACAATCCTTTGCCTAAGATTTGATAAAATAATTGGCAAGAAGCATCCGAAGTAAATAGCACCGGTCCGGTATATTCCTTTTCTGTCACCACATCGGTATAAATCGAAATGGTATCTGCCATCGCTTTTACCCGTTCAATAATCAAGCTAATTTGCGGCAGCTCTTCCGGGGTGGGCGCATAAAAGCCGACATAATCTCGAAGATTGGCGCCGGCTTTGTTCTGAGTATTGGCAAAAGCTTCGATAAAAGTCAAAAAGCTATTGGTAATCTGCTTGTTTCCTTCGGAATCGATAAGGTATCGGGTTAACCGTTTGGTTGAAAGAATCACCCTTGAGGTCTGAATTTTTGGGTATTGACGGAACAGGTTTGAGATTTCTTTGATATTCTTTAACCATAAATCCCGGTCAATTTTTAACTTTAGCGGAGCTTCAATTTTCACATAAGGCGTTGATTTGGAAAAATCCGGTATCTTTTCGGTAATCTCGCGGTGCTCGATGGCTGATTTTTTCTTGGATAGAACATCAATCGCTTCTTTATAAGCCGCATCGGTTGCCAGCCATAGCTTTGGGCGAATTGCATCGTAATCGTCATCCAGCGGCAGTCTTGTCATATTCTCCATTGGTGAACCAAAGCTGAAATCATAACTCGGCATCGCAACAAAATTAGAATTGTCAAAATCATAATTACCGACCCTCAGGTCAATATAAAGATTTCGGTCTCGTTCTGATTCATCATCAACGATAGCGCCAAAGCGCCCGGTGATAGTTATGTTTTCTTCATCATCAATTCGGTAAGCGACATAATAGGGCGGTTTTTCTTTTTCTAATTTCAGGTTTTTGGTCGTCCTCTGCAATTCATCCTGCATCGCACGAAGAATTGGCGACTCTTGGGCATAAAGAATTGGTGACAAGAAAAGAAGGAAGAATATAACCAATGAGATAGTATTGGTAGCCGCAACCTTTAGGTTGCGCCCGAATCGGGCGGCTACCTTTTCAGAACCTCGAAAATTCGGAAGAAAAGAATCTCTGTGTTCTCTATGGTTTAAATCTTTGGTTTTCATTTCTCCCTCCCTATCGGTGAAGGCAATATTGGTAATTTTTCTTGTTCCTTAACTTTCTTTTCCACTTCCATCTCTGCGGTCAAGATTGAAGGCGACACACCAGAAACCGGACAGCCGCCTGACTCGGCACCGCAAGTTCCATTGAATACATCGGGGTCGTCACCGGTCGCAATAATCTTGGAGAAAGCGATGAGCGGCGTCCCGACAATATTGACGCCCCGCACGACCTCTTCCCGACCATCGGTATATACCCGTTTCACCAGTAAAGGTGTCACATTAAATGCCTGCAATCCGCCCCGACCGGTTCTGGTGAAACCACCCGCAATATCTTCAAAGATTAGTCCGTAAGGTTTATTCTGTTTCTTACATTCCGCTATTAACAATTTCCGCAGACTGTCGTAAGCAACCTGGTTCTTCGATTCAATGATTAAATTGCCCTGCCTTGCCACGATTTTATAGCCATATTCTCGGCGACCATGACCATTGGATTTTGGAAACCTTTCGATCGGCGAACGCGTCGTCAGGAAATTTTTCAATACCCCGTTTTCGACGATTGGTACTCGCTGGGCTTTTATTCCTTCGTCGTCATATTTATAATGACCGTTCAAATCCTTTTTTCCATAACTTTTCAAGGTCGGGTCATCATAAACCGAGATAAAGTCAGGCAATATTTCGGTTCCGACTTTGTCTTTAAAGGTCTGACCTTCTCTTTCCAATTTTTGCCGATGTCCTTCGACCCGATGACCAAATATTTCGTGAAAGAAGACACCGGCTGCCAGGTTCTTCAGGATGGCGGGACCACTATAAGGGTCAACCAACGGCGCTTTTCTTAAAGCAGCTAAATCCTTAATTAAGGTATTGATGGTGGAACTTATTTCACTATCCGAGGGTAGGTCATCGGGCGAATCCGAATAAATTGGTCGAATTAAAAAGAGTCTCATTCCGTCATCGGCTTTAGTCGTCCCCATATTTCGTATAATATAGCGAGTTTCGCCTTCGACAATTCTGGAACCATCAGTGCTGACTAAATATTTGGTAGTCGCGCGAGCGGTAAGTCCAACACTGGAAGAATAAATCCAGGGATATTTTTTAAAGATTTGGGATAAGTCCTTGAGCCGAACTGACCAGCTGGCGGTATCGAGCAATAACTTTGCCTCGGTTCCGATATCAATTTGGGGTTCGGCTTTCGAAAAATCGGGTGAAGTATCGGTTTCGGCAACTTTGGTCTCTTTTTCTGACTTCACCTGCATGATTCTTTCCTGGGCTTTTTTAAACTCTTCGTCGGTCTTTTTCCAGAGCACCTCGCGCACCGAAAATTCATTGTCTTCTAATGGGATTAGTTCATAGGACGGGGCATAGAACCCAAAACCAGCAAAGCCTGATTTACCGCGCAATTGATGGGTATTATCCAATTTATAGCTGCCAACTCTTGCATCAACCGTTAGATAACGGTCACGTGTGTAATTGCTATTCAAGATCGCACCGTTGAAAGCCGAAATATTAATTTCTTCTTCATTGATGATTTCGTATTGTAAGAAGTAGAGTGGCTCCTTGCCAACATTTTTTAAGCCAGTAAATGAACGATTCAGTTCACTTTCCATTGTCTTGATTAAAGTGTTTTCTTGAGCGAAGAGAGAAAAGCTAAGCAGTCCGATGAAGATAAATAAAAATTTGTTCTTTAGCATTTAACCTCCTTTTCAAATTCAATGCGTTTCCAAGAAATTAAGCCACAGAGGACACTGAAAATACAAAGAAAATCAAAAACCCTCAGTGACTTCAGTGGTTTCATCTTCCTATGTTTTTAGCTACTTGATAGATTTCAACCAATCTTTGGGCAGATTTTTCCCAGAGGAAATTGGTTCGAATATGTTCGGCTAAGCTTTTATCTTTTTTCTTATTCAGGGCTTTTTCAATCCCCCGACTGATTGATTGGATATTTCTTGGCTCGATATACTCGGCAAATTTACCAAAATATTCATCCGTCCCGCCATATTTGGTAATCACGATTTTTGCTCCGGCTAACCCGGCTTCTAAAGCGGCTAAGCCTGGTGTTTCATAAAAAGATGGTAAAATGAAAACATCACAAGCCGCATAAGCTGAAACCAAAATTTCTGAATCAGAAGGCACCCCTGGAATAATCAGCATATTTTTATTCTTTTTGGCTTCGGCTAAGCAGATTTTAGCGTAATCGTTTTCCAGAACAGGTCCGATAAACACAACCGGGTGGTCAATCCGAGCTAATGCTTTAATCAAAGAAAGCAAATTCTTACGCTGCCAGCCGATATGACCACTGTATAGAATAAAATTTTTAAGCCGATATTTTTCAATGAAAGGTTTAGGGTCAGAATTAAAAAAACGTTCACCAACACCGTTGGGTAAAATTTTTATTTTATCCTTACTTACTTTCAACCCATTGACCAGCAAATCAGCTTCTTTTTGGGTATTTGGAGTCACCAGCGCTGCCATATTACAGAGATCAGAAGTAAAAAGATGTTCGGTCCAGATCCCGCCCATACTTCTTAGACCGTTAGCTAAGCCGGTTAGAAAACGCAACTGATTAATATTTCTTCGGCTGTAAAATACCGGTGTGACAACCATTTTCACCCCTAAATTGTACATCGCTCGACCAAAATGATAGGTTCCGAGATGCGCCCCGAAAAGATGGAATAAGTCATAATCTTTAAGATTATAATCTCTCTCCGTATTAAAAACTTCGATTTTGTGCCCGAATTTTTCTAAACATCGCTTCAGGCTATCCATCTGAACTTTCGTTCCCCCGCCCAAAACCGAAATCGCTGAATAACTGCCAAAAAGGATTTTCATTCTCGTAGAAAATGATTGCAGTGATTAAAGAAGATTACGGCGATATCGTTCGGTAAAACCTTATCGCTGTAATCGAGTTTTGTCATCGCTGGCATCCTATGTGTATTCACGAACGTTGTCCTTTCCATCTTCGGTTCATCGTATTTATGAATTCTTTAATCCTTACGATAAATTCACCCTGCCGAATTCGTTCAATTCCTTGTTCGACCATAATTGCTTCCGGTATGATTGACCAGGTTAATTTGTCCAGCTGGTGTAAACCATTCTTCAAAGGAATAAAAGCTTCCTGTCCGGATGGGCTGATGAGATGGAGTGAAACGTTGGGATCTTTATTGGTAGTTATAATCTGCAATTGTCCGTTTTCAATTGCTGCCTTATAAACGATTGCTTCCCTTTGCTTCCACCACAGCATTAATTGAGTAAAGTTGGTCATCCAGACATTTTTCATTAACTTAATCTTCTTGAAAAGGATATCAAAGACCTGGGGGATTTGATGAATCCGATGTGGATGGTCATAAATCATTATTGGCTCTCGTGCTTGATAACATAACTCAACATACCGTTTAAAATAAACGAAAATCTGGTTAAAATCAAGGTCGGCTTGTAACAACCGCCCGACGCAAATTGGATGAACCGGTATCTGTAGTACCCGCGATTTTTTCCCCGCCACCATCGGATAAGAAGGTAAATCATCATAAGCAAAAGCAAATTCGGACGAATATTTGAAATTAAGGTCTTGTAAGACTTCTACCAATTTTTCATTCCATTCACCAAACGGTGCCGCAAAACCAACCGGTTCGATACTAATGTCTTTTAATAATTCTTTACCTTTCGAAATATTATTACGGTTATGAAGGTAATCCGGAAAAACATTGTGCAAATAACAGTGAAGTTGCAGGTCCTGACCTGATTTCCGCAACTCGGGGAATTTAACTAAATCTCCGGCTTGTGCTTTAGTATTAATAAACCAGGTAAAACTCAACTCGTTTTCTTGAGCCAGTTTAATCACCGATTCGATATGCTGCCAGGGAGAAAAATCGGTATCAACCCGAAAGGTAAACATACTGGAGTGGTTATTGGGATAATACCAGAGATGCGAATAGTAGAAATTTTGCTTTTGGAAAAGGGCACGCAGGCAATTTACCACTAACTTCCTTATCTCGCCCTTACTTACTTCCGCAACCGTCTCGTAAGGAAGTTTTCGGGTCGGATAATAGAAAAATTTAGGTTTCGCAATAGTATTTGACCAAGACTGATTTAAGTCGAACGGCAAAGCAATAATTCTCCCTTTACCATATTCTTCAGAATGAACGGTAGGATAGTTTGAGCCGAGTGCGGCTAATCCTTTTTGTCCAATATCAAGCAAACCAACATTGTGAAATATATCGTCCGAAGTCGGAACAACATAACGGACTTTTACTTGGCGGTAGCGAAAATCCGAGAGCAAAGATTTTAGCACCGAAAAATCGGTAAGTGCCGCTCCTCCCTCTTCGAGATAATCCCGAATCTCGGCAATCTCTTTACTTTCAGGACTCTTGGTGATGATAAGTACTCCATAACGGTCTAAATTGGATAAGCCAGTAACCATTTCATAATTAACCTTCTCCTGGTCTAATATCGGTTGCCAACCTAAGCAATCACCTAAAATACCGATTGGCTTAATCATTATCGCTTTAATTCGAAATCGCTCACGGCTAAACCCTTTATTAAAAATATAAACCCGCTGTAAATTATAATACTACCGATGACTTTTAAAAAGATATTAATATTAGGTAATAATAAGAGAAACGCTGCCATTAAACAAGTCGCTAGTATTGGTTTAAAAACAAGCTTGAAGCTTGACCCGGGGACTGCTTCAAGCAGTCGATAATTGCTTGCCGCAAAGGTTAGCGTAACCGCTTCGGCTAAAACAACTGCAATTGCCGAACCAATCGCATTAAAGAAAACGGTTAAAAATGGATTGAGAATCACATTGGTCAAAGTCCCGGTCCCGATGGAACGGGCATACCGTGATTCTTTTCCGGCTGCGATCAAGGAAACCCCATAAAGACTAACGAAGATTGTAATTCCAAAGAAAAAAATCAGTATTTGAAACACTGGAACTGATGGCAAATAATTTCTACCAAATACAAAAATGATAACCTCTTTCGCCAAAATAATTCCGCCCGTAATAATTGGCAATACTACGGCTATCAGCAATTTATGTAGCCGGTTCAAAAGGGTGGTCAGTAAATCCGGATTGTTGGCGGCATGATAACGAGTTATCATCGGTAAGGCAACGATGGTAAATACCCGGTCGACTATTGCAATCATAGTTATTAATTTCGCCGCGGCACTAAAATAACCTACTGCGATATTACCTTTAATAAATCCCAAAAGGGATGGGGTGAAATATTGCCCAAACTGAATAAAGAGTGATGCAACACCAAGCGGTAGAGCCACTTTCAATAACCCTTTCCCGTCTTTCCAATTGAACGCAAATCGAAATTTACCAAACCGCTTTTGATAGACAATCAGTTGAAACAGAACAATTGAAAGATTGCTAAGGAAAAATCCAATTGGAACGAAATAAAAGTCATTTTTGTTTCTAACAAAAGTTAAGATGAAAATAAAATAAACACTGTAATTGATAATTCGGCTGAAAGCTAAGTATTCCATTGCTTCTTTGCCCTGATAGAACCAATCTAAGAAAAGTCCTATGGTGAAAAGGGAAAATCCGTAAAGTATAACTAACATCTTGGTTTCATTATTTTTGGGTAGCACAAGACTAATAATCAGAATTAAAATAAAACCCAACGAGCTTAAGAAAAGCCGAAGCAACAAGATGGAGGAAGTTATTTTTGCTGGGTCTTGGTTACGTGCAATTTCTCTGGTTCCTAAAGTGGGAAGCCCCAGATAATTCAATAATAGACCGTAGGAAAATATTGCCTGGGCGAAATTAATCATCCCGAAATTGCCTACCCCCAAAGTCCGAGCCAGGTAGGCTAAGACAAAAAATCCAAGCAATGGACCAATCAATTCGCCTAGCGTTACCAATAACAGATTTTTTATACCTCGTTTCATTTTTCTAGCCAATCCAATTAAACCGGTTTAGTTTAACCATAATATTCTTTGGCTAATCGACGATAGATAGCTGTCGTATTCTGAGCAATAATTTGCCAGTCAAAATATTTCTCTGCCTCAGCCCGACAATGATTAAAATTCTCGGGATTCTTAAGAATAAATTGGACGCCATCAATTACTTCTTTTTTTGTCGTTGCCAAAAAACCAATATTGGCAATTTCACCGGGGAAATTTTTCAAAGTTCCGGCAACAACCGGTGTCCCACAAGCTAACGATTCAATAAGCGCAATTCCGATTCCACCCCAATCAGTTAGCGGTTTAGTACCAGGTAACAAGGTTACATCAGCCGCCGAATAAAAAATTGGCATCCGTTCATTCGGCTGGCGACAAATTATAACCGCACCACTCGCTTTTGCGTAGGAATATAAATCGTCGGCATCACTCCCCCCAACCAATAAAAGTTTGATATTATGGTTATTCTTCAATTCTTTAAAAACATCAATCACTACCTCGCACCCCTTATATTTTTGAAGCTTTCCAACATAGAGAAGAATTTTTAATTCGTCTAAAAGCGGCAGATTTAATTGCTTTCTTGCTTCATTTTTTTGCCGAGGTAAGAAATGATTAAAATCTACCCCCATGCCCTGTATCTTTATCTTTTCCGGTCTAACTACTTTTAATAATGCCCGTCGCTCGCATTCGGTCAAGACGAAAAAATAGTCGACAAATTTTAGCGAATTACTCATTATTATCTGTTCCATACCCAAAATGGGGGCGAACGGTATGAGTGCACGCCGGCGCTCTAAAAGATTAAGCGGCGGACAATCACCATGATGCTGTATAATAATTGGCTTTCCTCGAAAATTTCGACATAGTGTATAGGTTAAATAGTTGTGCAGCCCGTGGATATGGAGGATGATTTCCTCGCCTTGCATTTTTTTTAGCGCTTGAATCATCGGCAATGAAATCTCTCGCCCATAAGTAAAAGGGGTTGAAGGAAATACTTTATAGTTAATGCCTTCCCTTTCCTCGGAAATTATCTTGGGTAAAGTCTTTTCGGGTAAAATACATTCAAATTGAAACTCTTTAGTAGTTTTCCGAATTGCTCGGGCGGTTTGAACATGCCAACCATCGTAAATATCTTCTTCAATCTTTTTCGAAATCCATGATGGGGAATGAGTAAGAATTTGAATTATTTTCACACCGCTAATTTCTTTCTTTCAATTTTGGTCAGAAATCTCTAATAGTTCTTTTAGTTTTTTGGTTTTTTCTAACCATTGCCGGGTTTTTTCGGATTTTAACTGCAAGATTTCGGCTTGTAGTTGAGGTAAAACTGAAAATGCTTGCTTAATTCCTTTAGCAATTCCCTCCGCTGTATTTTCAACATGAATAACACCCTTCGGGAAATGACTGCGTAAGGTTGCCGTATCGGATAGAATCATCGGTTTTTCTAAACTCAACCCCTCGTAAGCTCCGCAGAGAATCGTATCCGGTCGGGTCGTAAGGACCATAACTAAACTTACTTCGCTAAGAAGTTTAATAAAGTCTATTTCGGTCAAAAAACCAGTAAATTTTAAATTTACTATGGGTAGATTCAGCCACTCTTTGCTATAACTTCCAGTAATGAAAAACTGCACCGCCGGAACCCTTTTTGAAGCTTCGATCATTTCTCCTAACGGTTCATCTGTTCCAAAACCGCTAATTACCGCAATCGATTTTCCCGGTTTTTCTCCAGCCGGTGAAAAGACGAAATCGGGAATTCCATCTTCTAAGATAAAGTAGGGTATTCCCCATTTAATTAAATATTTAACAATACCGTCATTGGGAATAATAGTCATACTCGCTCGTCGTGAAAAGAAATTCAGCCACCTCAAATAAACTGGGAAATGCGTCCCCTTACCGATAAAAGCTCCAGTATGAGCATCAATGACAAACTTACTCCCTCGAAATTTTGCATAAAAATAAACTGGAAAGAGGATTTGGACTGGTGGGCATTGGACAAAAACTAAATCTGGTTTTTCCCGCAATAAAATGATAAAAGTCCTAATAGCTAATATTAAATATTTGATAAGTCTAATAAATAAAATGCTTCGGTCGATGGTCAAGATTATTAATTTCGCATCGAGCAATTTTGCTAAGGTGGTTGAACGACGTGCCGTTTTAGCCCAGACCAAAAAAATTCGTTTCTTCATTCAATAAAAGAAATTAGGATTTAACCACGAGATTGACTGCCTGGGGCAGACCCAAGATGTGCTTCAAGCACTCTGTGTTAATCTGTGAAATCTTGTGGTTTCTTCTGCTATTCACGATTAACAACTGGTGTTGAGTAATTGCTTGTCCGGGAAGCAATTTAACGACTTCCCCGTTAATTTTCTGGTTTCGACTCTTGTTGATTGGACTTATCTTTTTCTTTTTTTTCAGTTTTACATTCTGTAGCTATAACCGGCTCTTTAATTCCTAGAGCTACCTTACAGGTATTAACCTGTATATCAACCGTATCTTGAATATTTAAGGCATAGCCGCCAGCCAGGACTATTGCCACCGGGATCTTATTACCTCGACAGCCATCAATGACTATCTTATCTCTTTCTTCAAGACCTTCTTTAGTCAATTGTAAAGTTCCGAGTTGGTCATCTTTATAAGGGTCAGCACCTGCCACATAAACGACAAATTGGGGTTTATGATTTTCAATAATTTTCTGAACCGCCGAACGAAGATAATGTATATAAGTTGCATCACTAGCAAAATCATCCAACCCGATGTCCCAGTTACTTTCTTCTTTGATTGGATACAGATGTTCCTGATGAATTGAAAAAGTGAAGACGCTCTCATCACCTTGAAAGATTTTAGCGGTGCCATTACCCTGATGTAAATCACAGTCAATGACTGCCACGCGTTCAATCTTTTTTTCTTGTTGTAATTTTCTGATACCAACTGCTATGTCATTCACGTAGCAAAAACCCTCGCCGTGGTCGGAAAACGCATGATGAAATCCACCCCCGATGTGAAGACAAATGCCATCTTCTAATGCTAAATGGCAGGTAATAATCGTACCAGATGCAGCCGTAAAGTATCCTTCAATGATTTGCCAGCTAAGAGGCAATTCGGATCGCATCGTTCTTGAAGTCCAGCGTAGATTTAGCATATCGTCAATATACTCTTTAGTATGGACCAATCGAATATCATCAATATTAGGCGGTGGTGGATCAACAAAATTTTCCTCGGTTACCCAGCCGTTGGTGAGTAATTTCTCCTTTATCATTCGATATTTTTCGGTTGGGAAAACATGGGTGCCAAAATTCATCAGATACTTATCGGAAAAAACGAATTTCATTCGGTTAGGAATTTCAGAATTACGATTGTCAACTCTCATGGGCGCAGTATCTTCTGAATTTTCCTGTTGATTATTAACCGGATTCATTATGGCATTATAAATACAAATCTTAAACTGTCAAACTATTTTCTAACTCCTTGACAGATAGTTACTTTTAAATAAGCTTAATTGAATATGGCAAATAGAGTAATACGGTGTATTTCGAAATGAAACGAAGGGACCACTTATCATCCAATAAATCGTTGAATTTTTACGAGATCAGCATTTATTAATGAATTCTCCGAAACGAATCATTGACGTGAATATCAACCGCTTGACCGAAGGTTTAAGGGTGGTCGAAGAGATCGTCCGATTCGAATTTGAGGATAAAGAACTTTTGGTTTCGATTCGCGAAATCCGTAATCGCCTGACTAAAACAATTAAGAATTATCGTCGTACCGTAATTCCATTCCGCGAAAGTGAAACCGATTTGGGTCGTTCGGAAAAATTTGACAAACTAAAGCGACAAAACTTGTCCGATGTGATTTTTGCTAATCTCAAGCGTTCCCAAGAAGCATCCCGGGTCTTAGAAGAAATTATTAAAATTTATGATACGAAAATGTCGGCATTTTTCAAGCGAATTCGTTTCTCCTTATATGATATCGAAAAAAAAGCAGTGTTTAGAACCACCGGTAAAAGAAAAAAGGAGGACTAATGATAAAATTTTTGTTTTTTATTTTAATTATTTCAATCAGTTTCAGTAGTCCGTTTCTTAAAACACTTGAGAAACCTTTGCCCCATTATATTTGGATGATTCAAAACGTCGACCCATTAATTGGTGTTAACCAAGAGCTAACTATACGAACTCCGGTTTTCCCAACACTTGGAATTGATTCTTTCCCCTCACCCGATACCACGCCCTTTGGTCTAGAATGGATTAACGGAAAACTTTGGAATTGTGATTTTCGGGCTCAGGAGATATTTCAACTTGATCCGACCAATGGTTCAGTGCTGCGTTCTTTTTCCGCTCCAGACCAGTGGTCCAAAGACCTTGCTTTCGATGGTAACTATTTGTTTGTCGGCGGAAATTTCCAGAGTGCGATATACAAAATTGATACCGTCAGCGGCAATATAGTTGGTTGGTTCAACGCCCCGGGTTCAAATCCGGTTGGCCTTTGTTTCGACGGCACGTATCTTTGGAATGCTGATTGGAATTCTGACCAGAGCCGACCAAACTATATTTATAAATTGAACCCGGTAAATGGGCAAAAAATAGATTCAATAATTACTCCAGCCGAATGGCCAGCTGGTCTGGCTTGGGATGGCAACTATCTTTGGAGTGTGGATATGAAAAATCGAGTTATCTACCGAATAAATCCGTTAAATGGTGGTATTGTCGGTGCCATTGGCACACCAGGCACTAAGCCAACTGGACTGGCTTGGGGTGACAATGAACTCTGGTGTGCCGATTGGGACCGTGATATGATTTACCATTTTTCACCGGATAGTAGTCCTTCGATTGTCTTATTAAATAGTCCCCATGATCTTGATGCTCTGCCTTGCTGGCTGGATGTAGCGATTGTCGGCACGGTCTGGGGATTTGACCTACAGCATTTTGTGGTTGAGTATGGATTAGGCGAAAATCCAACTGCTTGGACTCAAATCGGCAATCTGCACACCAATCCAGTTTTTCTCGACACCATTGAAAGCTGGGATGTTTCCGGCATTATCGAAGCTAATACCTATCAATTAAGAATTAAAGCGGTCTTTACCAGTTATACCGATACCTTAAATCGAGTAAAAATTAACCTTGACCCCCAGATTATGGCGGGCTGGCCCCAGACGTTTGTCAATGCTTCCCAGGTTGGCGCGGCTGATGTCAACGATGATTCTTTTGCTGAAATCTTTGCCGGCTTAAATCATCAGGATTTCATGAATCAGAAATTAGCCGCCCGGAATCTTAATGGTTCGGTGCTTAATGGTTTTCCCATCAGCGGTATCAACAATAATCAAATGGCACCGGCTTTCGGTGATATGGTGAATAATAATCAAATGTCAGTCATTACCGGTTATGATCTTAATAATAACCAGGTCAATATCACCCAATACAATGGCGCCAATTTTCCCGGCTGGCCCCAGAATGGTGGACAACCCAGCAATCTTTACTATCTCGGACTGCCAGTTGTGGCTGATATCAATGAAGATTCAATGCTTGAAGTCTTTACTGGTGGTTCAACGCTATCTGCCTGGCATTCGAACGGTAGTCCACTTTCTGGCTTTCCCAAATACTTTGAATCGTCTTCACCGGCAATTGGTGATATAAATCGGGATGGTCATCTTGAACTTGTGGTGCTGAGTGCAGATAGTATCATTGTTTATGATAAAGATGGCACAATAATACCTGGTTTTCCCAAACGTTATGGCGGGTCAAGTACCGAACAATATCCGGTTTTAGGTGATATTAATCAAGACCATCGACTGGAGATTGTATTCAATCTTAACACCAGCCTTTTTGCGGTTGATGATACAGGCGGAGTGCTTATTGGTTTTCCTAAAAATCTTACTGGTAATTATGCTAATTCACCGGTGCTTGGTGATATAGATTTAGATGGTTATCCTGAAATCGTTGTTGTCAGCGGTACTTTCCCTAATTATTCTGAAATTGCCGTATTTCGCTATGACGGAACATCGGTCTCAGGATTTCCCAAACGCCTTAACAGCAGGATATTTCGTTCTTTTAATGAACCGGTCTTAGGTGATGTCAATGGCGACAGCTTTCCTGAGATTGTCATGGGGTTTGAAGTTGAGAATAATTTTGAGGAAGTCCATGCCTGGATGCATAATGGAAATGAAATTAGCGGCTGGCCCAAGCGGTTGCGCGATATTTATGGCTATGGCATAACTGGCTCACCGATTTTAGGCGATTTTGATTCCGATTCGGAAGTGGATATGGCAATCAGTTCGAATGCTTATTGGATGGCAAGTACTGACATTTACGTCTGGGACTTAGAACAGCCATTTATCGCCGATGCTATGCCTTGGCCCACTCAGCGCCAAAACAATCAAAGAACGGCGAATCTGGGCAATGTCCCAATTGGTATTACCGAATCCCCGCCAACCAAAGGTTTGACACCAAAATTTACTGCCTATCCAAATCCATTCCGCCAAACCATCACTTTCTCCTGGAGTAATCTGGAATTACAGTCGCTTAGTATTTATGACGCGATGGGAAGGTTAGTCACTAATTCCCAGCCGTTCGCCAACAGCCACCGTTTTATCTGGGACGGTCGCGATAACTTAGGCAGGCAGGTTTCACCCGGAGTTTATTTTATCCGTCTTATGAACAGCGATTTTAAGCAGATAAAAAAAGTAATACGGTCGAGGTAAATTTGCCAATTCTGGATAGCAGTACGATTAAATTTGCTTAAAGGTGAAATATTTTTCCGAAGTGATGCATTCGACAATAGCTCAGTAATATGGGAAGCATCTCCATATTACCTCTTGACAACCTTCTGGATTTAGTTAAATTGGTTTAAAAGAGCCTATTTTATGAATGATACGAACAAGGGCATCAGGTTTCGCTCCAATCCTATTAAAGCGTTATTTCTTTTCTACTTAGCAGTCATGGCATGCACCATTTTTTGCTAGAACCATAGGGCTATTTAAAACAATGAGCGGAAAAATTGCTGATTCATTTGGATGGAAAACAGTCAAATATTTCATTCTGTTTTTTTCTATCTTACTTTTTATTACATGTCACGATGAAAAAAAACCCTGGTGGTGGGTACCAGAGAATATTGCAGAGTATCCTTGTTGGACACCGGACGGTTCCAAAATTGCCTATCGCAGAGGGTATCAACAAGTATGGATTTACGATACTCTTTTTCATAGTACTTGGAATATGTTTGAAGGTTCTTCTTTAGACTCTCGTTTACCAGATTTTTCACCCGAAGGCAAATGGATGGTTTTCGTTTCCGGGGTTAACATCTATAAGGTTCGTTTAACAAACGATTGGAAAACCAAAATCGTTGACACTACTATCGTTAAACTTACCGATTTAGGTCATAATTTTTTCCCAAAGTGGTCTCCAAAGGGCAACCTCATTGCATTTGACTCAAATGCCCACGATACCTCCGAGCTCCTTTTTAGAATCTGGCTTATGACTACCGAGGGGAATGATAAGAGGATGGTAGTTGATGTTGATGGAAGACAACCTGATTGGTCGCCTAATGGTGATAGAATCGTTTATTTTGGATTTTTTGAAGAAAGTGATGCTGCTGAAATTGTAATTGTTTCGCCCGATGGTTCGAACTTAAAGCGACTTACTAACGATAGTTTTTGGGACCAAGATCCTGCCTGGTCACCCGATGGCAAGCAGATTGCTTTTGTAAAAGATACTGTAGAATATGGAAAAGGGGCAGAATATATCTATTTAATGGACACAAGTGGAACAAAAGCAGAACGATTGACTTCTGGGTATGAACCCGCATGGTCACCGGATGGTAAGAAGATAGCTTTTGTCGATTTAGACTTTACCGGTGAATATTTGACATTATATACGATTAATGTCATAACTAAAAAAAGAGAACAGTTAGTTTTTAAGTAAAAGGGGGAAAATGAAGGCATTTATAACTTGAAGAATCATGGAAGCCATTCTTCAATAAAGTTAAATCCTCAATTAGTAATTGAAATAGTTCGCTGTTTAGAATTTTGAAATTGGACTTTGGAAAATTCACTTTTCATCAGCCAACCTCGGAGCCGACTCCCCAAGTTGCTTAGGGGGCTACCCCCGAGCCTACTCCCGAACCCGCTCCCTAGCTTGCTCCCTAACCAGCTCCCCAAGTTGTCTCCGAAGCTGCCTCCCGACCCGCTCTCCAACCAGCTCCCTAACCAACTTAGGAACCGACCCCGGAAGCGACCTCCGAAGTCACTCCCCAAGCCGCCCAGGGGGTCACCCCCTATGCGGTACCCTCAACCCAAGCAATTTCCAATGTTCCAATGTAAAATTCCCAATTTCCACTACTTAGAAGAAAATTTGGGTCAAAAAAAAGTTGAGTTATATTACAACTTTTCTCTGACCTAAAAATACCAAGTTAAATCTAAATAAAGAGAGTTTTGAAAAACCACGAAAACGCGAAGGACACGAAAAAGAGGAAAAATTTAAGGGTAAGACCTTCAGTATCTTAGAAATTTCGTAATTTCGTGCTTTCGTGGTAAAATGACCTTTTCAGAGATTTATAAAACCTTTAAGACTCGAATCGAATGACCAATCGATTGACTTAAAGCGCTTTTATCGGTATAATAATATTGCATTTTTAAATGGAAGTAGCAGTTAAAACAGAAAATCTGTATAAGTATTATTATACTGGTTTTTTTACCCGAAAAATCAAAGCCTTAGAAAATCTTAATTTAGAGGTAAACGCCGGCGAAATTTTTGGCTTTTTAGGTCCGAATGGCGCCGGTAAAACCACCACCCTTAAAATCCTCGTTGGTCTATGCAAACCCAATCAAGGCAGGGTATGGATTTTTGACCAACTTTCCACCTATGTTAAAACTAGAGAGCGCATTGGATTTTTACCCGAAGCGCCTTATTTTTATGACCATCTGACCGCTGAAGAATTTTTAAGTTTCTGTGCCCAATTACATAAATTAAAAAA
>Ga0315296_10000054_pt1 | contig 114527 bp, 112 predicted proteins | sample YL17G14_18_MG_FD_203921 | JGI IMG/M metagenome (GOLD analysis project Ga0315296, IMG submission 203921) | Sediment microbial communities from Yellowstone Lake, YNP, Wyoming, USA - YL17G14_18 | ecosystem: Environmental > Aquatic > Freshwater > Lake > Sediment | place: USA: Wyoming | collected... | reverse complement strand
TTTTTACTTTGGTCTTCATGACGCCAGTTTAGCTCGTTCAAGAGATTTTCACATGTTCATGTGTTTTTCGCATGTTCAGGTCCTTTTCACGTAACAGGTTGCTGGCACTCATACTATACTACTTCTTCCCGTGCCTGCAACATGACTATCTGTCCCTTGGGGCTGACAGTTGTTATCGCAGACTCTATCATGGGTATGGCCTTACAATTTTACTTTTGTACTTTCTTGCTCGTACACCGAGCGTCGTAGTCTACGAGGCGGACATTACCATGGAGAAGTTGCTGGAGATGTTCTGATTTTCCGAACCGGAGCTATCTCCTGCGCAACATCGAGAAGACGAAGAGCACGATTGCGATGGCAATTATCGCCACAACGGGGCTGCTAAACCCCCACTACCGTGTGCTTCAGCTGCTTTACGCCCCTGCAGGAGGAGAGCCTATCGATGAGATCCTTGACACTTGATATCCTGCCCCTCACGGCGATTATCTCCAGGCAGTTCCTCTTGTCAATATGAAGGTGAAGTGTTGAGTTTATAACTTCCCGGCAGTCGTGTTGCAAGTCAGTCAGTCCCTTCTCCGCCTCGTGGATCTCGTGGTCGTATATTATGAGGATGGCGCCGGCGCACTCGCCAGATGAGGGACCCTCGACCCACCTGTGCTCCGAGAGGAAGAGCCTCATGGCCTGCTGTATGGCTTTGGAACGGTCCTGGCCAAGCCTTTCCAGCATCTCATCGAACTCGCGCAAAAGCTGTGGAGGGGCTGAGACGCTGAAGCGCTCAACGCCTGATCTCTCTCCCATAGATCCTCGATGAAAGATGCTCCCTCGCTTTTAATAATGGTTTCTGAGACCATTCGTGGGAGCAGCGGAGGACAGATAGGTTTAAAATTAAATTCAGTGATAAAAAGCGGAGTCTGGTGGTATTGTCATGGGACTCACCCTTGCAGAGAGGATTATTTCAAGGAAGATAGGGAGGGATCCTTCACCAGGCGAGATCGTCGTACTGCCAATAGACGCAGCCATGGCCCACGACGGAACCGCGCCTTTGATGATCAAGAGCTTCGAGGAGATGGGCGCGAAAAAGGTTTGGGACAGGAAAAGGGCGATATTCGTCATCGACCATATATCGCCGAGTTCAAACGAGGGGACCTCTGCTCTGCACAAGATGATGCGCGACTTTGCAAGGAGGCACGGGATAACGCTATACGACGTGGGGGAGGGCATATGCCACCAGATCCTTCCTGAGAAGGGGTACGTGTTCCCCGGCGGCGTGGTGGTGGGGGCAGACTCCCACACATGCACGCACGGGGCATTTGCTGCGTTTGCCACAGGGATCGGGTCCACGGACATGGCTGCCGTCTTCGCATCTGGGAGGCTGTGGTTCAAGGTGCCGGAGACGCTGAGGGTGAACATCACAGGAAAGTTCAGGAGTAATGTGATGTCCAAGGACGCCGTGATTTATGCAATAGGGCAGGTTGGAGCCGACGGCGCGACCTACAAGGCGGTGGAGTTCACCGGGGACACAGTCGAGGACATGACCATGGACAGCCGGATGACAATGACCAACATGACTGTGGAGATGGGCGGGAAGACCGGTCTTGTGGCATCGGACAAGATTACCGAGCAGTTCCTGAGGGGGAGGATCAGTGTGCCCTTCGTGGAGCTGACCGGCGACAGGGATGCAAGTTACTCGGACGTGCTTGAGATAGAGGCTGGGAGGCTGGAGCCGCAGCTGTCGTGCCCGCACCAGGTAGATAACGTGAAGCCGGTGGCGGAGTTCGAGGGCAGGCCAGTTGACCAGGTCTTTATAGGATCCTGCACCAACGGCAGGCTGGAGGACCTTAGGATAGCCACGAGGGTTCTGAAGGGGAGGAAGGTGAAGGCGAGGACCATTGTGATGCCTGCGTCCAGGGAGGTTATGCTGGACGCAATAAGGGAGGGGATCATCGAGGAGCTGGTGAAGGCCGGCTGCGCGGTTGGGGTGCCGGGTTGCGGGCCCTGCGTTGGCGGTCACCACGGGGTGCCGTCGCAGGGGGAGATTGTTGTATCCTCTACGAACCGGAACTTCAAGGGGAGGATGGGCTGCGCTGACGCATACATCTACCTGGCGTCGCCCCTTACGGCTGCCTACGCTGCACTCAACGGAAAGTTCACGGTTCCTGAGGGAGTGTGAGTAAGGATGGATGTTTTGAAGGGCAGGGTTTGGAAGTTCGGGGACGACATTTCCACTGACCTGATAATTCCGGGGAAGTACAAGTTCAAGACCATAGACTTCAACGAGCTGGCGAGGCACGCCATGGAGGGCGCCGACCTGGAGTTCGCCTCAAAGGTTCAGAAGGGTGACATTATCGTTGCTGGAGAGAACTTTGGATGCGGGTCCAGCAGGGAGCAGGCGCCGGTGGTGATAAAGCAGGCGGGGGTGAGCGCGGTGGTTGCGAAGTCCTTCGCGCGGATATTCTACAGGAACGCCTTCAACGTTGGGCTGCCGGTAGTGGAGTGCCCGGAGGCTGTGGACGCCGTTAGACAGGGGGAGGTTGTGGAGATATCCCTTGGGGAGGGCTGGATAAAGGCTGGAAGCAGGACCTACTCCTTCAAGCCGATCCCTGCGTTCTTGATGGCTATACTCCGGGACGGGGGGCTCGTGGAGCACTACAAGAGGCGCGGCGGCTTCATCTGGGAAGAAGGCACATAAGGCGTCCTCAATCTACAACCATCTTCGATTCCTTTTTTCGCTCAATCACAAGGGTCTCGGTCACCTCTATCCCTTCCTGAATCTATGTGGCCAAGGTGCCCTTCGCAGCCTTTTTTGCTTGCAATACATGTACTTCGAATAAGTCTAATAGAGGGATAGTTTCGTGCGGATGATAGTATAATGCTGGATAATGAAAGCGATCTAAACGGTTAACTTTCTGATAAAAAAGCTAATTGTCTCAAGTGAACTGGTCGTTTGCTGTGTGCACAGGTGCGATCCAATCGCTAAGGCCAGTATAATGCAGGAGGGTGCTGCAGGCGCGCACCAGCCGCGCACGCACGCTTCCGTTACTCTATATTATTCGACATTATTGGGCATTATCCTTCGTCATTATCCTCTCTTATTCTATACTAGCCAACGCTAGCCTACATTATATTGAACCCAACCTTAGCGCAATACCTTAATAATAGCTCTATTAGCTCGCTCATCGAATCTGAGGGCAACATGGTAACCATGATGAATTTTTTTTGGAATAACCTCAGTGCTTATCCTCAAGCTCTTCAAGTTTATCCGCTATTAAGTCCGCTAACTTTTCAATCTCGCTGTAGATCACCTTGCCAAGATCCCAGAATATAAGCACCACAATGGCAAGTGCCAAAAGAGGGAGCGCCATTGCAACGTATATCCCGATTCCAGGCAAACCGCTTAGAGGCGGCAATATTAACGCCAATATTATCAATAAGGCAATCATGAAAAGGAGGTCGTATGTTATCCGCTTTGCGAGGGTTACTCGTTCTTTGGCAAATCCTCTTAGCACGATTTTTAATGCCTTGGACACAGGATTAAATAAGGCCACAATGTCGCTGAGAATACGGTAAAGCAATATCCCGATTACCGCCAACACTGTGACTGAACCAACAGTAACGAGGGGAAGATTTAGAAATGGTATCATGAAGGAGACCTGTTGTAGAAAGGGCATTAATATATAGCCAAAGAAGAGCACAAGTATCAGAACTAAGATCTTGGAGAAGATCCTTGTCAGCCTTAACCTGAGCTCGTTGGCAGCCATTTTTTTATCTCTGGTACTCGCTGAGGCCATATACAACCGTCCTAAAGAGGAGTGCCGAATTGTTATCATTCCCGCTAAAGGCATCTTTAATATAAAAAGTTCTGCGCGCCTAAATAAATGAGAGCTCCGAAATAGTTTTTAAAGAACCCTAACAGATATCTTTGGGATATTCATGAGGATCGAGGACTATTCACCAATAGCAGGCAGAGTGGTTGTTGACGAACTCAAAAGCCTGGGAGAGGATCTGAAGGGTGAAGAAGTCCTACACATTAATTCTACATACGTTGGAGGAGGGGTGGCGGAGCTTCTAAAGACTATAATACCCATGATGTCAACTCTTGGTTTAAAGACGGACTGGAAGGTAATCAAAGGTGACTATGAGTTCTTCGAAATTACAAAAACATTTCACAATGCACTCCATGGGGAAGATGTGAAAATAAGTTCTGATATGCTTAAGAAGTACATGGAGATTAACGAGCAGAACGCAAGAGAGCTAGATCTTGGGAAAGACTTCATCTTTATCCATGATCCACAACCGGCACCCCTAATAAATTTTAGAGGGAAGAGCGGGAAGTGGATATGGCGGTGCCATATCGATATATCTGCACCGAACCTAGGAGCCTGGTTGTTCCTCTCAAATCATATAAACAAGTACGATGCCGTTGTGATTCATGTCCCTGAATATGCGAGGCGCGACCTCATAGTTCAACAGTATGTTATTCCGCCATCCATTGATCCTTTAAGCGAGAAGAACATAGAGTTGCCAAAAAGCTACATTGACAAAGTACTAAGAAAGTATGATATTGATCCTGAGATGCCCATCGTAACCCAAGTATCAAGGTTTGATAAGCTTAAGGATCCAGTAGGAGTATTCAGGGCCTTTGAAGTAGCAAAGAGTAACGTGGGCACCTTGGACTTCAAGCATCTTCTTGATCAGAGGGCCTTCGCCTTTGATGTTTTCAGGACTGCAAGATACAGGACCTTTCTGCAACTGGTGCTAGTGGGGGGCACTGCCACGGACGACCCTGAGGGTGAGAGGATATATTATGAGGTCTTGAAAAAGTCGATCAACGATAGAAATGTTCATGTGCTGATGCTCCCTCCTGACGCACATAGGGAGATTAACGCCATACAGAGGGGTTCAACTCTTTTAATACAAAAGAGCATTAAGGAGGGCTTTGGGCTGACAGTGACGGAGGGGATGTGGAAGGGCAAGCCAGTGATAGGGGGAAGGACCGGTGGGATAAGACACCAGATAATAGATGGTGAGACTGGTTTCCTGGTTGGTTCCCCCTCGGAGGCGGCAGAGCGTATACTATTTCTTTTAAAAAATCCGGATGTAAGGGAGAGGCTTGGGGAGCGAGCCAAAGAGCATGTAAGGAATAATTATTTGGTGACCCGGCAGGTGAGGGACTACTTGGGGCTCCTTAAGACACTTAAAACTTAGCGGGCTTTAGCCATTGCATAAAAACGCAGTTTGAACTTTCCATTAACGGCTTCATGCTCCTCATCGTTATTAGTGGAAAAATATTGTGAGCCATATCTGACCAACGAGCATGGGAAGTGCGCCACCAAGAATACCTATCCACAACCATTTGAAGAATCGCATATGATAGTTGAAGCGCTTTTCAAGCATCCCTAGTGCGACGATGTTAGCTGTGCTACCTATCATAGTGATGTTCCCGCCATATGCTCCACCGAACAGCAGTCCCCACCACAGCGGTGCGCCATTAAAACCTGTGGCTACAAGGCTCTGCACCACCGGGATGAGCGCGGCCACTAGCACCACATTATCCAGAAGACATGATCCGATTCCACTAAACCAAAGCATGAAGGTCTGTATTTGCATTTGAGAGGTCGCAAACGATGAGATGCCAGCAGCCAAAAGGTCAGTCAGTCCAGTGTATTTCAGAGCCCCTGCCTTTGCAAAAAGAAACATGAAGAAGAGGAGGGTCCACCAATCGACCCCTTTCTCAACTATGTGTTGGGCTTTTTCTCTTTTCCAGAGAAGACCGATAGCAGCCCCCAAAAAGGCAGCCACGAGCAGATAAGTAAACTTCTCAACATTCAAGAAAACCTCTATTCTGTAATGTATCGCCACCAAGAATATTGTTGCAAAAAGAAGGATCCCACTGATCCTAACGCCTCTCATCTTGTCCTTCCCTATGATCTCAAGCACTTCACCCTCATTCTCTTTGAGCCTCTCAGCTACCTTGACTTTGGCTTCGCGGAGCGGTTTTCGGTACCAAAAAGTGCAGAGCGCTATCAGAACTAAAAGTGATAAGATCGCCACCGGTGCTGCCCAGATTAAGAAGTCTTCGAACGTCAGACCGGCCCTCAGTCCTATCAGTATTCCAATAGGGTTACCCAGCATTGTGGCAGAACTTCCCACATTGGTTGCAAGCACGCATGAGATCATGTACGGCAACGGATCTAATTCGAAATGCTTACAATATTCGAAAACTATGGCCACGATGAAGAGGATTGAGGTGACCTCATCTACCATTGCGGCCATCAGTGCTGAGATTACGAGGAGGGCAATCATTACCTTCCTAGGGTCATACTTCGTCATTTTAAGGAGCTTCCCTAGAAGCCACATGAAGAACCCACTGTCTCTTGCCACGTCTACAAGAATCATCATTGCTACAAGGAACGTGATGACATCGATGCTCATGAACTGGAACATGTGTTCTATGTCCAAGGTTTGGGTGGCTAGAAGCAATGCTATGCCGCCAAATGCTATAGCGAGCCTAAAGCGCCAGAACATGAGGGTGCCTATAACGGTCGCTATGAAGATTGTTCCAGCAACTGTCTGCGTAAAGTTGTTCAAAAAAGTCCAAAAAATGACTGCAGTGATAAATACCGATCCTATATAAATAAAGAAATCACGACTATTCCCTACAGGACTTAATTGTTCAGGTTCTGACAAATTATTGAACGCCACGTGCTATAGGCTCAGCTCTTTCATTACTGATCTTACAAGTTCGTTTCCTTTCTTTTTGCCTCCCCTGAAGAGAGAGATGGGCAACTCTGGTTTCCCATATAGTTCAAGTATTTCCATGATGCCTTCTTTTAAGGTAGCCTCGTCCTCTGAAGTCATGTTTATAATGACCTGTGGATAAGCTGGATGCGCCTTTTCTTTTATTCTCACATTGATATGGTATTTTTTGCCAATCTCTTCAATGAGATCGTTTTTAATATCCATTCCCTTATACATCTTTACTTCTTTTGTGAAGTATTGGAGTTCAACTTCTGTTCCACCCATATCACTCACACAGCTTCTATGATCAAGGATGCGTCTCGTGTTTGTCCTCTTTCAATTGTCATTATATGACACATATATAAATAAATTATGCTCTAAATGAGATTAGATGTAAAATAACTAGTCATTTAATGACGAAAAATTTAAATAAAATGTCTTATCAGTGCATATATGCTGGTAATAAGGTTGAAAAAGAGTACAGATAAACTTAAATTGGATCCATTAGACCTCAAGATTTTAGAAGCATTGCTCGATGAAGGGCGTATTAAATTCAAAGATCTTGCAAAGGCTCTTAATCTTGACGAGAGGATGATCTCAAGAAGGGTGGATCGATTGGTTAAAGGGGGTATTATCAGAAAGTTCACGCTTGAAATTGATTGGTCCAGATTAGGGTTTGGAATGCAGGCATATGTATGCACAAGAACTGCAGTCGGTGAAGGTTTGAGAAAAAGACTTTTCGAATTTTTTAATTCACATCCGAGGATTGCTAGGGTGGACTCAACCGTTGGAGCATACGAATACATTCTTTATACGATCTGTAGGGATCTTCAAGACTTTAGATCGAGGATAGGTACACCCTTGGAGCCTCTAACGGCTGGTTTATCCACTTCAATTATTTCGCATCACATTAAGCCACTCGATTATAAACCATTATTGAAAGTGGTTGCAGAGATTGCCAACTTGCCTGAATCGCCGAATTCTGATATTGGGGAAAAATAACATGTGCCCAGAGATATGTATAAGGATGCTCTCGCCCGAGTCTAAAAGGTGATGAGATAATTTGTATGTCATGAACTTTTCTTTTTGTGTGAAGAAGGACGCGACGAGGAGGGCACTTACTTCGGCGACCGGTGATGCCCTGGCACTATTAGAAGCGTTTGGCATTCTGGGGAAGAGATGGGGGAGCATGATGAAATTCTTCTCTGGAGAGGATCTGAAAAGAGTGGATTTCGTTTACAAGCTGTATTATCCCGTATTCCTAGTAAAATGCGGGGAGTATGTGGTCCCCATCGACGGGTTGGCTCTCAGCAGGGTGAGGATTGATGAACACTCGGAGACTGATGGCGGGTACGAACTCTTTGGCGTGAAAGTCTTTGACTTTCCTTTAGTGAAGGAGGCAGAATTCAAGATCTCAGAGTGGATTATGGCGACCACAAAGGAGGAGATAGAGGACGGGTATGCGATGGCCCCAGTTATGGATGGGGATGAGGCAATTAGGATCGCCAAGGAGTTCACTAGGATATACCACGCGACCGAGAGCTATATGGAGAGGGTCAAGTCGGCAATAAACAGCACGGAGGGGCGTTTCAAAGATGGGTTAAAGCAAATCATTGAGGAGTACAACAACCTCCACGCAGAATACGATGGGAGGGTGACCCGAAAGAATGAGGAGGTTGAGGGTTTGCAAACGCGGACCGAGGAGACGATGATCAAGGAATTGGAGGCAGAGATCAAGAGAGAGCAGGAAACGCTCAGGGAGGAACGTAACAATCTGAATTGTGAGCTCAAGGAGAGCCAGGATGAACTTCGGACCATCAACAGTAGGCTTCAGGACTGCGATAGCAGGAGGAGGACGGGGGATAAAGAGATCCAGACCGTAGAGGATAGACTCAAAGCTTTGATCTCCAAGAAGGCGAGGGTCGAGGAGGGGAGGGAGAGCTTCGACGGTCTGAAGAGTACGGTCGGTGAGTTGGAGGAGACCAAGAAGGCATTTGAGCGGCTGAGGAGAGATCTCAACGGTTTGGTCGAGGAGTCTGAAAAACTAAAGACCAGGCAGTCGAAACTCCAGAAAAAAGTAGAGGGGCTACAGGTTGAGCTGGATAGAAATTCAGAGAAAGAGAGGCTAATACCATCAAGGGAAGACATGAAGAGGAGGAGGATCAATGAATCCTTCTCAGAGAGGCGGAGGATCCTGATACTGGAACTGAACGGGCTCCTCTCTGAGAAGGAGCGAAGGCTGCTTGAGATCAGGGCAAGAGAGAACAAGCAGAGGAGGGAGAACGAGATGGAGCGGAAACGTCTCAATGTGATATTTGAAGCGTTGGATGGGGAGTTGAAGAGGTTAAGGGAGTTGCTTTGGAGTAACGGGGAAATGCTGGAGACCAAGGTGGAGATCCTATATATACCGTTCTACCTCATATCCACGGATAAAAAACTGCGCGTTCTGGAGCCGCCCCTGCTGATCCGTGGTTACAAGAGGGTGGAGCATCAGAAAAGGATTAGAGGGATAGGGGGCGCCTTAGGTCTAATTGAAGGGGACTGGAATACCCTCTCCGTACTTATGTACGAGGCAAGGGAGACCTTCAATCTCCTGAACGAGAAGAACAGGGGGAGGATCCTTAGGGGGATCGAGTCGCTGAAAAAAATTAAGGCCTTAAGCAGGACGCAGGAGGCGATGCTTCTCAAGGGGTGTATCTCTAAATGAAGATCCTGTACGTGAGCCAATCCTTTTTTCCTAGCACCGGGGGTGTATCCTACTATCTGATCTGGCTCGGTAGGAAACTGAAAAAAATGGGTCACGAGGCGGCATTTGTCAATTTGAAGGTTCCTGGTAGGTCATCTCAAGAGGAGATCGAAGGATTTAAGGTGTATAGGGTACCTCGTGAGGGTCTGATACAGAAGGACGTCATTCAGGGGTATACAAGGTTCAAGGAACAAATTCTCAAGGTTTTTCATAACAAGGATGTGCCGCTGGATAGGCTCTACAACAAACACCTTTATGGATTTAACGAGTACCTCAAAGTGAATAGGCTTTTTGAGGAGAGGGTCAGGGAGGTGGCAGATATCGAGGGGCCGGAAATAATTCACATCCACGACTTCCAGCTCCTCCCACTGGGTGAAACCCTCAAAGACCTGGGTGTTCCAGTTCCGTTCACGTGGCACATACCATTCACTGAGGAGGTTCACCAGAACTGGAGGGGTTTTATCATAAAATTCCTTGCGGAATACTCGAATGTGGTATTCTCTACGAAGCCGTATGTTAATACCGCCCTTAAGTCTGGCCTTCCTTGGAACAGGGTCACGTGTATACCGCCCTTCATAGACATCGAGGAGCCGAAGGTCAGTTTCAGGGGGAAGTTCGGGATTGGAGAGGACGAAAAAATGATCATATGTGTCGCCAGGCTTGACAGTTTAAAGGGACAGATGGTGCTGATTAAAGCAGCGTCCAGGCTGAGGGTCAGGTTTAAGCTGGTTTTCATAGGAAACGGATCCTTTAGCAAGGAGATTTTGAAGGTAAAAGAGAAGGAGGAGTACCACAAAGAACTTCAAGACTGTGCTGCTACTAATTGCCCTAAGGATAGTGTCTTATTCACCGGAGCAATCGACAGGAATATGCTCATGGCGGCCTACAAGGATTGCGACGTTGTAGTGCTACCTTCTACCTATGAGGGGTTTGGGCTCGCAATTGCCGAAGGGATGGCCTTCGGCAAGCCTGTCGTTGGAACTGCCGTGGGTGGTATACCCGCACAGATCTGGCCGGGCGTCAACGGCTTTCTGGTCCCTCCAAACGATCCGAATTCTCTAGCCGATGCCATTGAGTGCATTCTAACCAATGTCGAGGCGGCAAGGAGAATGGGGGAAAACAGCAGGAGGGTATACCATGAAACCTTCTCCACAGACAGGGGCGTTAGAGACCACCTCAAGCTTTACGAGAACCTGATAGGGGGCTGTGCCTAGAAAGACCCCTCCTATGAAAATAGCATAAAATACATCAAACCATCAATGCACAAACAAAAAAATGGGGCTGAGGGCTAGTGAAGTTGAAGATAAATGCAGACGCAATAGTAATGGATTATGACAGAACTGTTGCCGACGAGGCTCTTGGTTTCAAAATCTCCGATGAGGTAAAGAAGGAACTCAGGCGCCCGAGGAGGCTCAGGTTAATCCTAGCCACCGGCAGGAGATTAGATGACATACCCGATAAGGAGGCAGTAAAGATCTTCCATGCGATACTGACCGAGAACGGGACGATTCTATTTACTAACGAGGGGCGGACAAAGAAGATCCTCGTTGATGATGGATGGTTCCCTAAGAAGGAGAGGCTCCACAAAATATTCCTTGAAAGTGGCCTTTGTTGTCACTCTGGAGAGGTAATATTTGCAGGATACAAAAAGGATGTCGAGAAGGTTAAGCGGATCCTGCGTGAGAAGGGCATGGATAACGAGGTATCTTTAGAGTTTAACAGAGAGGGATTGATGATTCTTCCAGCAGGTTGGAATAAAGGCAGGGGGACACAAATTGCATTAAAGAGGCTTGGCGGGGGTCGCCTACTGGCTATTGGCGATGACTTTAATGATCTCTCACTCTTCGAGGTCGCTGATATCAAGGTTGCAGTGAAGAATGCTGTACCTGAGCTAAAGAAGAGGGCAGACATTGTATGCGATAGGGAAGAGGGAAAGGGAGTCGTAGAGATAATGACGGATTTAGTATAGGTGTAAAATTGTTAGAAAGTAGTAAAATCCAAGATTTGCTAGTATTTACACCTAAATGAGTGCAGATGCCACCGGACCAGCCACTTATCACCAAACGATCAAAAAAGAGGATTTGCGAGGTCTCCACTTGTCGCTGGTAAGTCCTACCTAGTCCACTTTTAACACACGTTAAAATCTACTGCCATTTCTCCTATGATGTATGTACTAAGAACAGGTTCAAGATCCCATGGCAACCACACGCGGTCCCTACGGCTAGACTGTAGGGGGTCTTGAGCCGTTTAATGTTCGTTAAGAAGGACATCAACTCTGATCCCTTGAAAAAGCCAACCTCCCCTCTGAGATTGTGGCTGAACAGTACCTTCGAGAGAGTGACTTTGTTACGGGCAGCGTTCTTTAATATACGGTACATAGGCCCACTCTTGGGCCTCCCCGTCGTCTGACAACGATCCAGCGGCTGGTCGCATGGAACTTTGCATTGCCCTCCCTCCTGCATGTAGCTTGTTATGATGACACCCATGCCCTCATCTTTTTGTACGATCAGACCCTCAGGAATACCGCTTATGACATCCCTCATGGCCTCTGATCCGCATTCTACGGTCAATCCCTCGCGCTCAAGCCAACTCTTAACCACCTTACCCGCAAGATGTCCGGGCACGGCCGGGGCAATATAGTCCGGCACGGTGACCTTCATTAAACGGGAAAGGAATTCCACAGCATCGAACACGGAGAGGGTCGCGGAGCCTGCCCTTACGTTTAGTACTTGGCAAGGATCCCCGCCCTCAACTATCTCGTCCACAAATTTGCTCGCCTCACAATCGATTCTGCTGTCAACTACCACGACCCTCCCGCCCATTTCCTTGGCAAACTTCACCGCCTTCGTGCCAAAGTATCCTCCGCCAGCAACTACGATCAGCCTATTCTCCAGTTTCACAACCACTTTTGCACCCCCACGATCTCAATAGGCCTATCCGCTTATCTTAAGATATAAACCGTTTAAATCAAATTGAACCCGATAAGGTCACCGCCGATCTGTGGCTCGGAAAGGTCCATCTTGTCCTTGAACAGCTCATGCAAGAATTTGAAGGCCGGCGGGGATGGAATCGAAACTATATGATCCTTTATCTCAGGAATGTTTGAGAACTGCTCAATCTTAATTCCATTGAAGAGAAAGTACATATCACCGCTGGCAAACGCCTCCGGACTGAGCTTCACGTCCCTTCTCATCACAAAGAAATCGCTCAAAACCATGTAGTTGTTGTCACCCTTGAATTTCCTAATCGCATCAGGGTCCATGGAGTCCCATCCAACGATCTCACCCTTGCTCATCAGCACCATCATATTCGCATCTTTTGGAATATCGAAGTTCATATCCACGAAGAAGACCATGACGACCTCGCGGGAGAGGCATTCCTTGACGCCATCATTCCTGCCTTTTCCCGTGCCGCCCAACACATTCCCCATGGCCTCATCTTCCAGGCGGGCGATTGTCTCGCGCTGTTCCATGTTCAGCTCGGCAACTCCCAAGGTGCCCTTGACTTTCTGTATCTGGCCCTTTATCCTTTCCAAGGTCTCACTTCTGCTTTCGGGATCCATTTCTCATCACTCTCTAGGAACTTCGGCTCCTATTTTTACATACTTTTCACTTGCCATCGAGTTCCTGCACTCCGCTGTTATGGACTCAAAGTCCCTTTTTGGTTTAGCCCCCATTCTGTATATGAAGATATGGCGCTTACGTTTATAATTGAATACCTTGGCACATGAACCTGATATGGGGTGCGCCTAGCGTATGCGTTTTTATATATGAAATATTAAATATGATGCATAAAATGGGGGAATAAATATTACTGTTGAATATGACGCCTGGGCTAAAGTTTACGATATAATCTACGGCAAATACGCTGAGGACATCGATTTTTACAAGAAGGAGGCAAAAAAGGCCAAGGGAAAGGTCTTGGAGGTCGGCTGCGGCACGGGGAGGATATATCTAGAGCTCCTGAAGAACGGGATAGGCGCATACGGCATAGACATATCCGGTGAGATGCTGGTTGAGCTTAGGAACAAGGCAAAGGCAATGAACCTGAAGCCAAAGGTGAGCGCGGGCGACATGCGGAACTTCAAGCTGGGCGAGAGGTTTGCCCTCATTATCGTCCCCTTCAGGTCGTTCCTATACAACCTCACCACCGATGACCAGCTGAGGACGCTGAAGAACTTCAAGAGGCACCTCGCCCCGAAAGGCCGGCTCATCCTCAACTTCTTCTACCCGGACATTGAGCGGATGATGAGCTATGGCAAGGAGTCCGAGGAGCTGATAGTCACCGATAAGGGGGACTTCGGGCTAAGGGAGAAGTCTTACTTCGTTGACGAGGTGAACCAGATCATCGAGACCGCCGCCATCGTGTACAAGGGCGGAGAGGTCTACTGGAGGGGGAATTACCGGTTCGCCCTCATCTACAAGAGGGAGTTCGAGGTGCTCCTGCGCCTTGCCGGCTTCAGGAAGTGGTCCATGTACGGCGGCTTCGACTACCGCCCCCTCACATCCTACAAGCAGGAGATGGTATGGGTCATAGAGAACCCCTAGCCCCCTTAACCTGTTGCATGTTGCCGCATCACTCTGCAGAGTTCGTCGATACCCTTCAGCACCACATGGTTTGACGCTGCCTCTGCAATCAGCGGGTCTCCCATGGTGAGCCCCTGAAGGAACCACGCCCTGTCCACTGTCCTGACCAGTATCTCCCTGCTGATCCTCCTGCCCAGCTCAGGGATGGCATCCCCCTCCGGTCCCTTTCCGGCTATCACTAGGAGGGCTATTGGATCGCCCTCGTTACCCCTTCCTGCGGCGTGAGCCCCGTAGAGCAGGATCACCCCCTCGACCCCCTCCAGGGTCTCGGCGACTTTCCTGATCACGAAGTTCCTTGCCAGGAGCTCCGTGGCTGCGAAGGCCTCGGCCAGCACCATGTAGTATATCGCGAGTGGATCCTCTACATTTAGGGAGTACTCCTTAGTCCTTGCCTTGTCAACTCTCCTCAGGATCTTTGCCTCCTCCAGTTTTAGAAGCTGTAGTTGGACGGCCTTAACATCAACTCCTGCCCGCCTGGCTATCTCCCTGAGGTGCAAAGACAACCTGTAGTCGCCTCTGTAGAGTCCCAGGATCCTCAGGGTAGTCTGATTTATGTTGTATTTTTTCATCAATTGTAGTATTATTACAACATAAATTTAAATTTTTCCTGTACTCCTGTAAACATAAATCTTTTATCTTTCATATGCAACTTAAAGTTGGTGAAAAAATTTGGCAAAGATACCACCAGAAGTTATGGAATTAGTTAATGCCCCTGATGCCACCAAGGTCATGGGTACGGTGGACAAGAACGGAATACCAAATGTCGTCCCGTTGGGAAGCATAAGAGCGGTGAGCGACGACACTATAATCTTCGCAGAGATATTCCATATAAAGACCAAGGAGAACCTGCTGGCTACCAAGAAGGCGACCGTACTCGTTGTCAAGGCTGGGAAGGCCTACCAGATTAAGGGAACGTTTGCCGGCTACTCCTCCTCAGGACCTGCCTTCGAGTCCATGTCCAAGACATTAATGGAGAAGTTTAAGCTCCCGATAAAGTCCGTGGGAACGGTAAAGGTCGACGCTGTCTACTCGTGCGTTTCAGGCGAGAACAGCAGGAAGCTAGCCTAAACCTAACATTAAGGACCCACGATGGGAAATGAGCACGAGATCCATATGAGTTGGCCCTTAAAATTAATACACCAAACCCAATTTATTTCTCAGACTCTTAAAACCTAAAAGACTTTATTCGAAGTTGCCTCCAATTTTATGGTAAGCTGATCTTGCTGACACTATTTGGTTTTATCGATTTTCTGTGCTTCGGACGATTTTTACATGTATAGCCAATCCGATGACAAATTGACAGAACCAAAAAGCGTAAAAATCATATACTGTCGTGCGCTATTTCAGAAGAGCAGCCTCCTGATTGGAGAAACCATGGTGTTTCTGATATGGGGAAAATCTATAAAATAGCTGTTATAACAGGGGACGGGATAGGCCCCGAGATCACAGAGGCCGCCATGCTTGCGCTTGGGAGCGTAGGGCCTAAGCTGGAGTTCATAAAGGTTGCCGCCGGGCTCAATGCCTGGGAGAAGTACAAGAACCAGCTCCCACAGGAGACCGTGGACATTATAAAGTCATCGGACGCATGCCTGAAGGGGCCGACACAGACCCCTCCCGGTCCCGGCTCCTTTAATAGCGCCACCGTCACCCTCAGGCAGATGCTGGACCTATACGCTAACGTTAGGCCCTTCAGGAACCATCCGGGCGTCCCGTCGATCCATAAGGGAGTTGACATGGTGATAGTTAGGGAGAACACCGAGGGGATGTACAGGGGACTGGAGTACAACCTTGGTGAGTCCGCGCTGGGCATAAGGGTCATAACGAGGAAGGGCTCGGAGAGGATAGCGAAGTTTGCCTTCAACCTCGCCAGAAGGGAGAAGCGGAAAAAAGTAACCGCAGTGCATAAGGCCAACGTCCTAAAGGAGACCTGTGGTCTCTTCAGGAACGTCTGCGTCGAGGTCGCGAAGGATTACCCTGACATTATTTTTGACGAGATGTATATAGATGCAGCTGCCATGAGAATCGCCATGAAGCCGCAGGACATAGATGTCATTGTCACCACGAACCTCTTTGGCGATGTCCTCTCAGATGAGTGCGCCGGCATCCTTGGCGGACTTGGCATCGCACCCAGCGCCAACGTGGGGGATAGGTATGCCTTCTTCGAGGCGATACACGGGTCTGCGCCCAAGCACGCTGGCAAGTGGGATGCGAACCCTACGGCAATAATGCTCTCCGCCGCGATGATGCTCAAGCACCTTGGAGAGGTCGACGCTGGTACCAGCCTCGAGGCCGCCATCGACGCGGTCATTGCTGAGGGCAGGACCATCACCCGTGACCTGGGTGGCAATGCAGGAACGATGGACTTCGCAGGGGCGGTTGCAGACAAGCTCTCCCAGAGATAACCCTTTTTTTCCATCGCCAAACATCAATTTTTCCTAAACCTAAATATAGCCCTCTAAACTTATTTTGAAGAAGGGTTTATTTGAAAAATTATCCTAACGTTAAAATCGTGGATCATCCTCTGGCGCAGGAAGTTATTACAACCCTTCGAGACAAGAATTCAGGTCAGATAGCGTTCCGAAAAGGGCTGGTCAAGCTCGGCCGCCTCATCGGAATAGAGATCGCAAAGACCATGGAGTACGAGACTGTAGAAGTGGAAACGCCCACAGGCATGAAGGCCAAGGGCATCAAATCCCTAGACGCCAATCATGTCATGATCGTCAACGTGCTCCGCGCCGCAGTTCCATTCGTGGAGGGGATGCTAAAGGTCCTGCCAGCAGCCAGACAGAGCGTGGTCAGCGCCAAGAGGATCGAGGAGGGCATAGCTTCTCCGAACTATAACTTCAGGATAGAGAGGAACTATTGCAAGATATCCAAGATCTACCCCAACGACACCCTTATAATAGCCGACCCTATGCTCGCCTCGGGCTGCACGCTCCTTGCAGTCATAGACGAGATCTGTAAGGCCAACAATCCAAAGAGGTTTATTCTAGCCACGGTCATCTGCGCACCGCTGGGAATCCAGAGGATAGTCGAAAAATACCCGAAGATCGAGATCTTCACGGCTGCTGTCGATAAAGGGCTTAATGAGCATGGCTATATACTCCCCGGTCTCGGAGACGCGGGAGACAGAGCCTTTGGCTAGTGAAGTTCCAACATCCGCCCCTTTCCCTTTTGTTTACCGTCCTAAGAAAAATCCACCTGAGGATCTTCAGGCCTTATCAAGACCAAATGCTTTGTGGATGGCCTCCACCGTCTTCTTCATTTCCTCCTCGAGTATGGCAAACGATATGTTTAGCTCGGAGGAACCCTGAGCGATTGTGAGGATGTTTGCCCCCGCCTCTGCCACCGCCGAGAACATCCTTGCGGCGATCCCTTTCGTGCCACGCATCCCCTCGCCCACTATCGCGACGACCGCGACCTTGGGAATCGTGTTTATGTCCCGTACGAGGTCACCGTTCCTGAATTCCACCTTAAGAGCCTTAAGCGCCCTCTCCAGATCCGCCTTCTTTACGAGCATCGAGATGTTTGCCTGCGAGGAGCTCTGGGAGATCATCTGCACGTTGATGTTGTGGGCGGCAAGGGTGGAGAAAACCCTGGCCACTACGCTGGGGACCCCGACCATCCCGGCGCCGCCCGTGGTTATTATGCAGAGATCCTTTATTGACGTGACAGCCTTTACGCTCCTTTCCTCGTTGCCCTTCTCCTTGATTATCGTTCCAAGATTGGACGGATTGTAGGCGCTACGGATCCTTATGGGTATTCTGCGCTCCTGAACCGGGGTCACCGTGAGCGGATGGAGTACCTTGGCACCGAAATAAGCCATTTCCATCACCTCTGCATAGGAGAGTACCGAGATTGTCCTGGCGCCGGCGACCATCTTGGGGTCCGCCGTCATTATACCGTCTACGTCCTTCCAGATCCAGACCTCATCCGCCTCCAGCGCCGATGCCAGAATAGTCGCGGTGTAGTCCGAGCCTCCCCTGCCCAAAGTCGTTATCACGCCGTTCTCGTCCTGCCCGATGAACCCTGTCACCACCGGAACGACACCCCCTTTTAAAATGGGTAATAGCCTGTCCTTTACCATCACCTCGGTGATGTTGAGGAGTGGCTTGGCGTTGCCATAGGTGCTGTCCGTGATTATCCCGACCTCGCCGCCAGTGAGATCCACCGCATTGACACCCTTTCGCAAGAGGGCCCCGCGCATGAGCGGTGCGGATAGCCTCTCCCCTAATGAGAGGAGGAGGTCCTTTGACCTCGGCGTCAGCTCCCTCAGCAGAAAGATCCCAGTGAGGCATTGATCGAGGGTCTCCATTATCCTCTTTATCTTTACCTTGGTCTCGCCAAGCGTCCTTTCCTCACAGAGCTTCTCTGCAACCTCAAGGTGCTTCCTCTCCATCTTCGACAAGTTCACCCTGACGCGTTCCATGTCGCCCAGCCTGGCGCTCTCCCCCATCGCCACGAGCTCATCCGTGACGTCGGACATGGCGGATACCACGACCACTACCTCATCATCCTTCTTTACCCTCTCTGCCACCAGGGTAGCCGAATTATCTACCTGCTCCGGACCATCCATCAATGGCCCGCCATATTTCATTACTATCCTCATGGGATCACCTTTGCTATGCTCCATCCTTCATGAACACTATCAGATCATGCCTTTTGCCTTTAATAGTTCGGCTATTAATATAGCATTCCCTGCGGCGCCCCTTATGGTATTGTGGCTCAGCAGGACGTACTTTATCCCGTTATCCAGGGCGGGCTCGGTACGCACCCTCCCCACCACCGTCGCCATCCCCTTGGCCCGCTCTGGACTCCCGGCGAGCCTGTCCAGCCTGGGCTGGGGCCTGTCGGGCTCCTCCCTGACGATGATGGGAGGGATAGGCGCCGATGGCAGCCTCAGCCTCTGCGGCTCCCCCTCGAAGCTGCGCATGCAAGCCTTTATCTCCTCTGGCGTAACCGCCCTCTCAGCCTCTAAAAAGACCGCCTCTGTGTGACCGTCGAGGACGCCTACCCGCTGGCAGCTTGCTCCTACCTTTATCTTGGCAAACTTGAACCCGTTCTTGTACTCCCCCAGAACCTTCAGGATCTCCTGGGTCACCTTCTCCTCCTCGTTCTTGATGTACGGTATGACGTTGTCAAGGATGGCCATGGACGGTACCCCGAGGTAGCCGGCTCCTGAGACCGCCTGCATAGTTGATACGAGGACCCTTCTGAGCCCGAACTCCTTCTGCACCGGCTTTAGGGATATCGCGAGCCCCAAGGCAGTGCAGTTGGATAGGGTGACGATCACCCCCTTCCTCCTGGATCTCTGCTCCTTTAATGCGAGGAGATGCTCGCTGTTGACCTCAGGTATCAATATGGGGACGTCCGGATCCATCCTGTGGGCGCTTGTGTCCGCGACAACCGTGAGACCTGCCTCAGCCATCTCCGCCTCCACGGTCCTCGCAACCTCTGAGGGGAGTGCTGAGAAGACAAGCTCAACCTTCTCAGCCTTGAATGCCCTCTGCTCGGCAGGAATGATCCTCATCTCTGCAGCCTCGGTTGGCATGTCCCTGTCGAGAACCCACTTGGCAGCCTCCCTGTACCTCTTCCCCACAGATGTGCTTGAGGCGGAGAGCGCCGCTACCTCGAACCATGGATGGTCCCTGAGCATGTTTACGTATCTCTGCCCCACCGATCCGGTGGATCCTAAAATACCCACTTTGACTTTATCCATGCAAAATATCCCTCAGCATATTGGTCGCCCCAGAGGTCGAGATCATACCGTTGAGAACTCACCGAATCTATCAATGGGTTTGGTAGGCGGTCACCGAAGTTTATCCCCCGTTGAGCAACCATCGAATTACCATAGTATTGCTTTTATCGTTAATTTAAGCCTTTTCCCGAAGGCTTTTACGATTACCTTCGCCCTGCTATCCCCTCCGCCCTCAATAACTTTAAAATAATATCGTCCTTCAGTCAAGTTAGGTTGATGGAGTCCAAGGATTGAAAGGTTTAAATCCTCCCTCCAACGCCCTCTAAATCAGGAGAAGAAAAATTTTGGCAGCAAAACACGAACTGGAGGATGTCGAGGGCGTCGGACCGGCCACCGCCGAGAAGCTGAGGGAGGCAGGAATCACCTCGGTGGAGGCTCTGGCAACAACGCCCACCCGCACGCTTAATGAGATAGCCGAGATCACGGAGGAGAAGGCCTCGGTCATCACCCAGAACGCAAGGGCGTTGCTTAACATCCGGTTTACGACAGCCAAGGAAGTCCTCGCGAAGAGAGCGAATATAGGCTTCATCTCGACCGGCACAAAAGCGATCGATAACCTGCTGGGAAAGGGCATAGAGACGCAGGCGATCACGGAGCTAATCGGCGAGTACGCGTCAGGCAAGACCCAGATCTGCCACGAGCTCTGCGTGACCGTGCAGCTCCCCGTGGAGCGTGGCGGGCTCGCTGGGCGGGCGCTCTACATCGACACGGAGGGCACCTTCAGGCCCGAGCGCGTAATGAGCATAGCCAAGAACTTCGGGCTCGATCCTGACGAGATACTGGGAAACATAATCTACGCCAGGGCCTACAACTCGGACCACCAGATACTTCTGGCGGACGAGGCCGCAAACCTCGTGGTCCAAAACAACGTGCGCCTTCTCGTCGTTGACTCCGTGATAACACACCTCAGATCAGAGTACCCCGGCAGGGAGGCCCTTGCCCCAAGGCAGCAGAAGCTGAACAAGCACCTGCACCAGCTGCTCAGGATGTCGGACATATACAACATGGCCGTAGTCGTGACAAACCAGATACAGTCCACCCCGGACACCTTCTTCGGTAACCCGAACAAGCCCGCCGGTGGGAACATACTTGCCCACGGCACCACCTACAGGATCTGGCTAAGAAAGTCGAAGGAGAGCCGGCGGATCGCCCGCATAATCGACTCCCCCATGCACCCAGAGAGCGAGTGCATCTTCTTAATAACCACCGATGGCATAACCGACATGGAAGAGACCAGGTGAGCCCTTAGGTCAGAGCGCGCGGATATTTTTCGAGATCGCCTCTGCCATCTCGTTCGTACTTGCGGTTCCACCCAGGTCTCTGGTCACGACCTTCGTCTCAGAAAGGGTCCTGTAAACCGCAGCCTCGACCCTCCTGGAGGCGTCAGCCTCTCCCAGCCAGTCCAACATCAGCTTCGCCGAAAGGATCATTGATGTCGGGTTTGCAACGTTCTTGCCAGCCTTGGAGGGCACCGAGCCGTGGATGGGTTCGAAGAGGCCGTACTTATCCCCGACGTTGGCACCAGCCGCTATGCCCAGCCCGCCGCCTATCTGTGCAGCCTCGTCCGAAAGTATGTCTCCGAACATATTCGTTATCACTATCACATCGAACTCTTGCGGTCTTTTTATAAGATGCATGGATGCAGCATCCACATACAGCTCCTCGAAGGCTACGTCCGGGTATCTGGCGGCGACCTCCCTGCACGTGTCCCTGAAGAGGCCGTCGGTCACCCTCAGGACGTTGGCCTTATGCACGGCTGTGACCTTCCTCCTCCTTCTGAGGGCGTGCTTGAAGGCGGCCTCCGCTATCCTAAGGCACCCCCTCTTGGTGATAACCCTGAGGGCAACGGTGTCGTCTCCAACCGTGAACTCGTAGCCCTTGTAGAGATCCTCCGTGTTCTCCCTCACGAACAGCATGTCTATGTCCGGCCTCATGGCCGGAATCCCAGGGTAAGACTTGATGGGCCGCAGGTTCGCATAGAGGTCGAACAGTATCCTAAGCCTCACTATCACGTCTGCCGCGCTCTCGCCAACGGGCCCCTTGAGGCAGGCATCAGAGCTCCTTATCGTCTCTATGGTCTCGGCGGGCAGCGCCTCCCCCCTTCTCTTCAGGCATTCGTCGCCCCCCTCAACCTCGAGGAATCTTATCCGGAAGCCCGCAGCCTCCTCCAGAGCAGAAAGCACCTTCAGCGTGGCCTCTGTCTGCTCCGGGCCTATCCCGTCCCCCCGCATCAGGGCAATCTTGTATGTCCTTTTCATTTTTTCCTCTCCTTGCCGATCCTCTTCTTGAGATTCTGCAGCAGTCCACCGTCCTTAAGGATCTCCAGCAGGAACCGCGGGTACGTCTCAACTGGCAGCCTCTCGCCGTTGCCCCTCTGTATGTAGCCTCCCTCCAGATTGACGGTGATTGCCTCCCCCTCTCTCAGAACCTCCCTGGCGCCCTTGGATATGACCGCCGGCAAACCTATGTTTATCGCGTTCCTGAAGAATATTCTGGAGAAGGACCTCGCAACGACCGCACCGACCCCAGCATATTTGAGGGCAAGGGGTGCGTGCTCCCTACTGGAACCACAGCCGAAGTTCTTTCCAGCAACGATTATGTCTCCCTTTGCGATCTTTGAGGAGAAGCCCTGCACCAGCCCCTCCAGGGCGTGCTTGGCCATCTCGTTCGGATCCGTAAGTACGAGGTACTTTCCGGGTAGCATTACGTCTGTATTCACGTCATCTCCAAAGAGCCAGACCTTGCCCCTATATTCACTCATGTCCGATCATCTCCTCATGTGCCTTCTAGGATCGGCCAGCCTTCCCTCAATGGCCGTCGCCGCCGCGGTCTCAGGCGATACAAGGTATACCTTCGATCTGGTGCTGCCCATCCTGCCCATGAAGTTCCTGTTGGAGGTGCTTACGCATGTCTCCTCGTCTGCCAGGATGCCCATGTGCCCGCCCAAGCAGGGACCGCAGTTGGGGTTGCATACGACCCCTCCGGCCTCCATGAACGTCCTGATGTAACCCCTCCTCTCGGCCTCGAGGTATACCATCTGCGAGGCCGGTATCACTATTAGCCTGGTGCTTGGATTCACCTTTACTCCCCTCAGGATCCCTGCCGCCGCCTCAAGGTCCCCTAGCCTGCCGTTGGTGCAGGACCCAATAAAGACCTGATCCACCTTCACCTCACCCGCCTCGCTCACGGGCCTTACATTATCCACCGAGTGGGGCGTGGCCACCTGCGGCTCAAGCTCCTCCAGATCAACCTCCAAGACCTTCTTATAATTTGCATCTGGGTCGCTTTTAAGAGGGGCAGCCTTGACGCCAGTATACTCTAGCGTCCTCCTGTCCGGGTTGATTATCCCAGTCTTCCCGCCCATCTCTACAGCCATGTTGCAAACCGTCAGCCTCCCGTCTATGCTCAGCTGCTCCACCCCTTTTCCAGCAAATTCGGCGGCGCAGTAGAGCGCGCCGTCTACGCCAACCCTTCCAATGATATAGAGTATGATATCCTTTGCAGACACTCCCTTACCCAACCTACCGTTCAGATCAAACTTTATCGTCTCGGGAACCCTGAACCACAGCTCGCCGGTCAGGAACACCGAGGCCATCTCGGTGGATCCGATCCCTGTGGCGAAAGCACCAAGCGCCCCGTGCGTGCAGGTATGGGAATCTGCACCCACAATAAGCATGCCAGGCTTGACATAGCTCTCCGCTAAAACCTGGTGGCAGACTCCGCCCCTCCCAACATCGTGGTAGTTCTTCAGGCTGTACTTTTGGGCGTATCCCCTTAGCTGCCGGTGCAGGGCCGCGGTGACCGCGGAGTCCGGCGGGATCAGGTGATCTAATACTATCACGACGCGCTTGGAGTCCCATGGCTTGTCGTAGCCCACCTCCTTGAAGACGTTGAGCATCAGAGGGCCTGTGAGGTCATTAACCATCGCCAGATCGATCTTCCCAACCACGTACTCACCGGCCTCCACGTACTCCTTGCCGGAGGCTCTAGCCAGGATCTTCTCCGATATTGTCATTGCCATTAAAGATCACCGAAGACCTTCGGTTATTTGTGGAAGATCCTTTAAAAAATTATCGATAGGCCTCAAATCATCATGCGCAAAGGCTCCTACTTGTTAAAAGACGGCATTTTTACGCCAACGAAATCGAATTGCAACGCAAGGTTCATATATCGAAGTCAAATATATTCAGTTAAATGCGTTCAGAAGGAACAACCATGTTTAGCGATCCAGTCTCCAAGAGCCTGGAGTGGAGCAGGAAAGGCTACATGGGCATGGCTCTGCTTCTTATGATAAACGATAGCCCCCTTACTGGTTATGACGTTATGCGGGTCGTGCGGGAGACCACGCAGGGCTTCTGGAAACCCACCCCCGGCGGCGTCTACCCTGTTCTGAAAAAATTGGAAAACGAGGGCTTGCTGCGGGGAGCTTGGTCCTCGCACAAGGGTAGAAAAAGAAAGGTCTACACAATAACGAACGATGGAAGGAAAACCCTCGACAGGGCACTCATAAAACAGAGCGAGATCGCCCTCGGCATAAACAGGCTCTTCGAGAGCTTCCTCAGGGACATGACGGGAATGATTAACCCCCATGTCGCTCCTCCGAGCATATTCGCCATGTTCACCTCCGAGCTGATGAGCGAGGAGATCAAGGAATTGGAGTCGAGGCGTGAGACAATACTGAGCCTCATGGAGTCCCTTCAGCAATGCCTAGATGCCATGGAGAATCAAATAAAGGTAAAAAGAAGAAAGTCTACTTTTTAGCGAGGTTCAGCGCGTACTCGATTATCTTTCCGGGTATGTCGACCTCTGACACCGACATCGCTCCCTTGAACTCCACGGTGCTGTTCAGCTCGTGAATAACGATACCTTCCTTGGTCTCCATGGCGTCAACGCCGAGTACGCCACCGCCAACCGCCCTGGCCGCCCTTAGGATGATCTCCTTCAGCTCCTCGCTCAGGGCGCAGACCTCTGCCCTTCCCCCCCTTGCGATGTTGGTCCTCCAGTCGTCCGGCGAGGAGTACCTGTATATGCATGCAGCGATCTCGTCCCCCACCACCACGGTCCTTATGTCCCTCGGTGGCCTCAAGACCATCTCCTGGATGTAGTATATCTGGTAGAGCGGGTTTCCCATCTCCTCCCTGTCCTCCAGTATGGCCTGTGCGGTCTCCCTGTCCTTCAGCGGGGCTATTAGCCTACCCCAGCTGCCGAAGACAGGCTTTATCACAGCGGGGTAGCCCATCTCCTCGACCGCCCTCATTGCCTCCTCCTTGGTAAACGCAACAACAGTCTTGGGTGTCGGTATGCCCTCCTTGGCAAGCAGGATGCTGGAGAGAAGCTTGTTTCCACAGACGCTAGCAACACTGTGCGGGTTGATTACACGTATCCCCTTGCCCTCCAGCGCCGCCGTGATGTGGAGACCCCTGAAATAACTCACGCACCTTTCGAGCGCGACGTCCCCGAAGAGCTCCCTTTCCTTCGAGGGTTCTGTCAGCGTCAGGTGCAGCTCCTTCGCGTCCACTGCCTTTAGACCTATCCCCCTCTTCTCTGCCGCGTTTATGAGCTCCTTCTCCTCCGTCCTTATCCTGTCATAGAGAAGGGAGAGGGAGGGGGACACCTGCTTCTACTCTCCCCAGTCTTCCCCTTCAGACTCTGCTACCTTCAGCCCAAAATTTCCCTTCTCGCTCTTCGTTACCTCAAGCTCAGCCCCGCAGTCGTTGCAGTGCAATATCTCTCCCTCGATGACTTCCTGGGTCTCTATATCTCCGTCGCACTCTGGGCATTTTAACTTCACTATCCGTTCCTCCTAGATTGATTTCGAATTAACAGTTATTTATATTAATAAATATTTCTGTAAATTTTACTTAGTCATATGTTGACTTTAAATTTATAACTCCGCAGCAGATCCCTTGAGAGCCACTGAGACCCAGCGGTTCAGCTCCTCCACGAAGATTTTGAACTTCTCCTTGGGCACTCTGGCCCCTGCCGCCATCGGGTGCCCACCCCCGCTGCCGCCGATCTTCTGTGTAATGGCTATGACCATCCCGTTCAGATCCAGTTTCTCCGAATGTGTCCTGAGGCTCATATCGATGAACCCGCCTCGGGTTTCGGCACCAATTCCCACCAGTGCCCCTGCCTGCGCCTTGGAGTATATCGCACTCTTGCCCAGGGACCAGTCGATGTCAAGCACGTAGGCCACCTCGCCCACCACCTTCACAACCTCCTTTATATGGCCTCTCATCTCCTCCTCGCGGATGGCCTCAGAGATGGCTCTACTCACGATCTTCTCGTTCTGGCTTGGGAGGTTGTTGTTCGCAAGGTATCTAGCAACCTGCCTCTTTAGTTCGTAGTTTCTGCCCATCGAGTCAATGGCCTGTATCAGGAGCCCGCTCTCTAGGTAGAGGGACCTCTTGTCCCACTGCATCAACCACTCGTCGATCTTTGGGGTTCTATCGAGGTAGTCGCCTATGGCGCCGTAGATCGCGACCCTGCTGTAGTCTCTTGCTAGCCTTTCCTGCAAGGTCGAGAACGTCTGCTCCGCCACACTTGCCTTAACGGAGTGATGGAGCTCCCACGGGAAGTTCTTAGGGTCAAAATTGGACGGAAACGGGTGGTGGTCAATGTATACTGTCTTGTGACCGCTGCCTTCTATCCGCATGAGCTCTTGGTGCACTTTGTCAAGGGTCTGAGCCGGGAGCGCGATATCGCAGATTATCACGTCCCCTTCAACCTGCCTTAGGTCATCTGCGAGTCCTGTCGGGTGTGAGAAGAACAGTTTTGCGTTCTTGAATGCGGCGAGCGCTAATGCCCCTGAGCATATGCCGTCGGAATCGCCGTGGGCGATGATCCATTCAATCATGCGTCTTACTATGTTCAAAATAGCCTAAAAACCAATCGAAAATAGAAAATGTAAAAGGGAGGGGAGATAGGGCGCCTGCACTACATTGCCTTGAAGTTCTCTGCCCACATCTCGTATGCCTTTATCATGTCCTGTGTGACGCTGGGTCTCCGCCGCCCGAAGACGTAACTAAAGTCTTCCATGTTTATGGGTCGTGGCTTTGAGCTCATGTCAGCGATAAGACCCGACTCGAAGAGTTCACTTACCACCTTCAGCTGAACCGCCTGGCAGATATCCCTGATGTCGCTTCCTGAGAATCCCTCGGAGAGCCTTGCGACCTCCTGGAGGTCCACGCCCTCCATGACCAGCTTCTGCGTATAGAGCTGAAACATCTTGAACCTAGTATCATAGTCCGGTACAGGCACATAGATCCTCTTCTGGAACCTTCTAATGAATGCCCAGTCAAGTGCCCAGGGCTTGTTGGTAGCACCTATGACATAAACCGGCCACGTCTTACCCTTGTCTATTATACCGTCCATCTCCTTCAGGAACTGGTTTCTGACCCTTATCTCCCCACCAACCTCGTTGGAGTGTAAACCAAGCAGGGAGTCTATCTCATCCATAAACACTATGGAGGACCCGTTGCCCGTCGCGACCTCTCTGGCCGACCTGAAAAGCTTCGCGACGTTCTTCTCGGCCTCACCCAGCCACTTTGACATTATCGAGGCCGCATCCACGGAGTAGAAGGCGGCATCTATCTCGGTGGCAACGGCAGCTGCGGTAAGCGTCTTCCCGCACCCCGGTGGACCATACAGAAGTATTCCCCTGGGGTAGCCGAGCGGGAAGAGGTCAGGCCTCCTGGCGGGATAAACTATCGCCTCCTTAAGCGACTTCTTCGTTTCCTCTAATCCTGATATGTCGTCCCACTTTACGTTCGGCTTGTCTACCACCAAGAGGTCCTCATAAGTCGCCCTCTTTGGCTGGGCGGTGCCCTCCGCGGCCTTGGCCTGCGAATCGGGCCTGTTCAAAGGTTTTATTCCCGGCATGGCGTAGTCATCGTCCGCCGACTCCGCCGACGAGCCTACCTGAAGAACCTTTACCCTCTCTTGGTATTCCATGGCCTTCTGGACGTAAACCTTGTTCAGATCATAATTCGGATAAAGGTTCACCATCTTCAGCAGGACGTCTATCGCCTTCTGATAGTAGGTGATCGCCAATCCCTTTGAGCCCTGTCTGTCTAGCCTTATAGCCTCTCCGGCGTACCGCTTGACCGCAGACTCAAGCTCACTTACTGCCATCGTTTGTTACTGCCCCCTCGACAGTCAATATTCTTATCAGCCCCTTTCTAGATAAGCCCTCTATTATATCTGGTATCTCCGACTCCGGGACCTTGCAGCATTTGCTGCACTCCCCGAGATCGAACTCCCCGCCGTTCGTCCTCAGATATACGAGGACCGACTCCTCCTTATTCCCCATACTCTTCGCGGTATTCGTTACTGCCCTTGGGATCGGAACCTCCACCTCCGCCTCGTCCCCTCCGAGCACTATCGCGCGTGCGTACCCCTCCTCTTTGGGCGGTACGGGCAGCTCCTCCTCGATCTTGCTCCTGAGGACGTTTGAGGCCTGCTCTATAATCTCCTCGCCCATCACCGAGTCGGGTATCCTCATGATCATGTCCTGACTTACGTCAATATTCATGCTTATCATAGCATCGTCAAGGAGGCTTCCGATACTTGATAACTCGTTGGAGACCTCCGGCATGACCTCCGAGAGCTGGCCCGATATCTGCTTTACGACCTCAAGGGTGGGCTTCAGCTGCGCGAAGGTAGATCCGACCTCCCTTAAAGTCTCCATCCTGAGTATTAGCTGCTCCAAGAGCAGCGTGCCGTTCGTTACCGTCTTGTGAACCTTCTTTACCTCGGTCAGCTCATTGGCGAAAATATTAGCCCTCTCTGAATCCTTCTTTTGGAGGGCAATAGTACAAGACTCAAAGAGCGTTCTCTCCCTGCTTTTGACCTTGCAGCTGAGGATATCTAACTTCTTCCTCTGCTGATTTAACCTGATTATAGTGTCATCCAATGCGTCCTTAAGAGGTGGAGCCCGCTTGAAAAAACGCTTGAACAAAGACTCCACCTCCTGGACTAGACTGTCTGGGGATTTAGGGGTCTTTGTAAGCCTGAAGATGAAACTCTTGAATCATATGATCCTGCTTTTATAATAAAAAAGGGGGTTTTTGGAGTAGCCATTATCAGCTCTCCTAGAACCCTGTCTTCTCCCCTGTGGCCACGCCTGCTGGGAGCTCTGGGAACTTCTCCTTTACCTTCTGCTCCGCCACCGTTGCGGCCTCATTGAGGATCTTCATTGCATCCTCATTGGCACTTTCGAAGTTCAGGCTCAGGCCTGCGCCCTGTCCGGCGTCGATGAGTATACTGCTAAGGGTCGTGCTTATGTCGCCGAGTTCCCTCTCTGCCTCTGGCAGCAGGGATGAGATGCCTGTCCTGACGCTCCTTATAACGCCCATTGCTGGGGCGAGCGTCACTACGATGTCGCCGAGCTCTGTGACTGTGTTCAACCTCATCACTATCTGCTCTAGAGCCATCTTGGCCTGCATCAGCATCTTTGCCATCTTTCGTATCTCTGCCAACTCGTTCGCAAAGATCTTTGCGTGATCTATGTCGTGCTTGGAGTAAGCGTCAACTACCTTGCTAAACATCATCCTGTCTCTTTCTTGGAACCTTTGGTTGGCGATCTCCAGCTTCTGGGTCTGCAGTTGTATGGATCTTATCGCGGCATCTAGCCTCGGTTTCAGTGGACCTGGTGGGCGAATCGATTCCTTCACCTTGGTGCCTACGCTCTGAGATTCTGTCTTCTCCCATCTATCTACAAATTTGCTCACTTTCGGTCACCACTCTACGGTAAAATGCTAAACTTTATAAGAATGGTGTGACCACAAAAATATGTAACCGCAGTGGCTGTTACTTCGGTGACAATAAGTGCAGTTACAGAATAAAACCCTCGCCCAGGCCCTAACCAAATTTGGGCTGACTGAATATGAGTCAAAAGTATATTTAACTTTAATGCAGACTGGTGCCTGCGGGATAAAAGACATAGCCGCAAACAGCAAAGTCCCACGTACGAAGATCTACCCTGTCCTGAAGAACCTGGAAAAGCAAAAATTGGTCACTTTCATCCCAGGTAAACCATTGACAGCAAAGGGACAAGCGCCGACCGCTGCACTGACAGACCCTATAAAGGATCTGGAGCAGGACCTCAAGCTAATGAAGAATGCCATGATGGAGCTGAGGAAGATCCATGAGATCTCCTCCGCCACCGACAAGCTGGAGAAGAGGGAGTACTGGATAACCAGAAATCAGGAGGATACCAAAAAGCGGCTCAATGAGATGATCAACAACGCCTCCAAAGAGGTCCTCCTTGCACTTAACCACGAGGGGCTGGAGATAATATTCGATGACTGCTACGACGCTTTGAACGGTGCATCAAAAGGTGACGCCCAGGTGAAGATAATTATAAACGCAACCAAACAGGACAGTGCCACCCTGCGCAGGTTCTCCGACCTTATCACCATCAAGTACCTGCCATTTGCGCCGCAAAACAACCTCCTGCTCACGGATGGGAAGGAGCTCATTATTTTTAAGAGAATGGTGATGCCCAACTCCAGGAGCACCACCGTCATGGCTGAGTATTTCGCCGGCGGGGAGATCTGCACCTTCCTTAAAGGTACTATGGCAGGAATAGACTGGACCACGGCCAGAGATCTTAGCACACTCATGCCAGTGATCGAGAACTCGTGGCTGCCCGAGGGCTTTATAATCGACCCCAAGATCAACCAGTTCTCGCCCTTCTTCTACCTACACCTGATGGACAGCCTGAAGACGAGGCTTGGATCCAAGCTCAATCCTACTCTTTCTGACCTCGGGCGCAAGACATTGGAGTCGGTAAAATCCTCCACGCCCTTCGTGCTACCAAACCTCGCCGACTCACTTAATCTCTTGAGTTCGCTCTATCTGCTATACGAGGGTATAGAGTCAAAGTTCATGTACGATGCACCGCTGAATTTGATAACCTGCGAGTTTTCGGGAAACCTTACCCCAGCATACAAGATGGCTGCCGATCGCGACCTTGTGATTCCCCCTTCCATCTGGGGTTTCTTCTTCCTCGGTCTGCTCGATATACACGGCTTTGATGCTATTAATATAGAGAACGTTTACAACTCCGATGAGAACCACTGGCTAATTCAGTATAAGCTCACGAGCAGGGGAATGGGTAGATCAGAAAAGGCTGGGATTGATGAAAAAGAGATAGTTCCTAAGTTGGACTAAGTTTAATTCTGGAAAAACTCGGCTCAAAACTTTTAATTTTCCCTCGAGTCTCTCTTACCCGAAACTGATCCTTGTTGCTTCATGGCTGTTCTGATGGGCTTCTGATGGTGTCGAAATCAAGATTTGGCGAAAGTGACAGTATGGTTACAGAGGGGTTCGAATGGTTGCTTTGGGCGAGAAGCTGCCCTGTGGGTTTGTAAAATGCAAGCTGTGTAATAGATGGTGTGTTTCGCGGTCTGGGCTTGCGATCCACTACGGCAAAACTCACATTAAAAGGCCGAAGGCTCCCAAGCCTGAGCCCAGGCCAATAACGCTATGGGACCTAAAACACGGAAGGAGGCTAAACCAATGAGGTGTGCTTGTTGTAAGGGCTACGGCTCTATCCTTGTCGCTGGCATCGTAAAAATGCCCTGCTCGATTTGCGGTGGAAAAGGAGAGGTGTCTTTAGCTTCTAAGAAATTACCCACACTAGGTGATTTAGAAGTTTAATCTCTTGTAAATGATGGAAATTAAAAAAATAAGGTTAAGCCATGACTTAACCTTCCTTGGACTAGGAACTTTTTGTGGTGTAGGACCAGACTATCACGAGTATTACAACAACTATTGCTCCGAATAACCCGGCAAATACCCAGTCCGCCTGAGCCAACCATGGCAGAATTTCAGCTAGCCAAGGTGCCAAGTATCTGGCTGTGTAATACGCCGCAATTCCTATGAAATATCCTATTACCGCAAATGCGATTAGAATTCCTGTTCTTCCCATAATATTCCTCCTGAACGTTTCAACTCTCTGATCCAACAAGATATAAATGTTGCTAAACTGGTCTGGAATAAAAACTTCTTAGAAAAAAGCCCTACCATACCTTTAAATCGAAATAAGGCAATTATTTTTACGGTCAATTTGGTGATCCAATGCTCGATGCTGAGGCAATTCGTAGAGACTTTCCATTTCTGCGAGAGGGGCGAATATACCTTGACTCGACGGCTACCAGCCTGACACCGGAACCTGTTCTTAATAAGATGCTGGAGTACTACCGGGAGTACAGAGCTAACGTCGAAAGGGGCGTATACAAGGCATCGCAGATTGCTACAGACGCCTTGGAGAAGGCGAGGGGGGATATCGCCCGCCTCATAAACGCCAAGCCCGAGGAGATAATCCTGGTGAGGAATACATCCGAGGGCATAAACCTTGTGGCAAGTGGCCTGGGTCTAAAGAAGGGGGACAGGGTTGTAACGACCATTCTGGAGCACCACTCGAACTTCATCGTATGGCTGAGGGCTCGGGATAGAGTGAAGGCAGAGGTTGAGGTCATCATGTCCGACGGTGAAGGCTGTCTCGACCTCTCAGACTTTGATAGGACCATAAACGGCAGAACGAGGATAGTCGCCGTTACGCAGACCTCCAACGTTCTAGGCGTGAGACCTCCAGTAAAGGAGATCGTCAAGATGGCTCACGATAAAGGTGCCCTCGTCCTCCTCGACGGTGCGCAGTCCGTACCGCACATGAAGGTCGATGTGAAGGCTCTGGGGTGCGACTTCCTTGCATTCTCGGGTCACAAGATGTGCGGCCCAACCGGAGCGGGTGCCCTATACATACGTGAGGACCTACAGGAGAGGATAGAGCCGCTCTGCATAGGCGGCGGCACCATCGAGGATGTGGGAATAGATTACTACAGGCTGAGGAAGGGGCCGACCCGCTTTGAGGCCGGCACGCCAGCCATAGCCGAGGTGATAGGGATGGGGGCGGCCGCCTCTTACCTCATGGAGATAGGCATGCTAAATATAGCATCCCATGACGCCCTACTCACGAAGAGGATGCTTAAGGGTCTAGGAGAGGTGCCAAAACTCATTTTGTACGGACCAAAGAACCCGAAGGATCGGGCCGGTATCTTCTCCTTCAATTTGGGCAAACTTCACCCACATGACCTTGCAATAGCGCTCGACGCCACGGCAGGCGTGATGGTAAGATCGGGCCACCACTGCGCCCTCCCGTTGCATAAATGCATCCTAAAGGCTGAGAACGGGACGGTAAGGGCATCAGTATACCTCTACAACACAGAGCAGGATGTGGACGTCTTACTCAGCACTCTTTCCGAGATATCCAAAACCATGCTGTGAGGTGGTAAAAAATAAAGAGCCTTTATGAAAATTACAAGAACTTTCCGAAGACTGACTGTGGGTATTGCGGCAATACCTCCTGCATTGCAATGCTGCGGAGGTATTGCTTAGGCGAGCTTCCCCTCTCAGAATGCATATACTTCCGAGCCGGAGTTTACAACGAGAATGATTTCTCCTGCAGTCCACCAGTTCCAAAGGGAACCCCGAAACCGACGATATCCTACATACGCCCATGCCCCAGCGATTCAGACCGCATAACTGTTGAGGTCTCCCTTCTTGCGCCTGAAAATTCCAAATACGGGTACTTCGACATGATTACCGCCGAAAAAATATTTGATCAGGTCGTCCCTGGTCTCAAGATCTCCCCCTCGCTCGGAATCGCAAGGCAAGAGTCGGAGGGGGGTGACGTGATGGGCTTCTCAGAGGGACGAGTGCTGGTCCGGCGTGCCGACAACGAGGGCGGTGCCTTCCGACAGCTTAGCAAGTTTGTGCGCTCGCTCTGGGCAGCGGTTAGCTGAAACCGGTATCTTGACAATTAGTCTTGTGCCGGTTCCAGGCCGAATCTGCCCTAAGAGCGACTCCCCCATAGTAGAGTGCGTTGCTACCTGTCGCACAGGTGACTGCTATGCGCTTAACGAACCGGATTCGCTCTTCGCCGAAAAGTTGGAGCTTCGGGGGAGGCCTCAGGCTTACGTTCCATTGTCGTTGCCCTCCTCCTTTGAAACTGCCTCATCATTCGGTATGGCAACTGCGATTAGAGACAGGCTCTCTCTCATTACACCCGAGACAGAGCACGGTGCCGCGGTCATGTACCTTAAAGATGCATCCCTCATGCTCTTTATGGGAAGGGCCCTTCAAGGGATCCTTAAGAGCGAATCTAAGGACATGATTCCATGCTACGAGGACCTTCTGAAAGGCAAAATTGATGAGGATCGTAAGACTCGGCTAGAAGAACTCATTGTTGACCTTAGGAAAACACCCCCAGAGAAAGGCTCAGTGGAGGTTCAAGCGCAGAGGATGAAGGGCGTCTTCTCGCTTTTTATAGCAAGCAAATTGCAGGAGTCTACGTAAAGATCACAGAAGCCCATATCTTTATTTTACCTCCTTCCCCATATTCCGAGATCAATATGCGCTACTCGGTATCAGTCGTGGACGCGAAGGATGACATTCGGGGTGCGGTAGCGAAGGCCATAGATCTTATTGGGTGGACACCACCCGCAGGGGAGCGCCTTCTTGTCAAGCCCAATATGATAAACGCCAAGACCTCAGAGGAGGGTGCCACGACCGATCCCCGGGTCGTGCTTGCTATTATCGATATAGTGAGGGCTGCGGGAATGAATGCGTGGGTGGGCGATTCCCCGGGCAACGCCTATCCAGGGAAGGCGCGAGAGGTCTTCTCGAAGACGGGGATGCTGGAAGCAATAATCAAGGGCGGCTCTGAATTAGTTGAGTTCGAGGGTTTGCCTCCAAAGATAGTAAAGTTAAATGGAAAGCTTATAAAGTCAATTGGCCTTGCCAGGCCGATATTCGATTACAGGCTGATCAACGTGCCGAAACTCAAGACTCACGTCCAGACCATCATGACCGGGGCGCTGAAGAACCTGGCCCTTGGTTGCATACCCGGCTCGGGCAAGGGTGTGATACATTCCGTTGGGAAGACGCCCGATCGAATGGCAAAGGCCATAGTCGATGTATACTCCGCCATACGCCCGCTTGTCACCTTGAACGTCATGGACGCCGTGGTGTGCATGGAGGGAAACGGGCCAACGGGTGGCGATCCTTTAAGGCTGGGAAAGGTACTTGCGAGCACCGACGCCCTAGCCTTGGATATGGTCTCGTTCTCAATGGCGGGCCTAGACCCGGAGGACGTTCCGTATGTAAGAGAGGCCTCGAGGCGCGCCCTCGGGCCGGAGGATCTTGACAGCATCGATATTCTTGGTAATGCATTCTCCACAGTAAAGTTCAGACTGCCATCCACTTTCTTCTCGAGGGTTGCCTCCTTCGCCGGATCCTTCTCACCCTCCATCAGCCCCTCGGTGTCTTTAATCACCTCGAAATGTACAGGGTGCGGCAACTGCGCCCAGGCATGCCCTGCCTCCGCCATAACCATTGAGGGCTACGCCAAGAGGGACAAGTCCAAATGCATAAAGTGCTACGTCTGTTACGAGGTCTGCGAACACGGCGCAGTAAAGATAAACCGCTCGCTCTCCAGGATATGGCCATAATATTCGCGGATCCGCTGGGTGAAGCGGCGGATAACAAAAGTTTAAACAATAGGTTTCAGTCATTCTATCCCATAGGTTGAATTTGCTGGTGGTCGTCTTGAAAATAGGTTTTATTGGTCTTGGAATAATGGGCCTTCCGATGGCAAAGAACCTTATTAAGGCTGGGTTCAGCCTTGTGGTCCACAACCGGAGCAGGAAGCCAGTAGAGGAGCTCGTATCGCTGGGCGCAGAGGGTGCAAACTCCGGAAGAGAGGTTGCCCAAAGGAGCGATGTGGTGATAACCATGCTCCCCGACTCCCACGACGTGAGGGAGGTCATACTCGGCGGAGGAGGTGTTCTGGAGGGCGTAAGATCAGGCATGGCGATCATCGACATGAGCACCATCTCCCCCAAGGTGACCAAAGAGGTTGCGGAGGTTCTCGCAGCGAAGGGCGTGGAGATGCTGGATGCCCCGGTAAGCGGCGGTCAGAAGGGGGCGATAGAGGGAACCCTCTCCATAATGGTGGGTGGTAAGAAAGATGTTTTGGAGAGGTGTATGCCCATATTCAGGGCGATGGGGCGGGTGATCGTCCACGTTGGAGACCACGGAGCCGGCGAAACAGTCAAGCTGTGCAACCAGGTAATATGTGCCCTGAACATTGTCTCAATGTGCGAGGGGATCACCCTGTGTAAGAGGACCGGGGTGGACGTGGAGAAAATGATAGAGGTCGTCAGCGGGGGCCTAGGCGCATCCAACATAATCTCGAACCTTGCCCCCAAGATCCTCATGGACGACATGGAGCCAGGCTTCAAGCTGCGCCTGCAGCAGAAGGACATCCGGCTAGCCCTGCAGCTCGCCGAGGAGCTCAAGCTCCCGCTTCCTGCGTCGGGCCTGACGCACCAAATATTCCGGATAGCCGAGGCGAAGGGACTCGGCGACAAGGGGACACAGGCGCTAATAAAGGCCTACGAGCTCCTGGGTCGATAGTGAAGTTAAGAGCTGAAGGACAGCCTTCCAGAATATTCTGAACGTGATGATCTGAGAGGGAAATTTGTAAATATTTATATTTAACTAAATCATGTAACGAGTGTTGACTGTTATGGGGCTTGGTAAATACATCGCCCGTAGAGCCATTTACATGGTCCCGCTCATAATTGGCATATCCATTGTGGCCTTTCTTGTGATGTATGCGGCGGGTGACCCTATCCAGCTCGCAACGGCCGGGAATCCGAGCATTACTGAGGCTCAGAGGAACGCCCTGAGGGTATACTACGGGCTGAACGACCCGATTCCAGTGCAGTATGTTAGATGGTTGGATCACTTTGTTCATGGTGACTTTGGCAATTCCCTTTACGGCGGAAGACCTGTTAACGCTATTATCTCGACGCTGTTCTGGGAGACCATAAAGCTGCAGATAGTCGCCATAATCCCCGCGTTTTTAATCGCCCTCCCAGCCGGCATATACTCCGCATTAAAGCAGCGTTCAGCTACTGACTACTCCATTACCAGCATCGCGATCTTCGGAATATCTGCGCCGGTCTTCTGGATAGGTATAACACTGATTCTCGTATTCTCTTTCCATCTGGGCTGGTTCCCTTCGGCAGGTGCACACGGCGCGCCCACCCTCTGGACTGTGTTTGGTATTCAAAATTATACTCTAGACGAATTAATCCACCTCGTGCTGCCTGGAGCAGTCCTAACGTTAGCTGGCTTGGCATACAACGTGCGGTTGCTCAGAGCAGGAATGCTCGACGTACTGAGACAGGATTACATAATGGCTGCAAGGGCTAGTGGAATATCTGAGAGGAAGGTTCTCTACAAGTATGCCCTCAAGAACGCCATCACCCCGCTCATAACCCTCCTTGGCGTCTCGATAGGCTTCATGATAGCAGGAGCGCCTATCACAGAGACCGTCTTCAGCTGGCCAGGGTTGGGAAGGGCTTATGTGACGGCCACCCTCCGGCTTGACTTCCCCCTAATAATGGGGATAACCATGATAATCACCATAATGATACTGGTTGCCAACCTGATAACCGACATGGCATATGCTTGGATAGATCCAAGAATAACTATTGAATAGGAGCTCTCACCAAATGGTATCCCTCCGCAGAAATAAAAACTCCGAAAAAACTAAGAGGAGAGGTGCGAGCCAGTGGGCCGTTGCGTGGAGGAGGTTCAAGAAGCACAAGTCTGGACTATTTGGTCTCGGCATGGTAATCGTTCTTCTCGCAGTGGCTGTATTAAATTCGGTAATAGCCCCTTACCCTGCAAGACCCGCTCCCGATGCCTTCAAGCCGCTCTACGAGGGTGAGGCAGCTCAGCCACCCTCATGGAAGCACCCCTTCGGTACAACCGTTATGGGGACCGATGTCTACAGCGAGGTAATCCATGGCTCTGTTTATACGGTATATGTTGCAGTTGCGGTTACCCTCATCACCATGCTGGTGGCAATAAGCGTTGGGATAGTCTCAGGATATATGTCCAAGTACGTCGACGAGGGGCTGATGCGAATAACAGAGATATTCTTGGTCTTTCCCTCCCTCCTGTTCATACTCGTCTTCGCAAGACTCTATCAGCTGAGAAATCCCGAACCGTTCTGGAACATTGCTGGTATAGAGATACCCGCCGGTCTGACCATGATTATTGTAATACTTTCCGTATTTAGCTGGGCCTCATACGCCCGTGTGATAAGGGGAGAGGTCCTAAGAATGAAGGAGGCCGAATATATTCAGGCCGCCAGGGGTCTGGGAGCGAACTCCAGATGGATAATGCTCCGGCACGTCTTCCCAAATGTTCTACCTCAGATCATAGTTCTTGCAACGCTCACCATGGCCAGCGCGGTTCTGCTCGAGGCTGCGGTAAGCTTCTTGGGCTTCGGAGACCCCAACACTATTACTTGGGGGAGGCTCATGGAAGAGGGTCTGCAGGACCTCAGCACGGTATGGTGGGTCGAGATGTTTCCAGGCCTTGCTGTATTCCTTTCCGTTCTCGCGTTCAATTTAGTCGGCGACGGCCTCTCAGACGCACTGAACCCGAGGCTCAGGGAGTAATCTAAAATGAACATACTAGACGTTCAAAACCTCAAGACTTATTTCTTCACTGAGGCTGGCGTAGTTAAGGCCCTTGAGGATATTTCATTCACCGTCGAGAAGGGCTGCACCGTGGGGCTTGTGGGCGAGAGCGGTAGTGGCAAATCCGTCACCGCGCAGTCAGTGTTGAGGATCGTCCCAAAACCTGGCAAAATTATTGGGGGTAAAATCCTTTTCGAGGGAGAGAACCTCCTAGCCAAGAAAGAGGATGACATACGCAAGTTCAGGGGTAAAAAAATCTCCTTGATATTCCAGGACCCGACGAGCTCCTTGAATCCCCTATTCACCATTAGAAACCAGCTTGCAGACATCGTGATACAGCACGACAAGGTGAAGAAGGAGGAGGCTATCGAACATATTATAAAGACATTAAAGCTTGCGAGGTTGCCCGATCCAGAGCAGTCTCTCGACCAATACCCCCACCAGTTCAGTGGTGGTATGAAACAGAGGATTTGCATCGCCAGGGCGCTGCTTCTGAACCCCGCGCTCCTCTTCGCAGACGAGCCTACCACGAACCTTGACGTGACCATCCAGGCCCAGATAATTACGCTACTCAAGGATCTCCAGAGAGAATTAGGGATGACCTTTGTCATGATCACGCACGATATGGGCATAGTAGCCGAGATGTGTAAGTGCGTAGTCGTCCTTTACGCGGGCCACGTTATGGAGAGTGGTGACATCGAGACGATCTTCGAAAAGCCGCATCCGTACACAGAGGCCCTGCTGAAGGCGGTGCCCAGGTTGGATCAGACAAGGAAGCTCATATCAATACCCGGCAACATCCCAAACTTGATCGAACCACCCTCAGGCTGCGTCTTCCACCCGAGGTGCCAGTACGCGATAGATCTCTGCAAGGATAAAGTACCTCCGCTCGAGGATGTTGGGAACTCACACTTCATAGCCTGTATTAGGTGGCGTGAGCTGCAGGGAGGGAAATGATAGACATGGCAACAACACTCCTCGAGGTTAAGGACCTTGTAAAGTACTTCCCAGTGTACTCAAGGGGCATCTTGATGAGAAAGGTTATCGGTCAGGTTCATGCCGTGGATCACATCAATTTTACTATTAATGAGTGTGAGACGGTTGGGCTAGTGGGGGAGAGTGGTTGCGGCAAGACTACCACAGGAAAGCTGATCCTCTACCTGGAACGCCCTACATCTGGTGAGATCCAGTTCAGGGGAAAGGATGCGATAAAAGCCTTCTCAAAGGGCTCGGGAGAAGAGAAGATGAGGCTTAGGAGAGCCATGCAGATGGTATTCCAGAACCCGTACTCGTCTTTGGACCCGCGCATGACGGTCTTTGACATCGTAAGTGAGCCCTTCAAGATACACAAGCACCTCCCGTCCAATGAGTGGAAGGAGAGAGTTTACAAACTGCTCGAGCTGGTTGGTCTTGAACCGTACCATGCCGAGAGGTACCCGCACGAGTTTAGCGGTGGGCAGAGGCAGAGGATCTGTATCGCAAGGTCGCTTGCAGTGGATCCCACGTTCATCATTGCGGACGAGCCCGTCTCCTCGCTTGATGTCTCCATAAGGGCACAGATACTGAACCTGATAATGGATCTGCAGAACAAACTTGGGATGTCATACCTCTACATCTCCCACGACCTGAGCTCGGTCAGGCAAATCTCCCAGCGGGTGATGGTGATGTACTTGGGGGAGATCGTAGAATCTGCAGCAACGGAAAAACTCTTTGATCGCCCAGTTCATCCTTACACAAAGGCCTTGATGTCAGCGGTGCCCATCCCGGATCCAAAGAGGAAGATGAACATCATACTGCTGCCGGGGGAGGTTCCAAGCCCTATCAATCCTCCGTCGGGCTGCAGGTTCCACCCAAGGTGCCAGTATGCAACTTCGAAGTGTACCGAGGAAAAGCCCGTCCTCACGCAGGTCGACGTGGACCATTACGTCTCCTGCCACTACTACCACAGGTTCATCTAAATAAAAAACACTGGTTTAAGGGTACGACATCATTCTTGTTCAGGGGAAAATTTTTTTACTTAATTCTATCTCAGACTATAAATTTAATTATTTTTTAACATAATTAATGACTATCAAATATGAGCATGCATGCCTGAAATATTATCATCTTTCAGTTAATAGATGTTTTCCAGTTTTTAATTTGAGCTGATTTATGATGGTAAAAATAATAGCCCTTAAATACCGTTTGTAACTAATATCTCAACACTACACTAAAGTGTGTGGTTTGGTGAAAACAAAATGAGAACCAAAGAGATATTAGCTATTGCAATGCTTGGAATAATGATCGTATCCACCTTTGCATTCGTTCAACCAGTAGTCGTAGCATCAGATGAAGGCATCTTCAAAATAACCATGGTCGCTCCCGGCAGCGCCAACCTGCTTAGGCGCCAGTGGGGTCTAATCATCGCCAACTCTTTCCAGTCTGTAGGAATAGATGCCAGGATGGTATTCATGTCATGGGGTTCCGTTTATGACAGAGCCCTGACACCTGCGACAGAGATGATAGGAAAGGTCTATGATGATGGCGGATGGGATGCACTGTTTCTCGGCTGGACCCCTGGGGCACCGTCTACACCCTTCGCGGGGACCTTCCAGATATATTACAGCGAAAACAGACCACCTAACTCTAACTACTTCCTATGGAACAACGCCACTAGTGACGCGCTGTTGGAGAGTATGCTGACCAAGGGCTACACCGCTGCAGGCATACAGGCCTTCAAGGACTGGCAAATGGTCCAGTACCAGGACCTGCCCGCCTCACAGATCATGTTACAGCAGGCCATCTTCACCGCTGACAACAGTATTAACTTCAATGGCTTTGACTGGATCTTTGACAATATTGGCCCGACACCCCAATTCATAACAGGAAGGACTGATGCTGTTCTGGCAAGCACAGGCGAGCTGCTCGCTCTAATGCCACCTCTCTCCAACTCTTGGTATGATACTATAGCATTCAACCCCATATTCGATGGTCTTTATTACCTTGATAGAGACTATTCATTCCAGCCCGCAGTTGCTGCTGCACTTCCTGCTGTTTCTGCCGATGGTAGGGAATATACATTCACCCTAAAACAGGGTGTGAAATGGCATGATGGTGTTGAAGTAACAGCCGACGACGTACTCTTCACATGGCTTGCCTATCTCAACCCACAATCCGGCTCCCAGCAATCCGCCTTCACAGCAGGCTACATAGGTGACGACATAACCTTCAAGTGGCTCAATGGCACAACCACGAGACTGGTACTCGACCTCGTTGAGGGCACGAGCGCCTATCCTGCCACAAACGAGACAGGAACTAGAATCGGGTCTGTAGAGGCTGTCGATAAATACACAGTTAAATGCACAATTGCAGACTTCGGCGAACTCGGATTGCCTGCCGCCACATTCTTCCCTGAGGGCATACCTGGCGCTCTTATACCTAAGCACGTCATGGAGCCTGTGGCCTTCGCAGACTGGCTAGAACACCCATTCAACTTAGGCACCGGTGATTATACAGTGAACGGCGTGACATACCACGGACCTATTGGTTGCGGACCTTACAAGTTTGTTAGCTACAGCGTGGTCAATGCACTCGTAACAGAGGAAAAGTTCACTGACTATTGGAACAAGACGGGCCTTGAATCCATTGGAATGTTTGGCGTCCAGAACTACTACGTCAGGTACATCGTTGAGAAGGACTCGGCAATTGCCGCCCTAAGGAATGGTGAGGTACAGGTACTTGACCAGAACTACCAGTTGCAGAGGGATTATACTGCTGGAAACCTAGACTTTGCCACATCCTACATCCTAGCCGGGTCTGGTCTGCAGCAGCTTGGTTACAACATGGAGTCTCCCATATGGGGTACCGGTGTTGATACACCACTGGGTCAGCAGAACCCAGCGAGAGCAGCTGAGGCTGCCAGATATGTGAGGACAGCCTTCGACTACCTTATACCCAGACAGCTGATCATCGACAACCTGGTTAGCGGCTTTGCAGATCCCGGTGCGGTTCACGTGAACCCGCTCAGCCCATACAAGAACACTGAATGCGTAGCTAGGTCTTACGACCCGGTCAAAGCAAAGGAATACCTCGCAATGGCGGGGTATGAGGTGGGCGTCACACCGGGCGGACCAACAGCCTCAACCACAAACTACCTAGTCAATGAACCAATCATCCTCACTGGGCAGTTTGTCATAGACCCGGTGCCCGCAGTTGAACAGGGCGGTATTGTGGCTTTGCTCATGATGAGCACCGACAACGCAACATTCACCCCAGTCGCACAGACTGTAACAACTACGGGTGGATACTACCAGCTTGCCTACACGCCAACCCAGGCCGGCACGTACTACTTCAAGGTGTTACTCACTGGAATAGGTGCACTAACTGCACAACAGGCAACAGCAACGGGTCCTGACTTCCCGTATGATGGTCTAACAACGTCCTTGGACCCACAAAGCACACCAGTGGTTGCGGTAACCGTTACCACGATTGACACCGCTATAGCCTCCACCACGAGCCAGGTCGCTACTCTGAACTCGCAAGTAAGTTCGCTAAACGCGCAAGTCGCATCGCTTACAAACATCGCCTATGCTGCCATAATCATTGCCATAGTTGCAATACTTATCGCATTGTATTTCGGTATGCGGAAGAAATAACCTTCCTCCCTTTCTTTTTTTATTTTTTTTATTTTCAATTTTAATTTTAATTCTGCAGCAATGACGAGAAGTCCCTATGTTATCTTATTCCTTATAAGATCAACAACAACGCGATTAAGATCGATTCGGCTAAAAGTGCCATTCCCAATACCACGAACCTCTTGCCCGTCGCTATCTGTTTCTTAGTCACGTCCTTCTGCGGTTCGATCTCCTGTTTTTCCTTCCCTGCACCCTTCCTTTCGAGGAGTCTCTCCAACGCATAATATGAGACACTTGACAGAACGAACCCAAAGACCCCTCCCAAAATCAGTACGAATGCGCTCTCTACGAACAAGACCACGATAAACGTGTCAACAATCTCCCTGCCTGTAAGGTAAAGTAAAGCAGAGATTGCTAGGGATAACAGATTCATCGCGAGGAAGTCTAAAACATACCCCTTCAAAGCGTACTCCTTCAGTAACATCCGTTTACTCTGTCTTCTAAATGCTTTACTGATCAGGTTAAGAGGGAAAGGTTATCATAATAAAAACTTTAATAACCAACCCTCGGTCTATTGCTTCTGTGCGCCACGGTGATGCCTATGCCAGGCAAGAAGAAAGACTCATCGAAGAAGACGCCCTCGAACAGGATGAGAGTCCTAATGCTGCTCTTAATATTTATACTGGTCATCTCCTACGGAGCCTTCTTAATAATCCCCCAGAGCAATTACATTTCTCCCCCATCCCCCTCCTCGTTTAAACCCGAACCTTGGATGTCATCCATTCCCGCCGATGTTGAGGAATTCCGCTTTCTGAACCTCACCCAGTTGGTCAGGTATCCAAACCTCTTCACGGATTCAGTTCTTCTCTCAATACCCGAACTTAGTCTCAACACAAGCGTCTACGATGCCATTTACGGACTGGACATGCAGACAAAGAACAACATGACCATTAATATTATCGCCATGAACAAATCGGAGAGCGACAGGATCGCAATAATTTTTAGTGAGGGCAATCTGACCACCACCGTCTATAAAAATGTAACCATTTACAGGCTCAATTCTGCTCCCATCACCCTGCAGGGTGGGGCTTGGATATGCATCCATAACGAGACCATCATATTGAGCGAGGGGGATAACCAGGCACTCGAGTCCATCGAACTGGTCATAGATGCTCCCTCTAACCCCTTCTTCAGAAATGACACTTTTACGGTGGGCTACCTCATGGCTTCACTTGGTGAGGGACAGTTTATATTCTCATATACCACGTCAGGGGATAACACTCTAAAGGTGGACTGGGAGATGCGGAGCGCTGGTAACATCTCCGGGATAGAAGTACGTTATCTCTTGCACTTCCCCGTTAGCAGTGATGTGGAACTCAAATACCAGGAGGTGAAGTCCGTCCTCTCCCAGGCTAAAACCGTCTATAAAAGCGACAACGCCATAATCGGCGACTTCTCCTATGCCTCCTCGGATATAAGGGCTGTACTTATGGGATTGTGAATGGGAAAACCCATAAAATAGAAATCCACATAAAAATTGATTAACCTAAACCTCCCCTTATTCTATGGGAGTTGCCATGGCTGCAGTTTCGCCAGACTCGGACAGAATCGTGATCTCCCTCGGACGTCCGGTAAGGGAGAGGAAGCCTCCCTCCCATCACCATAAGGAACTCCTGGATGTGATCATTATTGGCGCAGGCCCAGCAGGGATAACCACGGCAATATACGCCGTCCGCAAGAAACTGAAGACCCTCGTGCTTACCAAGGATATTGGCGGTCAGACGGCCATAAGCTCTGCCATAGAGAACTATACGGGTTTCCAGTTCATAACGGGGCCGGAACTCACCGCTAGGTTCCAGGAGCACCTCAACACCTTCGACCTCGACCTCCATGTAGAGGAGGACTGCAGGAGCGTGGAAAGCGCCGGCAAATTCATCAACGTTAGAACCGACAGGTTCAGCTACGCCTCAAAGACCTGCATAATATGCACCGGCGCAACCCCCAAGCCGCTGGGCGTTCCGGGGGAGAAGGAGCTCTGGGGCAGGGGGGTCTCCACATGCTCTATCTGCGATGCCCCACTCTTTGCGGACAAGGAGGTGGCTGTCGTAGGGGGCGGCAATTCTGCCCTTGACTCCGCCCTCGAGCTCAGCAGGTTCTCCAAGAGAATCTACATGATCAACAAGAACATGACCTTCAAGGGCGACCCCATCCTTATGGAAAAGGTGCTCGGCACACCAAATATAGAGCTTCTCTATAATGCCAAGACCCTTGCCATCTTGGGAAAGGACCTCGTTGAAGGCATAAAATTTTCTCAGGAGGGCAAGGAGAGAGTCGTCCGTGTTGAGGGTGTCTTCGTGGAGATCGGCTATAAACCAAACTCGGAGCTCGTGAGTATCGTGGATAAGAACGGGTTCGGCGAGATCAAGGTCAACAGCAGAAACGAGACCTCCGTCGCCGGAATATACGCCGCGGGCGACGTAACTGACATACCCACAAAGCAGATAATTGTCGCAGCGGGCGAGGGCGCCAAAGCTGCGGTCTGGGCGGCCGACTACATCTCTCGAAATAAGTGGTAAAAGTTTAATATCCATCATGAATGGTATAAAATAGGTGGCATTCTTGGCGATCGAATGGTATGCAACAGTGAACGATCTGAGCATACCTAAAAAAGACATTAAAATGATGGAGAGGTGGATCGAGGATAACGAGGAGGAACTCCACGAGATATATCATTTCGTTCACGATCACGAGATGGAGAGCTCTAAGATCATATACGGGGAGCAGCTGACCGAGCCGAGCGGAAATATCAAGATAAGGTCCTACGAACTCTACATCCTCTACGACGTGATCTTCATTGTTCAGAGCGAGGAGACGCAGGACTCGGAGAAACAGGCCATAGATAGAAACTCCACCCGCCTCGGAGAACTAAAAATCGAATTAGGCACCGAAAAAGGTCAATGAACGAGGTAAGCAGACCACTGGGCATCTCTTTACTCGCGATCCTCATGCGCTTAACGGTGTCTCCTTTATCTGTTAAGTTCATGCTCTCTATATCGGCGTTCTGCTGAATTTCGTAATTTTATTGCACACATCCAGATTCGATGTTAAGGAGTACTTTGACGGCGGAGAAAGAAGAGGTTCGTTTACAAACCTTCGCAAAGGCTTGAAAAAGTAAATGGCTCAGATACAACACCTCAATCATAACCCTGGCCTTGAAATCATAAAATAGAAATCCTCCCCCAGGAGTGTTGGCTTGGAGGGTGCCTCAACGTCGCAAGCCTAGCCGATGAGGGGGAATATCTCTTCCTTTATGTAACCGAGGAATTCCGGCGGCTGTATCTCGCTGAACGCCGTGACCACCGAGCTTCTTGTGACGCCCGCCACAATGCCGTACCTTCTGGACTTGAACACTATGTACCAAATAGCCCCATGGGTCAGGTAGTCGTTGTAGAGCGCCGTATCTGCAAGGCCTGAGCCGTAGAGCGAGAGCTTGTTGATATTTGGTATGTCTACGCCGTCAAAGAATATCACCTTGGTGTCCTCCGGGTTCTCCTCGTGGAACTTCTTGAGCGTCTGGGGCGAGATCTTGGCCTCGACTATGCTCCCGGTGGAGATGAATAGGATCTTGCTGAGCTGGTTCGCCACATTGTTCGCTGCCCTCTTCTTCTCCAGTATGATCAGGAGCGTCCTCTCCCCCTCCCTCACGAAGAGGAAGGGCGCCTCCATAGTCTTGACTACAAGCTTCTCCCCCTCCCTATGCTGGACTGTGAACGCAATGTCCTGAGAGAATACTCCCTCTAGGGATTCCGGGGCGAGCTGCAGCCTGTCCACCTCGGTGACGAGGGGTATCTTCTTATCCTCGTGGATGAACTCCTCCTCGTACCTATAGCCCTTCAGCTTTCCGGAGATAGTCGCTAGATCCGCTTCCTCCTTCACCTTGAAGACCTTGCCTGCGATAACCATCTATAGCACCACATTTTTGTTGGTAGGCGGTGCCATATAAAAATGTGACCGTAAAGCCCTATTCCGGAACTTGTAGTCCAAACTACTGGTTGCCCGACGCGGTATTATCTACCCAGGCAAACCTTCTCTGTAGGGATTTTGAGTAGTAGAGCTTCCAGTCAAAGTCTATCCGCCTACCCCAGCCCGCGTAGACCCTGGGGTCTATGTAGTTCCTAAGGGAGGTATTCAGGTTGTAGTCCTTCGTGGCCTGCATCGCCCTTACCCTCAGCTCCAGCTCCCTTACCCTCTCCCTCTTTGCCCTCTTCTGCTTAAGCGCCAGTAGCCTCTCCTTCTTCTTGCGGAGCGTCTCCTCCCAGGTCTTGGGCAACTTCCTCTTGTGGTTGCAGACCTTGGCCGCCTCCAGATTTGCCATCGTCGCCTGGTACTTCTTAAGATATGGGGGGGCGTTCCTGTGGATATTTGAGCCATTGAGCACCCTCTTGGTCGTGGTGGACGCGTGGTAGGTTCTGAATACCTTCGCTGTGAGATCCGGCATGACCTCCGCCAGGTAGGCGTTGACCTTCTGGGACCTAACGCCGTTGAATATGGTCTCGTTCCCCTCCGCAATGAACTCCTTCAGGTTCCTGAAAACGACCTCCGGGGGTCTTATGGTGCTCACCCACCTGACCGCGTCCTTGCCGAGGAAGTCAAATGAGACATATCCGTCCTCGTTGAACTTTAGGTGTTCTGCCCTCAGGGTCGTAGCACCCACTGTATCTGCCTCATCCTCGTCCTTCTCGTCCCCCACCCTCAGCTTCAGCACATCGATCAGGTAGCTGACGGTCGCCACCTTCTTGGTCAGGATATCGTGGGAATCCAGCCCCCTCACTATATGCGCCCTGACCTTGTCTATCTTCTTCTCGAGCTCCCATGCCCTGTCAAACTTCTCAATGTCCCTGACCTGCTTGACATATGCCGTGTCCGAGAGCCATACGTACTTCATCTTATTCCTTAGCTTGTCCCTCCAGCTCGCTATCCATAAGAAGGACGGGTCGAAGACCGCTCCCTTCCAGGAGCCTCCTGTGGGGGGATCTGGAACCTTCGCCTCCGGGGAGAGGTTGAGGGTAACATCCTCCGACTTGATGCTAGGCTTCCAGCTCCCCCTCAGTGGATGGCTGCCCCTCCCCATGAATATGCACGCGGGTTCAACCATGTAGTTGGCGATCTCCATCCGAGTCCCGTTGACCGTGGCAAAGCCATACTTCTGCCTGTTCTCCTCCCTCAGCCTCTTCCTCTCGGCGGCGAGAGCCTTTTTCTCCTCCTTACTCATCGCCTCCTTCCTCGCCCTCTCGGACTCCACCCACTTGATTATCTTGGAGAAGTCAAAGTCCTCAGGTCCCACCATCTCATTCATCCCGAGTGCATGGCCAAAGTCCTTGAAGAAGTTCCTTATGAAAACCTCATCCCTGGCGTAGTCAGTGGCGAGCTTCCTTACCCAGGCCACTGCCATCTCCTCCTGCTCAGGCGTGAGGGAGAGCTCCCTGCCCCTAAAGCGTATCTTGAACCCCAAGGGCTTGTAAACCGGTATCAGCACGCCTTCATGGCTTAGCTGCTTTATCTCGAACTTTTTTTCCATCGATTTCTCGCCACGGTTCAGATCTGGAGATAGTAATAGCATATGTTACATAAACTTTTGCTAATTATGCTCATAAATAATGAATAAACCGCCATGATTTTCTACAGATCTCAATGGATCAGCGTATCCTTTTAGCCTTTTGCCATAGGTGCCTCAGCAGATGCGCCAAAAACCTCTCCTCCTCCCGTAATTTTTTCAGCATCAGGTCCCTCGACAGCAGCACCGCTTTGAGTTCGGTCAGTTCCTTCTTGGGAGAATATCTTAGGTAGATCGGTACTCCGATGAGGAGTAGGACTAATCCTAAAGCTATCTGGGTGACCGTGCACTGCGATATCAGGTAAAGGGAGAAGACCACCCCCAAAATGGCAATCGGTGTCTCGCCCCTCAGCCTGAATTTGGGTTTTTCAGACTTCCTCCGCAGAGGAAAGATCGATGCGCAGGTGGAGGCATAGGCAATGCCGAGCAGAAAAACGGATGTGGAAATCAGCATCCCTAGATCCCCGAGGACTGCGGCCAGGAAGGCCGTTGTGCCCTGAATTATTATTCCGAGGTAGGGGGTCTTGTATCTCGGATGAACCCTGCCGAAGGCGCCTGGAAACAGGCCGTCCACAGCCAATGCGTATCCAAGTCTTGAGGTTCCAAGCATGCCCGACTCATCAGAGCCAGCTATGGAAAAAAGTGCCCCTATACCCACTATAGAGCTGCCAATAACCGCCAGGATGGGCTGCGCGCTGAGCACGGTGGCGGTTGCGGATATCAAGGGTGTGGCGTCACTGGCAAGGATGCTCCACGGTCTTACTCCGAAAAGTATGAGGTTCGTCATCAGATAGAAGATTATGACGATCAAGATCCCCAGTATTATAGCCCTCGGGATGGTCCTGCCCGCATCTTTTATCTCATCGGCAGGGATTGTGGAGAGCTCGAAGCCAGCGTATGCCCAGAAGATCAAGACCAGTGCACCTCCAAAATTGGAGAAGCCAAATGGACTGAAGGGCGTAAAGTTTGAGGCTGCGGCTACAGGGTTGAGTGCTACGAAGATCAGACCAGCGAATATGAAGAGTCCAAGGGGCATGAGCTTGATTAAAGTCAGGGCGTCATTGGTCCTTCCGGCGGACTTGACCCCAACTATATTTGTAAATATCAGAAATACCACGAAGAGCCCCTTGACAGCGATTTGGCTCACGGTGTCAAGGCCCGGCAAGAAAAACATCAAGTACCTTGTGAAGGCGATGGGGAAGACAGCAAGCGAGATCCATTCTGCAAGCCAGAGTGCCCAACCAACAGAAAAACCGGCAAATGGACCCCATGCCTCCCTTGCATAAGCGTAGGGCCCACCGACCCTTGGTAGTAGGGAGGCACATTGGGCAAAACATAGCGCGATGACTATGGCAATTATCCCGGCCACGACCCACACTAGAATGGATGAAGGACCAAGGTATCCGGCTCCAAAGGAGGATGCCACATAAATGTCTGCGCCAATTATCGCTCCAACTACCAGATTGGTCACATCGAAGAATGTCAGTTCTGTTGATAGGCTTGTTTTAATTTTAATCCCCCCAAAACCTTGGTAATGCTGAGTTGCCCAACGCTTACAAAATATCTTTTTTGGGGAGTGAAGTTTATAAGTTTCGTGGGGCGAATTGAAAAAGCCCTAAGGGGTGCAGTGAAACGACAAAGCTCACAATCCTAGAGGTCGTTCTTGAGAACTTTATGTCCTATGAGTACGCTAGGGTGCAGCTAAGGCGGGGGCTCAACCTCATAAGCGGCCCCAACGGCGCAGGAAAATCCTCCGTCCTACTCGCAATATCCGTGGCAACGGGTCAGAGCTACACCGAGCGGTCTAGGAAGCTGGCTGACCTGATAAGGAGGGGCAAGGAGACGGCGAGGGTCACGCTAATCCTTAACAACAGGGCTGAAGAAGGTAGGAGACCAGTCCCGCTCATCAACAGCGACCTCATCTCCGTCTCTAGGTACCTCAAGAAGGACGGAACTTACTGGTTCGAGATAAACGGAAGGGAGGCGAGCAAGTTCGATATTCAGCGCCTCTTCAAGAACGTGGGCATGAACCCAGACAACATGCTGATTATAATGCACCAAAACATGATCGAGGAGTTCGCCATCACCTCCCCAGAGGAGAAGCTGAAGATGGTGGAGGAGGCGGTCGGCTTCTCCCAGTACCGGAGGGCGATATACGAGTCCGAGGAGAAGCTCAACCGGATCCTGGGGGAGGAGGATGCCACGTCCCAGCTGTTGGCAAGTGCCGAGCAGACCCTGACCTACTGGAAGGAGCTGAACGACAAGTACAACGAGAAGAGGTCCCTCCTTGAGAGTAAGGCTTACCTGGAGAGGGAGCTCATATGGGCCCAGATCCTCAAGAACGAGAGAACCGTCGCGCAGATAGAGGAGAGGATGCGCCTTAAGTCATCCCAGCTCGAGGACCTGCGTAGGGACATCCTGAAGAAGGAGGGGGAGGCGAGGGGCTTCTGGGAGTCCTACCTAGCGCAGAAGGAGAGGTTCCGTTCATTACTTACCGGTGTGGAAGGCGAGGAGAGGCTGAAGGAGCTCGGAGTCGTGGACGAGAGGCTGGACGAGACCGTCAAGAATTATGTTGACGTCAGGGTAAAGGAGGCAGTGATGCGCTACAAGACTGGCGAGCTCGAGAGGGAGCTGAAGGACCTTAAATCATCGCTTGCGGAGGCCAAGGCAGCCATCGAGGAGTCCAACAAGTTCATGAACAAGGCTGGCGAGCGCATAGAGACCTCCAGGACAATGCTTGAGATCTCCGACGAGATAAAGTTCGCCAACGCTCACCTCCTCTCGCTCGGCGAGGTTCCGGACGACGCGCCCTCCATGTACCAGACCTACCAGAAGACCTACAGCGATCTGAAACAGAAGGCTAATGTGGTGGGGGAGAACCGGAAGAGGACCATAGTGGAGCTGGATGTACGGAAGAAGATCTGGAAGAACGTCATGGAGCGCCTGACCGAGGAGATCAATCCCACATACCTCAATGTGCTGGGCAGGGTCGGAGGCATGGGAAACGTCCGGCTCTCGAATATGGAGGACCCAGACCATGCCGGCGTCGAGATTACTGTCGGCTTCAGGGGGGTATCTCCCGTGGTTTTGGACGCCTACGCGCAGAGCGGCGGGGAGAGGGCGGTCTCCACAATGGCATTCCTCTTGGCCCTTCAAGACCATCTCAAGTCCCCTGTTAGGGCCATCGACGAGTTCGACGTGCACATGGATCCCCATAACAGGGAGTCTATGATGAGGATGCTCTTCTCATTCATGAATGAGAACGCGGATGTCCAGTTCATAGTCATCACCCCAAGCCAGCTCAGCGCCATAGGGGAGTTCGCAAACATCATATTCGTGCAGAACGTCCACGGAAGGTCGGAGGTGGCCAGAGCTGCCACAGCAAAGGCATAAAGAGGAGTACTACGAGGAGCTGGCTAGGATAATAAACCTCTGCCAGAGTATAAGTACCAAGAGCGACGACCCATTCCTGGTGGACATCCCTCAGAAGCTTATGATCCTGAAGAGGCTGCTCCCGCAGTGGAAGCTCCTTGACGAGCTACTCATGGACGCGGAGGCGATAAAGGAGCTCTCGCTCATGGTCAAGCTCCAGAGCGACTGGGTAAGGCGGCGCGCCTCAGGCCTCTTCATAGACCCCTTCCTCGTGGAGGTGAAGATAAAGATGCTCGGAAGGGAGACGCTCGCCACTGCGCTCTTATCATCCTGGCGCCCTCTCATAGCCTCGGAGCAGCTCACGCCCCGGCGCCTGTCTGAGGCTATGGGCTACTGGAACGTGCTGCTTCCGCTCTCGCAGAGGATGAAGGAGCTTGAGGCTGCCCAGTACATGGAGGAGAAGACCCTAACGGTCTCGGAACTTATGCGCCTGAAGTTCCTCTCGGATAAGGTCTTCAATGAGGAGATAAATAGGCTCCGCGACGAGCTGACCGTGGCTACCGAATCGGGTCCGGTGGACTACTGGAGATTCATAACCAGAAACACCTATGAGGAGACTGTTATGCGGGCGTACGCCCTCAGCTTCCTCATCTCCAACGGGCACGCCAACCTGATTATAAACCCGGTGGAGGAGACCACCTCCGTGGAGGTCCTCACCACGTCCGGGCAGAGGCGAGGCGGAAGGTCCGTCCCAATCTCAATCTGGTACCAGAAGTGGAGGGAGTTGAGTGGTGTGAAAAATGAGTGATGATCCAACAATCTCAAAGAAGCTGAAGAAGGTGTCCCAGCTCCTCCTTTACCAGCACCACCGTCTGCCGGGCGCGAAGGGATGGGAACTCAGGAAGATCATTGGAAAGGACTATTTAAAGATCGTGAAGCTGCTGGAAAGGCGGCTGGACGACCTCGGCCTGGAGGTCAAGGTGGTCTACGAGGATGGTCTCGATCATCCGACCCCCACCGAGGATGATCTCGAGCAGGCAAGGTTCTACGTTCTATCGAAGTCGCCGATACAGATCGGCGAGGTGTCCCTCTCGGGATGGAGGATCGACACACTGGCCGTACTGGCCGCCAGCCTGGCCTTCATAACCTCAAAGCAGGGGAGGGCTACGAGGAGGGAGGTGGAGGACCTCCTGAGGGAGAAGTTCCCGGACTGGAAGGTGGACCAGGACCTCAACAGGTTCATAAGGAGAGGGTACCTGGACGAGGACGAGGAGGGTAACCTCTTTATCGGTTGGAGGACAAGGGCCGAGATAGACCGGAAGGCTCTGCTAGGGATAATTGCAGGGTCATCCACCGAGGGGCGGGAGTAGTAAAGGTAAATCCCTTACAGGCCTTCAGAGTTGAACTTCCTCGCCCTCCCGCAGCAGAACTACCTTGATGTTTGAGCGACCCTCCACCCTCCTCTTGAACTCCTCCGGGTTCGTGCTCAACCGGTGCATTGGGACCGCGATCCTCGGGTTAATTGCTATCGCTGCCTCGGCGGCCTCGGCGTTGTTCATCGTATAGGTATCCCCGCTTGGGAGCAGAGCCACGTCAACCGGGCCAACCTCCCTCATTTCAGGTATAAAGTCCGAGTCTCCGGTGTGATAGATCCTCTTGCCCCCGACCGTTATCAGGTAGCCGACGCCGTACCCCTTGGGATGGAAGGGGTTTCCGGGAGACCTGAAGCGCTTGGTATTGTATGCGTGGAACGCCTTGACCTTCACCTTACCCACAGTGGCCTCCTCTCCTGGCTTGAGCGTCTTGACATCCCCACCGATCTTTGAGGCGCAGTCCACCGGGGCGATTACTACCGTGCCCTCCTTCCTGAGCTCTCCTATCTTCTCCGGATCGCAGTGGTCCGTATGGGCGTGTGTAACCAGTATCAGATCTGCCTTCTCAGAAGGCGCGCCATACTGCTCCAGGTCGATATAGACTATCTTCCCATCACCCGTGATCTGAAAGCTTGCATGAGCCAGCCATTTTATCGAAACCGCCAAAATGCCCACCAACTAAATTTAAGAAATATCGCATTTTTATCTTTTCCCAGTCAGTCAGCTCTTGGAGCCGGCTTCCCTCTTTGGGTACGAGCGCCTGAACCTGCTCTTCAAAGCCGCCCTCTCCTCCTTCAGAATAAGGTCGACGAAGTAGTCCATGTCCTTGACCTCAGAGATCGCCAGGGTCATCATCACCGGCTTGGGGAGCCCCCTTGCAACGAGGGCCAGCGCTGCCGGCAGCCCGTAAAGGCTTACCAGCTCCCCGCTCTCTATTGCCGATTTGTAGATCCCGCGAAACCTCTCCGAGACCTTATCCATCTCCGCCTTCTCCGCAGCCATCTGCGCTGCCTCCTGGGGGTCCTCGCTCAGCAGCCCTATCTTGCTTGAGCCGCACTCCGGGCACTTCACCTCGCCCAGGAACCTCTTTATCTTAATGTTCTCCACATACCTGAAGCAGTTGGTACAGACCGCAACCCTCGCCTCATTGAGGAGCCTCGCCTTCCCCGACTCTATGAGGAGCCTCCTGAGCCTGTCCGCTGGGACCAAGTCCGTCTTCCAGCTGAGCATGCTGACTCCTATCCTCGAAAGCGGGGATAGCGGCAGGTCCCCCTCCATGATCTTTACCTCGAACTTTCCTCCCCTAATCCCTCTGATCACCCTGATCGTACCCTCCACGTCTAGATCCTTGAAGAGGACCTCCCTCATAGCCTCCTTCCAAATTACCGTGCCCCTAAGCCCGTCCACCAGCTGGTTCATCCCCACATCGCTTATATCCGCGCCCTTCTCCACCACGCCGAACCTCTTGGCAACGTGGAGGAGCCTCCGCCTGAAGAGGCCAGTCCTCTCCACCGCGATCTCCGTGAGTTCCTGCACCCTTTCCGGGTCCATCCCGGTCAGAACCTCTGCCACTGCGTTGGGATCTATCGCCGTCTTCAGGTAGATCCTGTACGCGTCCTGCGATGCCCCGACGCCGCTCCCCGTCCTCTGCGTCAGGAGGTAGCCGAGCAGCCTCGAGAGCGTCTTGTTTATCATGAGCCCGAAGGCGCAGCTGACTATCACATACCCCTCCCACCCCTCTACCGTTACCAGCCTGTCCGTCGGGATGTCCCACTGCCCCTCAGCCTGCTCCTTCAACTCCCTGAGGGCTCTGACAAGGAATTCCCGCGAGACCGGGTACTCCTTCAACAGCTCTTCCACGGCCGCGTCCATGGACGCGCCGCCCCTCAGCATCCCCGCGACCCGCCTCCTTATTGCACCAACCTCCTGCGCCACCTCGTAAGGGATGGGTATCTCGTCCCCGATCCAGTCCGGTATCGCACCCGTCGGGTCCTCCTCGCTCCTCACGTAGATCACCTCGTTGTAGACCTGGATGATCTTCCAAGGAGATCCCCTGACGATGAACTTCACGCCGGGCTCGCCGTACTCCGCCACGAAGGCCTCGTCCAGCGTGCCTATCGCCTCGTCCTTCTCCTCGTCCATGACCACGTAGTGCTTCTCCTCGGGTATCATCGAAAGGTTCTCGAAGTAGTACTTGTAAAGGGCATCGGAGGGCCTCGGCTTGAGCACAAGCCTCTCCGAGGGAATATACATGGCGAACCTCGGCCTCCTCCCGCTCATGTAATCCAGAACCTCCAAGAGCTCCTCCTCCCTCAGGTCTAGGAACGGGTAGGCCCCCCTCACCACGTCGAGGATCTCGTCAACCTTCATGCTGCCCTCCTCCAGAAGGAGCCCTGCCACCTGGTGCGCAACGACGTCAAGCGGCTTCTCCACGATCTCCACCTCCTCGAGCTCCTCCTTGAGGCTCCTCCTCGCAATTGCCGTGGACTCCAGCGCGTCGTCCGCGTTCATCGTGATCACCACTCCCTTGGATGTCCCCCCCACCCAGTGCCCTGCCCTGCCCACCCTCTGTAGTAGGCGGGTTACCTGCCTCGGCGAGTTGTACTGGACCACGAGGTCGATGCTCCCGATGTCTATACCAAGCTCGAGCGAGGAGGTGCAGACGACGCCCTTAAGCTCCCCCTTCTTGAGGCTCGACTCGGTCTCCACCCTCGAGGACTTGGCCAGGCTGCCGTGGTGTATGCCCACCGGCATGTCAATGTCCCACACCCTGAACCTGCTAGCGAGGACCTCTGCCTCCGACCTCGTGTTCGTAAAGATAAGGGTGGATCTCTGCCTGTCCATAAGCTCCCTGATCCTTCTCAGCCTCGCCGCCACCTCCGGGAAGGTTGCTATCCTCTCTGCGAGCTCCGAATCACTCGCGTCGGCCTCGGGGAGTATGACGTCGAGCTTCGTGCTCTTTGCTACAGAGACCCTCACGATCTCGCAGTCCCTGCCCACGCCGACGAGGAACTTAGCGACCTTCTCGGGAGAACCTATCGTAGCAGAGAGCCCGATGATTTGAGGCTCCACAGCGGTTATCCTCCTAAGCCTCTCAAGTGCAATGGTGAGCTGGCTCCCCCTCTTGTCGTTGGTCAACTCGTGGACCTCGTCGACGACCACCCACTTGACCTTTGAGAGGTGCTTCTTCAAAATCCTACCTGGGAGCATCGCCTGGAGGGTCTCCGGCGTCGTGATCATAACGTCTGGAGGTGCCATCGCCTGCCTCCCCCTATCCTTCGTCTCCGTGTCCCCATGCCTTACAGAGACCTTCAGGTCCAGCCTGTTGCACCACCACTGTAGCCTGTCCAGCAGGTCCCTGTTGAGCGCCCTCAGGGGCGATATGTAAAGGAGCCTTATCCCCCCCCTGCCCCCCTCCCTTATGAGCCTGTCGAGTATGGGCAGGAAGGCCGCCTCGGTCTTCCCCGTTCCGGTAGGAGCGATGACCAGGACGTTCCTCCCCTCCGCTATGAGCGGTATCGCCCTCTTCTGCGGCTCTGTGAACTCCCCGAAGCCCCTCTCCTTCACTATCCTCTGGATGGGCTTGGAGAAGGTCGACAACAGATCCTCCATAAGTATCCAAAAAAGGTAAAGCAAACCTCTTAATATCTTTGTTATTGGCAGAACTGGTACCGTTGCTGACTGGTGCTGTCATGCATAGTCCCACCCAACAACACTTTTAAGGTCTGAGTTATCCACCTGTGACGATGAGAAAGATTTTCATCATAGTTGGGGTTTTGATAGGGATAGTGATAACGCTAGCCACATGGTTTATCGAGACACCCGGACTCGGTCCACCCGTCGGCGCAACCAACTATGGTGCTCCGCTCCTTTGGCGTTCCGTGATAGTCTACCCCGGCTCGCCTATGCTTATAAATTACTTTAACCTCGTACTCGACCTCGTCTTCTGGATCGCAGTATTCGTTATTGTAGTGCTTGTTGCGGACGGGTTCATTAAAAAATAGGCCCCTGCAAACTAATATATCCCTAAAAACAGAAGAAAACCTTATGGTTCAAATTGGCATACTTACAACCTACGATCCCGTCCCCCCTGCGGTGGAGGAGAAGGCAAGGGCTCTCGGTAGGGCCTTGGCAGAGAGTGGTGCCATAGTCATCACGGGCGGCAACGGAGGGTTGATGACCGTCGTTACAGAGGCAGTGACCAAGGCAGGGGGTGTAACCGTGGGCATACTGGCGCGCGAGCTGGAGGACATTGGCCCAGATCACAAGTGGTACAACCCATACAACACCGTAGAGATCAGGACGGGTCAGACCTTCACCGCCAGGAGTTCAACGGTCGTCAGGAGCAGCGACGCTGTCATCGTGGTGGCAGGGGGCGTTGGAACATTGACAGAAACGGCCATAGCCTACAACCTGAGAAAACCCATCGTGGTTCTGAAGGGGAGCGGGATGATGGCTGACAGGCTGCCAAGTCTCTTTCTGGACGGTTATCTGGACCACAGGCGCCTGGTAAAGATCAGCTTCGTGGAGGATCCAAAGGAGGCCGCCGAGACTGCCGTGAGTCTTGCCAAGTCTACGAGGTTGAAATGACCTTACCTTTCTGCATCAGATAGTCGTAGGCTGACAGCGCAGCCACGGCCCCGTCTCCCGCGGCTATTATTGCCTGCCCGTAAGGCAGGTCCGTGATATCCCCGGCAGCAAATATGCCCTCGCAGCTCGTCCTCTGTGCCCTGTCCACGACAACCTGACCGATCTTGTTGGTCTTCACGAGTTGCTTGACGTAATCCAGCTTGAAGTCCCTGCCGATCTCCACGAAGACCCTCTCGACCCTCAGCTCCCTCACCTCGCCCGTTTTTACGCCCCTTATGAGGACTCCCTCCACCTTCTTTTCGCCCCTTATCTCTTCAACCTCGGAGCTGAGCAAGGTCTCTAAGTTTGGCATCCTCATTACCTTCTCCACAAGTATCTCATCCGCCCTGAACTGGTCCCTCCTGTGGATCAGGTAGACCCTGCTCGCATACTTTGCAAGCAGCTCGGCACTCTGTAGGGCATTGTTCCCGCCGCCTACCACCGCCACGACCTTTCCCCTCGCCAAGGGTGCGTCACAGGTGGCACAGGTGCTGACGCCCCTGCCGAACAGCTCCTCCTCCCCTGGAACCTTCAGCTTCTTATAGGAGCTGCCTCCGGTAACGATGACTGTTCTTGCCAAGAACTTCCCCTCGCTGCTGACGACCTTGAAAAGACCGTTCTCCCTCTCGACCCTCTCCACCTCGCCCAGGACGATCTCGGTCCCCAGCTCCTTGATCTGCTGCTCAAAAATATCCGCCATTGATATTCCGCTTTTCTGAGTAAACCCAGGGTAGTTCTCAATGTACATGGTCAAGAGGACCTGGCCCCCGATGTCCTTGCTTATCAGCATCGTCTTCAGGAGCTTCCTTCCTGTGTAGATGGCTGCGGTTATGCCCGCTGGCCCTCCACCAATAATGATGACATCATAAACATTTTCCATACAATCCGCTGCCCCCTTCCATACAATCGATTGATATAGGTTTGAACGGTAAAGATTTTAAATGTTACACTAAAACTGCTTGTTCTTCCCAAGAATGTTCCGAAAAAATACATGTGCCTTAAAAAAAGAAGCGTCTGCTTGTAGGAGTACAGACGGGATCAGCCTAACAACGTAATTGGGGTAAAAAAAGGTCAGTAATGGCCCTATGGCAGTTCAACCGCATTGAGCATTTCTAGAGTTGCCAGATCGTTGGCCATTACCTTTATGGTTGAAACTGTGTATAGCGCATCATCAATGTAGAGCGATCTCTGTATGCTGCCGTCGTAACTGTTATCCGTTCCCATGTGGCTCACCGTCCCCTTCAGGACGAACCCCTGATCTAGGGTCAAGTTGAAGACGAAGACGCCGTTCCAGTAGCTCCACTCCCCATCGACAAAGTTCGAGGAGTAGACCGGGAGCACCAGCAGGTCCTTGGACCTATCGAAGAGGAATGCCTTGTGCTCGTAGAGCGCCTCAGAGCCGGACCAACTTCCGTCCACCACATACTTGGATAGTTCGGTGGGCGAGGTCACGTTTGTAACATCGAACAGGGCAAGCTTAAGGCTGTTGTTCTCCATGCCAACCCCGATTATGTGAGAGTCGTCGTAGGGGTGCATGTAGCTGGAGTATCCCGGGATCTTGAGGTAGCCAAGCACCTTCGGTTCTGAGAGGACCGAGAGGTCTATTACGTAGAATGGGTCAACCTGCCTGAAGGTTACTAGGTAGCAGCGCTCACCAACGAACCTCGTTGAGTATATGCGCTCCCCAGGCGCAAGCCCCTCTATACTCCCAACCATGTTGAGGCCCTGGTCCAGCACATAGAGGTTGTTCAGCGTGCCGTTTGTCCCCCACTCTGTGGTTGCAACCCTGAAGGCTGGGCCGCTCTCATCCATGCTGAACTGGTTGTTTACCGTACCCCAAACCTCGCCCTGGGCCTCCACGCTCATGCTAAGTCCGCTGAGGCTCACCCTGTAGAGGAGCGTCCGCTCCCGCCCCGCCTCACCCTCTTCGCTGACTGCGCCCTCAAACCACAGGACGCGCCATGGGTAAACAGGGACCGCAAGGTATAGGTTGTCCTTGGACATGTAGACAGTGGACACAGAGTCAGCAAGGAAGCTCTCGTAGGCTGGAGCCTGCGTATCGTCCCTTAGGTTGAGGGCGAGAATGGTCACAAAGTTGTAGGGACCTGGAACATCCGCATACCTTATCTCTTCAGCTGGTACCACCTCGGTCTGGTTATCGTAGCAGATGGAGGGCAGGATCACCTGCTTCAACACCATGGCTGGCTGCGCAGAAACGGCATAGACGAACCCATCGTACATCCTTGACGCAACAACCGATCCGTTCACCGTAATATCATGGATTAGGCTGGGGCTGGACCTGTCTGTTATGTCATACACCTTGATATCTGCCATAGGGAAGTAGAAGTAGGGCGGCACAATGCGGGTTGTGTTCTCAACGTCATCCGTCTTGTTGACCTCTGGGGTGCTGATGACGGGCTGCTCATAGAACACGGTGTAGTTGTTACCGATGACGACCAGGCGGTCCCCATCCACGAAGAGCTGGAGGTCGTAGAGTCCGAGGCTGAAGCTGGAGAGGATCCTCATATCGCTTGCCGGGTAGGCTGCCAGGATGTAGACCTGGTCGCGGGAGACCACGTACAGGTAGTTGCCGTCGGTCTTTACGATGTCCGCCTCGTCCACGCCTGCAACCTGGACGTTGGTGCCGGAATAGGACGGGGCGGCAGTGGCCTCAAGGTTTGTCAAGGATGATCTGGTCATGGCTCCCATAGTGTCCAAGAGCATCGGGCCATAGTAATAGTAACCGTAACTGTAGTCCTTGGTGTTATCGGAAATGAAGGAGTACAGCTGGTCGTAGCTCGAGAACCTCATCAGCGTTGATTCAGGGGCAATGGGTGGCTGGGTAATCAATGAGACGGCCGAGATTATTGTTGCTCCCAAAATCACAGCTATAATCGTCGATCCCAAAAGATTTTTCCTCAATCTTAGCACCTGTAATGCAACTCTACGCAATCGAATTAAAGACTATGGATTAGAATGCGTGTTCTAAAAATTGGAACACTTTGGACTATTGTATTTTTAATTATCAACTCACCATTAATAATGTAGAACGGATTTCTTATTGTTTAAGAATATGAATTATTGAAATACCATCATCAAGCAGTTAAGTGATTGCAGATGTTCTGTAGGTCTGTTCAACATTCGAAAGCATAATATACACCTAAGTAAGAAACCTTTAAGGCAAGGTGTATTTTAGAATGGAAAGGAAATTTTGCGCAATACTGATGCTAGCAACACTTTTAATTTCCGCCTTTTGCCTTCCCGGCGCGAATGTTTCTGCCGCAACAGGAGCAACTGCCTCCACGACCACAACAAAATACATAGACCCTGGAATCTACAACATAACCGCGCCCACCAGCGTGATCGCCGTGGTCGAGGACAAGCCGGTTAGCGAGATCGCAAGCGACCTGGCCGGCATGTTCCTCACACTCCGCATCACACCTGCGATGCGCGGGCAGCGCATCGCCATAGGCTTCGTCGACCCTGCCAAGGTGGCTGAGCTCACACAGGTCTCATCGATCAACACGCTGATGCTCGACAGGGCTCTAAGTTTCTACGACTCGGATGTGAATCCTTTCGCCAATGTCAAGACCCTTGACCTGTCTTTGCTGAAGACCCCTGAGGTAGCACCCAAGATCACCAAGGGCGTCACGCAGCCGAAAATTATCTTGGGCAGCACAACAGAAGGAACGTTGGGTGGGGGCGACAAGACCTTCATGGATAACGGAACATGGATCGTTGGCGCTCAGGACGTGTGGAGCGTCGGATTCAACGGCACAGGCAAGAAGATAGCCATAGTCGACACCGGAGTGGACTACGGTGCACTTGGGTTCGCGTACTGGCCCGACTCACTTTCGAGGGATGCGAGTGGGTACACCGAGGCCTTTGATGCAGACGGCTTGGGCATGGTCTATACAGACATCACCCTGACCGCCTTCTCAAATGCATCTGGCGTCTACATACCAACATTAGGACTTAACCCGTGGATCTATGCTTCAATTTACACCATGCCATACTCCTATTATTGGGGCTTTACCTTTGAGAGCGACATGCAAGTGACTGGAATACTGAGCAACGGAGAGACCTGCCATTGGGGCGTTATGGGTCAACTCTGGGATGGATACATCTTGTGCTTTCCGGTACTGGTTATAGATGATGATAGTGATGGTACTTATGATACTGTGTATGTCGATCTCTCCTATTGGTATACTCCCACGGACTATAGCTTCTCCGACGAAACTCCTCTAACAGCTAACGGAACAACCGTCGCAGCGAGAGACATGACTGGCGATGGTTATATGGACATATCGGTCAGCACCCTAGGTAACTTCTTGGACATATGGGGAGCCTGTCCCAATGCAGCAGAAAGGGGGCTAGTGCTCAAGCCCATAGACCCCAACGGCAACTATACATGCTTCGAGTACGACTATGGAGGGCACGGCACGCCATGCGCCAGCTCTGCCGCCGCGAGGAACCTGACTGAAGTTTACGGAGAACAGATCTTCGGCTTCTACCCAGGAATAGCCCCAGGAGCCTCGGTGATGGGTGTGACAGCACTTTTCATGTCCGATGTCATCGAGGGCATGCTATGGGCAGCCGGGTTTGATCTAATTCCTGGAACAGAAGGCTGGTATACCCTGCCGGGCTACATCTTCAATGCTTGGCCACCAGACTGGCCGGGCTTCTATTACGGCAATTGGAGCTATACAGGGGATCACAAGGCTGACGTTATAAGCAACAGCTGGGGAGGTTCTCCATGGCCACTCTACCTCAGCGGCCTGCCATGGTACAGTATACTCACAATACTCGAGGACTGCCTGTCCATGCCAAAATACCTAGATCCTGCATATAATGGAACCGTTATCTGCCACGCGGGCGGTAACGGGGCCTCTGGCTATGGAACTATAACGGAGCCAGGCTACTCGACGCTTGCCATTACCGTCGGCGCATCCACCTCAATGAACTGGACAAGGGACAACTTCGGATTTGCCGGAGGATACTACGATGATATAGCCTCATGGAGCGCGAGGGGACCGGTGCCAAGTGGCAACCCCAAGCCGGATATCGTAAGCATCGGACAACGCGCTTACACACCTGCACCCTTATGGTATAGCTGGTTGTTTACAGGAGACGGAACTGATGCATGGGAGCTGTTCGGAGGCACCAGCCAGGCAACTCCGACGGTCGCGGGAGGCTGCGCAATAATTCAAGAGATGTTCGACACCATCTATGGACCTGGAGTTCCACCTGATGCAGTGAAAGTGACACTCAAATCCACTGCGAAGGATCTTGGCTACGATCCATTCATACAGGGAGCCGGCCAAATGGACCTATGGAGTGCGTTTACCACGATAGTTGATGATGGGCCTTATGCATACTCGTATGATACATGGTATAACCTTAAATTAGGGTACCCGAGCATCGAATTCTCTTGGTCGTTTGCCAACCAAACGTTCCCCTTCATACCATATGACGAACCAAATGATATGATTGACACGAGCTGGTATGCCGGCACGGTCGAGCCTGGAGGCTCCAGCAATGGTACCATTATCTTGTTCGATTATTACGGCTCAGATGCCTACATCGAACCTGTGATATATGAGAACATGTCGGCCTATCATGCGCAGATATCGGGCACGACTCATGCACTACCAGTTAATTGGGGTGCTTGGGGCTGGACCTATGGAGAACTCATTGATCTCAGCGATCTTGGCGTGCAGATACCCCAGGAAGCCGACCTGATGACAATCACAGTAGTCTACCCCTATCAGAGCTTCGATCCGGACAAGGACTACAGTTGGGAACACCGACTCGGCGTCCATGCGCTGGATTGGAATGACATGAACGAGGATACCAATATTGACATCTCTGAGGTTTATGAGCTAAATTACGGCTACAATTATGGCACCACGAGCCAAACGACGATCGGCTGGCCTTCCGAGAAATTCCAGTACACGCCAGTGATATTCCTATACCAAAGAGAACAAGGAGCATCCTACCAATCCATACCTTACCAGATATACATCAATTTCTACAACCGAACTACTTGGGACTGGATCGACATCCCCAGCCCTGTGGCAGTCGATCCTTATACAGTAGTCCCCATAAACCTGACGGTTCCTCCAGATGCCACTCAGGGTGTCTATGAGGGTTTCCTCATGATAGACTTCGAGTGGGACGATGGAACAACAATCGCTCTACCCGTATCGGTACAGGTACCGGTAATGATACCAAAGGGGGTGCTGCAGTACAATATAACCCCTGCTACCCCGACCAACAGGCTCTACGACCCCTACAGCGTTCAGGGATACTTCGACTGGGCCTGGAGGTACGAGGCCGGCGACTGGAAGCAGTGGCTGGTCTACTTCGACGACTCTTATAGCTTCGGTGGTAGCGTCATAGCATCCTTCGTCATATGCAACTGGACCGGCGACATGACCGATGTGGATATGTTCGTCTTTGACGACTGGGGAATGATAGCAGACGGCAAAGGAGGAGACCCATCGCAATGGAGCGCGTTGTGGAATCAGCCCCTGCAGTGGAGCACCACGACCGGAGGCACGGAGGAGTACGTGGCTTTGTGGGATGTAGTGGACGGTCCAATTTGGCCACCATGGCCGGGTCTTTACAAGATAGTTTTGCACAACACACTCTTCAATGGAACGTTGTTCCCAGAGCAATTAAATGGTATGGTAGCTCAGGTTATCCTTGATCCACACCCAGCCAGCCTTACCGTTCTCCAAGGAAGTACGAACGCAACTACAATGACTCTCTCCACCGGCATTGAGCTGACGAACGTGACATTCTCACTATGGGACGCTCCACCAGGCTTCACCGTTGAACTTCCAGATCCAATTGCCTTCATTGATGATCTAGACTCAGCTCAGTACACCATCAGGGTTTGGGTTCCAGCGGGTACGCCAAGGGGCACATACGAGGTCCTCTACAAGATATCCTCTGATCAGATGGATCCAATAGTCACCCTTTATGTGAACGTGTATTATCCACCTGTTGGAGGCTCTGTGCTTGAGCCCAATGCGGGCATCGCCACGGCAACAATCCTCGAACTTCTGCCCTACCTGTTGCTGGCAATAGCAATCTCAGGAATCGCCATATACGCAGGCGTCCTATATAGAAGAAGACTGGGCGCCTAGCCCCCCTTTTTTTTATTTTTTACCAACTTTTTTTGTACCTCTGAAGCACTATGAAGAGTTGGTTGCAGACTTAGCACAAAGATAATAATAGGAAAGTAGGGAAAAAGTGAACAAAGACCTTTTTATATACTGTCATGTTTTTTCTTGCATCTATGCGAACCTGTTCCTATACTCCCTGCATAAACTCCCCCCTGCTTGGTTTTAAGCGCCGCACCCTAGGGATATGGTCTACTTGCCCTCTATATCACCAATGAATATCTGGGTAGATTTCGCCTTCTCCATAACTGCTCGCTGTAAACCTGAGACTTTTCCTCGGCTATCTAGAAGTTTAGGCGCGGATCGTCACATACAACGATGAGTGCAAATAACATACAATAGGTCAGAAAACAAACACAAACTTAATATTCAATGACACTCTTCGTGAAGATTTAGGGTATTGAATATGGCGTTAATAAAATCTTATTGGAAATTGATACCAATACTAATGATGCTGATAACTCCAATGGCGTCTGTCTACTCAGCGACAGTTTCACCATTGCCAAACGCATCTGTGGACGTGACCGGTGACAACGGTGAGGCATTTATATTCACAGGCGCAGATGGCACATTTGTTATAACCCAGGGACTCGGGGCTGGCACCTACACCGTGGAAATATCTCATACCGGTTACATCACAGCCAAGATGAATGCAACTATCAGCAAAAACGTAGAAACGAACTTGGGCGACATACAGCTGGCTACATCGGGAAGGATAGAGGGAATTGTTCAAAGCCCAACCGGCAGCCCGGTGTCGAATGTTACCGTGATGCTCATGGACCAAGCCAATCACACCGTCGATTATGCCTTCACATCGAGCGGAGGATCCTTCACTTTTGATACGGACGTAAAAACAGGGACCTACACAATAACTACAATGATAGTAGGACCTGGCTACAGCGGTTATGCATCAAACCAGAAGGGTGGCGTTGCCGCAACCGAGGGACAGACCACATCTGGTGTGGTCGTGCAGCTCAAGAGCTCTGGAAGGATCTCAGGTTACGTGAAGGATAAGTCAGGCAACCCCATATCAAACGTAACCATTTGGGCCTTCCTGGGGACCAGCTATTCAGGTCTTGAGGGCAGTTTCGCCACAACGGACTCTCTCGGGAGGTACCTTATAGACAGCAACCTGCCAACCGGCAACTACCAGGTTTACATCCTTTTGGCCAAGGGCTTCGTCTACAGTTTCCTCACTGATTACAAGAACGCAAGCGTAACGGCAGGCATGGAGACCACGGTTAACTTCGACCTCGATCGTTCCGGCATAATCTCAGGGACGATCACGCTCTCATCGAATGGCGCCCCCGCACCTAATATAACCGTCAGCGCCTATTCCACCGATTTCAAGTATTTCGGCTCTGCAACAACAGGTGCGGACGGTAAGTACAGGATGGACTCGGGCTTGGGTACGGGCCAGTACCAGGTGATGGCAGCGGGCGACTACATGGGAATCAAAACTGTGAGCGTAACAGCCGGTGCGGAGACATCAGGCGTCGACTTTCAAATCACGAGTAATCTGGCCTGGATAGCCGGCAAAGTTGTCAATAGCACTGGGGGTCCCATCGAGTTTGCTGATCTGCAGGCAGAGTCTGACATGACCTTAGACTTCTCCTCCACGGATGATAAAGGGAAATACACCATGGAGATCGAAGTGCCCGAGGGAGAGAATTCACTGGTGCTTAACGTGACCGCCTCCCAAAAGGGATACGACCCATCCTCTAAGAGCGTGACCGTTAATTTAGGACAAACAACCTCCCCTGTGGACTTCACACTCCAAAGGACTGCAGGCGGGACACTGAGGGGAAGGGTTGTTGCCGCCTACGTTGCTCCGCCAAAGCAGACCGCCACCCTCTCCGTACAGTCCTCGGCCACCAGCATCGGTGTTGGTTCACCGGTGACGATATCTGGCTCACTATCAGCTTCTAGATCTGGTACAGTCACAATCTACCAATCCGTAAACGGCTCCGCCTTCACGACTCTTACGACAGTGTCAATGTCCAACGGCGCCTACACCTACTCTTACACCCCCTCCAGCCTAGGCACCTACCAGTTCAAGGCCTCCTGGCCTGGTGACGACCAGTACAACAGCGCAGAGTCTACAACCGTAACAGTTACAGTAAGCACAACACCAAAGCAGACCGCCACCCTCTCCATCCAGTCCTCAGCCACAACCGTTAACGTTGGCTCAGCGGTCACAATATCAGGCAGCATCTCCCCCTCCAGATCAGGATCGGTAACCATATCACTATCCGTAAACGGCTCCGCCTTCACCACACTCACGACGGTTTCGCTCTCCAACGGCGCCTACACCTACTCCTACACACCATCAAGTAATGGCACATACCAGTTCAAGGCATCCTGGCCAGGTGATGACCAGTACAACCCGGCTGAATCATCAATCACAACAGTTACCGCCTCAACTCAGCAGCCACCTGCTTCTGCCTGCGTCATTGCTACAGCAACTTACGGCTCAGAGCTGTCCCCGCAGGTGCAGCTCCTCAGAAACTTCAGGGAGAACATTGCCCTCAAGACATTCGCGGGTAGCAGCTTCATGACCGCATTCAATGCATGGTACTACTCCTGGAGCCCACCTGTCGCTACCGCAATAGCGCCCGACAACGCAGCTAGAGCTACGATGAGGGTGGTCCTACAGCCGATTCTCAACATACTACAGATCGCTACGGTCACATTCACCTCACTTTCATTCAACGGTGAATTCGCAATAATCATGGCTGGGTTTGTTGCCGCCTCACTGATAGGCCTCGTCTACCTTATGCCAATCACGACAGTAGCTCTAGTGGCGATTAACAAGCTGAGCAGGTACAAATCACTGCCAAGAATGAGTCAGCTTAGAATCCTCGTTGTTCCATGGATCGCGAGCATCATCCTGATGCTGCTAGGCGAGCTATCCGCCCTACCTGCACTCATGATGTTAGCGACGAGCGCTTTCGTTGTCACCACAATACTACTTGTGGTAGGGTCAACATCGCTAAAAATTGCCAAAACACTAGTAAAACTCTAACTTTTTTTATTTTTTTATTTTTTTCTTTTACGTTTTTTCATGCCCGATGTACCACCAAGGTACCCATATCTACTAATGTGTATTTTTGAAAATAGGGAAAAACCGATAGAGTTAAATCATAAATTCTCCAAGGAAAGACCCGTGAATGACAATGGATTGGGTAACAATTATCATATTAGCGGTAATTCTGGTAATTGTACTGGCAATAATTGCCTGGTTCTTCTCGGTCTACAATAGATTCTACACACTCAAGAACTCCGCCGGCGCCACGCTCGGGCAGATAAGGGTGGCAATGAAGAAGAGGCTCGACATGATCGAGCAGCTTCTGGGTGCTGTCAAGAGCTATGCTAAGTTTGAGAAAGAGACCTTCGAAAAGGTAACCGCACTCAGGGCAGAGGTTATGAAGACTGGTGCCGAGGGTCTAAGAAGCATAGACGCCGAGTCAAGAAGTCTATTCGGCAGTATCGTGGCCGTGGCAGAGAACTACCCCGACCTGAAGACCTCCACCACGGTTACCAGCCTTATGGACTCTGTCAAGGGCATAGAGGATGAGATAGCCCGGCAGAGATACACCTACAACAACATAGCGCAGGAGTTTAACATCAAGATGGACGTGGTCCCCTCGAACTTCGTGGGCCGTATCATCGGAATGACGAAGATGGAGTACCTTCAGTTCGAGGAGGCCATTGAGAAGCCCCCGACCATAGCCTTCTAAGGTAGGAAAAATGGCGGAAACAAAGCAGATACTCGCCCTGGTGGTCCTGACGCTTATCGTGGGGGCCATCAGCCTATTTCTTATTACATACGTTCCGCCACTTTTGGAGGGCGATGTCGTGGTAGAACAGTATACCGCGACCATATCCCCCGACCTGAAGCTCATAGAGGATTACGTCTACAATGTGAAGGTCTCGAACCAGTACAGGATGCTATTCCGGTCGTGGGACGCACCCATGAATACACTAATGACTGGAGAAAGCTTGGGCTATGCGCATGTGCAGTTCCTTAACGTGACGGGACCGGCGAATGCAGTAGCCTATGCAAAAGACTACAAATCGGCGGTTTGGGTGGCGAGCCCGTACGACCAGAGCGCCTCCATCGTCTCCGCGGTACAGTCTCTGGCTGAGGACAACGAGGCGGGGATTTACAACCCCGACTGGTACCAGGCGGGCAGCTACGCCGTACAGTACATGTTCAAGTTTTATCCTCCTGTGGAGTATGATGACACCTATATCCACCTCAACCTGAAGCTGGCGAGCCAGCACCTGAAGTACCGCAACGCCACGATAGTGATCGAGGGCGCTAGCAACATCGTGGCCATCTACCCACACCCGCCCTCCATGACCGTCGTGAACAACGGGGACAGCATAGTCATCAGCGGCACATCACCCGAGAACGAGCTCCTCGAGGTAGAGCTGCTGCTGAAAAAGGACGCCCTTAGCACAATAGACGGGTTCCTGACGCAATACCCTGACGTTAAAGCCCTGACAGAACAGGCAAACATCGCCTACAACGCCCAGTACTACACTGCCGTGGTGGTTTATGACGCTGCAAGGATAATGCTACTCGCGGCTCCCCTGCTCTTTTTCCTGATATACTTCATCTACGGGAGGGAGAGGACCTTCGGCGTTCCAGAGTACCTGAGTACCGTTCCTAACAAGGATAGGAAGCCTTGGCTTGTTAACCTGGTGTTTAAGGGCGACGAGCTGGACTTTGACCAAAACGGCTTCTACGCCACCATACTTGATCTGCACAGGCAGGGCAAGATCAAGATTAGCTCCAAGGAGGGCGGCGGATTAAGTATACAGGTGCTCAAGACCCAGAGCGATGACGACTATGAGACCCAGGTCCTGCACTTCCTGAACGGTCTTTCGGTTAAAGATACCGTGGACACGGATATGGTCAAGTCGCGCGTCGATTCCTTCACAGACCACAAGAGGGCCTCCTCGCTGATGAGCCTCAAGCAGGAGTTCCAACAAATCACCACAGAGACGAACCCCCGTATCTCCTCAAAGTTTGCGAACACTGGAAGGAAGAGGGTCCTCCCCGTTTTACTGATCGGTGTCCTTCTGCTCCTCGCTTCCATTGCTCTGAGCGTCATCTTGCCCAACGTGGAATTGTTCCTCATAGGAGCGGCAGTTGCCTCCTTCATAGTCATTATACAGTCCGTGATCGCCATCGCATTCCCCTCCACGCTCTTTGGCAGGTGGAAGGGTGATGAATACAAGGAGAAGCAGGAGTGGGACGCCTTCAAGAGGATGCTCTCCGACCTGGCTGCCATCAAGAAATACGCCCCCCAGGACCTTTCCATGTGGGGCGAGTGGCTGGTCTATGGCACAGCCCTTGGCGTGGGGGACAGCGTAGTGAAGGCAATGAAGGAACTGGACGTCAAGCTTGAGGAGGTAGGGTTTGCTCCCTTCATACCCTTCATGTTCCGTCCCATAGTGGTGGCGCGCATGCCAGCGGCGGCAGGCGGCGGCCGCGGTGGCGGCTTCGGCGGTGGAGGCGGATTCGGCGGGGGCGGAGGCTTCGGGGGTGGCGGAGGCGGCGCCAGGTAAGTCTTTCCCTTAATAGTAGTGTAACATCAATGTGCTCGACTACAGAACTGAAAGGAATCTTAGCGGTAACATTTTCGTGTTCGGTAATACAGAAATGGTGGAGGTTCTAGCTCATCCTTCTGAAGGCCAGCGTCCCCAGCCCAGCCATCGCCAATACAAATGCTATGCTGACCCCTATATCGAGTACGAGCGGGAAGGCGCTCATTCCCAGCAGGGTCCCTCTCATACCGTCAACTATGTAGGTTAGAGGGTTCAGGTAGGTCACCGTCTGTAGCCAACCTGGCAGGTTGTCAAGGGGGTAAAGCGCCCCAGAAAGGAAGAAGAGCGGCATAACGACGAAGCTTTGGATGAGCCCGAAGCCCTCGAAGCTAGTCATCTGCGAGCCTATCGCCAGACCTACACTTGTTATACCGGCGGCTATGAAAACAAGGAACATCACTAGCACCGCCACCGCGTACATCGTGTACTGAACCCCGAAAAAGACCCCGAGCACCAGTAGGATCGCTCCCTGTATCAGCGCGTCTGTGCAACCTCCGAGCATCTTTCCCAGGAAGAGCGTACTCCTGTTTAGCGGAGCCACCATCACCTCCTTAAAGAAGTCAAGCTTCCTGTCCCAGACGATGTAAAGCCCAAAGAATATTGACGTAAAGAGTACCGTCATCATCAGCACGCCAGGGAATATGAAGGTCTGGTACCCTACCCCGCCAAAGGAAATCGCCGATCCCAGACCACCTCCAAACGCCACCAGCCAGATCAGCGGGTTCACCACTGAGGACACGATCCTGGACCTCTCCCTTAAAAACACCTTGACCTCCCTGTACCAAAGCGCGTACAGTCCCGTGAGTTCGCTCATCTTCCGGTCGCCTGCGTATACTTCTGCTCAAGCGTTTCAGCGGACTCCGCCCTGATTTCCTTGCCTGTCAGCTGCAGGAACACGTCATTCAGCGTCGGCTCCCTCATCTCCACGAACGAGGCCTCCCCTAAATTGCACAGAACCTCCTGAATATGCGACCCAGCCTCCGAGAGCGCGATTAAAACCTCCCCATCCTTCGCCTCAGCCCTGCTGACGTAAGGGAGCGATCTTATCAGATCAATGTTGGGCTGCTTCACCTTTGCCTTTATCATGCTCGTCCCGAGCTGCCTCTTAAGGTTGCCCGGCGAGTCCAGAGCTATCACCCTGCCGTGGTCGATTATGGCGACCCGGTCGCAGAGCGCATCCGCCTCTTCCATGTAGTGTGTTGTGATCAATATCGTGACTTTTTCATCCCCGGCCAGCCTCTTGATGTACTCCCATATGTGCTCGCGGGTCTGTGGGTCCAGTCCCAACGTCGGCTCATCCAATAGGAGTATCTTGGGCTTGTGCAGCAACCCCCGGGCGAGCTCAAGCCTCCTCCTCATACCTCCGGAGTAGGTTTTGACCCGCTCGTCAGCCCTGTCCCTAAGATCCACCAGCTTCAACACCTCCTCTATCCTCTGCCTCCTCTCCTGAGCAGGCACCCCGAACATGAGCGCATGCAGGTAGAGGTTCTCCCAACCCGTAAGTAGGTCGTCAGAGCTGGGTGCCTGGAATACCATCCCGATGGACTTCCTGACACTGCCAGGCTGCCTTGCTACATCGAAGCCGTTGACTGTCGCCCTCCCCTCTGTAGGCTTAAGCAGCGTGGCAAGCATGGAGAGAAGGGTCGTCTTACCGGCTCCGTTTGGACCCAGTAGTCCAAAGACCTCACCCTCATCTATGGAGAGGTCGATGTGGTTCACCGCCACGAGGTTCTTGAAGGCCTTGGTAATGCCCTCGGTCTTAATGATCACCTATCTCCCCATCCTCATTCATGTAAACTGCGGACGTCAGTCCACAAAGTCAACCATTTCACTGATATATATATTGATTGGGTGCATCACTCTCAGGTCATACCCTCGTTGCCTTAACTATTTGATCCTAACAATTTATATCGTAATTTGTGAATTTATCGATATATTTAAATATTGTCAGGAAATATCATACGACGAGAAAGAATGGACAAGAACAAGGATCTTCAGGAGTACCGGGCGGGCGTACTTAAGGCTCTATCCGATCCAGTTAGGCTTGAGATAGTGGAGTTCCTAAAGGGTGGGGAGAGGTGCGTCTGCGAGATTATTCCTATGCTGGACAGGTCCCAGTCCACAACCTCAAAGAACCTGGATATCCTTTACAGGACTAGTATACTTGACAGGCGGGTCGAGGGCAAGCGCACCTTATACAGGATAAAGAACCCAAGGATCTTCTCACTCCTGAAGGAGGTCGACAACCTCGCCCTTGATCAACTGTCATCCCTCTCAAAGACCGCAAAAATGTTGAAGGAGTCGCTGAAGGGCAAGTAATATCCACAGGGTAAGGCGTAGCACAATGGTCCTCGATTTTTTGCTGCCCCTGCTGGTAGCCGGATTCACAACCCTGGCCGATTACGTTGCACTACACGTCCTTACCTGTCTAGTCCCGGCCTTCCTCCTCGCCGGCGCCATGAACACCTTCCTGTCGAGGGATACCATCGTCCGCTATCTTGGCTCCTCGGAGAGGAAGACCGTCTCATTCCCCCTGGCAGCCGTCTCAAGCATAGGTCTTGCCGTCTGCTCCTGCACGGTCATACCCATCGCCTCGGGGCTCTACCGTCGGGGGAGCAGTCTTGGCCCCGCCTTCATATTCCTATGGACCGCCCCTGCCCTGAACATACTTACAATAGTCTATAGCGGGGCAATCCTGGGACTCGACATGACCGTCATGAGGATCGTGGCTGCCCTCTCCACAGCCTTCATAGTCGGGCTGGTCATGGTCTACGTCTTCAGGCGCGAGGAGAGGGAGAGGGAGGAGAGGGCAAGGTCAAAGACATCAACGACGGGAGGCAGCGGTTCTATAAGTGGGAGAAAGTCCCTGGTGCTGATGCTGCTGCTGGTCGTGACACTCCTGCTGCCGAATTATCTGGGGATCGGAAGGCCCTACGTGGAGAAGCTCATGATCTTCTCGGTACCGCTCGCCGTGACACTGATCTACGTATACAAGGCTTTCAAGACCGAGGAGATCAAGGAGTGGCTCCGGGAGACATGGTGGTTCGTTAGGAAGATCTTTCCACTCCTCCTGGCTGGCGTGTTCATCGTGGGGGTCGTGGGGGCGGTTCTACCAGAGCTTTGGGTCCAGCAGGCGTTGGGCGGGAACGGGATCATCCCGACCTTCTTGGCGAACCTTATGGGTTCGGTCATCTACTTCTCGAGCCTGACCGAGTCGCCCTTCGTGAAGACGCTCATGGATCTGGGGATGGGCAAGGCGCCTGCGCTGGCCATGCTCCTAACTGGCCCGGGGCTGAGCCTTCCGAGTATGCTGGCAATAATGAGGATCTTCACAGTCAAAAAAGCAGCGACCTACATTATTACAACTATTGTCATCTCTACCCTCGCAGCCTTTGCCCTAGGGAACCTACTATGGTAAAATGATAAGGCGCTGCACTGATCTGAAAGCTTATTATTACAGAGGCAGAAAATCATCATTGTGGGAACTATGCCCAGAAAGAGTTGGTCCGAGAAATTGAAGGACAGTAAAGACTTTCCAAGGGTGGAGAGGATAACCGACAGGATGAGCAAGCGATGGGGCACGGGCACCGTGGTCATCCCTGCTCCAATGGAGGTCTACGAGCTTATGGGGAAGGTCCCGGAGGGAAGGCTCACTACCATAAATGACATCCGCTCCGCCCTCGCCAAAAGGCATTGCGCGACCATCGGATGCCCGATCTGCACGGGAATCTTCGCCCGGGTCGCGGCGGGCGCGGCGGAAGAGGAGCAGAAGCAGGGAAAGAAGACCATCCCGTACTGGCGCACCCTCAAGGCTGGCGGTGTCATCAACGAGAAGTACCCTGGCGGGGTTGAGGGGCAGAAGAGGCTATTGGAGAAAGAAGGGCACACCATCATTCAAAAAGGCAAAAAATACGTCGTCACCAATTACGAGAGGTCATTGGCCAAGATATAAGCACCGACGAAATTCAATATCTCTGCGTTGCCCTCCGTGGGGCCCCTAATTTGCTACCTCAGATCACAGCTTGGTAAACCAAACAGATCGAAGTGGCAAGAAAAGTCGGTGTAAAGCCCACCCTCTTCTGATATCCCTCACCCAATAATTATTTAAATCGATAAATCGTAATTAGTAAATCAAGGGTGAAAAAATGACCGAGCAGCTGATAAAGGTATTCGGTGGAGAGCCGCCCTGCGCCAAGTGCAAGGCGACCGAGAGGGTTGCCACAGCAGCTGTAGCGGAGCTGGGACTCAGCGCAAAGGTCGTTCACATCTCAGCGATGTCGGAGGAGGCGGACAAGTACGACATCATGCTGACCCCCGCGGTGGTCATAAACAATAAGGTGGTCCTGTCAGGCAAGGTTCCAACGAAGGAGGAGTTCAAGATGATCCTAAAGAAGGAGATTGGGGGCAATTAAAATGGTCAAGGTGGAGTTCTTCACGGCCGAGCCGCCCTGCGCTGGCTGCGTTGACCTTCTGAAGATTGCCGACATAATTGCGAAGAAGTACGGCAAAAAAGTCAACGTTGTGAAGCACATCGGGCCCTGCGAGGAGTTCACGCATTACAACCTCACCATGGTTCCCGCCGTTGTATTCGAGGAGGGACGGATAATGATTATGGGAGTCTGCCCGGACATGGAGACCCTTACCGCCTCCCTAAGAGAGCTGGGGGTGGAGTAATGCCGCTCAAGATCGAGGTCTTCACCTCGCAGCCCACCTGCTCAGGAGGGCGCCTGGTTCTAAGGCTAGTGGACGAGATAAAGAGGGAGTACAACGACAGGGTGGAGGTTCAGGTCTACAAAGGTCCCTCGGAGAAGGCAAAGGAGTACGGTCTGACTGTGAGCCCTGCAATAGTAATCGACAGGGACGTGCGGATAATTGGCGTATGCCCGACCAAGAAGACCCTCAGGGAGGCCATCCGGGAGGCTGGAGTACTGTAAGAACCATACGCCCTTCTTCACCTTTTATTCTAGAAATTTCTTATGCGATCGAGACGCTCTCATGCTTCAAAAATAATAATAAAACACTGCGCAGCAGGCCATTCCTTTGGACTGGTCAATGAAACCCTTTTTAGAATAAAACCGCCTGTATTAAATAAAGTCGTTTAGAGGTGTATTCTTCATGAACTATGAGTTACCTTCTGAAAAGCTCCGGAGGGAGTATGATCCAAAGCGCATGCGTACCCCTACCACTAAGGAGATCTCGCCTCTCGAGGGTATAATAGGCCAGGACAGGGCGGTGAGGGCGCTCAGGTTCGGCTTGGACATCCAAGAGTCCGGATACAACATCTACGTGGCCGGCATTCCAGGGACGGGCAGGAAGACGGCGGTAAAGGGCTTCCTGGAGGAATTGGCCAAAACCAGACCTATCCCCTCCGACTGGTGCTATGTCACCAACTTCCGAAACCAATATGAGCCAACCGCCGTAAGGCTACCGCCAGGCAAGGGCAGGGAGCTGAAGAAGGACATGGCGGACCTGATAGGCGGTGCAAAGAGGGCGCTCCCCAAGGCCTTCGAGGGGGCAGAGTACGCCGCCAAGAAGGAGGAGGCGGTAAGGGTCGCAGAGGGCGAGAAAAAGAAGGTCTTTGCCCAGATCAATATGAGGGCGCAGCAGGAGGGCTTTGTCATCCAGCCCTCCCCAGTGGGTCTACTGATCATCCCGACAATGAACGGCAAGCCCCTCAGCGAGCAGGAGTTTATGGCACTCACCCCCCAGAAGAGGGAGGCGATTGCAAGCAAGAGGGAGGAGCTGGGCGCAGAGCTGAGGGTCGCCCTAACAAAGGTAAAGGCTCTGGACGACAAGATAGCTGAGGATCTGGAGAAGGTGGATCATGAGATCACCCACTACGCCATCGGTCACCAGGTCTCGGACCTCTTGGAGAAGTACAAGGAGTTCCCAGAGGTCGTCGCCTACATAAGGGAGGTGCAGAACAATATCGTGGAGAACCACGCCCAGTTCATAGAGGAGCCGCAGGCAGTTACAGGGGCAGCACCTTCTACTGGCATGGGCGTTTCCCCTGCGATGTTCCCGTGGCTTAAGGAGCTCCTCTTCAGAAGGTACGATGTCAATGTTGTGGTGGATAATGCGGATCTCAAGGGAGCCCCGGTAGTGATGGAGCTGAACCCGACCTACCAGAACCTCTTCGGGAGAATAGAGAAGGAGGCGCAGCTGGGCGTACTCACCACAGACTTCACCATGATACATCCCGGCTCACTGCACAAGGCCAACGGCGGGTACCTTGTGCTCCCCGTAGAGGATTTGCTCCGCAACCCCTTCTCCTGGGACGGCCTCAAGATGGCCCTCAAGGGTCAGGAGATCGAAATTGAGGAGGCCGGCATGCAGGCGGCCTTCTTCGCGGTAAAGGGTCTGAGGCCGGCGCCCATCCCCCTGACCACGAAGGTTATCCTGATAGGAAGCCCGTACCTCTACCCGCTCCTCTACTCGCTTGACATAGACTTCAAGGAGCTCTTCAAGGTAAAGGCAGACTTCGATACCAGTATGGATAGAACGGAGGAGAACATGGAGAAGTATACCGCCTTCATCTGCACCTTCTGCGGAAAGGCTAACCTGAAACACCTAGATGTAACAGCGGTGGCCAAGGTAGTGGAGTATGGCTCTAGGCTAGCTGGGGACCAGGAGAAGCTCTCAACCCGATTCGCGGACATCGCAGATATCATAAGGGAGGCGAACTTTTACGCCGCCAAGGAGAACTCAGAGTACGTAACAGCCGAGCATGTCAATAAGGCCATCGATGAGAAGGTATACCGATCCAACATGATCCAGAAGAAGATACAGGAGATGATCGAGCGAAACGTCCTTCTCATCAACACAGAGGGCGAGGCTGTGGGACAGGTCAACGGACTCTCGGTGATGGGTCTAGGAGACTTTGCCTTCGGGAGTCCTTCAAGGGTCACCGCCAGCACAGGCATTGGCCGGGACGGCATCGTGGACATCGAGCGGGAGGCACAGATGGGCGGTCCGATACACACCAAAGGTGTCATGATACTGGGCGGCTACCTTGCGAGTAAGTACGCGCAGGACAAGCCACTAAGCCTCTCCTCACGCCTAGTCTTCGAGCAGAATTACGAGGGAGTTGAGGGGGACAGCGCATCGTCCACCGAGCTCTACGCCATAATCTCCAGCCTCTCCGGGGTTCCCGTTAAGCAGAATATAGCCGTCACCGGATCCGTCAACCAGAAGGGTGATGTCCAGGCCATCGGCGGAGTGAACGAGAAGATAGAGGGCTACTTCGAGGTCTGCAAGGCAAGGGGTCTCACTGGCAACCAGGGGGTTATGATACCTGAGAGCAACGTCCAGAATCTCATGCTTAAGGAGGAGGTCGTGGAAGCCGTCAAGGCTGGGAAGTTCCACATCTACGCCGTTAAGACCATAGACCAAGGTATCGAGGTACTCACAGGGATCAAGGCTGGCAACAGGCTACCTGACGGAAAGTTCGAGATGGGCAGCGTTCACCAAAAGGCGGACATACGGCTAAAGGAAATGGCCGAGAGGCTGAGGGAATACCGTGAGGCTGCTGCCGAGGGGAAGAAGTAGGATTTGAAAAAGTTATATTGACCTAAATCTAACTCTACTTTGTGATATAGAATGAGGATCGATAAGGTTCCCGGTAAGAACAAGAAGCACAATGTCTTCCTTTATACCTTAAGCACCTGCGCATGGTGCAAGAAGACAAAGAGGTTCCTTAAGGATAAGGGGGTAGAGTTCGAGTTCGTGGACGTTGACCTCTGCGACGAGGAGGATCTAAAGAAGATAAGGGCAGATATCGCCAAGAGGGGGGCTGAAATGAACTTCCCCTTGATTAAAGTGGACGACAAAAAGCTAATCGTTGGGTTCCGTGAGGACCAGATAGAGGAGGCTCTTAAGGGTTGATAACCCTTGATCAGGTTAGGCGGAGGGCAGAAAGCGACGCCAAGTCCAATGGCTATCGGTTGAACCGAGACCCTGCCTTCTTGAAGGACCTCCTCGAGGGACTCAAGACAAACGAGGAGCGATATGGCTACCCATCGTGCCCTTGCAGGATCGCCACAGGAAAGTTCGAGGTGGACAGGGACATCATATGCCCCTGCGACTACCGGGACCCCGACGTTCAGGAGTTTGGCGCCTGCTACTGCGCGCTCTTCGTTAGGCAGGATGTCTATGAGGGCAAGATCCCCCTGCAACCGGTACCGGAGCGGAGACCGCAAGAAAAGCAAGCCAGAGCCATTACTGTTGCCACAGGGGCTCCTGACATGAAAGTAAAGGCAACTCCTGTAGCAAAGGAACAGCCTAAGGAATTGGAGGGCGAGAGCAAGATGAAGTTTTGGTACTGCAAGCAGTGCGGGTATGTTGTGTTCCGCGAGGAGCCGCCCTACATCTGCCCGATATGCAAGGCAAAGAAAGAGATGTTCGTCGAGATAAAACTCAGAACGACAGTGGTCTAGCATTTTCCCTCCTTTATAGTATAGGTTAGACCCTCGGGGCATTCACTTCTTTATCTTAATCTCGATCTGCTTCCAGTTCTCTTTTATCCCCCTTAGAGAGGTCACGGCTCCAACCACTGTCCCGCCAAGGACCTTAACAACGAACTCGTTCAGATCTATCTCCTCGCCATCTACAAACAATTTGACATTCAACAGCCTCGCCTCGAAGTATTATCTACGGTAATGGAAAAAAGGTTTATTGTTTATTTCATGAGGAGCTTTATCGCTTCCTTGCAGAACATAGGCAGATCGGATGGAGATCTCGAGGTCACTATCCTCCCATCCACAACTGCCGGTGCGTCAATGAATGTTGCTCCAGCGTTCTTCAGGTCGGTTGCCACAGACTTCCAGCATGTTGCCTTTTTACCACGTAGTATGTCGGCTTCTATCAGCATTTGGGGACCGTGGCAGATCGCCGCTATCACCTTGCCCTTCTCGTAAGCCTCCCTTACTATTTTAACAAGACCGCTATTGGTTCGCATACTGTCTGGCGCCCTGCCTCCTGGGATTACAACTGCATCATAGCTGTTGATGTCAGCTTCCGGGGGGGATAACTCGGACCTGAAAGGGACACCGTGCTTCCCCATGTATATTTCCTTCGCCCTCGAGGCGACTATATCTACCTTGTAGCCCTCTTCCTGAAAACGGTAGTATGGGTAAATGAACTCAGACTCCTCCACACCGTTGTCGACCATTATTAGAATCCTGCCCAAACCCTATTACCTCCATATTTTTGCTAACCACAATTTACTATTGTAAGCTGACAAATAACTGCATTTCCCCAGACTGGGTTTGATCGAAGATGAGGTAATTGCCAATCAGGATAATTGATTCTACACTTCAACCCCTTTCAGAATGAGTAGCGGTCATTCTTCCAGATGTCCGCCGTGTCGCTGTATCCCCTGACCTCCCAGTAGCCCTTCTCCTTCTCCCTAGTGAACCTTATCCTCATTACCCACATCGCGCTCTTGTAGGCGTACTTTGCAGGCACAACCAGCCGCAGAGGAAATCCAAGTCCCTCCTCAAGATCCTTCCCGTCTAGCTTGTAGGCCAACGCAACGTCATCACCCGAGAGCTCCTCCAGTGTAAGGGAGGTGGTGTATCCATCAGCGCACTCGAAGGTTGCCGCTTTCACAGTCTCCTTCACCCCAGCCAGATCCTCTAATACCCCAAACCTGACGCCCTCCCACCTACAGTCGAGGACGCTCCACCCCTCGACGCAGTGGAAGTCACTCACAGACTCTACTTTCGGAAGCTTGATGAGTTCACCCCAAGTGAACTTGAGCAGCCTCTCGATCTCTCCATCAACAACTAGCGTCCATTTTTCCAAATCAATCTTTGGTATCCTGCTGGATATCCCTGGATGATCCTTCCCCCACCTCAGTAACCGACCTACGGGTGTCTGGTCTAGAGGCAGAGTCTTATGTCTCTCTTCCGTGTCTCTGGGGGGCATAATCCTCTTCTACATTTTAGGAACGTTGCAAGATAAGGCTTTACTAACCGATTAGCCCATTCCATAGATTTTTTCAGGGCTAATCAAAAGAAGCTGGTCAGCTGTCTCTGCACCCTCTTCTCCTTCACAAGTCCCGAGACTCGCACACCCACCCTCCTCACCTCGACCTTAGCTTCCTCTAGGAAACTCTCGAAGAGCTCCTTGACAATCTCCTTCAGCAACCTAATCTCGTCCGTCGGGTTCTCAAGAGTTTTGGAACGTGTATGGATGCTAAGATCTTTCATGACCGCGACTATCCCTACAGACCTGAATCTGAGGCTCCTCTGCACCAGCCTCTCGTATACATCTTGGCACAGCTGATCCGTCCTCTCCACGATCGCTCCCAGATTCAAAGTGTTCTCCTTAAGCGTGGAGATCCTGCTTATGGACTCCGCCTCCCCCCTCTCCCGGACGGGTTCGTCGTCTATGCCGTTCGAGGCGTTGTGTAGGTAGGCGCCAAGGCTGTTCCCGAAGCACTCTATCAACTTTTGCACTTTATAATTCGCCAGTTCTCCCATGGTCTTTATCCCCAAACCCTCCAGCCTCTCCGCTGTCTTCTTCCCCACGCCGATAAGGCGGTCTACTGGCAGCGGGGAGAGAAAGAGTATAACCTCCTCTGGTCGGACTACCGTGAGACCGTCAGGTTTGCTCACATCCGCAGCTATCTTCGCAACAACTTTGTTGGGGGCTACGCCCACGGAGCACGTCAGCCCCTCTTGGGCTTTTATCTCATCCTTTATCAGACGGGCGAGCGAGGTTGCTTTCTCAAAATCCCCCTCGGTTCTCCTGCTCACATCAAGGTACGCTTCGTCTATCCCTACCTGCTCGAAGTCGTCCGCATTGTCCCTCAGAGCCATCATTATCCTTTCCGAGACCCCTCTGTAATAGCCGTGGTCCACCGGTAGGAATACCGCCTCTATGTCCTTGAGCTTCTTCTTTGCCAGGACAATAGCCATCCCCGACCTCACGCCGAACCTTCTCGCTACGTAGTTGGCGGTGCTCACAACGCCACTCTCCTCGGTCCTGCCGGAGTAGACACATACCACCACGGGTTTGTCCTTTATGGAAGGGTTTCTCCTCTCCTCGATCTGTGCAAAGAAGTAGTCTAGATCCACCAGCATCACAACTCTGGTCTGCAAGGTCCTTCTGCCCCATATGCCCGTAATATACGATATTCATCACTGCACTTTAAATCCTCTCTAGAACGTATAAATAATGCCCATTGAATATACAGTGCATCTCGATGAAGAGGCAGGCGGGAACTTATGGCGTCAAACAAAGATCGTTTGAAAGGTCTGTGCGATGCTGCTAAAAAAATGGGGGCTGCGGACGCCAGGCCTATCAGATCGAAGGATATTGTTGTGCGGGACTGGGTCCGGCTCAAATGCCAATTCGGCTGCGACGATTATGGAAGGCTGCTTACATGCCCTCCAAACACCCCGACACCCGAGGAGCTCAGGAGGGTCCTAAATGAGTACCGTTGGGCCATACTCCTTAAGTTCGGTGGGGACGGCTATGAGGATGACTTGACAAGGATTCACGATCTCATAGTCAAGATCGAAAGGGAGGCCTTCCTTAAGGGGCACTACGCTGCATTTGGGTTCTCTTCAGGACCCTGCCCGTACTGCGAAGGATGCAACCTTGAGAGGTGCAAGCACCCTGATCTTGCCAGACCCTCCATGGAGGGGTGTGGGATTGACGTCTTTGCTACCGTGAAAAAGGCGGGTCTCGATTTAAGGGTCATGAAGAATAGGAACGAGAAGCCTACATATTACAGTTTACTGCTCGTGGAATAACATCCGAACACAATATACTTCTGCGTATCCCTATTGGGCAACACTCTTTTCCTGACAAAGTTCAATAAAATATTAATCCATCCAATTCTAGGAAAAACTACGCTGAAATGTCTGCAATATTCAAAGAGACACTCAAGTTAAAGGACTCACCGTATGCTGAAGCTACTTAAAGAGTGTGAACCCTGCCCTTCGAGTGTCCCGGAGTCAGACAAACATATGAGAGCCGCCCAGAAAAATACCTGTAATGTCGGTGCATCTGTACCCAGCCGGAAGGAGAAAACCCCCCCAGATAAAGATCAGGCGCTAAACGGTAAAAAGGCTCCCTATTGGGAGCAGCTAGCAACTCCTAAACTGTGGTGGGCTTCTTCTCAGGATAAGTCGTGTAGAAAGCTGCCTTTGCCCTGGAGACGGCAATGGGTTGCCTCAGCTTCTCCAGCGTCTCCACCACTGTCGCGAGTATTGAAGTAGGAATCCCGACAAGAATGTCCGTGAAACCTATGTCCGTGTTTGAGCGGCATCCAAAGCATCCGAAGCCAATCTGGACCTCATTCCTTAAGTAGCATGCGATGCTCGTACCAGAGCAGACACTCGCCTCGGTCTGGACTTCGATGGTCAGGTGCTTCCCCTCAGCAAAGGATCTACTATGGATGATCCACATAGTCTGCTCCGAGTTTGTCCTAAGGATTACTGCGTCTGCTTGGATTGGAAACTTTTCAAGGGGACCAACAACAGCGCTAGCAACGGAACCTGGTATCACCCTAACGTTGGCGTTCAGGTTCTTGGTTGCTGCGTCTGGAGAGCCGAATAGTCCTAGACCGAAGTGTGCCTCCCCCTTAGCCACCTTCTCCTTTATAGGTGCACCAAAGTAGCTCGGACCAGGTCCGCAGGACAACTCTGTGGGTACTATATTCAGCATATTCCCCCAACCTGCCTCCATGACCGCTTGGCAGAAGCGCATCTTCTTTGTAGGCATGCTAAAGCCCGCGGGGATCGGATCGCCTGGTTTCAAAAACTTAACAGCCACGGGCGGTGTAGTCAATCCAAGTATCTCAGTTAGCTTCTTAGCATACTCCATATAGCTCATAAAATTACACCAGATTTGGCATATTCTCTTCTTAAGATAAATGTTTTGCCTTATTACAGTGTGTAGAATACAACTGATCTATGCGATGTAGCTCGGTCTAACCCCGCTCTCCTTGCTCTCCTGTTGCTGCGCGAGAGTGGGCAGAGGGATTGGGGGTGGGATGTTCAGAGATCTAGCAAGGATTATCCCCTCCAAGAAAGAGACGTTTGCTATCGTCTGAAGGATTGGTGGGGGAAGCGCCTTCTTGTCGTCAAAGGACTTCTTTATCCCATCCAGTTCCTTCTTATCGCCGGTGATCTTAGCTGACCCCTTTATGGTCAGTGTAGCCACTGCGGGTGTGTAGTTGACCACAAAGACGAAGCTGCAGTCCAAAACCTCTTCTGAATACACTAACCTAACGATGCTGATGTTGGTGGTCACCTGAAGGTTCGCGACCCCCCTATTCAGCTCCATGAGCTTCTCCCCGGCGAGCTGGCTGAGACTGACATTAATGTTCATTCGAAACACCACTTGAGTCAAATGAGAGGTTGCTTTTTAACTTTCCATAATATCCTTCTCTTCTATAATCTCTGAGTGGGAGAGCGGGTGGGCGATGCAGAAGTCTATGGAATCGGCGCAAGAAATCTGTAAAGATATTTCTCGTACCTACTTTTACTTGGTGACTCCTACAATCCTAACGTTTGACATACTTCTTGGAACCAGAAATTTTCACTCACGCAAGGAACATTATTCACGCACGCACTCTCCTCCAGCCATACCTTTGGGTATCATAGAAAGGCATGTCTGTGATAGTTCCTCTGCTCTCCCTACCCCTCACGTCCACAAAGATCTCCGTTCCTGGCGCTAGCTCCATGTTAATATATCCCATGGCTATACCCGTCTTTAGGGTAGGAGAATAGGTCCCGCTTGTCACCTGCCCGATCTCCTTCCCACCCATCAACAACTTAAATCCTTCACGCGGTATTACCCTGTCGCCCATCCTGATACCCGTGCGCCTCCTCCTCACACCCTCCTTGGAGATCCTCAAAAGGGCATCCTTCCCGACGAAGTCTGGTTTCTCGAGCTTTACGGCAAATTCTAACCTCGCATCGAGGGGGTTTATTAATTCGTTGATGTCATGCCCGTAAAGGGGGAATCCTGCCTCTGTCCTCAGCACGTCTCGTGCACCGAGCCCTGCAGGGGTGGCACCCGATGAGAGTATTGCCGTCCATACCTTCTCCGCCAACTCTGGATGAATGGAGAAGATCTCAAAGCCGTCCTCGCCGGTGTAGCCTGTCCTAGTTATCAGGCACTTCACCCCTCCTACTTTTCCATATATGCCCCTGAACCTCTTCAACCCGACGAGATTGGCATCGCACAGGGGCTGCAGAACTTGTTGGGCTAAGGGACCCTGCAAGGCGAACATGAACGACCTGTCCGAGAGCTCCTCAACCTCTACTTTAAATCCCTTCAGGTGCTTCTTTGACCACCTCAGGTCCTTCTCCCTGTTTACTGCATTCCAGACGATTTGATAACTCTCCTCCCCCAGCTTGATGGCAATCACATCATCCACTATCCCGCCCTCTTCCTTGCAGAGCAGGCAGTACCTCGCTTGAAGCGGCTGGAGGTTGGAGAACTCGTTTGTAGTGAGGTAGTCCAGAAAACTCCCAGCGTCCCTCCCCTCAAAACGGACCTTGCCCATATGGCTTATATCGAAGAGTCCAGCCCGCTCCCTGACGCTAATGACCTCGGGTACGATCCCCTCGTACCACAGCGGCATGTCAAATCCGACATAGTCGCTGATATGACCGTGGGAGGAATGAAAGCCAAATAATGGGGTCTTTCTGCCCATATAGGTCGCTCCTCGTGTAATCCTCTCCTCTTTTACTAAATGAATGTATGCATTACCCTTCGAGTTGGAGGGTGTATCCGGGCAACCTCTCCAGCAACCTCTTAAATTCATCAGATCTTAGGTATCTTAGAAACACCTTGACAGACCACTTCTCTCTGCTTTCCGGGTTAATAACGAAGTCGTACTCCTCGTATCCAATAGGTATGAAGTCCAGATCGTACGTCTCTGCGACGCTCTTCACACCAACACCCATGTCCGCCCTGCCCTGGTGAACCGCAGCGGCTACAGCTGAGTGGGTCTTTGCCTCCCACCTGTATCCGTTTATGCTCTTAATAAGCTCTTCAAAATCCATGCCATCTTTCTTCGCGATGGTTCTTAACATGTGGTCAGTAAGGACCCTTGTTCCTGATCCTCTATTCCTGTTGACGAAGATGATGTCCTCCCGAAGCATGTCCTGAAGGTTCTTCACCCTCTTAGGGTTGCCCTTCCCCACCATTATCCCCTGAAGGCGCCTATAGCCCTTGACGATGCACCCCTTGGGCAGACCGGTCTTGATCAAATAAGGCTCGTTATATTCTTGACTCTCTTCGTCGAGTAAGTGGATTCCGGCAATGTCCGCCTCCCCCTTCGCCACGGCGTCAAGCCCCCCGATTGAGCCTATATTGGCGGTCTTGGACCTAACCCCCTCCCTCCTGAAGAGGAGTTCGAGCAGGAGGTCCAGACCGGGGCAGTGGCTACCCATCACCATCAGATCGGCAGAGGCCTTAATTTCTAAAAAGAGGTTCACATCAACCTCCTCCCCGGAGTCGAGGAACTCCACCTCCTCCCCCACCACGATGTACCCGTCCGCCTTTGCCAGTGTCCCTACCGCCCCTGAGCTTAAGGGGATGGGGTATACGCTACTCCTTTCTCCTTTCCTTATCACGTGGACTGGCAGGAACCACCTTCTTCCCCTCGCGCCGCTCACCCTCTCCGAGAGCTTGCCCCTAAGTACGTCTCTTGTGCTGGGTGACCTTCTTCCTAACTTTTCCAGGTATGGCTTGACAATCTGGTCGAATATAATGAGTGCTGATACAGGGTAGCCAGGCAACCCGAATACTGGCTTGCCTTTATCGGTTGCGATTATGGTTGGCTTCCCTGGTTTTACATTTAGCCCGTGGACAAGTATCCCAGGCTTGCATGCCCGCTCCAGCACCCTATACACTAGGTCGCCAGTCCCAGCCGAGGTACCTCCGGAGATTATTAGAACATCGCATCTTCCTATGCCATCGGCTATGATCTTCTTCACGCTCTCATAGTCGTCCTTTGCTCTTCCAAGGTAAATCGCCTCCCCGCCCGCCTCCTCGATGGCTGCCCTCAGCGAGAAGGAGTTGACATCGTAGACCTTGCCGAAGGAGAGCCTCCTACCGGGATCAACGAGCTCTCCACCAGTGGAGATTATCCCTACCCTCGGCCTCATTATCACATTCACGTCCCTCTTACCCACCGCTGCGAGTATCCCAGCCTCCCGCGTCCCAAGAACCGTACCCTCTCTGATGATCATCTCCCCCACTTGGACATCTGAGCCTACCGATGCGACGTTCTCCCCTGGCGTCGTGCCCTTGAAGATCTCCACGTATTCTCCTGCACCCTGGGTGTACTCTACCATAACCACTGAATCCGCCCCCCGAGGCATTGGTGCCCCTGTGGCGATCTCCATGCACTCTCCCCTATGGATCTCCTTTAGCACAGCCCCTCCAGCGCCTATGCTTCCCGTAACCCTGAGCCTGACAGGTGTCTGCTCCGTGGAACCTTCAAGGTCCTCAGAAATAACCGCGAAGCCGTCCATCTCTGCCCTGTCGAAGGGCGGTAGGTCAACACCGGAAAAGACCGACTCCGCCAGTACCCTTCCACTAGCCTCTTCGAGACTTACCAGCTCATTTCCCATTTTGTTCACAACTTCTTCATTAAGTATCTCTTTAGCCTCTTCGATGGTCACCAGCCTGTGGAAGATCTTCCTCTCTGTTACCTTACTCGGCATCCGAGAATCCTCTCCTAAGCAGCTCGACCTCGACCTCGTCCCCCTCCTCTACACCCTCCAGATCCTCTGGTATGACTACCAATCCATCAGCCTTCGTGACTGAAGAGAGGAGGCCCGATCCCGTAAGAGCCAGTGGCATCGCAACCAGCACACCCCTTCTCCTGCTCAAGGTCACCCTGAGGAAGTGCCTGATGCCAGGGGTGGTTGGGACCCTCCTCGCCATAATGGCCCTGGCTCTCTCCCTCCTCGGCACCTCGAGCCCTAACCACTTGCAGAGCAGCGGCATAATCAGTGCCTCGAATCCAATCAGGGCTGAGACCGGGTACCCCGGCAGCATGAAGAATGGCGTTTTTCCGAGCATCCCAAACCCTGTAGGCTTCCCAGGCCTTGCCGCCAGACCGTGGAATATGATCCCTGGCTCAGATATCGACTGGACAGCCTCTGGCACCAAATCCTTACCACCCACAGATGTCCCTCCTATCGTGATTATGAGATCGACCTTACCCGTTAGTTCCGCGAGCATTTTGGAGATCTTTTCGAGATCGTCTTGAACTATCCCCTCGTCCACCACGCCACACCCTAACTCCATGAGAAGCCCCACCACCATCGGCCTCGTTGAGTCAATTATCCTGCTTGTGCCCCTTCTGATCTTGGCATTTGCAATATCAACGAGCTCTGAGCCCGTGGAGAACACCCCAACAACCGGTCTCTTTTTTACCGTGGTTCTCTCTCTGCCTATGGACGCCAGAACCCCAACGTGCCATGGTCTGAGGCACTCCCCCCTCCTCAGGACAACCTCCCCTGCGCGTATGTCCTCACCCTTAAATGAGATGTTTGCAAACTTCGGTACAGCCCTGTAGACTCTTAGCTCGTCTCCCCTTCTCTCGCAGTCCTCTGCCATCACCACAGCGTCCGCACCCACAGGTGTAGGTGCCCCAGTGTAGACCTCGTAGCACTCACTTTTTCCTATCTGACCCCTAACCCCGCCGGCCTCCTCGGTGCCCTTGATATAGAAGAGCGCTGGATTTGAACGCGACGCGCTGAAGCCCTCCTCCGACCTAATGGCATAACCGTCCACCGCTGACCTATCGAAGGGCGGGACATCGACCATAGAGGTGATGTCTTCCTCCAGAACTCTCCCCCATGCCTCTTTTACATTTACCTCTTCATAGCCTAGTGCCCGTTCTCTGCAGTGCCTTTTGACTAAAATCAAGGCATCTTCGACCCTAGTCAGCTTACTGAACCCCTGCATCCGCCTCAAGTGTGCCCCTCCTTAAAATCATCTTTAATCAAGTTTGCTCTTTATGTAGAAATAACTTTTCTTCTGAATATACCTGCAACCTTCAATGAAATTATTATAGCAACGATTACCCAATGTAATATCGTTGGAACTGGAATTTAATAACCCTGTCCTCCCTCCTGCACCTTTATGAGACCCGCATGCCCTTATCATCGCTCATCGTGACACCGAGCCATGATGCATAGATAAAGTTTATTATTGTTCACAACCCTTCTTTCTACAACTTTAGGAGGTAAAATATTGTCAGGACAACCGGACGAAACTGTGAATCTAGTGGCAAAGTACACCTATGGAACATGGCGTTTTCAGAAAGGTTGGAAGAATCCGCCGCACATAGTTGATGCAGAGGGTGTCTACTTCACGGATGTTTCGGGGAAGAAGTTCTTGGACTTTTCATCCCAGCTCATGTGCTCGAACCTGGGACATAAGAACAAGGCGCTAATCGACGCCATAATCGAACAGGCAAAGAAGATGCCCTACATTAGCCCCGCCTATGCCATAGACCTTCGAGCAAAGGTGAGCGAGGCACTGGTTAAGATCCTACCGCAGGGGCTCGAGAAGATTTTCTACTCGACATCTGGCACTGATGCTAACGAGGCAGCCCTGAAGATAGTCAGGATGTATATGAAACCCAAGGGTGCATACAAAATAATATCGAGATACCATTCCTACCATGGTTCTACCGCAGCTGCCATCGCTTGCACAGGTGACCCGCGGAGGTGGTTCTCAGAGCCTTTAGGCAAGATTCCTGGTGTGATCTTCGCTCCTGACTGCTACTGCTACAGGTGCCCCTTCAAGCAGGAGTACCCCGAATGCGGCATCACCTGCGCAGAGTATGTGGACTATATGATAAAAAACGAGGCAAACGTTGCCGCAATGATAGTGGAACCGGTCGTGGGGACGAATGGCGTCATAGTCCCTGTTAAGGAGTACCTACCAAGGCTGAGGAAAATTACTGAGGAGAATGGCGTCCTACTGATAGTGGACGAGGTTATGTCTGGCTGGGGCAGGACCGGCACGTGGTTCGCTGTGGAAAACTGGGGCGTAAAGCCTGATATCCTCACTACAGCAAAGGGTAGCACTGGAGCCTACACGCCGCTTGGCATCACAGCCACCACTAGGAAGATCGCCGAGTACTTCGAGGAGAACTACTTCGCCCACGGGCACACCTATGAGGCACACCCCTTGGCCTTGTCACCGGTGATAGCAGCCATAAATGAGTACAAGCGCCTCGATCTGTTCGAGAACTCAAAGAAAATGGGTGCATACCTAGGCAAGAGGTTGAACGAGCTCAAGGGAAGACACCTATCGGTGGGCGATGTGCGAGGAATAGGTCTCTTCTGGGCCCTCGAGATAGTCAAGAACAGGAAGACCAAAAAGCCCTTCAACACTCGGGCGGAGAAAGCTGCCGGAGCACCACTGATGGTAGACAAGGTTGCTGCCGAGATGAACAAGAGAGGGGTCTTTCAATCAACATGGATAAGTCACTTCGTGATTGCTCCTCCACTAATCATCAATAGGGATCAGATCGACTTTGGCTTGGACGTCATGGATGAGGCGCTGAAGGTGGCAGACGCAGAGGTAGAGAAGTAGACTCTACCCTTCTTTACCTTCCCTTTTTTTTATAAATTTCCTGTGGCCCTCTTGTCTAAACCCTTTAGTGACCGGCGATATTTCTTCTAGATATTACTGTTACCTCTCATTGGCTGTAAAGAACTGTCCCCCCGCAAACTTTACAGGGGTGGTGTAAGAGGCGTTAAAGATCGTTAAGTAATTCTCATAGGCAGTTTAGAGTCCAGCTCTTCCGTTAAGTCACTTCAGGTCTCCTGGGCTTTTGTCAGCGTCACGTCAGAGATTATCATTGCTGGCAGTAGCGTAGGGATCCTAACCTCCCACCACTTAACCCATCTTCTCTCCTTGCACATCCCCTTGACCGAGCCAAACACCCTGAGCAGGTTATCACTTACCCTAACGCCCTTCAGTGCTCCCTTGATTTCCCCATCCTCAACTAGAAAGGTTCCGTCTCTGCATATTGTGGAAAAGTCGCCGGTGCTGTAGTTTTGGAACCTCGTATACCAGTTGCTAACCATATAGACGCCGTTGCCAAGCTCCTTCAAAGCCTCCTCAAACGAGAGGGTGCCACCATTGACGATCAGGTTCCAGGGCGATGGAGCTATCCAACCAGCGTTCCCTGTGCTCCGCGTCTTGAACCTCCTCGCGGTCGTGGAGTTGTGGAGGTACGTCCTCAAGGTGCCTCCATCCAGCAGCAGAGTCCTCTTTGTGGGCGTTCCCTCGTCATCAAAGCTCCTTGAACCCAGCCCCTCGTCTCCTGGGCCGTCGTCCACCATCGATAAGACCTCAGAGACCACGCCCTGCCCAAGCCTTCCTGCAAGACATGAATATCCTGCCTCGACATTGAAGGCCGAGCAGGCCTCACCCACATACTCAAGGAGGTTCGACCCAATAATCGGGCCAAAGAGGACACAGTGTTTCCCCTCTAACCATTTTGAGATGTTCTTGCCGTACCTCACTATCGTCCCCGCCTCCCTGCCCGCCTCCTCTGCGGTCAGCACCTTCATCTTGGTTCCGCAGGTGAGGCCCTGGCCCGAGACCCCGTCCCCGAAGGCCCTCACATTAAGCTCGAAGGAGGCCCTCTCGTCGTAGCCCTGCGCCCCATTGCTACCCGTAAGCCCGCAGCGCCTTACGTCTGCCGTAAAGACCCCAGAGACCCTCTCAGCCCCTTCCCTGATTGCGGCGTTAATGGCAAGGCTAACGTTCCCGTTTATAGCATCGGCATCAATCCTTTCCCTCTCGCATCTGTCCGGGAACTTTTTGCCTGCTGGTAGAGGCGCGATCTCCTTGACCTCCGGCACGAGGGCAGCCTCCTTTACGACCCTGCTGATGGTGTTATTGAGGGCACCCTCCGATATGTCCTCAAACCTTGTTATCAACCTCTTCTTTCCGAATATTGAGAGTAGGTCGGCGCTAATCATGCTCCAATTCTGGACTACAGTGACCTTGTTGTTGCTGAACCTGACCATCATCCTCTCCCTGTGCACTGGGAGTACAATGGCCTCGTCGGCGCCCCTTTTCCTCATCTCCTTGACTATCCTCTCACCTATTCCAAGAAGCTTGTCTTTCATGACTGGCAGGTCCCCACTAATGCCTTAGGTTATTTGTATCGCCTGTATTTTAATCTTTGACCCGTCATTAAATCTGGGTCCACCCGACATCCGCGCCACCTAAGAGCAATCAGAGTTTAAATAGACTTCCACCCAAATAATTCGTCATGTCAATTAAAAATTCCAAGAGGATAATCACCTCCGAATCGGTGGCAGAGGGACACCCGGATAAGGTCGCGGATCAAATTTCTGACTCAGTTTTAGATGCGATATTGGCTAAAGATCCAAAGGCTAGGGTGGACTGTGAGTCCCTTATCATGCAAGGAATGATAGTTGTCACAGGTCAGATAACAACAAAATGTTATGTGGATATACCCGCTGTGATACGCTTAAAACTCAAGGAGATAGGTCTTAACAACGCTAAGGATGGTCTTGACTGGAAGACCTGCGGAATCTTGACTTCCATTACGGAGCAGTCGCCTGATATCTCATTGGGGATCACTGAGACCCCCGGTCATGAACAGGGTGCCGGGGATCAGGGGGTAATGTTTGGATACGCCTGTGACGAAACACCTGAAATGATGCCTATGCCAATTATGCTATCCCACGCCTTGGTTAAAAGACTCGCAGAGTGTAGGAAACAGAACATTCTTCCCTACCTAAGACCTGACGGAAAATCACAGATAAGCATCGAGTACGAAAATCACAGACCGACGAGGATCACTGCTGTCGTAGTAGCAGCACAGCACAGCGATGATGTAAGTATCGAAAAATTGAGGAAAGATGTCGAGGAAAGGGTCGTAAAGGAGGTTTTACCGAAAAAAATGATGAATAAGGATACTTTAATTGTGATCAATGGAACCGGAAGGTTTGTGATAGGTGGGACGCTTGCTGACTCTGGCCTTACTGGCAGAAAGACTCAGGTCGACTCTTATGGTGGCACTGCAAAGCATGGTGGCGGCTGTTTCTCTGGTAAAGATCCATCGAAGGTTGACAGGTCTGGGTCATACATGTGCAGGTACATTGCAAAGAACATAGTTGCAGCAGGTCTCGCCTCGAGATGCGAGCTACACCTTGCCTATGCCATCGGCATCGCTAAACCCGTTGCCTTCTCCGTTGAGACCTTCGGAACCGGTAAGTATTCGGACGGGGTTCTGCTTAAAACATGCGCGAGGATCTTTGACCTGAAACCAAGGGCGATAATAGATAGGCTTCAGCTCCTTAGGCCTATTTACGCCCAGACCGCGGTCTACGGGCACTTCGGAAGGAAAGAGTTTCCATGGGAAAAGACCGACTCAGTGCAAAAGCTCTTGGACGCGGTCAATCAAAATTAACTCAAATTAACCCCCTTTTCTTACTTTGGGCACAAGACGAAACATTTTATATCAAACGATGAGATAGAGTAAAAGAAGGTCATCTTGGTCAAGACCGTATTATTAAAGGTTGATTCTCATGAGAGTCACAGTCTCTGCGCCTGGCAAGGTAACCCTCTTCGGCGAACACGCCGTCGTCTACGGGAAGCCCGCCCTGGTCAGCGCCATAGACAGGAGGGTTTACGTTACTGTGGAAAAAAGGAGCGACTCCTCAATCAAGGTCTCCGCCCTCGACCTGCATATACCCGGTCTGATACTGACCTTCAAGGAGGGCTCCAAGGATCTAGTCGTGGAGACGGACTACAACCGGATAGTGGACGCCATGAGCTACGTCCGGAAGGCGATAGAGCTGGTCTCCAAGCATATCCACAAGAAGCAAGGAGTGAACGTAACAATAAAGTCTGAGATGCCCGTGGGTGCAGGGCTCGGCACCTCCGCTGCCATCGCCGTGGGTACGGTCGCCGCGTACGCCCACTTGCTGGGCAACGAGCTGAAGCAGGAGGAGGTGGCACGGCTCGGTCACGCCACCGAGTTTGAGGTACAGGGCGCCGCCAGCCCAATGGACACCGCCATCTCCACATACGGCGGCACAATCTACCTGCGGCCGATGAAGCCCGATCCCTACATAGATAAGCTGAAGGTCCCATCCCCACTGCCGTCCATTATCGGTTATACCGAACGGGAGGCTAGGACCGGAGAGCTCCTAAGGAGGGTGCGTGAACTGAGGAAGGCTCATCCCGCTGCCGTCGATTCGATCCTGAGCACCATCGACGAGATAGTCGAGGAGGCAAAGATCGCCCTGGTAAAAGGTGACCTTGTATCCCTAGGGGTCCTCATGAACATGAACCACGGGCAGCTCGAGTCCCTAGGAGTCTCATCCAAGAAGCTGAACGACATGGTCTACTCCGCGAGGAGCGCCGGAGCCATAGGCTCGAAGATGACCGGTGCCGGCGGAGGAGGTTGCATGATCGCCCTCTGCCCGAATAGGATCGAGGAGGTCTCCGTGGCCATACGCGTCGTGGGTGGCTCACCGATCCAAGCGTCCCTCTCAGGAACTGGTTTCCGTCTGGAATCGGTAGAAAAGTGAGCTGAGTTCCGAACAAGACCTCATCTGGAACGGTTATCCAAAAATAGGTCGATCCTCTCTGCGATACCATTGGAGAGTGAGTGGTACTCTCCCTCGTCCTGCTCTGATGCCCAGTCAACCCCCTGACACGTTGACGAGACAAGTAGGTGCTTCTCCGAGACGAGGAAGGGGTGCCTCCTGCAGGTATTCGGTCTGAGGTCGTAGTATTTACAAAGGCTCTTCTCGAGGAAGACGCACCTTCCGTCCACCATCCGCATCTTGTACCTTGCGCCCGTGAGTCCTCTCTCGGCGGCGGTCGTCCTCTCGCAGAACCTCTCCTTCACCTGCGGTCTGATCCTCTCGATATCACAGTCGTATAAAGCGATGAGCTTGCCGGTGCAGCACCTGGCGCACCTCCTACATGAGAAACCCGGAAGGGCATCGACGAGTTCCATCTCCAGCTCGGGTACAGGCTTACGCATTTGGGACGCCATTATTCTGAACGCGAAATGACCTATAAATCTGACACACGCAGAAGGCAACTTTTATATGGATGGATTATCTATCCATAATCTGATTGGTATGAAGACGAATATATGGATGGTTATCTCACTCGTCTTTCTGATCTGGGCCGTAGGAGCCACGGTAGGCGCTGTTAACTACTACCAGATCTCCCAGAATCAGCAGACAACCATAACAAATCTCCAGTCAGTCGTGAACAATGTGGCGGTGAAGGTCAATATAAGCATAAGCTACGGCAACGGGACCATAATGTGGTACAACGACACCTATATCGCGAACGGATGGTCCCTGCTCAATGCAACTACGAGGATAGCCACCGTGAATTACACCGTGTACTCGTTCGGCACATGGGTCAACGGCATAAACGGAGCCTTCGAGAACTCTACGACAGGTAAATATTGGCTGTGGTATACATGGTCATCCGGCAACTGGACCCTAGGTCCCACAGGTTCGGATGCTTATTTGCTGAAGAATGGCGAGACGATAAAGTGGGAGCTCTCCACATTCTAAATCCAAATACCGTTTTCCAAAAGAGGCTTACGACAAACGTAAGCAGTAGTCCTGGGCTCCGGTCTGATATATTGCTATGTTCTTCAAGTTTAGATCGGTATAAATGAAAGTAATTAGACTCATCAAACCAACACAATATTTCTATTTTTAGATAGATTATCTAGTCACTTTCAAGAAACCATATACGCTTCTAAACTTGTTTGCTAGTGACCCCTCTATTCCTGATGAGTATGTTGACTATTGTGACAACCAAGATGGTTGTCGTGACCTCCGTGATAGGCCCCACCCCAATCATGAATCCCCCTGATACCGGCGATGGCACGAATAACCCGATAAGTCCGATTGTAAACGCGTATAACCAGTTGCCCCCCAACACCATAACGAGGAGGATCCCCGAGCTGATTATGTCAAAGGCAAGCATCATCACAAAGGTGCCTATCCCGAGTCCGATCTTCGTTACCTTGCCATAACCGTTCCTTCCCCAGATAAGGCCGCTGATGAGGCCGAGGGAGGCCATCAGGACCGCGTTTACCACAGTCCACGGGCCCGGTAAGCCTATCATTATGTCTGAGAAGAGGTATGAGGCGAAGCCCACTGCGATGCCCACCGAGGGGCCGAATAGGATGCCCCCTACTATAGTGAAGATGCCCGGGAAGTTCACGAACTGTACCGGCCCGAAGAGCGCGACCTTGACGAGCCTGAGCGAGACCGCTAGTGCTATGACTATCGCGGTGTACGTTATCTTCTTGGTTCTGGATAGTCCAACCTTCATTCTCATCATATGGATAGTCTATCCATCCATCTTAAAAACTCTTCTGTCTTCTTGGTGAGGTTTATAAGACTGCCCAAGTCTCTAAACCCCCATCAAAAGGTGTTCTCATGGTCACAAAGGATGAGGTTCTTAAAGCTCTGAAAAATGTAGAGGACCCCGAGCTCGGTATGGATATCGTCTCGGCTGAGATGGTGAGGGAGATCCATGTTGAGGGTGACTCCGTCTCCGTAGTACTTGCACTGACCTCTGACATATGCCCCATGGCTGATAGAATAAGGAAGAGCACTGAGGAGGCTATCCGCAGACTCAAGGGATTAGGTAAGGTCAATGTGGAACTAACCGTTATGAGCGAGGAGGAGCTGAACCGGCTCGCGGAGAAGGTCAAGTCCAGGGGCAGGCCCGCACAGCTACCGGCGAAGCTTCCAAAGAAAGGGATAGCAAGGATCATTGCTGTCTTGTCAGGGAAGGGGGGCGTCGGCAAGTCCTCTATAGCCGCCATGCTCGCCGTTGAGCTTTCGAGGCAGGGGCTGAAGGTCGGTGTTCTCGATGCTGATATAACAGGTCCGAGTATACCGAAGATCTTCGGGGTGACCACGCCCCCAGAAGTGAAGAAGGGCAGGATAATACCGTCTACTTCAAGGGGCGGGATAGATATCATCTCCATGAATTTAATCACCGGGGAGGAGGAGGCGCCCATCATCTGGAGGGGACCCCTTGTGAGCGGTGCGATAAGGCAGTTCTACGTCGATGTGGAATGGGGTAAGCTTGACTACCTAATCGTGGACCTTCCACCGGGTACAAGTGACGCACAGCTTACAGTTATGCAGATTCTTCCAGTGGACGGAATAGTGGTGGTTACCTCGCCCCAAGAGCTGGCCGGTATGATAGTTGCGAAGGCAGTCAACATGTCGCAGAAGCTCGACATGCCTATTCTGGGGGTAATCGAAAACATGAGCTACATCAGGTGCCCCAAGTGTGGCGAGAAGGTAAACCTGTTCGGTGAGTCGAAGGGAAGGCTGCTCGCTGATAGAGTCGGCGCAAAGTTCCTTGGCTCACTTCCGATAGATCCCGATCTCTCAAGGGCGTGCGATGAGGGCAAGATTGAGAACTACCAAAGCAAGGACTTCCAAGCCATTGCAAAGAGACTCCTTGCCTTGTTGTAGGCCGATCCGCTCGAAGGGAGCCAAAAACCTAACCCTTTTTATCTCTACAAACCCATAAACGAGGCATTCATGCCTGGCCCTCTGCACAATAGGTGTTCTCTATGGACAAAGAGGCCAAGCTCTATCCTTGGACTAAGGTGGCGCTAATATTGTGGGCTTTTTTTCCTGGCTCATCGGTGCCGTTGCAGGATACTTGTTGGTGGCGGCTATTACCCCCATCAACGCCCTCTTCTCTTCCATGCTTTTCTACTTTGCACTGTGTTCGCTGAAGGAAAAAACGCGAAAAAACCTGCTTTCCGTTTAGTGCAGTCTTATCATTTTGAGCACGTTTGCCTTTTTATTGACTATGTCGTCATGAATGTGCACAACCTTAACCAAGGTGTCTCTAATATTTGCATCCCTAACCTGCCCAATTTCATCCTCGTTGATTTTTTTGCTCAACCTCTCCAACTCGTGATATCTTAGAACGTATCTCATGTCTGGAATCTTCCCGAGCAGCTCTTTGGCCATATCGATGTAGGCTGCATAGTTCATCCTTCTAACTTCCACGTGCAGCCGCCTTATCTCCCACAGCACCCTGCGAAACTCCTCATCCTCGATATGCTTCATCATCTCATCATCCATAAGATCAGATATTATCTCGCAGTCTTCGTATTCCTCTACGCTCTTAGGGGTGAGTTTCAATTCATTTATTATCTTTGTTGCCTTCCTGATCGCGTCTTCTGACATGTATCTGTCCTCTATTATCAGTATACTATTAATCTACTTACCTCTGCCGATCTGCCTCTGAGTCATCGCCATAGCCAGCGAAGCCAATACTGCGAACGCGGCGCCGTAGTAGAAGGCATAGGCACTATTGACTGTAAAGAGGAAGCCGGCAAACAGATTCGTAGGGAAGGTCACGATCCCTATGAGTGTGTTGTAGATCCCGTACGCTGTCCCCCTGTACTCCTCTGTGATGAGGCTGGGTATTATGGCCCTCTGTGATGTTTCTACGATGCCTTGGTGCCCGCCATAAAGTACCACGCCTAGAACCAAGACCCACGCGTTAGGAGCCAATGCAATAACAACGAAGGAGAGCAGCAGGAAGAGGTAGCCCAGCTGAATTGCTCTGACCCTCCCGAACCTGTCCGAGATCTCTCCAGCTGGGAGGCTGGCGAAGACGTGGAAGACCTGTATCCCGGCGTAGACGAGCGGTGCGACCTCCTTGGGTACTCCCAGCTCTACCGCCCTTAGCAGGATGAATGCATAGCTTATTGCGGCAACTGCATAGAGCGTGGCTGAGCCGAGGTACATCGAGAAGGGTCTGTTGAGCAGGCTCCTTGCATTCCTCAGCGAGATATTCGAGGCGTTGCTCCTCCTCGGGGGTTCCTTCACAAATACGAAAAGTACCAAAACGGCTATGGCGCCAGGAATGGCAGTGAAAAGGAATATACCCTGATACCCCAAGGGAACGAAGAGCAGGAATGCTAATACTGGACCGACTATAGCCCCCATCTGGTCCAGGGTCCTGTGGATTCCGAAGGCTCTTCCTATCTTCTTCTCTGCAGTGGAATCTGCTATCATGGCATCCCTCGGCGGAGTCCTGAGGCCCTTTCCCACCCTGTCCGCCATCCTTAGCCCTAGGACCTGCCCCCAGTTGCCGACGAACCCCATGAAAGGCTTTACCAAATTCGATAAACTATATCCGACGAGCGTGATGCTCTTTCTCTTACCCGTTTTGTCGGCTATGGCACCTGATACCAACTTAAGGAACGAGGTGACGCTCTCTGCCGCGCCCTCTATGCCGCCTACTATCTCTGGCGTGGCTCCGAGCTGGAGCACGAGGAAGGTCGGCAGGACGGCGACGACGATCTCGGTGCTGATGTCGGTGAAGAAACTGACGACTCCCAAGAAGATAATGTTGGTGGATATGCCGACGATCAACCTTTCTCTTTCCTTATTCCCCATCCAGTTGCCGCCTTACTTTCAGTATATTCTGTTCCTCTGCCCATTTTCATTAATTATCTCTTACGGTTATGCAGCACTATAGGTACTGTAATCAGAAAAGGTTGCCCAAAAAGAAAAAAATTTAGACGCTCTTTGCATACCTAACTGCCCTGTCTATGAGCTGTCGGACCCTGCCTAGGTAGTTATTTGGCTCGGTCAGTTCATCTATCTCCTTCCTCGAGAGGTACGCGGTGACCTCTGGAGTTTTGTAAAGAAGATCCCTTAATGGAGCCCCCTCGTTAAAGACCCTCACGGAGACCCCTCTAAGCACCTCATGCGCCCTCTGTCTCCCCATGCCTTTTCTGGCGAGTGCCATCATGACCGCCTCGGTGAGTATTGCTCCCTTCGTCACCTCTAGGTTTCTCTGCATGTTTTCTGGAAAGATCCTTACATTCTTCAGTACGTTTACTAGCGTTAGGAGCATCTCATCCAAGACTATGAACGTGAGTGGAATTATGAACCTTTCACTGCTAGAATCAGTAAGGTCCCTCTCGTGCCAGAGCGGCACATTCTCCAGCGCCGGAACAACCAGCCCCCTAATCACCTTCGCAAGTCCTGATACCCTCTCGCTATCCACTGGGTTCTGCTTTTGGGGCATGGTACTGCTCCCCACCTGTGACTTGGCCTCGAATCCCTCCGCAACTTCCATGATCTCGGTTCTCTGCAGGTTCCTTATCTCCGTGGAGATCCTGTCTAGGCTCGAAGCCGTGACCGCTGCCCAGCAGATGAACTCAGCAATCCTGTCCCTGCAGACGACCTGGGTCGTGATAACCGCCGGCCTAATCCCTAGCTTCCTCATAATCAGCCGCTCTATTTCGAGACCCTTCTCGCCCTGGCTCGCCATGGTCCCGACGGCGCCGCTCATCTTTCCTACGATGAGTCTTCTCTCCAGATCGCCCAGCCTTTCCAAGTTCCTCCCAGCCTCCGCGGCGTATACCGCAATCTTGAAGCCGAATGTTATGGGTATGGCATGCTGCCCGTGGGTCCTCCCGACCATCACAAGGTCCCTGTTCTCCGTGGCTAGGTCGCAGAGGATGTCCCTTAGCTGCCCCAGCCTCCTGCCCAATATGGAGATACCACGCTTCATGGTCAGTGCCCAGGCGGTATCAACGATATCATAGCTTGTCGCTCCCCAGTGAACGTACTTTCCGTACTCTCCACACTCCTCGGCGAGGACCTCAACCATGGCCATTATGTCGTGGTGAGTCCTCTTCTCCCTCTCCTTAACCTTCTCCGGCGTGACGATGCCTATAACCGCCCTCTTCTTAATACCCTCAGCAGCCACCTTGGGTATCTCGCCTACCTTGTACTGGGCCTCCGCAAGAGCTGCCTCCACGTCAAGGAGCTTCTGGAGCCTGCTCTCCTCCTCAAAAAGCGCCTTCATCTCCAGGCTCCCGTACCTTCCGGTGTCGATTGGGCAAACGGGCATAATATCCTCCAAAACTTGATATTTCTATCTTGTTTTTAACCCTTTGCTAGGCTAGCCCATCTTTAAGAGCAAGGGTTAAAGACCGAGATTTCATTGAGGGTCTATGTCAGTATTGCTAGTGGATCTTTAGATTGAGTATGACGCTATAATGTGAGACGTACTTGAACTCCGTCTTTTTACCTGTAATCACCATCAAGGCGGAATCTATATAGTTTTGCATGAATACAGACCACTTCTGACCCATGTTATGACCGAGTCTTATCTCTAGGTAGCCTTCTTTGACCTCCTCAGTGTAGGAGGCCCAATCCCCAAAGCTGCAGATTACAGTTTCAAGGAACTGCCTAAAGTTTTCGAGTGACAAATCTCCATAAAGCTGGATTATGATCTCCTTCGCGATTAAACCTCCGATCTTTGAGGCAATCTTGGCGATGGCATCCTCATCAAGGCTGTTTATTATCTCAATGATGTCGCTCTTGACCATACATACTATACCAAAAGGCTCCAGTTTCGCTCTAATCTTTACGTAATTCTTTAAGACCCTACACGCAAGGCCATTCACGGTCGCGCCCTGCCTCTTCGCCTCCTCCTCAAGCCCTTTTATTATATCCGCGTCAAGTCTGAACGTCCTTAGTATTGATTCAGCAGTTTCACTCAATTATAATACCCCTCTTTAGTCATTACACAGTTATCTAGGTGCTTTTGGTCTATTTATACACTACTTGGTCTAATGTATTAAGTTCTATTTATTTGTACACAAATTATAGTCAGTGGGGACAAACGCGGCTGCTAGGGGCGGAATATGCTGATGACCTCTTGAGGGTAAATTTTTTTATTTAAAAACTTATATGCCCTCAATGGTATATTCTTTCTGAAGTGGGGGAAGCTGCAATGGGAAAAGTAGATTATGATAAGGGATATGCATACCTCTGTTCCACTGGTAACTATATCGAGACCAAGGAGGGACTTGTACAGAAGCTGAAGAGGGCGGGTGTGAAAGATCCAGAGGGAGTTGTGAAGATGCTCATAGAAAAGAGCGAGATAGTTCAGGGCAGGAAGAAGGGTTCCTATGTGTTGAAGTTCAACAAGTGTCGCGCAAAAGAGGAGGACATAATCTCCGAATAATCTGCAGGGCTATAAATTACAAAATATAACAATGTAATTAATCTACATTTTCATATGTTTTTGTAATTAAAATATTACTTTGTCGTAACCCTTATATTCAACTGACTCGGCTTAAAATGTAATGATATTCCCTCATGGGCAAAGGGGCTATCACTAGGTAGCAGACTGTAAAATGTTTTATATACTGAAAAAGTGCAAATTGAGAGAGGAGGAAAAATAATGGCTTCTTATACCTCTTCAGAGAGAATTTCTCTACTTATCTCCTCTGCACTAATAGTAATCGGACTTCTAGGGAGCATTTATGCAAGCATGTATGCACATCCATTGATGAACCTTGCCTTTGTTGAGCTGACCTTGGTCGCCATTATCACTTTGCTCTTCTTGAGCTTTATCCCTGGGGTATTTCCCAGAAACATCAAGGCTGAATCGATCTACTACAGCGGTCTCGCCAAGGAGCCGTACATCAGCAACGAACAGATCTACCGCCCGAAGATGCCAACGACGCACATCACCTTTTTGGCCGTCAGTGTACTCGTCTTCTGGGCCTTGCAGTTAATACCCGTGATAAGGGATGTGCCGTTGTACGTGAACCTAATAGCGCTTGGCGCCTTCGTATTGGGCGTAGGTTACTTTCTTGTAGATATGTTAGGCCAAAAAGAGGGTCAGAAGTAGGTGGTCTAAATGGCATTAAAAGTTAAAGTTTCAAGGAGGCTTGGGGCACCAGTAATGGTGCCTATAGCCAAGGAGAATGTAACGGAGAACGTAATTATTCACAATCCAGAGTTCTGTACCGGGTGCATGCAATGCATGGTGGGCTGTGCCTACAGTCACTTCAAAACCTTTGACACCAACTATGCTCTTCTTTACGTTAACGATAACCCCGCGGCGCCGGGATCTTGGGTGAATGCCAACTGCTCCCACTGCGTCTATCCTATGTGCCTGGCCGCCTGTCCGAGGGATGCGATCTACAAGGATGACCTGGGCATAGTGAGGATCTCCCCACTGAAGTGCATAGGGTGCGGGATATGCGCCCAGGCTTGCCCAATCGCGATCCCAAGGCTGGACAATACCAAGAAGATCTATGTGAAGTGCGACATGTGCAACGGGGAGTACCCAAACTGCGTCAAGATGTGCAGCACAAATGCGCTGCAACTCCTCCCCAGAAGGGAGGCATTCAAATACGTAAAGAAGTTGAGGGGTGTCTGAGATGGATCAAGACAAGCCAATGAAAAGTTTCACCCGCCTTCTCGATTCTGCGAAGAAGGCGACTGAGCACAAGCTTGAGGACGAGTTGGTAAAGTATCCATGGAGAAGGCCGTTTAACGCCACAGCTCCGGATACGGCGAAGCCCTCGTTAAAGAGGGACTTCGAGCAGGGGCTCGTTTATCCCATAACCGAGGATGTTTCAGGGGCTAGGAAGGCCGCCCATTTGGATCCGATTCCACCCACTGCCCATAAGTTTACGGAGCAGGCGGAGAAGAAGCGCGAGATCATGAAGGATATCGGGACGGGCAAGAAGCTTGCCTTCGACCCGGAGAAGAGGCTATACAAGTATTGATATGGAGGGAATGGAGTGACCACTTCAAAATCAAAGGATAATCCAGACGAGAAGTATGGCTACTTCCTAGGGTGTGTTATGCCGGCCAAGATGCCGTGGGCCGAGAAGGCAACCTTCCTGGTCGCTGAGAGGTTGGGTATCAACTGGGATTACATGAAGGAGACGCTCTGCTGCGTTAGACCCGGAGTCTGGAAGGCGATCGATCCGGACACATGGCTCACGCTCACCGCCCAGAATCTAGCGCTGGCAGAGAAGCAGGGCGTAACACTCGTAGACTCGTGCAACGGATGTTGGATAACGCACTACGAGGCTCTCAATGAGCTTCTAGAGGAGCCAGAGAAGATGGAGATGGTGAACAAGCACCTCGCCAAGGCGAAAATGAAGCTAAAGGGGACGGTACAGGTCAAGCACTTCCTGCAGGTCCTATACGAGGACGTTGGCCTTAATGATATTAAAAAGGCTGTAAAGAAGCCTCTCAAACTCCGGATGATGAGGCATATAGGCTGCCACGCAAGGAAACTAGGTAACGATGTCCTACCAAAATACTTTGACGAGATCTTGGAGGCTGTGGGCGTAGAACTGGTCGATACACCCTATGACTCGATGTGCTGCGGACTCCTATTCTACTTCGCGGACCCCAAGACAGCAATATACCGCAACGTCTTCAAGAAGTTCAAGCTGGCACAGGACCTAGGTGTTGATGCCATTGCGATCATATGTTCTGGCTGCTACGACCAGTTCGACAGGGGGATCAAGATCCTAGAGGATGAAGGTGACCCAACTGGGCAACTCCCACAGGGTTTTGATATTCCGATAGTCCACCTCTCGGAGATCTTGGCACTTGCCTTCGGCTACAAGCCAGAGGAGTTTGGGATGGACGTCTTCAGAACTACGTCCCCAAGCAAGCTCATCTCAAGGTTAAAGGGGGGAAAATAATTGACCACATCTGTTGATCCAACTATAATGGAATGGCTCAAGACCGAGGTAGTTCCTGAAGGACTGGAATTCAAACCCCTGAGGGAGAACAGGGTTTTAGTCAGGGTCAAGCTAGAGGACGTCGCCAAGCTGGCCGAGAGGTTCGTGAAGAAGCTGGGTGCCAGATTGAGCCACGAAACTGGTGTAGACAGGGAGCAGTCCGGCTTCGACATCGTCTATGTCTATGACTTCTCAAATGTGAAGAACCTGGTGCTCATTCTTGAGGCTAGTGTCGATAGGGATAACCCGATCATCCCCTCTGTGGGTAAGGTGACATGGCAGGCTGTCTGGGCTGAGAGGGAGATCAAGGAGTTCCTAGGGATAAACGTCGAGGGAATGCCAGACCCGAGGCACCAGTTCCTGCCGTATGAATGGCCGAAGAACCCAGAGACGGGTCTACCGAGTGACCTGAGCCTCTACACACCTGCCACCACTGGAATTATACCGACTTCTGCTAATTGGAAGCCAATAGGCATCGACCCCACGACAGCAAGGTCATCACTCCTGCCCATAGGTCCATACCATCCGGGCGTAATCGAGGGACAGACCGTCTATGTCAGGGTAGATGGCGAGCACGTGATCGACGCCGATATCAAGACAGGTTACCACCACAGGGGCATCCACCGGCTCATCGAGCGGAGGGGCTACAATAAGGGAGTTTTCGTGGCCGAGCGCGTCTGCGGAATCTGCAGCGCGGCCCACGGCCTGGCTTACGTAACCTGCGCGGAGAACCTGTACGATGCAGAGGTTCCAGAGAGGGCTCAGTACATTAGGACGCTGCTGGTCGAGCTAAATAGGGTTCAAAGCCACATCCTGTGGATTGGCGTAGCCGCCGACCTAATCGGATGGAAAACTGGCTTCATGATCACGTGGGGTCTCAGGGAGCGTGTAATGGATATAATTGAGGCGATAACCGGCAACAGGGTCAACTATGGAATCTGGAGGCTTGGCGGCGTCAGCAGAGATGTATCCCAGGAGCTCGCCATGAAGGCAAGGCAGACAATTCCAGGCTTGAAGGAGGCGCTCACACAACTTATACCGGCAGTTGTAGATCACCCGGTTGTCAAGGCAAGGGTTGTAGGTGTCGGGCCACTCACATTTGCCCAAGCCTTCGACGGCGGCGCGGTTGGTCCGGTTGCCAGGGCGAGCAACTGGAAGATAGATACCAGGAGGGACAACCCGCCACACGCAATGTACGACCCACGCAAGATATCATGGGAAATAGTGGTTGACGACCACTGCGACATGCTCGGGCGAACACTCGTGAGAGCCAAGGAGACCTTCGTATCCATCGGCATAGTGGACCAGTGCCTAGCATACCTTGAGAAGACCACCGGCGAGATAAGGGAGAAGCCCCAGACAATAGAACCAGGCTCCGAGGCAGTAGGTCTCAATGAGGCACCCAGAGGTGAACTCTTCTACTATATGAGGGCAGGCGGGACCGATGTCGCCGACTACATGATGCCGGAGGGTAAGCACAACGTACAGGGATCCAACCTGCTGCAGGCGGTCCGCATCAGGACCCCGAGCTACCGCAACAACGCGATCATCCCACAGATGCTCATCGGTTCAGCCCTCGCGGACGTACCAATTGTCATGGGCAGCACGGATCAGTGCTTGGCATGCACAGACAGGGTTGAGGTCATCAACGACAAGACAGAGGAGAGCCACACGCTCACGTGGGAGGAATTGGTTAGAATGAGCCAGAAGAGATGGAGGTCCTAAAGATGGTAGACGTGCTCTTTACTGCTGTAACGATGCTGATAATGGTACCAGTAGCCCTCTTTGCTGGGATTCTTTACGTTTTTCTGTTCAGGAAGCTCTCGGCGAGGTTCCAGTGGCGCGTCGGGCCTATTGTCAGAATGTACAAGGATCTTGCGCCCCTATTGGGTACCTCGAGGATCCTGCAGCCGCTCTACGACATCTTAAAGCTCTTCGGCAAGGACACGCCAGTGCCTGACATCTCTCGAAAGACCATATTCGTTGCATCCCCATACCTTGCCTTCCTATGCGCCTTCTTGGCCATATTCTTCATACCATTTCCGGGTGTTCCGCTCCTGTCCACAATGGAGGATAGTTTGGTCATTGCCTCATATTTGCTCATTGGTGCGGTCATGTTTACGATCCTTGGCGCGGCTTCAAGCGGCTCGCCATGGGGCGCAATCGGCGCGAGGAGAGATGTCGAGATATTCCTGATATATGAGGTGGGCTTTGTCGTCGCCCTCTTCTCAGTCGGACTTGTAGCAAGGTCCCTGTCCTTGTGGGAGATAGCCACCAGACCGGGTCTGCCGATGCTGATATTAAACCCGTTCGCGGCCGTTCTGCTCTTCCTCGTCATATTAGGCAAGCTCGCAATAAAGCCCCTTGACATGGCGGAGGCGGAGGCCGAGATTGTTGCCGGGCCATTCACGGAGTATGGTGGCAAGCACTTGGCACTCTTCCAGCTCATGAAGGCTTTCCTCTTCTATGATATGATCGCGCTCTTCATAACGCTCTTCCTTGGGTCCGCGCTAAGCTCAATACTTTGGCTGCCCGCCTACATAATAGCCGTCATAGTGTTATTGTTCTTTATAACTGTGATACAAGTACTGCACCCCAGGTTCCAGATAGCCAAGGGCATGTCTTGGTATGGAAGGTGGGTGCTGGTCTTCGGTCTCCTGACAGCAATAATGGTTCTGGTACTAAGATTTTATTGGGTGGTGTGATAAAATGGCTCCAGCTAGGATTAAAATATTGAAGGAAGTCTTAGCCCATTACAGCAGCCCCATGACCCTCAACTACCCCTCATCCGTAGATCCCAACAAAAAGTACAGTACGATACCAGAGGGCCTAAGAGGGGTACCTGAGAGGGATCAGGAGAAGTGCATAGGCTGTGAGGCGTGCGCCCGGGTCTGCTCCGGAATGGCGACTAAGATCTTCGACGACGAGGCCGAGGCGAAGAGGCTTGTGCAGATATTCCTCTTTAGGTGTACCTTCTGCCAGCATTGCGCGGACGAGTGCCCCACAGAGGCGATAAAGATGTCCAAGAAGTTCGAGGTCGCCACCGGCAACAGGACCGACCCTGCGAACTACGTTGACACAACCCTAGACCTACTAAGGTGCGGTAACTGCGGGCATACATTCTACCCTAGGAAGTATGTGGACAAGGCAAACGAGCTGCTAATGCAGAAGATAAACCCCCTGGTAAAGGACGTGGTGGAAACGGACTTTAAGAAGGTACAGGACTACTGCCCGTCCTGCAGAAGGGCCTTTGCCTACAAGTTCGATACGCATACCAAGAAGCATGTCTGGTTGGAGGGACAATAATGGGAATAATGGACAAGGCTAGAATATACTCGCCCTGGCTCTACCACCTCCACTGTGGTGGATGCAACGGCTGCGACATCGAGACGCTGGCCGCCCTAGACCCGAGGTGGGACCCCGAGAGGTTCGGGATACAGCTTGTGGCATCGCCGAGGCACGCGGACATACTCATCGCAACGGGATGCGTACCCAAGCAGTTTATACCCATGGTCAAGAGGGTCTACGATCAGGTCCCCGAGCCGAAGGTCGTTGTCGCCATAGGCGGCTGCGCCTGCGGAGGGAGCCTCTTCTACAACGAAGATCCGGACAACTATGCCATACTCGGTTCCCCAGACCTCCTAATACCGGTGGATGTTTACGTGCCAGGCTGCGCCCCCAAGCCGGAGGCCATAATCAACGGTATAGTTCAGGGCATCCTGAAGCTGGCTACAAAGAAGAAGTCAGCCCCGGCTCAGAAAGCCTGAACACCCCACTCTCCTTTTTCATTTTTCCAGATTTTACTAATAGGTACTAATGATAAAAATAGAAAGAATTGGATTGGTTAATACCAAGACTTGATCTCGTCAAACCACTTGCCTATTCCGTCCCAATTGACCACGTTCCAGAACGCCTCAACGAACTTCGCCCTCAGGTTCTTATAGTCAATGTAGTAGGCATGCTCCCAGACATCCAGTACCATCACTGCGGTAAAGTCCGGGGCGTAGTTGACGTTGTGCTTTTCTATCTGCTGAAGCATCAGCCTGTCCAGTTCTCCGTCGTATATCAGTGAGGCCCATCCCGATCCCTCTACGCTATTAGCGGTCTGCGAGAACAACTTCTTGAACCTGTCCAGGCTCCCGAAGTCCACGTTGATTTGGTCGGCAAGCTTTCCCCCTGGCTTGTCCCCTCCCTTGCCCGAGGGGGCCATGTCATCCCAGAAGTACGAGTGTAATGCGTGCCCACCTAGGTTGAAGGCGAGTTCTTTTAACAGAGCCTTGATATCAATATCAGTTCCGCTCTTTGTAGCGTCGTCAAACTTCTTGTTAATATTGTTAACATTGTCCACGTAGGCCTGGTGATGCTTGGTATGGTGTATCTTTAACTGCTCCTCAGATATGTGCGGTGCAAGAGCGTTGTACGCGTACGGCAGGATCGGCAGAGAATAAAATTTCTTCTCCAAATTAATGCCTCCAAAATTCCTTAACGTATAATGAATCGCGCTTCATATATCCCTTTCATCAGGCAGTAGACGCAATATATAACCTAGAATCTTCTCAAAAATATCAGAACAGCGGGCTTGTTGATGTACCTACATAAAAAAATAGTACTTCCGAATGGCATAGATTTAAATACTCGTTTAATCACCCAAGATGGGTCTAAAGTACAAGGCCTCGACAAATAGCGTTAGGCTATCATGCTAATTCTATTGCTTTTGTGACTTTGGCAACAACAAAACAATAATAAACAAAATAAAAAAGAGATGATGTATTACGACGTTTGAGGATTTAAATATTGAGAGGGATGTACTGGTCTCTCTAAACGAGATTGGGTTCGATGAACCCACACGAATCCAGTACGAGACTATACCGCTCATTAAAAAGGGATATGATGTCATCGGTCAGTCCGAGACAGGCTCTGGTAAAACCGCGGCATTCGGGATACCACTAGTAGAGAAGATTACCCGAGGCACGCCAGTACAAGGGCTTATCCTAGCACCAACTAGGGAGCTGGCGTTGCAGAACGCAGGAGAGCTCAAGAAATTCTCCCGCGCCAAGGGGCTCAGAATAGAGTGCGTCTACGGCGGTGTATCTATGGGACCCCAGATCTCCGGGCTAAGGTGTTCGGAGATCGTGGTGGGAACACCTGGCAGGATAATGGATCATATGAGGCGGGGAACCCTAAAACTAAACAACGTAAAAATATTCGTCCTGGACGAAGCCGACAAGATGATCGACATGGGCTTCATCGAGGACATAGAGACCATCGAGAGGAGCCTCCCAATGGAGAGGCAGACATTGCTCTTCAGCGCAACCATGCCCTACGAGCTTAAGTCCATAAGGGACCGGTTCACCAAGAACCCTAGGGAGGTCATCACAGACACAAAGGTGAAGGAGGAATACCTGAAGCAGTACTACTGCGACGTGGATCGAAAGATCAAGTTCTCTGTTCTTGTACACCTACTACGGAAGGAGGCTCCCCGACTTGCCATGATCTTCTGCAACTCCAGGAGAGATACCGACATGGTAGCCAGAAACCTGCGGGACAATGGCGTGAACGCGACGGCACTACACGGCGGCCTGTCGCAGCAGAGAAGGGAGCATATAGTTGAGGAGTTTCATAAAGGGTTCATTAAGATTCTCGTTGCGACAGACGTGGCCGCCAGGGGGCTCGACTTCAAGGATGTGACCCACATATTCAACTACAGCGTACCAATGAATCCTGTAGACTACGTGAACAGGATCGGTAGGACAGCGCGGGCAGGGCAGTCCGGGAAGGCCATCGTTCTGCTTACCAGGGAAGACTTCGACTCATTCAGTAGGATAGTGAACACCTTCGCCTTCGATATCCAGCAGATTGACTATTCCGCGGACGACATAAGGATGCTTCCATTCAGGAGATGGGAGTTCCGAGAACATACAGACAGGAGAGGTTCATTCCGGAATCATGAAGACAGGGAGTTCAGGCGCCACAGAACATACGAGCGGCAACCGAGGGGTTTCGTTTTCACTTAAGTGCCTAGTTAATATGATAAAAAGTCGTTAAACCCCCAGCTGCCGTAAAAGCCTCTCAACATCTTGGAGGCTCATCTCCTCTCCTTGCCCCTCCGCCGTCCCCTCCTTTTTCTTGCCCTCCTCCTTCTTAGAGGGATCAACGGAATGGGATGGAACCTTCTCCACAACCGACTCCTTCTCTGAGATGATTATATCGCCGACGATCCTGCCCTTCAACCCCTTGACCTCTATAGGGTGGTCTATCTCTATCCTAAGATTAGCCTTGAAGTTGCCCTCTTCGATCTGTTTCTGGATCCATTTACCGAGCGCCTCTTCGATGTAGCGCTTAAGCTCCTCGCTCATCCAGGTTCACAGGTGATTATCGTTGCTCCATGACTATAAAAGTTTCTTGGGAGTTGCCTCATTCGGCAATAGTATTAGCCGCAAACAAATGCTTCAGTGGGTCACACATTCATTAGTAGGCAAGCCTTATGAAGTCAGAACCACCTCATTTCATATTGTGGTGGTCCTCACGCCCTCAATTTACGGTTCTCTTGGCGTTGATGTCAGCAAGAGGGGGATCGATGCCCTCAAGAACATCACCTGCGATCTATTTCCCGGTTCATTTTGCTCGGTTGTGAGGCACCCTTCGGATCCGGTAAGGGGTATAATACTTCACGAGGATGGCGCTGGCAGCAAGCCAATCGTCTCCTACATCTGCTACAGAGAGACAGGGGAGGCGAGGTGGTTTGAGCCCTTGGCAACGGACGTGGTTGCCATGAATGTAGATGATGTGGTCTGCGTTGGTGGGATACCCATCGCCTTTTCCGACTACATCGCCCTGAACCCCTTCACAGTGAGGAAGCAGGACCTCTTAGGATGGCTGGCCAGGGGCTTTGACAAGACATTCTCCATGCTCAAGTCTCTAAAAATTGACATCCTCTTCAGTGGTGGCGAAACCGCCGACCTGCCGGACATAGTCAGGACCTTCGACGTCTCCGGAACTGTCTATGGCGAGGTCGAGCTAGACAAAGCCATAACTGGAGAAAGGATCTCGCCCGGTGATGCAATCGTAGGGCTCAGGAGCGGAGGGGGATGCTCCTACGAGGAGGGGAAAAACAGCGGTCTGATGTGTAACGGTATAACGCTTGCGAGACACAGCCTCCTTCGCAGAGAGTACCTTAGAAAGTACCCCGAGATAGGTAGCAAGGAGGTAAAGGGTTACTATGGGCGCTTCAGCGTGGACTCAAAACTACCTGATCTCGGCATGACCGTAGGCGAGGCTCTGCTATCTCCCACAAGGATCTACCTCCCCATAGCTCTAGAGGTGCTGAAAAGCGTGAATGTGAAGGCGATGGTCCACAACACCGGCGGCGGCCTAACGAAGTGCAAGCACCTCGGTCGGAAGATTCTGTACATCAAGGACAGCCTTCCAGAGCCAGAGCACATATTCACCCTTATACAGCACGAGAGTAAGGCTGATTGGCGGGAGATGTATCAGGACTTTAACATGGGCGTCGGATTCGAGGTTATAGTTGGAAAGGGCGAAGAGGAATTTGTCATAAAAGCCTCAGAGAAGTTCGGCGTGGGCGCACAGGTCATCGGCAGATGCGAGAGGTCCGCTTCAGGTAACGCCGTTTTGATTAAATCTGGTTTCGGAAAGTTCAAGTATTGAGATCTATACCAATTGGGGATAAGTTCATGTTAGAGAGAATTGTTTTTAAGCCCCCTCCATCAAGATTTTTCGGGTTTCGGTGATCCGACTATATGTCAATATCGAAGAGGCTTGACAGGATCCCAGAGTCGGGAATCAGGCGACTATTCGAACTTGCCGGGAGATACAAGGACGTCATATCCCTAGGCATAGGGGAGCCGGACTTCGACACCCCTCAGCACATTAAGGAGTACGCAAAGGAGGGGCTCGATAAGGGCCTGACTCACTACACCCCGAACAACGGTCTCAAGATGCTAAGGGACGCGATAGCCATCAAGCTGAAGAGGGAGAACCGAATAGAGGCCGACCCAGATAAGAACATCATAGTAACAATCGGCGGGAACGAGGCCTTTCTGCTCATACTGTCCTCTTTCCTTAATCCCGGCGAGGGGGTACTGCTCCCCTCTCCATACTTCATGACGTACGGAGCGGCGGTCACGCTGGTGGGTGGGAGGACGGTGGAGGTAGGCGCGTTTCTAGAGAACGGTTTCCGGGTTGTTGCAGAGGACCTTAGAAAGGCCGTCACAAAGAAGACCCGCTGCATAATGATCAACTCCCCGAACAACCCGACCGGCGCGGTCCTCAACAGGAAGGACATGGAGGAGATAGCCGAGGTTGCCGTGGAGAATAACCTTAAGGTGATATCCGACGAGGTCTACGAGAAGTTCGTCTACGACGGCGCGGAGCACGTTAGCATGGCCTCGCTGAACGGCATGTCCGACAGGGGTATAACCGTCAACAGCTTCTCCAAGACCTATGCCATGACCGGCTGGAGAATCGGCTACGCAGTGGCGGACGAGGCTACGGTCGCAAAGATGATAAAGTTCCAGATGTTCCTCGCAACCTGCCCGGTGGCATTTGGACAGTACGCCGTGGCCAAGGCACTGCAGGACCCTAGGAGCAAAAAGGCCACGGATAAGATGCGGTTTGAGTACGAGGCCAGACGAAACTACATCTACGGAAGGCTTAAAGAGTTAAAGGGTTTTACCGTGGCGAAGCCCGAGGGCGCCTTCTACATCTTTCCCAGAATAGATGTAAATGATGACAGAGCCTTCTCAGAAAGGCTGCTGGTGGAGAAGAAGGTTGTAGCCGTGCCAGGCTCTGCATTTGGCAGTTATGGCGCCCACCACCTCAGGCTCTGCTACGCAACTTCGATGAAGAACCTCGAGGAGGCAATGGACAGGATCGAGAGGTTCATGGTTGACCGCCCGCAAAAACCGATAAGGTAAACTTCTTATAACGCAGCCGTCCAATTGTTGCTATATCAGGTGAAACCTATGGCAGATCTCTTTGATATAATCAACACAAGAACCATGGTAAGAAATTTCAAGGACACTCCTCTGAAGGAGGAAGAGAAACAAAAGATCTTGCAGGCTGGTATCAGAGCACCAACCGCAGGAGGAAATGAACAGTGGCTGTTTCTCTGCGTCGAATCGGCCGAGAAACGGGAAAAACTCCTTCAACTACTCGTAGAAGCCCAGAGGGTCTACTACACGAAGATGCTCAGGACGCCATTGTCGAAGGAAGAGATGGAAAACTGGATGAGAAGTGTGGAGAAGGGTCGGTACAGGACCCCATTTTACGTTGCTGTATTCGTTGATCTGAGGCAGAGGTTTTACGCAAAGAGTGATGTGGAAGATCTATGGGCCCAACAGAGCGCGGCCGCAGCGATTGAAAATATGTTGCTGACGGCTTGGGGCTTGGGGATAGGTGGGTGCTGGTTTGGCGTGCCGCTGCTAATAGATAAGGAGTTCTATAAGTTCTTTGGTGCCAAGAAAGATGAAACGAGGCTCGCCGCGGTGCTTGCATTTGGATACCCTGCGCAGAAGCCCAGCCCAAAAGAAAGAAAGAAGTCATTTGAAGAAGTAATCAAAAAAATTTGAATCCACTTTCTCCATTCTCAGAATTATCATGATAGGCCATAAATGGAACCTAACTTAATGATTTAAACATCCCAATAAGCTCATCTATAGTCATGAACTCTGCACCATACGCTTCCTTCAAGTAATTCAAACCTTCTCTATGATCCTTCTCTGTTAATGCCTCAACTCCGTCCTTTGCCACAATTATCTGGTATCCCCTAAAGAAGGCATCTGCCGCGGTATGCTGGACACAGAGATGTGTATGTATGCCTCCAAGAATGACAGTATCCACCCCGAGGCTTCTTAAAAGTAAATCGAGCCCCGTCTCGAAGAATGCACTGTACACACGTTTTTCTGCAATATAATCTACCTTTGATGGCCTGAGTTCAGGTATTACCCTGGCTCCCACTGTCCCTTTTATGGCGTGCCTTCCCCATCTTCGCTTAACCTCAAAGTCCTCCTTAAGGTGCGCGTCATTTGCATAAACAACGGGAATCTTTTCCCTCCTAGCAGCCTCAAGAAGCCTCTTCAGGTTTGGAATTATCTTCTGGACTCT